>ERZ772882.646-NODE-646-length-44500-cov-6.033007_pt1 | contig 44500 bp, 46 predicted proteins | sample MGYA00580576_ERZ772882 | MGnify/ENA primary metagenome ERZ772882 (study PRJEB29015, sample SAMEA2737658) | human gut metagenome | biome: human gut; feature: human-associated habitat; material: faeces | place: China | collected 2012 ... | reverse complement strand
TGTTCTTTCTATTTTACACCACATTGGAGGTTTACACAATATTTGGGATGGTCTCCCAATAAGAATTGGGAGTGGCGTTTTTCGCTGCTCCCCTTCTTTTTTACTGCTACACCGCTCATACTTCGCACCTTGTGCTTGTCTTCTCGGAAGGGACTCTCGCTTTTAAAACAGTCCGCCGGACTGTTTTAAACAACGCTCGTCTTTCAGCGCGGCAATAAGAATTGGGAGCAGCGTTTTTTTGCCGCTCCCTTTCTTTTTTACTGCTACACCGCATGCTTTTATTTCCCGTTTTATTTGTACTTACAGCTTTAGGAACGGTATATCAGGCAAAGTATTTTCTTCCGTTATCAACCGAAGCATTTTCGCAAATCCCTTGGGATCCTTAATCTGATACTGCATATGGTTACAGCCCTCAAAAATCGGGTAGTTACCCCTAGTATAGGCTTTCATAACGGCGTCCCTGTATTTAAGGTGTTCCTCAATACTGCCGAATTCGAAGTATGTATTTTTTTGCACTTCTTCGGGCAATGCCGGAAACGGCTTGTCCTCTAAACTGTCGGAAAGCTGTCGGCGCAAATTTCCGTATTTAAGTGCCTCACCCGCGGCAATAAAATACGGCTTTATAGCATCGTCATCGCACCACATAATTTTTTTAAGCGTTCCGCCCTTTGACAGATACAGACTTTTTATGGCAAGATATAGAAAAGTTGTCATAATTCTGCGTGTTCCTTTTCCGATTTGCGCGAACTGTCCCCCGTCTAAAAAGATATGTCCGACGGATATATTTGTATGTGTTAAGAAAAACATTGCCAAATCCGCACCGATAGACGACGCAACAACCATCGCAAGGCTTTTCACGCCCTGTTTTTGTAAGAACTCCTCCACCTGCCGCACTTCATCCGCTTTGCTTATGTATTTCTGCCCCTTGCAGTAAACGGTTGAGGTCGGCAAAACACAAAAGTATTTATCGCACAAATAATTTGCCACGGGCTTGCTGCTCTCTCCTGTCACTCCCATAGCGTGGAAAAACAGTACAGCGGGATTTTGTTTGTCACCCAATGTTTCAAACAGCATTTTATTTACCTCCTATTTAACGAATAACCGCCATTATTGCCGACAGTACCGCCGCTATGACCGCCATACCAACTGTACCGAAAACCCATTTTTTGCGCTTATCCTTTGCGGTGATATAAGGTTTAAGGTCTTCGGTACCCGGAATTACCCAAGCATTCGTATGCCCCACCCAAAAATCATCTACAAGGAAACGGTCAATAAGATTCATAACCAAAAGAATGACAAGCATTTGCCAAAATCCCTCGAGAAAACCGCTCACCCCGTTTACCGCATAGGTGCAGATAAGCACATATGCGATATATCCGGGCACACAAATTGCTTTAAAAAGCAAGCTGTTTTTCTTGATTTTTTTATGCGTTGTAAGCCCTTTATTTACACATCTTTCCTGTACCTTTGCACTGTAAAGATGTACCATTCCGACAGCGCCCTTACGAATACCGACGGCACAAACCAATACAAGCAAAGCACCAAGTCCTAATCCTTCAAGGATTGTTTTTATAATTAATTCCTTCATTTTAAGTACCTCCCGCACTCCTTTTAAGCTCCTGCCACACAGGGTATTCAGCTTTAGCTTCATCTAAGAATTTTTTAAAATCCCTGTTCAGCGCACTCATTTCGTCTGCTGCGTTCATAGCGTGATCGGAAACGCAGATTTTCCCGAGAACGGTTGCGCACATAAGCTTGAAAAAGCGGAAACAGGTCTTTCGGTAAGCGGCGTCCTCAAAATCGCTGTCCTCTTTCGGCAAAATTTCGTGTCCGGTATTCCTTATAGCTCGGTAGCCCTCAATATTAGCGTCAATCAATCGGTTCAGATAGGCATTGTCCTCTTTGACCCTTTTCAGATTGCCGTCGGTTTTATAACAGGCAAAAACCGCAGGAATTACAAACGCGGCATGGCACAGTAGGTAATCCCCCATATTAGGCTCGTAAGTAACCTTATACTTCGTCCCCGTAAAAATCTCACCTATCAGTTCTTCGTTAGACGGCGCTCCTTGCAGCTGACCTATTTGTAATCTTATGCAGGTCAACCGAAACCACGCGGCCGCTTTCCCTGTGTCCTGCCGCGTTTGTAAAGGCAAACATTACATTTTTTTGGGGCAAAAGCGCGGCAAGGTCCGACGCACACACATTATTGCCCACAAAAACAATATTCTTGGTTTTGTTCGCTTTCAGGGTATCAATAACCGTTTCTAATTACGTATACCGAACGGCAACAAATATAACATCATAAATATCATCGGGCGCAAGCTCTGTTACCGCAGGAACCCGACTGACCGATACACGGGGCGAAAACATATTCTTTATCCTCAAGCCGTTTTTTTGTATTTCCTCCGCCCATTTTCCGCGCGCGAGCAATTTTACATCTTTTCCTGCACGAAACATAATGTCTGCAATATTACAGCCCAGCACGCCGGCGCCCAATACCAAAATTTTCATATTTTAGCGCTCCTTTTTAAATTTCAGTTAGTCTTAGCTAACTTTAAAGTATTTAAAAAGCCGTATTGCGGCAACATTTGATTTGAATATTTTTTATCCGATAACAGTATAGCTTGCTGTGCAATGTTTTTCAACAGAAAACCCCAAAGTCTCTAATTCACCCAGCCGTATTAATAATTGCGAATGCAAGTGAAATATGTCGAAACAAAAAATTTAATATGAGTTTATACCGTGCGCTTCCGGGTAATAATTCTAATAGTAATTACGGAGGTGCCTTATATGTATAATAACAAGGTTTTTATATGCGGAGTAGATACATCAAAGCTTCCTGTTTTAAAAGAAGCGCAAAAGGAAGCGCTTTTAAAAAGGGTAAAAAACGGCGACAAAACCGCAAGAGACGAGCTTATAAACGGCAATCTCCGACTGGTTTTAAGCGTTATCCAGCGCTTTACGGGCAGGGGTGAAAATCTCGACGATTTATTTCAGGTAGGCTGTATCGGACTTATTAAGTCAATCGACAATTTTGATATTACGCAAAATGTGCGTTTTTCAACCTACGCCGTTCCGATGATTATAGGCGAAATACGGCGCTATCTCAGGGACAACAACGCTATAAGGGTGAGCCGTTCCATTAAGGATACGGCATATAAGGCAATGCAGGCAAAGGAAAAGCTCTCCGCCCAAAAGCAAAGCGAACCTACCGTAAGCGAAATAGCAAAGGAGCTTAACCTGCCCGTTGAGGATGTTGTTATTGCGCTTGAAAGCATAGTAAGCCCTGTATCCCTTTATGACCCCGTTTATTCGGACGGCGGAGATACTATATATGTACTCGACCAAATCGGTGATAATAACGACGACCGCAACTGGCTTGACGAAATATCGCTGAAAGAATCAATAAAAAATCTTAACGAGAGAGAAAAGCACATACTGTCGCTTAGATTTATGCAGGGCAAGACCCAAATGGAGGTGTCCGAGGAAATCGGAATATCGCAGGCGCAGGTTTCAAGGCTTGAAAAGGGCGCCTTAAAAAGAATAAGAGAATAGAAGATGCGCTCACACCTATTTGGTGTGAGCGTATTTTAATTACATAGTACTGCCGAGCCCGAAGCTTACCGAAAGCGCCTTATCCACAAGCCCCATAGAGCCTGTATCAAGCGTTCCCATTTTTTCCTTAAGGCGCTGTTTGTCGATCGTTCTTACCTGTTCAAGCAGGACTATTGAGTCCTTTGCAAGCCCACAGCCGTCGGCATTGACCGAAATATGCGTGGGCAGCTTTGTCTTGTCCCGTTGGCTGGTTATTGCGGCGGCGATAACCGTGGGACTGTATTTATTGCCGACATCATTCTGAATTATAAGTACGGGACGGACGCCGCCCTGCTCGGAACCTACAACCGGACTTAAATCGGCATAATATATTTCTCCTCGCTTAATATTCATTACTGTTTCACACTCCGCAAATATTTATGAGTGACGTTTTTGTCCGTCAGGCTAATTATATTTTTGCCTTTATTGCTGTTAATTAATCAAATAATTTTTCGGTGCTCAGTAATATATTATGTTGTCTTTTGCGAAGTGTTAAATATGATTAAAGGACTTTTATCTCTCCGGATATTCAAAGCCCTTTTCAATACCTAAAATATAGTCTGCGGAAACCTTGTAGAAGTTGCAGAGCGTTATCAAATGTTCAATGGGCAGGGGTCTTTTCCTGCTCTCATATTGCGAATAATAGGCCTGAGTTGTGTTAAGCAGCTTGGCTATATCCTTTTGGTACAAATCTCGGTCTACCCTCAATTCCTTTAATCTTTGCATATAATCCATGATATAACATCTCCTTTTTCGGGATTATACCATATTTCACAAATGAACTATTGACAATATTCCATATGTGGAATATAATTATTGGAAAAGAGGTGTTAATTATGTTATATGAAGAAAATTTCGATGAAATCTGTTGGTCGCTTGAGGAGCTTAAAAATTTGTACTTGCTTTTAAAGGCATACGAATTTAAAAATAAAGAATTTGAAAACGAGTTTTCCGAAGCCGAGCTTAAAAAATGCGAAAAGTTGCTCCGCGATATGGCGGAACAGCACACAGAAAACTATTTAAACAACTTTAAAATCATATTAAAATAAGGGGGCGGTTTCCCGTCCCCTTAAAAGCTTATTTATTCTTTAATTCAATAGCCTTTTTAGCTTTCTCAGCGATATTAACGGCACGCAATCCGAACTCGTCAAGCAGTTTTACGGCAGGTCCCGAATGACCGAAGGTATCGTACACACCGAGCTTTACAACGGGAACGGGATATTCCTCGCACACGGTCTCGCTTACCGCGCTTCCGAGTCCACCGATAACCGAATGTTCTTCGGCGGTAACTATTGCGCCCGTTTCCTTTGCCGCTTTAAAGATAATTTCCTTATCAAGCGGTTTTATTGTATGCATATTGATAATTCGGGCATTGATACCGTCCTTCTTAAGAAGCTCGTAAGCCTCGAGAGCCTCGTTTACCATAAGACCGGTGGCTATAACGGTAACATCGTTGCCGTCCTTAAGCTGAACGCCCTTACCTACCTCAAAGTTATAATCGTCTCCGAAAATAACCGGTACGGCAAGTCTGCCGAAGCGCATATAAACGGGTCCGTCAAGCTCCATAGCCGCCTTTACTGCCTTTTTAGCCTCTGTTGCGTCTGCCGGATTGATAATTGTCATTCCCGGTATTGTACGCATAAGCGCTATATCCTCACAGCACTGGTGGGTAGCGCCGTCCTCACCGACGGATATACCTGCGTGCGTTGCGCCTATTATTACATTAAGGTGCGGATAACCGATAGAGTTCCTCACCTGCTCAAAGGCTCTGCCTGCCGCAAACATCGCAAAAGAACTGCAAATTACCTTTTTACCGGTAGCCGCAATGCCTGCCGCTATCGACATCATATTTGCTTCCGCGATACCACAGTCGTAAAATCTTTCGGGAAAAGCTTTTTTAAACATTCCGGTCTGTGTTGCCGCCGCAAGATCGGCGTCAAGGACCAAGAAATCGTCTCTTTCTTTTCCAAGCTCAACAAGCGCCTCGCCATAGCCTACACGGGTTGCTACATTTTTTATCTCTGCCATTTTACTCACTCCTTAATAAGCGCCGCTAAGGCTTCGTCAAGCTCTTTCATTGCCTGTTCGTACAATTCGTCGTTCGGTGCGGCGCCGTGCCAGTTCACCGCGTTTTCCATATACGAAACGCCCTTGCCCTTAACCGTCTTCGCGATTATCGCAACCGGCTTATCTACGGTCTCTGCTTCTTTAAGAGCGGCTTCTATCTGATCAAAATCATTGCCGTCTATTGCGATAGTATGCCACTTGAACGCTTCGAATTTTTTATCGATGGGAGCGGCGGAGTTTACTTCTTCAATCGTTCCGTCAATCTGAAGATTGTTATAATCTATAAAAGCGGTGAGATTTGAAAGGTTTTTGTTACCGGCAAACATAGCCGCCTCCCAAACCTGACCTTCCTCGATTTCGCCGTCGCCCAAAACAGCGTAGACCTTATAATTATCTCCGAAATGCTTAGCGGAAAGCGCCATACCGACTGCGGCGGAGATACCCTGACCGAGTGAGCCGGTTGACATATCAACGCCGGGAATATGCTTCATATCGGGATGTCCCTGCAATATACTGCCTATATGGCGGAGGGTTTTAAGAAGCTCAGGATCGAAATAACCTCTGTATGCGAGAGCGGAATAGAGCGCCGGAGCGGCATGTCCCTTTGAGAGCACAAAGCGGTCTCTGTCAGCCTTCTTCGGGTTTTCGGGGTCTATATTCATAGCCTTGAAATACAGATAGGTAAGTATTTCGGCTATTGAGAGCGAACCGCCCGGATGTCCCGATTTTGCGCTGTGTACCCCCTCTATAATTCCCATCCTGATCTTGCAAGCGGTTATTTCAAGTTGTTTTTTTTCCGCAGTGTCCATCAAATCATTCCTTTCTTTTTTGACAGATAGTCTATAAAATCAGCTACCGCACCGTCCTCACAGCGGCACGCAATATAGTCGGCATATATTTCAATATCCCTCGGTGTGCCTGCCGGAACAGCGCTGATATCTGCTTTTTTTATCATTTCAAGGTCATTATAATAATCGCCTATCGCGAAAAGACCGCCTTTTTTAATATTAAGTATTTTAGTAAGCTTATCAAGTGCGGAAGCCTTTGAAACGCCTTTTGGGAACTGCTCGTAATACCTCCGCCTTTTTCCTGCGATTACCGCAGAGGTATCAACAAATGAAGCTTGGGTTTCCTCGCCCGCAATCATTTTCTTGACCGCAATGAGAGCTTCCTCTTTCTCGAACATCATTACTACCTTATTCCACCTGTAACGGGACGCTTCCTCAAAGCTTACGGTAATGCTTTCAAGCCATTCGTACTCTTGGTGTATATCTGTCTCCGCATTTCTGAAGACGGTGAGAACCTTATCGCCCGAATGTACCTCTATGCCTACATTAAGTCCCATATCAAGGACCTTTTTCACTATAAAATAATCGCTTTTCGGCACATAAAGCTCGTCCAGAACCTTTTTGTTTTCATAATCGTATATCATACAGCCGTTGGACACTATGGACGGTGAAACCCTTTTAAGCTTGCTTAACACGGGTCCCACAGCTCCTACGGTTCTTCCGGTTGAAAGTGAAAAGTTGCCGCCCTCGTTCATAAAATACTCTATCTTTTCTATATTACGGGGATTGATAATTCCGTTTACAAGCAGTGTTCCGTCAATATCGCACGCCAAAAGGCAACCGGAAAAGAGACCCATTTCATTTCAACCTTTGCAAAAATTTTTTAAAATAATCGGGCAGCGGAGAATCAAACTCCATATATTCACCCGTCCGAGGATGTATAAAACCGATTTTTTTAGCGTGCAGACACTGTCCGCCAAGCTCGGTTATAACCTTTTTTGGGCCGTACACCTCGTCCCCCGCAACGGGGTGGCCAATATAAGCCATATGAACCCTTATCTGATGGGTTCTGCCCGTTTCAAGTCTTACTCCTATATGCGTAAAACCGTCAAACCGTTCTATCACCTTGTAACGCGTAACGGCTTCTCTGCCGCTGTTTACTACCGCCATTTGCTTGCGTTTTATCGGATGTCTGCCGATCGGGGCGCTCACCGTGCCCTCATCGTCCTTGATATTGCCGTACACGACCGCCTCGTACTCACGCATAAACGAGTGCGCCTTTATCTGAGCGGCAAGACCCGTATGCGCCAGATCGTTTTTAGCCACCATTAAAAGTCCGCTTGTATTTTTATCTATACGGTGTACTATACCGGGACGCATAACCCCGTTAATACCCGAAAGACTGCTTCCGCAATGAAACATAAGGGCGTTTACGAGCGTTCCGCTGTAATTCCCCGCCGCCGGATGAACCACCATACCCTTAGGCTTATTGACAACCAAAAGGTCTTCGTCCTCATAAGCTATATCAAGCGGTATATTTTCGGGAACAATATCGTATTCCTTAGGGTCGGACACGGTTATTGAAACCGTATCGCCCTTTTTTACCTTACAGCTTTTGGAGACCGTTTTGCCGTTTACCGACACAAGCCCCTCAGAAACGAGCGCCGCCGCCCTTGAACGGGTAACGCCCGCGGCTCCCGCGGCAAAGACATCTATTCGAGTCTCACCGTCGGTCTCGCAAACTGTCTCGATATTATTCATCGGTTTTTTCCTTTTTCTCGGCGGCAATATCTATAATGAAGTAAAGCGCCAAAAGCACCGCTCCCACCACTATTGCACAGTCCGCAATGTTAAACACGGGAAAGGACGGGAAAAATTCGAAATGCAAGAAATCCACAACCTTTCCGTCCCTGAATACACGGTCAACCATATTGCCTACGCCGCCCGACAGCACAAGCGTCAGCGCCCAGAGCATAAGACGGCTTCCCTTAGCGTATTTTACAAACAGCGCTATGCACACTGCCATTACAGCAAGCGTAACCGCAATAAGTATATACCTCTTACCCGAAAGCATACCCCAAGCGGCGCCCGTATTATGAATATAACTAAGCTCAATAAAACCGTTAATAAACGCTCGTGTTTCTCCTAAAACAAAATTAGTTGAAACGAGATATTTTGTATACTGGTCAAGTCCCAAAACCGCAAGACCGCTTAAAACCGCGGCTATATATATAACCAAACCGACACCTCCGGTTTATTCTTCTTCCTGTTCCTCGGGTTCGTCCGCAACCTTAAAGCCCTCGTCGGCAGGCTTCTCTTCCGCAGGCTCCGGTTTAACCTCGGTCTTGACATTGTTCTTGACCTCGGCGTTTTCAATAAAGCTCTCGGCAGAGGGCGCCTTATCAACCGCGGCGGAGATGACCTCAGCCATATGTTTCGGGTCCATAGGAGCCGTATCGGGCAAGGCTCTGAGCATCTCAAGATGCTCCTTATACTTTGCGGAAACCGCCGCTTTAAAGGCCGACATTTCCATTTTAACTTTATCGTAAAGCATCTGCTGTCTTGCAACGCTGTCCTCAGACGCCGCCTTTATGCTGTCCGCCTTAATTTCCGCGGTTTTCACCATATCCGCAAGTTCTTTTTCAAGCTTTGCCTTGCGTTCGTTTGCCTTTATGTCAAAGGCAGTCGCAAGCTCCTTTTCCCTTGCGGTAATAACCTCTATATTTGACTGAGCGTTGTTGATAATTTCGGCGCTCTTCTGCTTTGCCTCATCAACTATCTGGTCGGCAAGCTTCTGCGCGCTTAAAAGCACATTCTGAATACTGTTCTGGGAATTTTTAAGGCTTTCCATTTCAGCGTTCATCGACTCGATTTTCGCCTTGTATTCCTTAATAACACGATCGAATTGGTTATAGTCGGTTTCTATTCTGTCGAGCAAAACATCGACTTCCTCCTGCTTATAACCGCCCATAGCCTTGGTGAATTTTACATTTCTTATTTCAGTAGCTGACAGCATTTTAATTCCTCCTAAACATATCTTTTATATTTTATTATTAATCTGTTCTTTTTAGTCCTGTCCTCAAGGGAGTCCAAAATAAATCTTCCGCTACCCCTGACCGAAATTACATCGCCGCCGCAAACGGTTTTGGTCTGCTTTAAGGCAGGCGCGGAATTGACCGTTACCGCACCGTTTTCTATTTTCTCGCAAGCCTTTGCCCTTGAAATTCCGCAAACAGCGGCAACTACGCAATCCAATCTGTCAGACGCCGCTGTCGCCGAAAATTCAGCCAATCTGTCGCCCTCCGGGAGCGGTAGGTCGTACCCTTCTTCAACGGTTACGCCCACATTGCCTATTTTGCCTATCTGCGTAACAACAAACTTTTTTATTTCATCGGCGACAAACACAACCGCCCTGCCGGGTTCTGTCAATATATCCCCCACGGTTTCACGCCCTATGCCGAGCGACATAAGCGCGCCTAAAAAATCCCTATGGGAGAGCGCATCGTTTTTTCTGAAACAAAAGGTAATCGCAGTTACAGGGAAGCTGTATTTTGAAGACTCATACGGAAAACAGCCCAAAAACACCCTTTCCGCTCCCTCATATCCGCCGAAATATTCGGTGTGACAGTCAGTGCTTTTTAAAATATGCTCTGCCGCCGCCCTTTCGTCACGGGTCAGAAAGCCTAAAAACTTAGGTCTTGATGTTCTTTCACAAATTTCCGCAGTGTCGCGCAGTCTTGCCTCAAGCAAATCATTATCCATTAAAAATATGCTTTGTTCTCGTCAAAATCGTCGAGCATAAGCTCACCCATAACATCAACATCCGTAGGAACAATTATAAATGTACTGTTTGCAACCTTGCGGATGTTTCCGCCGTTTGCGTAGGCAACACCGCTTAAGAAATCTATAATTCTGCGTGAAACATCACGGTTTGCCGCTTCAAGATTAAGTACAACGGTCTTCTTGGCGTTAAGATGGTCGGCTATTGAGGTTACATCCTCGAACCTGTCCGGCTTTACAAGAACAACCTGCATTTGTGAATGATTAAAGCTTACGGTCTTGGATTTTCCGCCGCCTACTACTCTGGGAGCGGATTCACGCCTTGACTGAGGCTGTTCGTATGAGGAGGTATGTCTCGGTTTATCTGCCGGTTTTTCTTCCTCTACATCCTCTATCTCCTCGTCAAAATCGTCTTCATCGGGTATGCTCATAATATTTTTTATGCTATCCAAAAGTCCCATTTTTTAAGCTCCTTTTTATTTTAATTATAATTGCGTTTTCCGAAAAGTGAGGTTCCCACCCTTACCAGATTGGCGCCCTCGCTGACGGCAATATCAAAATCGCCGGACATTCCCATCGACAAAACGCCCATACAACTATTATCTATGTTTTTGGCTCCTATGTCAAGGAACAGTTTATACATTTTACGGAAATATTTTCGTGCTTCTTCCGGCATATTTGCCACAGGCGGTATGCACATAAGTCCCTTAATGTGTATATTGGGTAATTTTGCTATCTCTTTGACGGCGTTTTCGGCGTCCTCCGGCGCAAATCCCGATTTTGACTCCTCGCCGCCTATGTTAATTTCGGCAAGAATATTCATAACAAGACCGTGCTTACCCGCCTGCTTTGATATTTCCTTTGCAAGCTTTAAGGAATCTACCGATTCTATCATTTCAACCTTATCGATAATATCCTTAACCTTATTGGTTTGCAGATGCCCGATAAAGTGACTGTGAGCGGGGTTTAAGAGTGAATATTTTGAAAGCAACTCCTGTACCCTGTTTTCACCGATATGGGTTATGCCCTTTTTTATCGCGTAATTTACGGTATCGGCGTCAACCGTCTTGGTGGCGGCAAGCAGGGTTATATCCTCGGCACTTCTGCCCGATTTTTCCGCCGCCGCATAAAGGCGATCCAGAACATCCTTATAATTTCTGTCAAATTCTTCAGCTGACAATTTTTCCATCATAAAGATTTTTCCCCTTTACTATAACATCGTCGTACAGTCTTAGTGATTTTTCGTCATCACTCTGCTTTTCGCACAGCATATAATTATCTGCGGAGTATATGATGTTTACCTCTACAAACTTTACCTGCATACCCGTAAGGACATATACGCCCCTTTTTGAATCTACAACACGGAGTGCGCTTTTCGGTATTTTTAGTCCGCTGTATTCCTTTTTAACAATGGTCATAGGAGCGGAACGCACAGAGGCTAACTCGCTGTTCATATCATTACACGAAAAAAGCACCACCGCGGAAGAGGAGTCCGACGAAATGTTGATTTTCTTAACGGTTACGGGTAGTTTTGGGAAGGATTTTACCGAGGTATATATAGTAAGCTCGTCCCCCTCCTTATAGTTAAGAGAGTCGTTTATAGGTACTGCCGCCGCTATATACCACTCGTAATCCGAAACAAGCTTTCCCACAACATCCGAGCCTACTTCTTCGGGCTTTATTCCCTTTAGGTATTCGGGAGTTATGCTGTCAAGACTGTCGCATTTAAGTATATTCTCATATCCGTCGGCTTTTGATACAAAATACCCCGAAATTTCCGCCTTTACGGTATCCTTCGGTGCCGGCAGTGAAGAGGAGAGCCCCGAAAGCTCCGTTTTAAGCGCAGATAACTGCTGTGAAAAATCCGCAGTTTCACCCAGCGCCGCCTGTCTGCGGTTAAGCGACGAAAGCAGATTTTCCGTGCAGTCGGAAATCTTCTCGAAGTTGCCGTCTGCACCGCTTACCACAAGCTTGTTTAAGCTTTGCTTTACCTTGTTGTTTATAACATCAAGGTCAGCCGCCTCTAAATCGTTATAGCTCAGCATTTCCTCTAAATCGGCTATTTTTTTGCTTACCGAATCGATACGGCTAAGCGTAATGGACGCGGATTCGCTGTCGTATATATTTGCTATAACGCCGTCCTTAGGCGCACGGCTCCCGTCCCCCGTAATGAAGTGCATTACTCCGCCAGAGGAATATCTGACAAGCGTTTCGTTTCTTATAACAAGACCAGTAACATCAAGCCCGTCCGCAACGGTTGAGAAGCTTGCCGATTCGGTTTTTATCGGCTTATAGACCGAGGACGCTATCTGGTGTATCGCAAAAACGGAAATCAGTATTACTATAAATGCCTTAAGTATTTTTGAACCTTTCAATCGGCGTCCTCCCTTTCCAAAAAATTCTTTACGGTTTTTTCAGCGGCAACAGGTATATCCATTTCTTCATCGGCATAGAACCAATGTATTCTTTTATCCTTGTTAAACCATGTAAGCTGGCGCTTTGCGTATCTGCGCGTCTGCATTTTAAGGCTTTCCGCCGCCTCTCCAAGCGAGCAGTCGCCCTTAAAATACCCGAAAAGTTCCTTGTGCCCTATCGCCTGAAACGCTCCGCCTCCGGCTCTTTGATAGGCCTCCCTTGCTTCCTGTTCAAGTCCCTTTTCAAGCATTATATCGACCCGTAGGTTTATTCTTTCGTAAAGCTTTTCCCTGTCCCGATAGGTGATACCTATAATACAAGGGTCTATTATTTTATCGCCGGTTCTTGAAATTTCCTTTTGCTCGGTTATGGTCTTTCCTGTAAGGTGATATACCTCAAACGCCCTTATGATTCTCTTTTTATCGCTCGGGTGCAGCTTTTCAGCCGTGCGCGGGTCAATTTCGGCAAGCTTTGCAAGCATTTTTTCGCCGCCGACCTCACAAAACCGCTTTGAAAGCTCTTCCCGTACCACACTGTTTTCAGGCTCGTCGGTAAATGCTATATTATCTGCAAGCGAATTAATATAAAGCCCCGTGCCGCCCACAACTATCGGTAATTTCCCTATACTGTTTATTTCCTTTACGGCGTTTCTCGCAAGACCTACATAATCAGCAACCGAAAACTCGCACTCAGGCTCCAAAAATTCAAGCAGATAATGCTTTATGCCGTCCATTTCCTCTACACTCGGCACAGCCGAGGCTATGGAAATACTTTTATATATCTGCATTGAATCGGCGGATACTATTTCTCCGTCAAGTCGCTTTGCAAGCTTTATTCCGAGATCCGTCTTGCCCGAGGCGGTCGGACCTACTATAAATACAGTTTTAATTCCGCTCATTGTATACGCCCGAACTGCTTTTCAAGCTCACGCCTTTTAATTTCAAAGGCTACGGGTCTTCCGTGCGGACAGTACATAATATCGTCCGAATAAAGCACCCTTTCCGCTAATTTTTTCATTTCAAGCAGCGAGAGCTTATTCCCTGCCTTTATTGCACTGCGGCAGGCAACGGTATGGTATATATCCTCAAGCCTTTCTACCTCGGCGGCGGAATTTTTAAGAAGCTTACCCGCAAGCTCGCTTAAAAGCCCTTCGACATCCTCCCTTGTAAGTGAGGACGGAACTGTGAAAACCCGTACCGAAGAATTACCGAAATCCTCCGTTTCAAAGCCTATTTCCGCCAAAAGCGGTATATTTGAAATGACCGCACCGTATTCCTGCGGATCGAGCATTACGGTCACAGGCGTAAGAAGTGCCTGCGGCGATACGGTATTGTGCTTTTTTAAATCGTTAAATATTATACGCTCGTGGGCGGCGTGCTTGTCTATCATAAAAATACTGCTGCCCATCTGCACTATTATGTAGGTTGAAAAGGCCTCGCCTATTACCGTTATTTCGGGTCTTTCGGCTTCTTCCTCTTTTGTTATGTCAACCGTCGTTTTCTCTTTCACCTGCGGCTCGGGCGTATATACGGGAGCCGGTGTATACTGCGGTTCTGCGGCGGCTTCAACCTTTTCGCCGTGGGGACCCACTGTCGAATAGTTATTTACAAAGGACGGTATACTGTCGTCTCTGAGTATATGTTTTGTATTATTATGTAAACCTGTGCCGTATATCCTTTCCGCAACGGTCGGCTTTTCTATCGGCTGTTGGGTATACTCTTCCTTTTTAAGCCGTTCAAACGGATTGAATACCGGCGGCTTTAATTTCACCTCGGGTCTTGTATCCCCGGATGAAAGCGCATTTTTAACCGCGGAATAGACAGCGTCGAAAATACGGCGTTCATCTGAAAAGCGCACCTCGGTTTTAGCAGGATGGACATTTACATCCACCGTGTCAAACGGAACTGTAAGATACAGTACAAACCCCGGAAATTTTCCTGTCATCGCACTGTTTTTATATGCCTGCTCCGCAGCCGCCGTGACGGTTCCCGAACGGACAAGTCTGCCGTTTAAAAACACAAACTGATAATTTCTTGTGGGTCTGCACGAGACAGGCTTACAGGTAAGTCCCTCTACCTCTATTCTGTCAAGCGTGCCCTTAACGGGAATAAGCGTACCCGAAAATTCACGCCCCAAAACACTGTATACGGCACCGTTCACCTTGCCGTCGCCAGAGGTATTAAGCGTTTGTTTGCCGTCTCTTATAAGCTTAAAGGCAATTTCCGGATGCGAAAGCGCAATTCGGTCCACCACAGCCGCCGCCGCATTTGCCTCGGAAACATCCTTTTTAAGAAATTTCATTCGTGCGGGAGTATTGTAAAAAATATCCCGTATTATTATGGTTGTACCGTCGGGACAGCCGGCTTCCTCGCAAAGAGTCTCCGTGCCGCCCTCTATTTTATAATGAGTTCCGAAAGCTTCTCCGTGCGGCTTTGTGAAAAGCTCCGCCCTTGAAACGGAAGAAACCGCCGCAAGTGCCTCGCCCCTGAAACCTAATGTAGAAATAGAGTTTAAATCTACACCCGAAGAAATTTTACTTGTGGCGTGGCGTAAAAATGCCTTCGGGACATCCTCGTGCGCTATACCGCACCCGTCATCCGTAATTCTGATATAGGATATACCGCCGCGCTGTATTTCCACGGTTATGTTACGGGCATTTGCGTCTATGGAATTTTCAACAAGCTCCTTTATAACAGAAGCAGGGCGTTCCACCACCTCGCCTGCGGCTATAAGTTCCGCCACCTGCTTCGGGAGTACATTTATCTTAGGCATTTTTACACCTTCCTTTCATCATATTGATTTTGCTTTATTGGCAAAATCAAAAAGTATCTGCATTGCCTCTATCGGAGTAAGCGTATTTACATCAAGCGTTTTAAGCTCGTCCATTATTTCCTCTGCCTGCTGCATTTCAATAGGCAGCTGCATTTCCGCCGGAGCGGCGGTTTTGTAGGTAACTATTCCTTCCGATTCGGTCTTTTTAAGTATCTGCTTTGCGCGCTGTATGACCTCGTTCGGTATACCGCTTAATTTTGCGACCTCTATACCGTAGCTGTCGTCTGCTCCGCCCCTTATAATTTTTCTTAAAAATGTTATATCATCGCCCCGTTTTTTTACGGCGATGTTGTAATTTTTAATTCCCGAAAGCTCGTTTTCCATTTCGGTAAGCTCGTGATAATGAGTTGCAAAAAGTGCCTTCGCCCCAAGCTTCTTTTTATCGTTCACATATTCAAGCACCGCACGGGCTATTGACATACCGTCAAAAGTGGAGGTTCCCCTGCCTATCTCGTCAAGAATAAGCAGACTTTTCCTTGTTGCGTTTTTAAGTATATCGGCAACCTCGCTCATTTCCACCATAAAGGTGGATTTGCCCGCCGCAAGATCATCCGACGCGCCGACTCTTGTAAATATTGCGTCCACAATGCCTATTTCGGCAGACTGCGCCGGAACAAAGCAACCCGTTTGCGCCATAAGCACGATTATCGCCACCTGACGCATATATGTTGATTTGCCGGCCATATTAGGTCCGGTAATCACAGCACAGCGGTCCTCCTGCATATCAAGCAGGGTATCGTTAGCGACAAACGGTGTGCTTATAACCTGTTCCACTACAGGGTGTCTGCCGGCAATTATTCTTACCGTGCCCGTATCGTTTACAAGCGGTCTTACATATCGGTTATTTACCGAAACCTCAGCAAGCGAACGCAAAACATCTATTTTGGCTATTGCCGAGGCAGTCTGCTGGAAGCGTTTAAGCTCCGCCGCTGCCTTTTTTCTAACTCCGTCAAACAGCTCGTATTCTATCTGCACAATACGGTCCTTCGCGGTAAGGACACGCTTTTCAATGCCCTTAAGTTCCTCTGTTATAAACCGCTCGCAGTTAGTAAGCGTTTGCTTTCTTATGTAGTCCTCAGGCACCTTATCAAGAAATGAGTTTGTAACCTCTATATAATACCCGAAAACCTTATTGTAGCGCACCCTTAAATTCTTTATTCCGGTGCGTTCTCTTTCCCTCGCTTCAATTTCGTCTATAAAGCCGGTGCCGTGCTTCATATCGTTTCTGAGACGGTCGACCTCTTCATTATATCCGTCCTTGATAATATTTCCGTCCCTTACAGTCAGCGGCGCGTTTTCGCTTATTGCGGAATCTATGAGCGCCGAAATATCCTCAAGCGTATCTATATCGTTGTATATTTCTTTTAGCAGCTTGCAGTTTGCGCTTGCAAGCAAACCCTTAATTATGGGAAATCTGTGCGCGGTTGCGGAAATTGCCAACAGGTCCTTAGGGGAAGCGGTACCGTAAACCGTTTTGGTTATAATACGCTCAACATCACGGACGCCCGAAAGCCCCTCCGAAAGCTCGCCTCTTAAAACCGTGTCCCCGCAAAGCTCCTCAACGGCATTTTGCCTAAGATTTATCTGCGTGATATTCAAAAGCGGTTTTTCCATCCACGAGCGCATAAGGCGTTTCCCCATTGCGGTCCTTGTTTTGTCAAGCACCCACAAAAGAGAGCCTTTTTTGGATTTTGAACGCATAGTTTCGGTAATTTCAAGATTGCGTATCGCCGTCATATCAAGACGCATAAACTGCTTGTCCGAATAAACATCGATTTTGTTTACCGAAATATCCGTGCTTTTGCCGGTTTCGTAAAGATATTCTATTACCGCGCCGAAAGCGGACGCCTTAGCGCCGCCCCGTTCAATTCCGAGACCCTCAAGCTCCGAAACCCCGAAATTGCCGGAATATATCGGCTCGGTATATTTTGTGTCAAAGCTGCGCTCGGTTCTTACCGTAACGGTAGCACCGAGATTTTTGGCTAAAAAGTCCCAAAGCGGCAATGAGACGGTCTTAAGCGCTTCGCTTACCAAAACCTCTTTGGGAGAAAAGCGCATCAGCTCGTCGCACACCCCCGATTCGATATTATCTGAGGGTATCTCGGTTACATGGCATTCACCGGTAGACGCATCAGTAAAGCAAAGCCCTATGCCTGTTTCCTTAACGGCAACGGCGGCAAGATAATTGTTCCTGCCTTCCTCAAGCATAGCGTCCTCAATTACGGTTCCCGGCGTAATAACCCTTATGACATCACGCTTTACAAGACTTTTCGCCGTTGCGGGATCCTCAACCTGCTCGCAGATCGCAACCTTGTGCCCCTTTTCGACAAGCCGCGCTATATACGCTTCACAGCTGTGGTACGGCACACCGCACATAGGCGCTCTTTCTTCCTGTCCGCAATCCTTGCCGGTCAAAACCAAATCAAGCTCGTCCGACGCCGTTTTAGCGTCGTCGAAAAACATCTCGTAAAAGTCGCCTACTCGGAAAAACAGTATACTGTCATCATTCTGCGACTTAATATCGAGATACTGCTTAATCATAGGAGACATCTCAGCCATTTAACTTCCCCACTTCCGCAAAATTTTAAATTCCGTTTAGTGGCATCCGCCGCAGGTCGAACAGCTGCCCGTACAGCCTGAGGTCGTATCGCAGGTCTCGGGGTCTTCGCCGTCAATGCTCTTTGAAATAATCACATTGACCTCGTTTACCATGGTATCAAGCTCAGCCTTAGCCGTATTGTATTCTGTCATTGCCGGTGAGGACATAATCTCGCTGTATATCTTGCGGAGCTTTTCGTTAAGCTCCATAACCTTAACCTCGTCCTTATTGTCAGAGCTTACCTCTCTGTCAAGCTCCATACGGGTAAGGTTGAACTGACCTATTGAGTCCTGTAATTCCTTATTATCGTCATTTGCAAGTCTCGCCTTTGCGTAGCGTATAAAACGCTCGTCCTTCTGTATTGCTTTTCCTAATTCTCTTGCCTGTTCAATAACATTCATAATTCTTTTCCTCTCAAATAATTTTACCTTTTAATGTGCCGCTGTATTCTTCGGTTTTAACCGTAACAAAACTGCCGAGCAAATCATTACCGCCCGGGAACTCAATTACTGCAGTGCCGGAATTTCGCCCCGACATATAGCCTTCCTCGCTTCCGACGCTGTCGCAAAGAACACGGTAGGTCTTGCCCACAAGCCGCGGCTCGTTTTTCGCCGCTATTTCCTCTTGAACCTTTAAAAGCTCGGAAAACCACTTGCCCTTTTCCGCCCGTGATACAGGATCGTCCATAACCGCCGCGGGCGTTCCCTCCCTCGGAGAGTATATAAATGTGAAAAGCGAGGAAAACTCCACCTGCCTTACAAGGCTTAGGGTTTCCTTAAAGTCCTCATAGGTCTCTCCGGGGAAGCCAACTATAATATCCGTTGTAAGCGACAGGTCGGGTATCTGTTCCTTAGCGTAGTTTACAAGCTCAAGATACCTTTTTCTGTCGTAATGGCGGTTCATTAATTTAAGTATTCTGTCGCTTCCGCTTTGAAACGGCAAATGCAGATGACTGCTTACCTTTTCGCAGTCTCGCATAGTATCTATAAGTTCCTTTGTGCAGTCCCTAGGGTGCGAAGTCATAAAGCGTATTCTGAAATCGCCGTCAAGCTCATTGATTTTTCTCAGCAATCCCGAAAAGTTAAGCCCGTGTTCCTCGCCCTTGCCGTAGGAATTGACATTCTGTCCCAAAAGCGTAATATCCTTACAGCCGGAAGCTATCATCTGCTTTGCCTCGTTTATTATCTGCTCCGGCTCTCTTGAGCGCTCCCTGCCCCTGACATACGGCACTATACAGTATGTACAGAAATTATTACAGCCGTACATAATCGGCAGCCAGCCCTTAAAGGTGCCGTCTCTTTTTATCGGAACACCCTCCGGGATTTCGCCGTTTTCAAGCGTCAGATCAAAAATTCTGCCCGAACCTGAAAGCCGCCTGTATATAAACTCAGGTAATCTGTGCTGTACCTGTGTGCCCAAAACCATATCTACATACGGATAGCTTTGTTTGATTTTATCGGCAACGCTCTGCCTTTGCGCCATACAGCCGCAAACCGCCACAATAATATCGGGATTTTTGCGTTTCAGCGCCTTTGTCGCACCGACATTGCCGTAAACCCTGTCTTCCGCGTGCTCACGGACGGCACAGGTATTAAAAATGATAAATTGCGCCTCCTCCTCGTTTTCGGTAAGAGAATAACCCATATTAACAAGCATACCCTTAAGCCGCTCCGAATCGCTTACATTCTGCTGACATCCGAAGGTTACAACGCACGCTGCAGGCTGCTTCCCGTATTTTTTAAGTGCCAGTGTTTTTACACGGTCGGCATAAGCGCTTTGCTCGGTGTGGGCTTCGGTATTCAAAACTGCCTTAGTCAATCATACTGCTCCTTTATACACTAATCAATTTATTATACTATATAAGTGCGCTTTTTTCAAGCACGGCGAATACGATATTTATAACCATTTTGTTAATTTTGCGACACGAAAAACCGACCGCGGAAAAACTGCGGTCGGTACAAATAAAATTATTTTACTTTTCCAAGTTGGCTGATTGCGTCGGTTATGGTCTTTTCGTGCGCCTCCATACCGTATTTATCAACCTGAAGCTTATTCTTCTCGCCGTGAGTAAGACATCCGGCACCGCCTATACAGCCGCCGACACACGCCATACCCTCAATAAAGTTAGCGTCAGACAGCTTGCGCTTTGCTTTAAGCAAGGCAACCTTGCACTGCTCGATACCGTCGCAGGAAACTCCCTTAAGCTCAAAGTCGGTTATGCCCTGCTCCTTTAATGCCTCGGCGACAGCGTCCGAAAGTCCGCCGCAGCGTGCGAATATTCTTCCGAAGTAGGAAGCATTGTCAAGCACGCCCTCCTCCATTTCGGTAATTTCAAGATCACGGCTGTCAAACAAAGCCTGTAATTCCTCAAAGGTGATAACACAATCTATGTACGGTCTTACCTCTTCCTTCTGGAACTCCATTTTCTTAGCCGTGCAGGGCCCTATAAATACAATCTTGGCGTCGGGGTCCTGCTCTTTTATATATTTTGAAATGGTAGCCGCAGGAGAAAGGTTGTGCGAAACAAATTCCTCAAGCTCGGGGAACTGGCTCTTGATATAGCTTACAAAAGCCGGGCAGCATGAGCTTGTAAGGAAGCCTTTTTCGGCAAGCTCTTTTGACTCGGCGTAGGCTACCATATCCGCACCGAGAGCCGCTTCAACTACCGTATGGAAACCGAGCGCCTTTATACCCGATACTACCTGTCCGAGCTTTGCGTATGTAAACTGGCTTGAAATTGAGGGAGCAACAACCGCGTAAACCTTGTGCTCGCTGTTATTTTTTAGCATTTCAACGGCGTCAAGTATAAATGATTTATCGGTAATTGCGCCGAACGGGCACTGATAAACGCACGCTCCGCAGGAGATGCACTTGTTGTTGTCTATGCAAGCCGCCTTGGTTTCGGTCATCGAAATGGCGTTTACCTTACAGGCTATCATACACGGACGCTTAAAATTAAGTATAGCGCTGTACGGGCAAACCTTAGCGCACTGTCCGCATTCTACGCACTTCGTTTTATCAATGTGCGCTTTCTGCTGATCATCAAAGGAAATAGCTCCTCTTCTGCAAACATCTTCACAGCGGTGGGCAAGACATCCTCGGCAGGCTTCGGTAACATCGTAGCCGCCCATAGGACACTCGTCGCAGGCTATTTCTATAACCTCGATAACATTCGGGTTTTCCTTGTCGCCGCCCATTGCGATTTTAATACGTTCGCCTAAAATAGCCCGCTCCTTATAAACACAGCAGCGCATTGTGGGCTCATTTCCGGGAACTATTCTTTTCGGAATATCAATCATATTCTCGGTAAGAGTTCCGTTCCAGGCTTCCCGTGCCACCTCACGGAGAACCTTATATTTCAAATGCTGTACCTTGGTATCGAATTTTCTCAAAACTTTGCTCCTTACTGCCGCTTATTCCCCTGCGGCGAAATAATATATAAATTAAAAGTAGCTGACCTTTATCCGTTTGCCCATTTTTCTCAAACAATCGGACAGCTCGGTAACAAGCTGCATTTTAATATTAAAATTAATCGGAAGATCCGGATTCTGATGAGCGGGATTTATCGCCCTGCCCACGAAAAAGTTTATATCGGTTGCTTCCTCAAAAAGCAGACGGCATATAAGTGAAGCGCCGTCTCTTTTCACACCCCACTGCGAATAGGATTCGTTGTCGTTAAGATAATCCTTAGCGTACGAAAGCACCTTGTTTATGGTTATGACGCCTTCTGTGACAAGGTCAACGCCCTCAATTTCAGCAATAGGCGGAACATCCTTATCTATAAATTCAAGCTTCGGCTTTAAAGGCTTGCCGAGATACCTTGCGGCAATCGTGGAGGTAGTGCCTCCGCATATTATGTGCTTTCCTTCTTTAGAGAAGAAAAGCGACATCATCTTATCGCAGTCATCCCTGTTAGAGGGAGGACCGAAAAGCAAATTCATAGGCTCACGCTTGCGTATTCTTACAACGCAGGCGGTGGCGTCATCGCCGGGCTTGCCGCCGTAAAGACGGTTGCACTCGTCTATCAGTATGGTCGAAAGGGTTTTTGCCGTGTAACCTACTGAATAAAAGGTCTTCATAAACTCGGCAATATCCTCTCTCTGCCAACCGAAATTATATTCAGTCCCTATTCCGGCATGGGGACAGCCGTCACTCATCAGAACAAAAACATCGTTTTCGCAAAGCCTTATTCGGGTCTGAAAAATTTTCTTTCCTTCTATATTAAGCTCGGTTTTCGGGTAATCGTATTCCTCGCCGTCACGCAAAAGTATAACCGACGGATTATCGTACTGAATAAGCTCCGCTTCGTTGCTGTCCACAATACGCATAATGGTAAAGGTTGAATACGCCACATGCCTTTCGGAGCAAACAGGCAGTGTTGCGGCTATTGTTTGCACGCAGTCCTCAAGCGACAGTCCCGCGGCAATCATTGTTGATATTATCTTTGAGGTAAGAGTAGACAGTATGCTTGCCTTTACTCCGCTGCCGAGCCCGTCCGCCAAAACAACAACGGTAGAGCCGTCCTCCTGCTCTATTACATCGACATGATCGCCGCAAAGCTCCTCGCCGTCGTGAAAAATACTTCTGTATCCTATATCCGCGCAAAGCTTATTCATCGTTTATCGACTCCTTAAGCTTTGTAAGCGCTATTTTGGTTTCGGCGGCGGTCTCGCCCAAGAGTGAGGCTATTTCCTGAACTATGCGCATCTGTTTGTCAACGACCTTGTCGGCTGTTTCAACCGTCTGACGGCTGAGTTCTTCCTTGCGCTGGCGCTGAATTTCCTCATCGGAAACATCACGCATAATGCATATAAGCGCCTTGTACTCCTTGTCAAGCACTATCGTCTGCTCAACATATCGGTCGTATTCGGCAAGATATATCTTGTTATCCCTTATAGCCTTTCCCGTGCGCTGAACATCCATAAACGGTTTCGGATCGAGAATTCTTATTATAGGCTCGCCCATAACATCCGACTCTCTCGGAATATTCATTAATTTAAGCGCCGCGCGGTTTATCTGCTGTACCTCGTACTTATCGTTAAGCACAACAATGCCGTTAGGCGTGTTGTTAATGATGTTATCGGAAAAGTTTTCCGCCCTTTCCTTAAGAAACGGCAGACACATTGAGACCTCCGCTTTGCCCTGTATTATCGCAACCGCCTTTTCACGGCAGGTATTATATCCGCAGGAGCCGCAGTTAAGCTCGTCCTCTTTTTTTGGCTTGCCCATACGCTTAAGCGTTTCTCTTATCTCGCTTTCCGACGGATAGGGCAGCTTTCTTCCTATAAACTCAAGTGTTTTACGGAGCGTAAGCTCGTTCGGCTGATCTACCGCAAAGTCCTTCTTTCCGGCATAGCCCGCAACCGCCGCATAATCTCTTACCGGCATACTGTGATATTTTTCCATTACCGGCCCGCCGATACAGCTGCCCGTGCATGCCGACATTTCTATAAAGCAGTTTTCTATACTGCCCTCCTCTATGTCGTGAAGTGCCGCCATGCAGTTCTCAACGCCGTCGATTGCTATGTAGGTATAATCGGGAAGCATATTTTTCTGCATGGTTTTAAGAATACCGCCTGTGGTCGGGAAAAATCTCGCAAGACTTTCGTCGCTTTTGTCAAGCTCCTTTTCAGGCTCAATTCCGGCAGACTCAAACCATTCCGTTAGTTCCTCAAAGGTGAGCGCCGCATCGGTAATACCTGTATAATAATCTGCCTCGTCCTTTTTAGCAACGCAGGGACCGATAAACACTGTTTTGGCTTCGGGAATTCTTCTCTTTATATCCTCGCAATGCGCCTGCATGGGAGACAAAACATCGGCAAGGTAAGGCAGACATGACGGATAATACTTCTGTATAAGAAGATTGACCGAATGACAGCAGGACGAAATGAGAATTTTTCTGTGTTCTTCCTTAAGCAGTCTTTCATATTCCCGTTTTACTATTGTAGCGCCGACCGCTGTTTCCTCCGCATCGGTAAAGCCGAGCTTTTTAAGAGCCGCTTTGAGAGCCGAAAATCCCACGCCGTCGTAATTTGCTATAAAGGACGGCGCAACGCTTGCAATGACAGGCGCACCCGAATTAATAAGCACCTGCACCTTTTCGGTCTCACCCGCAATTTCCTTGGCGTCCTGCGGACAGACAACAAAGCACTGACCGCACAGTATACATTCGTTACCGACTATATGCGCCTGATTGCCCGAAAAACGGATGGATTTGACAGGACAGTGTCTGATGCATTTATAACAGTTTTTACAGTTGGATTTTTTTAGCTTTAAAAACTCTGACATAATAAATACAATCCTTAATAAAGGTTATTTCAGTTTACTTAGAACATTACTTTCGAAAAATTCACCCACTGTTTCGGGCGATACGGAATAAAGCTCGCCGTCTACCGTTACACATACCCCCTGCTGGCAGTTGCCCATACAGAAGGTTCCGCCGAGCTCAACGCTGTTTTTTAAATCGTTGTCGGCTATAAGCCCCTGCAAGGCCTCAACCACCTGTCTTGAGCCCTTAAGATGGCAAGAGCTTCCGATACATACCGTTACCTTCATATTTTTTCCTCCGTTAAAATATTATATAACTGCTAATCCGAGCAGAAAACTGCGTTCAGAAGCATACCGACTTACGGACTTTGCCGCCGCCATAATCGGTATGAGCTTTATTATACTTTCCTTGCTTTTTCCTGCACATTCACAGTAAAAACTAAGATACTTTTCGGCTGTTGTTTTATCAATAAATAAATATCTGAGATAAGCCGACGCCGCGTCTGCTTCGGCGGCGCCTATTGCAGCGTGCGACCAATCAATCACGACAGGAATGCCGCTTTTATCTATAATAACATTTGTAGGACTGAAATCGCAGTGGCAAAGACAGTGCCCCTCGGGAAAATCCGAGAGCATTTTAAGAAGCCTTGCTCTTGTTTTGTCATCAACATCCGCAAGCCCTATTCTGCGCTCAACCTTATCCTTTAGTCTCGCAAAAGGCAAAGAGCCGTTTTTTTGTAATCCAATCTGAATTTCGGCAAATCTTTTAATTATCTCATCAACCTTTTCGGGATTTTCCGCAATTATTTCAGCCACGGTTTTTCCGCTTATATATTCGCTTAATATCGCCCATTTACCGTCTTCCTTTTCAGCCCCGTAGAGCTTCGGAACACTGAGCCCCGCCTCCTCGGCACGAGCTTGATTTAAAGCCTCGTTCAAAATATCGGTTTTGGAATAGTCGCTGTCGAATACCTTAATAACACGGTCGGAATCCTTATACACCGTTTTACCGGTGCGAACCGCGATTATTTTATCAAGATTCATCTGCGGTCCCCCCTATACAGTATATATTATAAGACATTGTGAAAAGATAATCAAGTGCAAACTGCTTTAAAATCCGATTTTGTTGCAACGCCGCGAATTTTGTGGTATGGTTGTGCTACAATAGGGACAAAATGAAAGCAGGGAACTAAGCCCTGCTTTTGTCGCTACTGTTTGATTTTTTCTAAACACGCTTGTGCTCGTTCTTCTTCTCTTTTTAATTCTATATGGTAACCATCTTTCTTTAATGACTCAATGATGAAAAGCCAAGTATCATACGCACTTTTATAATCGCCCATTTCTTCAAAGCAAAAAGCTTTTGAATATACAGCATCAAGATATTCAGAATTAAGTTTGTATGATAGGTCGCTGTATTTTATTGCAGCATCAAACCTTTTTAATGCTCTACAAACATAACTTGCAATATCATAGATTTCCCACTTATCAGAAAATTTGCTGTTCGCTTTTATAAAGCATTCATACGCCTCATTGTATTTACCGGCATAATAATAAGCATAAATCAAAACAGTCCATTCCATATAATTATCGAGATATTTTTTTAATCTGTTTTCTTGGCTTTGACATATTTGTTCGGATTGTCCTATTTCAATATAGTAATGTATTATTTGATATCGTGTTTTCCAATAAATTTTGTTTTCAGGTGAAATATTGTTTTCTTTCTCAAACTCGTTGATGATATGGTTGAAATTTTTAATTGCTAACCGTTTGCAAGAACACATCATTGACGAATGAATTACTCCGTGTATTCGACAATCTTCAAGTGTATAATCACCTGATTTCTTAAGTTTATTAAATTCTATGTCTGCAGTTAAATAATCTTCGGCTTTATGTGTGATTTCGTAAACACTGGCAAGCCTTTGAGCATAATTTTCATATGCCGATGAGTTTTCTTTAAATAAGTCATCAACTGTCACGCAATAAAGTCGTGCAATTCCCGGTAGTAACATAATATCGGGACAGGTTGTATTACATTCCCATCGAGAAATTGTTTGAGTACTAACGCCTAAAACTTCTGCAACCTGCTCTTGAGTAAGATTTTTTTGTAATCTTAATTTCTTTAAGTTATTAGAAAATAGATTATTCATAAAAACACTCCTTTTTGTTCCATTTAGAAGCTTCTAATTAAATTATACTTATGTTTGCAATAAAGTCTATATCGTATTTTGTGAATAAACTCTCAAAAACTGTTTAGTGCAAAAGGCAAGGCAGGAATAACCGTCATACTTTTGGCGGTTTTACTGCTTAAAAACAAAGTTTTTAACTGTATTTCTCGTTGTATGATTTTCAATGTTTCGGTATGATTTTTGTCTTACCATCAAAAATAGAGTTATCTCGTAGCTTTGGGATAACTCTATTTGCATATATAACTTGAAAATCTTGATGAAAAATGGTATATTAAATTTAATAAAAGGCTTGTTGTTATGCGGAAATTGCAACTTGTGGAAATGACTGCGACAAGTTGTTAAAAAAGAGCCTCCACTTGTCAGGGGAGGTGGCAAAACGAAGTTTTGACGGAGGGGTAGTTTTTCTCTCCCTCAGTTTTTTGCTTCGCAAAATCCAGCCGCTGACGGCGGCAGTCTCCCTTTGTCACTTCGTGACATTTCCCTCATCAAAGGGAGCCAAGGACTAAATTTGTTCCCGATTTGACACAAGCATAAAATACAGGCGGAGAAACGCAAGCTCTTATATTTTCGGGAGATGACATACTATGGAAAACAAAATTTACGATATAATAATTATAGGCGGAGGAGCCGCAGGGCTCACGGCGGCAATTTATTCCGCAAGAGCCGGAAAGACGGTGCTTTTGCTTGAAAACACTTCATTCGGGGGGCAGATTTCCTATTCGCCCGAGGTTGAAAATTATCCCGGCTTTAAAAGCATAAGCGGACTTGATTTTTCGGACAGGCTTTTATCACAAGCCGCTGCGGCAGGCGCCGAAACCTCGTTCGAAACGGCGCTTTCGTTAAAAATTGACGGAAAGCTTAAAACGGTAACAACCGATTCAGGCGAGCATAAATGCCTTGCCGTTATAATAGCCGCCGGAATGAAGCACAGAAAAATCGCTCTTGAAAACGAGGAAAGATTTACGGGTAAAGGCATATCCTACTGCGCCGTGTGCGACGGAGCGTTTTTTAAAAACAAAGATGTCGCCGTTTACGGCGGAGGAAACACCGCAGTGGAGGACGCTCTGTTTTTATCGGATTTATGCAAAAGCGTAACCGTTATTCACAGGCGAGCAAGCTTCAGGGCGGCAGACGCGGAGGTAAGAAAGCTAAAGGAAAAAAGCAATGTTTTTTACAAGCTTAATCGCATAATAACCTCGCTCAACGGCGAAGGCTCGCTTTCTTCAGTAACGGTCGAAAGCACCGAAACCGGGGAAACGGAAGAAATAAAAATCTCCGCCTTGTTTACGGCGATAGGTCAGATTCCGCAGAACGAAGCGTTTAAAGATATTGTAAAGCTTGACAAATACGGATTTATAGAAGCGGGAGAAAACTGCAAAACGAAGACTGAGGGCGTTTTTGCGGCAGGCGATTGCCGTACAAAACAGCTCCGCCAGCTTACCACTGCGGTTTCGGACGGCGCGGTTGCCGCAACAGCCGCCTGCAAATATCTGGATACATTGAATATATGAAAAAACAGGCTATGTCCAGTGACATAGCCTGTTTTTATGGATATTATGAATTTTCACCCGAAATATGCGCCTTGAATTCCTCGTTCTGTTCGGGGTAAGCCGAAAGCATCGGCTCTACATCCTTGCCCTTTTTACGGTCAAAATAGTTTTTGGTTATTTTTACAACCTGACCCGAAAGCAAAATAAGCGCAATCAGGTTCGGCAGCGCCATAAGACCGTTAAAGGTATCGTCAAGCGCCCAAATCAGATCCGAGCCGATAAGAGACGAGAAAACGATAAGCAGAATGTACGCCACCTTAAAGATCATAGTTGCGGTTTTTCTAGATTTTTCCGAAGTATTGCGAAAACAGAAATCCATTGCCTTTTCGCCGTAATAGGACCACGCAAGTATCGTGGTAAACGCAAACAGCGGCAGAATTATAAGGAATGTGACCGTTCCGAATGTGCCGAGGTTTGATGAAAACGCCGACAAAGAGATTGCCGAGTCCGAAGCGCCCACAAACTCGCCCGCGGCATTTGTTTTACCGAAAAACGAGCCGTTTTCGTAAGAGCCGTTTCCTATATTGGTGGTTAGAACCACAAGAGCGGTAAGCGTGCAGATTACGAATGTATCGAAAAATACCTCGAAAATTCCCCAAAGTCCCTGCTTTACGGGCTCTCTTGTTTCGGATGCGGAGTGCGCTATAACGGAAGAACCGAGACCCGCTTCATTTGAGAAAACTCCTCTTGCAAGACCCTTTTTGATTATTTGCGAAAAAACAAATCCGCCGACGCCGCCCGCAACCGCCTTTGCGGAAAAAGCGCTTGAAAATATAAGGCGGAAGGTTTCGGGAACCGCCCCGATATTTTTACCGATTATAATAAACGACATTATTATAAACAGCACCGACATAAACGGAACCAGCATAGACGCTATTCTGCCTATGCGCTTAATTCCGCCGATAATTACAACAGCGGCAAAGAGCGCTACAACAGAGCCTATAAGGAGCTTTACCCATGCTTCGTCCGTGTTCAGAACGGATATAAACGAGCCTGTTATCTTATTGGTCTGCACGCCGCTCATACCGGTTGCCGCAAGCAGACAGAAAACAGCCGCCAAAAGTCCCAGCCAGTTTTGCTTTAAACCGTATGCAATGTAATAAAATGCGCCGCCGCTGAAGCTTCCGTCCTTTTCTTTACGGCGGTAATAAAGACCCAAAACATTTTCGGAATAGTTTGTAACCATACCGACAAACGCCGAGATCCACATCCACATTACGGCGCCCGGACCCCCCGTAAGAATAGCGGAGGTTACGCCGATAATGTTACCCGTGCCGACGGTACCTGATATTGCGGCGGAAAACGCCTCGAACTGTGAAACAGAATTTTTATCCCTTTTACCCTGCTTTTTTCCTAAACCCTTTACCACAGGTACAATGGTGGAGCTGAGCGACTCCCCGAATTTTCTTACCTGAAGCACCTTTGTGCGAACGGTGAGCAGTATGCCCGTACCGAGTATCATTACAATCATCGGCCAGCCCCATACAACGCCGTTTACCCAATCGTTTACTTTGGTTACCGTTTCAATAAACGACTCCCACATTAAAATTCCCCCTAAAGCTTTTTACACAAACAAAAAGAGCTAAACGGTTACCGTTTAACTCCGAACTGTACGCTGAAATAAGCCCAAAGGGGCATAAGTAATCAGTTTTACTCCGTCCTTTTGCCTGAGAGATTGGCTTGCGCCTTGCACCTTCGGCATCCTGATCAGGACTTCTCCGGAGAGCTATCCGTATACAGTTTCATCGCCTTGCCGACACCTGAGAGTGTTACTCCTTCGGGAACGGATGTGTATATTTACATTCCGTAATTTCCTGCATACTTCATTTAGCTTTTTTATTTGCAGAACTATTTTATCATTTATTTTGCATATATGCAAGCTTTTTCGACAATTTTTGCGTAAAAACCCAAAATTTCTGCTGTTGTGGGGTGCTTTATTACAAACAATAGTTGCCAATTAACTGTAGAAAATGCAAAAATATTACTTTTACTCAGTCAAAATAATCAATTCACAGTAAGTTTTCTTGTGTTTCGAACAAAATTCGCATAAAATCCCGTCTGCCGTAAAGTATACGAACAATATACACGATTTTATTCTACACGCGGTAAAATGCAGTATAGTTGCCGCATACAAGATAGCGGTAATCCGTTTCTATGCCCACCGTTCCCGAAAGCGGAGCGCCGGAATTAGGAAATTCCGCCAACATACGAATGTTTTTAAGTATTTTATTTACCGTGTTGTTTGCCGCCTGTTTGCTTAAAAGTTCATCGGTAATATAGGCTTTAGTTTGCTGTAAATCCTTTACGGCTTCGGGTGAAAATTTTATTTCAGCCATCAGACCTTACCTAAAAGGCTTTCAACCTCCGCAATATCTGCCCAGCCTTTATCCTTTCCCGACTGTTCGCCGCGAGCCAATTCGCCCATAAGCTTTAATACAGCCTGTGTTTTCTCGTATTCCTCCATATCCACAATGGCATATTTCCCTCTGCCGTTCTTGGTAAGGAATACAGGCTCGCCCACTGAAATATCACGCAAGACCTCATTGTAATTTCTCAAATCCGATACAGGTTTAATATTCGGCATAAAAGCCACCGCCCTTTCTGCTGTAAATATTATACCATAATTCTTCGTAAAACGCAACAGCATTTTATGCTATACAAAAATATCTTACACTATATATCTTGTAAAATAATATATCAGTTGTTATGCGTGATATAATTAATCAGCTTCAAATGGATAGAAAATTCCGAGGTATGATACCGTCCTAAATAAGCAGAATAAAAAGCGCCCAAAACCGTATAAGCAACGGCTTTGAGCTGATAATATGCGCATATTTGATTTTTAATGCCCTTTTTCGGGCGTTTTGTGTGTTAAAGCATTACTTTGCATAAATAGCGCCGACTATGCGGTTGGTAAGAGAGAGCGGCAAATGCTTTTTTAAAAGTCCCACGGCTTTATACTGTGCACCTATAATTAAAACCGGTTTGCTTGATTGCTTTGAAGCAACTTTAGCAATGTATTTTCCGGCAGTTTCGGGCGACATACCGGTTTGTTCGTCCTTTTCCATTTTTTCTACCGAGCGTGAAATTCTTCCGTTATAAATATCGTCGCCTTCGGTGTTTTTATGCCGTGCCGTGGTAAAACCTGTGCGAATGTCGCCCGGCTCAATGCATACCGCGGTTATATTAAATTCACGCACCTCATTAATAAGCGCCAGTGTGTAGGAACAGAGCGCCGCTTTGGCGGCGGAATAAAAGCTTTGAAAAGGAATGGCAATATCGCCGGCAACCGAGCCTATATTTACAATGCGCCCGAAGCCCTGCTTTCGCATAATCGGCAGTACTGCCCTGCACATTCTGACCGCACCGAAAAAATTAACATTAAACTGCCGTTCGGCGTCTTCGGTCTCTGTAAATTCGGCAGCTCCCGAAATGCCGAAGCCCGCGTTGTTTATCAACACATCAATGCGTCCGCTTTCCGCCATAACTGTATTAACGGCTTTAAAAATTTCTTGTTCGTCGGTTACATCGGCACACAGGCTTACCACACCGTCAATGTCGCCGCCGCGGCGGGAAATACCGTATACCCTGTATCCCCGTTTTAACATATTCTCGGCGGCCGCCCTACCTATTCCCGAGCTTGCGCCTGTTATTATACATACCTTTATCATTTAAAATCACCGTTCTGTATAATAGCATAACTTTTTTGAAAAAGCAATGTCAGCAAAAACATATGCGCCGCAATATTTTTAAAGCTTGTCTATTCCACACATAACACCGCAGCGAAAAGTTGATAAGTTCAAACCGATATTAAGAAAACAACGATTTATAAATATTTATAATATCTGCCTTGGTAACGTTTTTTGCCGTGTTTGCGGGGCTTCCGCTTGCAAGTGCGTCATCTGCCATTTTATCTATATTGCCGAAGAAATCTTCCTTATCTATGCCATACTCGGCAAGCGATGGTACTTCAAGCTTTTTGCAAATATCACCGATTGCATTCAAAAAATCCGCCGCGGCAGTTTTGTCGTCTGCTTTGCAGTCAGCCGCATTTATCGCCCTGCCTAAAGCAGCAAAACGGGCGGCAGCTCCGTCAAGCGCAAATGACATACATTTATACAACAGCATTGCGTTTGAAAGTCCGTGCGGCACATGGTAAAGCGCACCTATCGGTCGACTCATTCCGTGAACAACGGTTACGGAGGAATTGTTAATAGCGATACCTGCTTCAAGCGCGGCGATTGCCGTTTCGTTTCGCGCCGTCAAATCGTTTCCGTTTGCATATGCAACAGGAAGATATTTAAATAACCGTTTTACGGCGGATATACAAACGCTGTCGGTAAGCGGCTGAGCACGGCGGGAGGTATACGCCTCTATGGCGTGGGTAAGCGCGTCAAGTCCTATTGACGCTGTTACAGACTTCGGAGCAGAAATGCAGAAGCTGCCGTCTACCACCGCAACATCAGGCACCAAGACCGCTCCCTTTAGAAGCATTTTAATATTTCTTTTGGTGTTGGTTATAACAGTAAACTGCGTAGCCTCCGAGCCTGTTCCGGCGGTCGTGGGTATCGCTATCATTTTCGGCAATGGCTTTCATAGAGTCTATGGGACTGCCGCCGCCTATCGCAATAATAAAATCACAGTCTTCGTCCTTATATTTCTTTGCGCCTGCCGATATCATAGTATCGTCAGGCTCGCCAGTTATTCCGTCAAATACAGTGTATAACAAACCGTTATCCTCAAGCATTTTGCAAAGAGCCGAAAAGCACCCGAGGCCTCGGACATTTTTGCCCGTGACTATAAGCGCCTTTTTGCCGTATTTTTTAATAACTGTGCCGACAGCATCAAGTGCGCCGTTCCCCGAAATTATTTTCTTCGGTATAAAAAATTTCCGTGACATAAATCTCACCCTCGTTCATCAAACAGCCTCTCCTGTAATTTTAGCACGGGAAAGGCATTTTTTCAAATCAATCTTTATCCGCTTTAAGCGCGGCTCCCAGCATTACCGTTGCTCCTTCGGTGCAGTGCTTGACCGAGGAAAACTCAGGCTCACAATGGGAAAGTCCGTCCTTAGACTGAACAAAGATCATAGTTGTGGGCAGCATATATGAGGCAAACTGCGCATCGTGACCGGCACCCGAATGGATTGACATATGCGCTATGCCGCATTCGGTTGCCGACTCCTCAACATAGCCGACAAGCTTTTTATCCCAGTAAACGGTATCTCTGTTCCAAGCTTTTGTGACCTCACACTTACACCCTGCCCATTCCTTCTCGCCACAGCTTTTTACTACCGCAAGCACTTTAGCAAGCGCATCGGGGTCTTTGTGACGGACATCTATCGAAAAGTCAACATAGTCCGGCACACAGGTATGCACGCATGGGTGGCAGACAATCTCACCCGTGGTATAAACAAGCTCTGGGATTGCAAGCTTATCTATTTCCTCGTGAAGATAGCAGAGTGCCTTTGAAGCGGCATACAGAGCATCACGGCGCTTAGGCATCGGGAATGTGCCGGCGTGAACGGTCTGACCGTAGAATTTTACACGGTAGTTAAATATACCGAGAACACAGTCTACAACGCCGATATCCTTATTGTTATCTTCAAGGATAGGTCCTTGCTCTATATGTGTTTAAAACATATACTGATATTTTTCGGGAGAGATGCGGTTCTTCCGTTCGCCCTTAAAGCCTGATTTATCCAGTGCCTCACCGAATGTTTTAGTTGGGTCTAACATACTTTTGGTTGCAAGCATATCCTCGTACTTAAACTTTTGCCGAATATCCTCCGGCAGATAATCGTAGCAAACGATGCCCGAACACATCATTGCGGGCGGATAAAGCGAGCCCTCCTCGTTTGTCCATATCATTGCGGTAAGAGGGTGCTTATGCGGTATGTTCTGTTCAACTACTGTTTCAAGCACCTCCATGGCGGACATAACGCCCAGTACGCCGTCGTAATTGCCGCCGTTTTTAACCGAGTCTACATGCGACGCCATTACTATCCGTTTAGCTGCAGGATCAGAACCCGGAATTGTTGCGTACATATTCGCAACATCATCTGTTTCAATAGTTGCTCCTATCGCAGTCATCCGCTTTACAAATTCGTTACGGGCCTTAATTGCCGCGTCCGACAGCGAAAATCTTGTTATTCCGCCGTGTCCGGCATCGCCGTATTTTGAAAAGGTTTCTATTTTATCCTTCATTCGTTCTTCACTGCATTTATACATAAGTCATTCTTCCCTTCTACATTTCTGTCGGTCTGCGGCACTCGCTTAAAAGCTTTATAACATCTTTCTCTTCAACATTAAAAGCAACCGAGTCCGTTTCGTTTTCAGTCTCAAATATGAGCATAAACCTGCCGTCCCAATCGGAAATTGCAACATCCGTTATATTTGAACCCAGTCCCAGCTTTTTCCGAAGTACATGGGCGGAGTTGATAAACCCGTACACAACACCGCCCCAAGGCACCTTAAAGGTAAGCTTTTTTACCGTTTCGGGCTTTAAATGAAACACAAGCGGTACTTCCGAATATCCGGCGGGTACATTTCTTAAATTTGACGGCACTATACGGGTTTGCGATATGCTCAGGCAATCAAACAGATTTGCGTTTTTTATGTTATCGTAATGTCCGCCTGACATATCCGTCACCTCTTACCTATAAATTCATCAGCAATATAAAGCACCTCATCGAGCTTTTTAAGCTCTTCCTTAATCTGCTCGGTTGTTATAATAAGCGGAGGAGCTACTATAATCATATTTTCGTGCGAATAGGTCATAAATCCGCGCTTTTTAAGCTCACCGATAAGCTTGCCCATAATTCCGTCGTGGTCTTTTCCGTAAGGAACAAGGGGTTCTCTTGTTTCCTTATCCTTTACAAGCTCTACCGCCGAGAAAAGACCGATATACCGTACATCGCCGACGCTCGGATGTGTTTTTTTCATTTCTTCAAGGCATTCGCCCAAGGCCTTACCCGATTTATTGACATTTTCAAGAATGTTTGCGTCTTTATAATAATTTAAGCACGCAACACCTGCAGCACAGGCAAGCGGATAACGCCTCGGCTCTCCCGTAAGATTGCCGGCACCGTAGGTTGAGCCGTGGCAGCTTCTGTATCTTGAAAATATTTTATGACGGCCGGTATACATACGCGCGATTTTTACCGCGTTTTCGTTTGCATCCGCTCCGCCGTTTGTAAAGAACACCTTTGCCATATTATCAGGCATTAGGTCAACTATCATTTTGGCTAAGGTGCTTCTCGGCTCGCTTGCGTAAGACGGCGCCATGTAACAGTATTTTCCCGCCTGCTCCCGTATGGCGTCAATTATCTGACGGTTTTTATGCCCCACATTAAGGTTTACAAGCTGGCTTGACATATCGGTATATCTGTTGCCGTCAAAGTCATACAAATAAATACCCTCGGCGTCCTTAATGGGAAGCGGGTTTATTGCCGCCTGCTTTGACCAAGATTGTAAATTATACTTTTTATGATATTCTACAATAGTTTTTGCGTCCATTTTAAATTGCCTCCGTTAAATAAACTCAATTAAATCTTTAATTTTAAATGCTAATACAAGCTCCGCCTTTTTCTTTTCGGTAAGTGTACTGCCCAAAAGGTCCCTTATTTGTTTTATGCGGTTGTTTACGGTATTTCTGTGAACTCCGCTTTTCTCCGCCACTGCGTTAACACTGCAATCGCACTCTATATAAAGCTTTAAAAGCTCGGTGCAGTCGGTATTATTTTCTTCATCATAGCGAATAACCGCACTCAGAACCTCATTTGCGTAAGTTTTTAATACATCTTTATCCTCAACCGCAAGGATAAGACGGTTTACGCCTATATTCGACAGCCTCGTCTATTGAATTGATAAGATCTCCGCTTACATCTTTAATCGCAACATGGTAAGCGTAATCAACTGCCGCCGCCGGCTTACAAAGCTTGTCACGTCTTTTAACCGCCTCAACCATTGTTTCGCCGAAATCCTGCAAAACAAAATCAAATACCGTTGTGGTACCGCCGCAGGCGGCAGCCCTTGTGCCGGCAAAATAATCGTCGGACGATATTGTCCCGCCGAACGGCATTGCAAGGTGCGTGTGCGCATCAATAGCACCGGGGAGTACAAGCTTTCCTTCCGCATTTACGGTTTCCGTGCCGCCTTCGGGTTCAATATTTTCGGCAACAGCGATAATCTTGCCGTCCTTTACCGCAATATCCGCCTTAAACATTTCGGAATCCGTAACGACCGTTCCGTTTTTAATAAGCAGATCCATAAAAACATATCCTTTCGTTGAACTACTTGGGTTAGCACGGTTTTCACCGTGTTAACCCAAATACCTTACTTTTTGTAAACCAATACAAGACCGGAACGCTGATATATTTGTGCCACATCAACAAGATCCATTCCGCCGGCATTTGCTGTGATAAGGTTTGAAACCCATGTTACACCGAAATCGACAGTGCCGCCGGCAACCGCAGTTGTTTCGCCGATATCTCCGCCTCCGGGGGTAATGCTAACATTAAGTCCCGCTTCGTCGTAATAGCCTTTATCCTTTGCAACATAATAGCCCATAAACTGCGCCTGCGGCAGCCACTTAAGCTGAATTGAAACATCCTTTTTTTCGGGGGCTCCGAGGTCGCCTGTAAGGAACGAGGCGTTTCTTATGTCATCAAGCGTAAGGCTCGAAAGCTTTGCGGAAGCCGTACTATCGTCAAGCTTTATGTATTTCTTCGCAAGATCAAGAGTTTGCTGTAATGCTTCATCGTCCATATGTCCGTAATCTGTAATGGTATTTCCCTTAGTATCTGTCTGAACAAGCTTTACAACCTCTTTTGCCATATAAGCCTGATGAGCCGAAGAGATCGAAGAACCTGCCTTGTAAACTATTTCCGCTGCCTCGTCAGGGTGTTCACATGCGTATTTCCACCCTTTAAGCGAAGCCGAAACAAATGCGCGGACAGTGTTGGGATTTTTAGCCGCAAAATCCTTGGTACAGAAAATCATATCCTCAAGCATTGCGACGCCCTGATCATTCATATCTATCGTGCCGACAGTGTCGCCGTAGCCGTAGCCGCCGTCATAATCGTTTTTAACAAGACCGAGCTCGTTATATGTCATAGCCGATGCCAAAGTAATAGCGTCGGCATCAAACTGATCCATGGTAAAGTCCATACTTACATAATCGGTAGGCTGTCCGTACTTTGCAAGCAACGCCTGAATTTCATACTCGTTGCCGAGTCCCCAGTTTCCTACCATTCCCGCCTTCGCTGCGGAAACTATTCTTTCCTCGTCTGTCATATCGGCTCCGGACGAGGCTTCCTTACCCTTGCTTCCGCACCCTGCAAAGGAAAGCGTAAGTAAGGCCGACAAAGCAATCGCTGCAAATTTTCTCATTTTCATTTCAATTACCTCCAATATATGTGACGGCAGATAAGCTTTTCTATAAATCCGATAATAACAAAGCTCAAAACACCTATCACAGCGCTCAGCACTATGATCTGCCAAAAAACATATCTTGTCATAGCTCCTTTAAGAGACTGAGATAAAAGACACCCGAGCCCCACGCCGCCCTGTAAGGTATCAACAAGTATAGATGCGGTAATTGCCATGGGAGCCGCTATTTTAAGCCCTGTAAAAAAGTAAGGCAAACAAGCAGGAAACATAGTTTTAAAATAAAACTGCCATACACCTGCCGCATATGAATACATAAGCTCATGCTTTTCCTTTTGTACCGATTTGAATCCTGCAAGCGTATTTGCCGCCACCGGATAAAAGGTCAATATCGCGGCGATAACAATTCGACTTTTTGCAATATCGACGGTAAGCGCCAATATGATAGGTGCCAAGCCCAAAACCGGTATCATTTGAATAAGCATAAGGTACGGGAAAGCAATCTTTTCAACCGTATCAAACAGACTTATCAAGAGTGCCAATATGAAACCGAGCATCATTCCTACGGCAAAACCTATACCGGCACGGGAAAGAGTTGCTCCCGCATTTTGCAGCACCATACCTATCGCAGTCTGTGTTCCGTTAATTTTTTCTGCGGATATTACCGAGTTTATTATTCCGCCGATGTGCGGTAAAAAGTTTTCGGGCGAACGCTCGGTAAATTCCACAACCGTAGCAAACAGCTCCCAAACCGCTATAATAATAATCGTCCACAAAATTGGCATAAACCATTTTGCGTTGTAGATTTTTTTAAGGGCTTTCATTTTTTACACTCCCTCAAAGCTTCCTCTGATTTTCGAAACATAATCGGTAAACTCAGCCGTATCTTTTATCTCTGCTGTTCTGGGTCGCGGCGAATTAACATCAATTACCGCCGAAAGCCTACCCGGATGCGGCGACAAAACACAAACTCTGTCCGAAAGAAATACAGATTCGGCTATATTGTGTGTTACAAATACTATTGTTTTATTTGTTTTTCTCCAAATTCTCAGAAGATCCTCATGCAGCTTTTCACGGGTAAATTCGTCAAGCGCCGAAAAAGGCTCGTCCATTAAAAGTATTTCCGGCTGAATTGCAAGTGCTCTTGCAATTCCCACTCGCTGTTGCATACCGCCCGATAACTGCTTCGGATAACGGTCCGCAAAATCCTTAAGCCCGACGAGCTCCAGCATTTGCATTGCCCGTTCCTCTCTGTCGGCTTTTGGAACCTTTAATATCTCCATCGGCAAAATTACATTTTTCTTAACGGTTCGCCAGTCATAAAGCACGGGGCTTTGAAAAACAATTCCGTATTTCCTTTTAAGGCGTGCAGCCTCAGGTGTTTCACCGCCTACGGTAACCTCGCCGCTTGTGGGCTTCAGCAGATCGGCAATTATTCTTAAAAGTGTAGTTTTGCCACAGCCTGACGGACCCAAGAGCGATATAAACTCTCCCTTTTTAATATCAATGCTTACATCTGTAAGCGCCGTAACGCCGTTATCGTATTCCATACCGATGTTTTCAAGCATTATTTCAGTTGAATTTTCGTTCATTTTTATCGCTCCGTTTCTTTTATAATATAAAAAAGCAGACAACCGCACCTTTTTATTATCAGGCGCCATTGTCTGTTTCAAATTTGCTTTTTTGATTTGACAATATTATAAAACATTTTAGTGCAAACTGTCAATTATGCAATTCTTGCATTGTGCATATCGAACACTTTAATGCAAATTTTTTATATTGTTTTTGAATTAAATGAATATGGTTTTTTAAGCATTGAGGCTTTACAGTATGCTGCCGCACAATATTTTTGCCAAGCCCTATGTGCAGCAGCACACGGCTTTTTACACACTAAAAAACGGAGATTTATAAAAATAAGAACTCTATCTTATTTTGCAATTTTAACTAATTAGGTTTACAGGATTTTTATAAATGTCCTGATAAATATAGGAGAAATTCGGTATTTAAAACTCTTCCAAAAAAGTGCTGGCCTTATGACACCGATTGTGGTATGGTGTTTGGCTTGGAAAGAGGTGAAAATCGTGAATATACTTGAAAAACCTTATTATGGCAGCATACATCCGCATGAACACGCTTTATGGAACGGCGGCAATAACAGTGAATTAACCGAAAATGCCATACGGCACGAAAAAAATCTCAGAGCTGTTCTCACAGAACACCAAAAAGGTCTGCTTGAGCAGTTTGAAAATGCGGAAGCAGAGATTTCTGATAAGCATGAAGTGCAGGCGTTTACAACCGGATTTCGGTTGGCGACTCGGCTGATGTAAGGGCTTCAAGCGGAAATACGCATCACCGATACACAGGACTTATAAAATGCGGCGATTGCGGTTCCTCATTCAGTTGTAAAACAAAATATTGGCGTAATAATCCGCCGAGAATGGAATATGTTTGCAATGGCTACCACCGTTATGGAAAGGAAAACTGTTCACCGCATAAGATCGGTGAGGAAGTCCTTGACAGGCTGATACTTAAAGAGCTTGAGGAGCTTAAAATAATGGCCCATGAAAACTTTAAAAGGGTTGACAAAGAACTGAAAAAGTGGCTTGCTGACCGACCGTCCGCCGAAAAGCAGATAACAGCGCTTAAAGAAAAGCTCGCGCAGCGAAAAAACGACCAACAGCAAATACTGCTTGAAAGAATACGGGACAGAGAACACGCCGAAGTTTATACTCAAATGCTTGTTTCCTGCGAAACGGATATTAAAACAATTGAAAACAGAATTCGGGAAATGAAGGATATTGAAAATACCGTAAAGGAACGCAAAAAGCAAATGAAGAAAAGCGTTGAACTGCTTGAAGGTATTATAGCCGACGGTGCGATAAGCGATACGCATCTCAGAATGTTGGTGGATGAGATTGTTATATACGAAAAGAACGGAAAGCTTGATATTCTAATAACGCTTAACGGAGAATTCCGCACGCATATCGATTATTACGATGAAAGCGGAGATATAACCGACAGGCACGCCGAAATATGGTATTTCCCGAATTGGGAAAGTATGGCGGAGGGTTAAACCTCCGCCATATCATATATCAATATTCTTCTGTGCTGTAAATATTACAGACTCGGCAGGCGTGCAGCTTTATGTTGTGCGCACGCTTTTTGGTTTGTGCCAAGTAATTTCAGTTAAAATTTTGGGCAAAGAAAAACGCTCAAAGCCGCATAAACAAAGGCTTTGAGCGGTGGTGCGGGTAAGAGGACTTGAACCTGTATGAAGGGACTCTCACTAGAATCCGAATCATTTAATAGATGGTTTTACATAGTGCTTCCAATATCATTAAAGTTGTTTGAAAATCAAATGAATAAAGGCTTTTGCAGTAAAAATAATGATTTTCAGGAATTGGGTAAATACTGTTTTTATTGTTTTATAAAAATTTGGTAGACATTTAATTTCACTATTCAAGCATACTTAAAAATAACAAAAGGTCAAATATTGAAAAAATAAAAGGAATATTGTATAATTATAGTAGTTATTAATTGAATTACTATATCAAAGAAAAGATGTTAAAATATGAAAGATAAAAAAACATTTGCAAGACAAGACATTAATTATTAGATTGATATTGATGTCTATTATTGGTATTGTTGCCATTTTTTCGGATTATTGGTTGAAGTTAATTAATACATCCTTAAACGATTTAGTTACTATTCTCTTCTCTACAGTGACTGTTATTGCTGGACTATGGATATCTTGCTACTTGTTATTCTTGCAATTGTACAAAGATCGCTATCCAATTAAAGTTTTAAAAGAATGTTATCTTCCTAATATGCGATGTAATTTTGCAGTTGTTATTTTTTGTATAGCATATGGAAGTGTAGTAATAGTTATCAATAATGGCATTATTGCTAATCTGTACTATTCAGTAGTTTGTATAAGCACAATATTTGAGATTATGTTAAAAATATATAACACAAACAAATCTCTTATGGTTAACACATATGTAGATAAGGTTTTTCAAGAAATCAATAAAGAATTAAAAAGCTCTAAAAACACAATACAAAAGGAAACCTTTAAAAATGTTCAATATATTTTAGATGAAAGTATAGTAAAAGAAGAGTATTTTATCGTTCAAAACATAACCGAACGTTTAGGAGAAGTATATAGAACATTTTTACAAAACAGTTTGCGGTTTGAAGGCGAAAATGCAAACACTGAGGATATAGAAAACTCTTTTGATAACATTATCAGCTTTAATATCTCGGAGTTGAAATTATGTAGCAAAATCAACTCAGAAATAACTGTTGATAAGGTTATAAAACAGCAAATTAAAAATCTTAATTTTTGCATTGAAAAGAACCAATATGAATGGTTTAAAAAATATATAGATACGTATAATGTTTTTGTCTTTAAAACACAAAAAGAAGGCAATTCCACATTTACAGAAGAATTATATACTACATACCGAAGTATTCTAAAAAAGCTTATTCAAAATTGTAAAGATGAATGGGTCAAATATGTCAATGAGCAGTTAAATCATTTGATTAAGTCGTTAGTATTTTTATATGACGATGTTGGAACACGCAATTATTGCAATTTAATATTAAGTGCAATGATATTTTGTATTGATAGTGATAAAGCGGATACAGATGTTTATAAAGCGTTATTTAAATCGTTTAGCGAATTTTCGTCGCTTATTTCTAAAAACAACGGTGCTTTTAACAATGTTAAAATATGTTATTCATTCTTGTTTAATGAATTGCTAAACAAGGGTTATGACCATGCACTGTCGTTTTACGAACATATTATGGAAAAATCATTTAGAATATCCGAAGATCCTGTACTGTTGGAATTTAAAATGTATTGTATAAGTGAACTTATACATAAAAATAAAGGTGATTATTCAAGTCGTAAAGCATTGTTAGATAAACAAATAGATGTTTTAATTGAAATAATTAGCATAAAGGAGAAATACCAAGGATTTTTACTATTGCCTGATTTTGAAGCACTTATAGAAGAAAATCAATATTCAAAAGAAGAATTTAAAAACATAAAAGATAAAATGTTTAATCTTTTGAATAATTGTATAATAAAAGATAATTTGCCGATGTATTATACTCTCATAAATAATCTAAATGAAGTAATTTCGGGAACAGAACAAAGACAAAAAAACATACAAGAAGAATTAATAGATATATACATAGCTTCTATTTTCAGAACGCGCTCTTTGGTAAATAAACAGTATTTAGAAATTACTTTTCAACTATTTGAAAATATTATCAAGGATATGGATTGTAAAAGAAAAATATCAACCAATTTGGGGGATTATATAATTACAAACATATCAAACATTGCACAAAACGGCAATAAGGATAATCACACGGTAATTATTAAATCTATTGATTTACTGTATTCTTTTTTAGACGAAAAAGAACAGCTTTCTTTTGTAGTATCGAGTGCTGAAAAGAAAAAAAAGTTATATAGAGCTATGTTTAATATCGGTACTGATTGTATCGAAAATAATTTTGAGGAAGGATTGAGGAGGGTTTCAAATTCTTTAGGTTGGTTTATAATCAATAGTATCAATCAAGGAAACAATGATCTTACTATATACTTAATTGAAAGAGCTACTGAGTTATATAAAATCTCAAAGAATATGGAAGTTTCATCTAAAACACTCACTTTTATTTTAACGTTGTTTACCACAGTTGGAACATTTTGCTGTAAAAACGTTGGTTACTCTCGATTCTTATACAAGATTTTAGAAGGAGTTTCTAACGAAGATATTTCAAAAATTAAGACGGCCATAAGTCTACGCACAAGCGAGAATGATACTTGGAATCAGTTGTTCGATAATAATACGGTTGAATTAACAAATAAATTTATTTTTGAATTTGAAAAATTCAAAATAAAAAACTGACTTCAATATATTTTTTTAATTCCGTATGCATATCGACTACTACGATGAAAGCAGCTATATAATCGGCAGAGATGCCGAGGTATGGTATTTTCCGAATTGGGAGAATATGACTGAGATGTAAATCCTACGCCTGTTAGACATATAAAAGTTCGGAAGGCGTACAACTATATGCTGTGCGCCCGATTTTGGTGTGTGACAGGTGTTTTAGGCTAGATTTTTAAGCAAAGAAAAAACGCTCAAAGCCGCATCAATAAAGGCTTTGAGCGTGGTGCGGGTAACAGGAATTGAACCTGCACTTCCTTTCGAAAATATGAACCTGATGGTAACGCCACCTCGGTGAAAGATTAATTTACCGATTTTGAATTCTTATTTCTGCCAATTAAACACTAATGTTTTGTAAATATAGTTTTATAAAGTAAACTCAAATAATATATAACTGCACAGAGCCAGCACCAAACTTGCTAATGTTCCTAACAAATATTTATTTCTGAATTCTTTTTCCTTCAAGTCATTAGATCTTGCCCAGGTTTTTACAGTTATTATAATGGCAATTGCTGCAAAATTCTGAAAATACGAAAATATTATCACTAAAAATCTCTCAAGAACACCAATAATTGCTCCAATGTCAAATATGCCCGCATTTATTGTTTCCGGATACAGGTCTTCGAATAGTTTGTTTATAAAAACCGAGCATGGTACAATTAATATTAAAACCGTAAAGACAATTTTGGATTCAAGAATATATTTCTCAAGAACTACGTTAAATCTAAATGTTTTATATACCGAGTACAATATAACTGTATGCAGAAATTGATCAAGGCTAAACACTAATGTTTGTTTAGCCTTTTTATTTAAAAAACAAGATAAAATATCAATAACGCCGTGTGACACAAAAATAATAAGAATTATTGTTAATGCGCTAATCCAATTTGTTATAAGAAACAATGTAATGAAAGGAAGAATATAGAGGAAAATATGAATTAGTATGTATTTAAAATTAAGAAACGATTTTTTCTTGCACTTAATACAATCTTGACAGTCGATATCAATTTTTGCATTTTTGGCTCTATCCCAAATTTTGTGTAAACGCAGAAATGCGGTAAAAACAGAAATAA
>ERZ772882.641-NODE-641-length-44685-cov-10.408604_pt1 | contig 44685 bp, 36 predicted proteins | sample MGYA00580576_ERZ772882 | MGnify/ENA primary metagenome ERZ772882 (study PRJEB29015, sample SAMEA2737658) | human gut metagenome | biome: human gut; feature: human-associated habitat; material: faeces | place: China | collected 2012 ... | reverse complement strand
CCGCCGCACCGGCACAGGCCGTGAGGCAGGGCGGTGCCCCCGTGGCTTCTCCCGCTCCCGCAGCGCCCGCCCCGGAACAGCGGCGCCCGGCCCGGCCGCAAGCCGCGGAACAGGCCCCGGAGACCGCCGCACCGGTCAGGAGCTGGCGGCCCCTGCCGCCCCACGTCTGGCCCGCCGTCTGGCAGGAGCGCCTTTCGCGCACCCGGCAGGGACGGGTGGTCTGGACCTACTGGAACCTCGGCCCGGACCTTTGCGAAGCGCAGGCCCCGGGCAAGGCGCAGCGCAGCGCCTTTTTCCGCCGTCTCATGCAGGATCTGGCCTATCCGGCGGGCACCAGCACCTTCTGGCCCGCCTGTCTGCCCGATCCTGACGCCATGCCCGCCTCCCCGGCCCCGGCCGAGGGGGAGGACAGGCCCCGCTACCAGCCCAATGCCGACGTGTTCTGGTCCGGCGTGCAGGCCCTGCATGCCCGTGCCGTGGTGGTCATGGGCTCCGTGGCGGCCCGCGCCCTGGGGCTGCCCGCCGGGGTGCGCCCCCTCCAGCAGTTGCGGCATCGCGGCACGCTGGTCTGGGTGCTCTGGGACGTGGAATTCCTTCTTGATGAACCGCAGCGCTACGCGGCCATGTTGGCCTTTGTGCGCCGGGCGCTGCAACAGATCTCCAGACGCTGAAATCAACGCCATGTTCACTGCTATCGGACTGATGCTCACGGGCATCGCCCTGGGCTTTGCCCTGCGCTCTTTCCAGTGGCCCGAACTGCTGGGCCGCGCCATCTCTCCCACCATCATGCTCATGCTCTTCGCCCTCGGCGTGGCCGTGGGCGGCAACGAGACCCTGATGACCAACCTGCCCGTACTGGGCGGCAAGGCCCTGATCCTCACCGTGGCCTGCGTGGCGGGCAGCCTCATCTGCATCGTGGCCGTTCGCCGTTTCTTTCCCGATGCCGGGCCCCGGCGCCATGCGGCCGCTGGGGCCGACAGCGAGGACGCGGGCGCGGCCATGAGCGTGCGCCGTGACCGGGAAGACGGGGAGGGCCGGGCATGAGCGGGAGCCTGATGATCCTGGGCTGTTTCGTGCTGGGCGTGCTGCTGGCCTGGCTGGGCTGGATACCGGACTATTTTCTGGAGCACGACGGCACGCTCTACGTGCTCTATGTGCTGATGTTCCTGGTGGGCATCTCCATCGGGCACGACCGCCGTCTGGGCGAGATATTGCGCACCCTGCGGCCCCGGGTGCTGCTGCTGCCCCTGGCCACCACCGTGGGCACCTTTGCCGGGGCGGCCCTGGCCAGCATCACGCTGGCCTATTCCCTCAGCGAATGCCTGGCCGTGGGTTCCGGCTTTGCCTATTATTCCCTTTCGTCCATCTTCATCACCCAGTACAAGGGCGCGGAGCTGGGCACCGTGGCCCTGCTGGCCAACATCATGCGCGAGCTGGCCACATTGCTTTTCACGCCGCTCATGGTACGCTGGATCAGCCCGCTGGCCGCCATCTCGTGCGGCGGCGCCTCCACCATGGATTCCACCCTGCCGGTCATCACCCGCTTCGCGGGCAAGCAGTGGGTGTTCGTTTCCATTGTGCACGCCATGATCCTGGATTTCAGCGTGCCTTTCTGGGTGACTTTCTTCTGTACCCTGTAACGCAAGGAGCTGCGCCATGGCCCGTATGCGTGCCGTCAAACAGCAACTGAAAGATCTGCTTTCCGCGCCCGACTGGCGTGACCATCTGCCCGAACTGCGCTCCATGGGCCAGCCCGCCGTGGGGCCGCTCTTCTCCTTCCTGCTGCTGGAACCGCTCATGCGCCACAAGGCCGCCCTGGCCCTGGGGCAGGTGGTGGCCGGTCTGGAAGAGGGCAGCGCCGAAGACATGCACAACATCATGCGCCGTCTCATGTGGCACATGAACGAGGAGTCCGGCAACATCGGCTGGGGCATCCCCGAAGCCTTCGGCGAAGTGCTGGCCGCCTGTCCCCGCGCGGCCAAGGAGTTCCACCGGGTGCTCATCTCCTATGTCATCGACCTGGGCCGGGACGACAACTTCTGCGATCACGGCCCGCTGCGCCGCTCCTGCTTCTGGGCCATCGGCCGTCTGGCGCAGGCCCGGCGGGACCTGGCCGTCATCGCCCGTCCCTGGCTGCTCAAGGGGCTGGAGGACGAGGACATTCCCTGCCGCGGCATGGCCGCCTGGGCCCTTGCCCAGCTGCCCCGCGACTTCATGGATGCCCCGGCCCTGCGCCGTCTGGCCGAAGCCGGACATGAGGAAATCTGCGAGGTCTTCGACGGCGAGAAGGTGGTGGAAAAGACCGTTTCCGAGCTGGCCCGCGAGGCCCTGGGGTAGAGTGATGCCATGTTGAGGGGGAGAGGGGAACTTTTTTCTTGGAAAAAGTTCCCCTCTCCCCCCAAACTCCCCCTTTCCCTTCAAAAAACGCTGTTCCGGTCATTGGGCGGGGAGCGTGGCGCCCCTGTCCGTACCGTGTTTGATGGTCCCCCGGTAGTGCGGGGGACTTTTTTTGTGCCCGGTGGACGGAGCGGGGGAAAGGATGGGCGGGGACAGATACCGCAGGATGGGGCAGGCAGGACGGGAGCGGGGCGGGGAGGATGGCGTCCGCTTTTTGAGGCTGACGGGCTTGAAATATATGCAAAAGGCCACCCGAGCGGGTGGCCTTTTGTGTTCATGGGGATGCCGGAGCAGGGCAGGCCCGCTCCGGGGGATTTTTTACAGTCCCTTTTCCTGCATCAGGCAGACCAGGTCGCAGACGCGGTTGGAGTAGCCCCATTCGTTGTCGTACCAGGCCACGACCTTCACCAGATTGCCGTTCTGCACGGTGGTGTAGGGCGCTTCCAGGATGGAGGAATGCGGGTCGCCCTTGAAGTCCATGGAGACCAGGGGCAGGGTGTTATAGCCCAGGATGCCCTTGAGGTAGGTCTCGCTGGCGTCCTTGAGGGCGGCCAGCAGGGTCTCGGTATCGGTCTCCTTTTCCAGGATGCCGTTGAAGTCCACCACGGAGACCGTGGGGGTGGGCACGCGCAGGGAGTAGCCGGTGAATTTGCCGGCCAGTTCGGGGATGACCTTGGCCACGGCCTGGGCCGCACCGGTGGAGGTGGGGATGATGTTGCAAGCGGCGGCGCGGGCACGACGCGGGTCCTTGTGGGCCATGTCGAGGATGCGCTGGTCGTTGGTGTAGGAGTGGATGGTGGTCATGTTGCCCAGCTTGATGCCGAAGTTGCGCTGCAGCACCAGGGCCACGGGCGCCAGGCAGTTGGTGGTGCACGAGGCGTTGGACACGATGTGGTGCTTTTCGGGGTCGTACTGGTCGTGGTTCACGCCCATGACGATGGTGATGTCTTCTTCCTTGGCCGGAGCGGTGATGATGACCTTTTTGGCGCCGTTGTCCATGTGCACGGACGCCTGGGAAGCCTTGCGGAAGATACCGGTGCTTTCCACCACCACGTCCACGTCATACTGGCCCCAGGCCAGCTGATGGGGATCGCGCTCGGCGAAGCAGTGGATGTTCCAGTCACCGACCTTCACTTCCTGACCGTCCACCTGGGCGTCCAGGAAGGCGCGGCCGTAGACGGAGTCGTATTCCAGCAGCTGGAAGTTGGTGGTGGCGTCGAAGAGGTCGTTGATGGCCACCACTTCCACGCGATCAGCGTAGCTCTGGCGCAGGGCGCGGAACACCTGGCGGCCGATGCGGCCGAAACCATTGATACCGACACGAACTTTTTTCATTGTATTCACCTTTGCCCTTGCGGGCATACTGTCTTGATGGGGGCGGAGCGGCACGGCGGCGGGCAGGGCCCCTGATGCCGTCATGCCGGGGCGCATGCCGCCTGGCCCGGCGGATCGGGACGTGCGACAGGGCCGGCTAGTCTTCGTAGACCGAGTAGGCGTGTTTGGCCATCAGCTCGTAATTGTTGCGCAGGGCGTCATGCAGACGGGCATTTTCGATGGCCACGGCGGAGATGGCGGCCACGGCCATCATGAAGCTGTCTTCGTCGTCGGTGAACTCGCGCTCTTCGGAGGAGTAGACGCGGATCAGGCCGATGACCTTGCCGCCCACGCTCAGGGGAGCGGAAAGCACGGAGACCAGGCCCTCAGCCTTGGCGGATTCGGGATACTGGAAGCGGCCGTCAGAGGTGGCGTCCTTCAGGTGGATGGCCTTGCCGGACAGCACTTCGCTGTCCAGGCCACTGCGTTTCACTTCCACGGGGCCTTTGCGCATGTAGGTGGCGGAGAGGCCGTAAGCGGCGCTGGGCAGCAGGAAGTGCCCGGTGCTGTCCAGCAGGCGGATGGTGCAAGCCTTGCAGTTCATGGTCTGTGCCGTGTGCTCGCTGATCTTGTGCAGCACGTCCTTGGGATCAAGGCTGGCATTGATGGCCAGGGCCACATCACGCAGGGCGCGGAAATAATCCTGGGGCATGGAAGACCTCCTTTGGATGGGGTGACGCCTTCCCCGGCAGGCGTCGGTGATTGCCGTTGGCCGCCCCGGGCGCAGGCGCGTTACCGGGGATGACGGACGCGCGCGGGACGGCGGGGATGGGATAGTCGTCGGCCGGTCGCCCGGCAACGGGATATCCGGATGGGACATGCGGCGGGTTCCCGGCTGTGCCCCGGGAAAGGAGGTGGGAGGTCTCCTGTCCGGCATGCCTGTCCAGGCAGGCATGCCTCAGGCTCAGCTCTTGAACATGAAGCGCCGCATAGAAACATTAAGCACGATGCCCAGTAATGTGAAGTTCACCACTGTGGCACTGCCGCCGTAGCTGATGAAGGGCAGGGGGATGCCCACCACGGGCATGAGCCCGATGACCATGCCCATATTGATACATATCTGCCAGAAAAAGTAAAAGAAGACCCCCACGGCCAGCATGCTGCCGAAACGGTCCTTGGCCTGGACCACCGTGGAGAAGATGGACAGCAGGAACAGGCAGAACAGCGTCACCAGGGCCACGCAGCCCACAAAGCCCCATTCCTCGCCGAATACGGCCAGGGCAAAGTCCGAGTGGCGCTCAGGCAGGAAGTTGAGCTTGTTCATCATGCCTTCCATGTAGCCCTTGCCCCACAGCTCGCCGGAACCGATGGCGATGCGCGACTGCAGGATGTGGTAGCCCGCACCCAGGGGGTCGTCGCCGGGATTGAGGAAGGTGAGCACGCGCTGCTTCTGGTAATCGTGCATGAGCACGCACCACATGAGGGCGGCCACGCCGGGCACGGCCAGCAGGCAGGTGCCCAGCACATAGCGGCGCAGGCCGTGGAACAGGATCATGCCGCCCATGATGAGCAGCACCATCATGGCCGTGCCGAGGTCGGGCTGCTTGAGGATGAAGACCATGGGGACCAGTCCCACGGCCAGGACGGAAATGAAATTCTTCCAGCCCAGGGGCTGGCTGTCACGGGCCAGCAGGCGCGCCACCAGGATGAGCACGGCGATCTTGATGGGTTCCGAAGGCTGGATGGTGAACAGGCCGAAGGAGATCCAGCGCTTGGCGCCGTAAAAGGTGGAGCCCACCAGGGGCACCAGCATCAGCAGTATCAGGAAGACCAGATAGGCGGGCCAGGCCAGGTTGCGCAATTGCCGGTAGTCGAACAGCATGGCCAGCAGCATGCAGCCCAGACCGCACAGGCCCCAGACCAGCTGGCGCTGGTAGAAGCTCTCGAAGGCGAAGCCCGTTTCCACGCGGGTGCCGCTGGCGGAATAGAGGTTGGCCACGCCCGTGAAATAGAGCAGCAGCATGCAGGCCAGCAGTGCCCAGTTGATATAGCCGAGAAGGCGCTTGTCCATGGGGCGTTCCTGTTGTCGTCAGCGGCGACGGCGCTTGGGGGGATCGTTGCTGTCGTTGGTCATGCCCGGCAGGGGGCCTGATACGGTGCCCAGCATCCTGCCGGCGGGCTGGGGCGCTTCCGGCGCCCTGTAGCCGGGCGCGGCGGTATCCGGCCCGAAAAGATATTCGTAGACTTTTTTGGCCACGGGGCCGGCCACGCTGGAACCGCCGCCACCGTGTTCCACCATGACGATGACCACATAGGTCTTGCCGTTCTTGCTGCCCCAGGTGGCGATCCAGGCATGGTCGCGGTGCAGGTAGGCCAGCTCCGCGGTGCGCAGGCGGCGGTCGTTGGCGGTCATCTTCAGTTTGGTCACCTGGGCCGTACCGGTCTTGCCGCCCATGTCGGCATCGTGGCGGCCCACCACCTTGGCGGTGCCGCCCCCGGCCGTGCGGCGCATGGCCTGGACCACGAAGCGCAGATGGCCCAGCTCGGCGGGGATGCGGCCGCGCACCTCGCGGGGGGCATCTTCCAGCAGCTGGGGCTTGAGCAGGTCGCCGCCGTTGAGCATGGCCGACACATAGACGGCCATCTGGATGGGCGTGACCAGGGTGAAGCCCTGACCGATGGAGGTGTTGAACGTATCGCCGCGCACCCAGACCTGCTTGCGGTAGCGCTGCTTCCAGTCACGCGAGGGCACCAGGCCCGAACGCTCGTGGGGCAGATCCACCCCGGTGGGGCGGCCGAAGCCGCATTGCTTGGCAAAGGCCGAGATCTTGTCGATGCCCAGGCGCTCGGCCATGATGTAATAATACACGTCGCAGGAGTTGATGAGCGACTGTTCCAGTGTCTGGCTGCCGTGCCCGCCGCGCCGCCAGCAGCGGAAGATCTGGTTGCCCAGCTTGGTCTGGCCGCCGCAGAAGACGGTCTCGCGGGGATCCACGCCGTTCTCGAGGAAGAACACGGCCATGAGCAGCTTCCAGACCGATCCCGGCGGGTAGACGCTCTGGATGACGCGGTTCTGCAGGGGATAGCGCTTGCTGGTGCGCAGGGCTTCCCAGTCGCGACGGGAGATGCCCGCGGCGAACAAATTGTTGTCGTAGGCCGGGGAGGTCACCAGCGCGCGCAGCTTGCCGGTGTCCGGCTCCATGACCACCACGCAGCCCGCCTCGCCGGCAAGGGCGTCCCAGGCGGCCTGCTGCAGGTCGCGGTCCAGCGAAAGGGCCAGCTCCTGTCCGGCGCTGGGGGCCTCGCTCAGGCTCTTGGCCAGCATGCGCCCGTGGGCGTCCACTTCCATCTGGTACAGGCCCTTGTGGCCGCGCAGGCGCTTTTCCAGCTCCAGTTCCAGACCGGCCTTGCCCACCAGATCGCCCATGGCCAGATCGGGATCTTTCTCCATCTCGGCGCTGTTGGCTTCGGCCACATAGCCGAGCACGTGGGCGAAAAGGTCTTTTTCGGGATAGTAGCGGTTGGTACGGACCATGATCTCCAGGCCGGGCCAGTTGACCAGCTCGGCCTCGATGCGGGCCACCTGGCCGAAATCCAGGCCGGAGACCAGCGGCAGGGCCTCGAAGGGCTTGGTCTTGAAGCGGTCCTGGTTGTAGCGGTTCTGGAGCTGCTCCAGCGGCGTGTCCGTCCACTGGCTGATCTGGGCCAGGGTGGCGGGGATGTCCGGGCAGTCCTCGCGGATGATGGCCAGGCCGTAGGCCGTGCGGTTGTCGGCCAGGATATTGCCGTGATCGTCGAAGATGCGGCCGCGCGGGGCGAAGATGCGCTCCGTGCGCAGGCGGTTCTTTTGGGCCTGTGTGGTCATCTCCGGCCCCAGATGGAGCTGGAGGTACCAGAAGCGGGTGACGAAGACGAAAAAGAAGATGCCCACCAGCACCTGCAGGAGCAGGATGCCGCTGCGCGGCGGCTGGTAGCGTTCGCTTTCCACCTGTATGGTCAGCCAGGAACGCCAGTTCTTGCGCTTGCGGCGGGGGGCCTCCGTCAGGGGAGAGGCCGGTTCCGGAGCGGCAGAGGGGAAGATACGCCTATTCTTCGTCATGCGAACATGCCAGGGGCCGCGTGGCCGTCAGAAGCAACCAGGCCACGGGCAGGTAAAGGGCCTGGATCAGGCTCCTGTCCAAAAATTCCTGCGGATCGAAATGCACGGCATAGAGCGGGGAGAACAGCCAGCCCAGGCCGAAGCAGGCCCCGCCCAGGCAGATGGAGAGCAGCAGCACGAGGAAGAAGTTCCCCAGGCCCAGCAGCCAGCGCAGCAGGCGGTAGATCAGGCAGACCAGCGCGTACCAGACGATGGTGGCCCCGAAGGGGCTGGTGCCGATGCCTTCCTGCAGCAGGACGAAGAGCGGCAGCAGCCAGCAAAGGTTTTTGTAGTCCCTTTCCTGCAACAGGATGACCAGCCCCACCACCAGGGCATCGAGGCAGGGGACGAGGCTTTGCACGCAGATGCCCAGGGCCACGAAGCACAGCCACCAGAAGATGTTGCGCACGGCCTGCATGGGCTAGCGCTCCCTTTTGGGGGGCCGGGGTGGGCCCACGAAGTCCGGGGCGGGCTCGCTGGGGCGCAGGGGCCGGTTGATGCCGCTGGGCTCCAGCAGCAGCACCTCTTCCAGACGGCGCACGTCCACCAGGGGCCGGGCCGTGACGGCCAGAAACTGGGTGGAGTCCGAGGGGGCCACGCTGTCCACGGTGGCCACGGGGATGCCCTTGGGATATTTGCCGTCCAGACCGGAGGTGATGAGGATCTCCCCGGCGGTCACCGGGGCGTCGCGTTCCACAAAGCCCACTTCCAGCGGCTGTTCCAGGCCCTGTCCGCTCAGGATGCCGGCCGAGCGGCTCTGCTGGGCGAACACGGCGATGCGGCTGCCCGGGTCGGTGATGAGCAGGACCGTGGCGGCATGGGGGCTGGCCCGCAGCACGCGGCCCACAAGGCCCATGTTGGTGACGATGGGGGTGCCGGGGCGGGCGCCCGAGGTGTAGCCCCGGTTGATGGTGATGCTGTCCTGGATGGCGTTGGGGCCCATGCGTCCGGCCAGGATGCGGGCGCCCACGGGCTTCCAGGCGCTGTCCACGGGCAGCTGCACCAGCTCGCGCAGCCGGGCCAGTTCCGCCAGATCCTCGCCGTGGGAGACGATGCGGGCCTGCAGTTCGGCCACCTGGGCGCGCAGGCGCTCGTTCTCTTCGCGCACGCCCACCAGATCCACATAGCGCCGCCAGGCGTCCATGACGCTGCCCTTGACGGAATCGAAGGTGCCCAGCACCGTGCCGCTCATCTCCAGGCCGACGTTGGCGGCGATGTCATCGAGCGTGTGCGTGCGCTGGTTCCAGGAATACATGCCCAGAAACAGCACCAGAAGGCCGCCCGCCATGAGGAGAAAGCGTCGGAATGTCACAGTGGCACCCGTGAGAGCAGCAGGAAAAAAAAGGACGGCCGTGCCGGAAAAAGGCGACGGGCCGTCCTGCACTTGCAAAGATTAGTCGATGCAGACGTCTTTGAGCACGTGGATGTTGTCCAGGGCCCGGCCCGTACCCATGACGACGGTGGACAGGGGGTCGTCCACCACGGTGATGGGCAGGGAGGTCTGCTCGCGCAGCAGCTGGTCGAGGCCCTTGAGCAGCGCGCCGCCGCCGGTCAGCACGATACCGCGGTCCACGATGTCGGCGGCCAGTTCCGGGGGCGTCTGTTCCAGGGCGATGCGCACGGCCTGCACGATGCTTTCCACCTGTTCGGAGATGGCTTTGCGCACTTCCTCGGAGGTGATGATGATGTTCTGCGGGATGCCCGTCACCAGGTCGCGGCCCTTGACCTCGATCTGCTGTTCGGGATCCATGGGATAGGCCGAGGCGATCTTGATCTTGATCTCTTCCGCCGAGGCTTCGCCGATGAGCATGTTATACTTGCGTTTGACATGCGTCATGATGGCTTCGTCCATCTTGTCGCCGCCCACGCGCACGGAGCGGGCATAGACGATGCCGGCCAGGGAGATGACGGCCACTTCCGTGGTACCGCCGCCGATGTCCACCACCATGTTGGAGGTAGGCTCCTGGATGGGCAGGTCGGCGCCGATGGCGGCGGCCATGGGCTCCTCGATGAGGTAGACCTCACGGGCACCGGCGGACTGGGCCGATTCCTTGACCGCACGCTTTTCCACCTGCGTGATGCCGGTGGGCACACAGACCATGATGCGGGGGCGAACCAGATGACGGGAATTGTGCACCTTGGTGATGAAGTGGCGCAGCATGGCCTCGGTCACCTCGAAGTCGGCGATGACGCCGTCCTTCATGGGACGGATGGCCTTGATGTTGCCGGGGGTCTTGCCCAGCATGCGCTTGGCGTCGGCGCCCACGGCCAGGACCACGGTGTTGCCGCGCGAATCTTTCTTGACCGCCACCACGGACGGTTCACGCAGGACGATGCCCTGACCCTTGACATAGACACAGGTGTTGGCCGTGCCCAGGTCGATGGCCAGGTCATTGGAGAACATTCCCAAGAAGAAATCCACAATTTTGGACATTACGCTAGCTTGCCTCGTTCTACTGGTATGCGTATGTTGCTGCCGGTCGTGCGGAGAAGGGAGGGCGGAACCTGTGGGGGATGCCGTAAGGCTCCGGGCCGGTTCCCGCGGGAACCATGGCCTTGAAGGCGAAAAGCGCACGGCAGCAGACAAAACTTGTTCGGCTAAAATGGGCTTGAAGTCAAGCTGTTGCGGACACAGTACAAATTTTTTCTCCTGTCCGCGGCCCTGAAAAATCCGCTAAAAAGGCGTGAATCATGCTGCTTTGGCATACCCTGGCCACCTATTTCCGGCGCAAATACGGCGTCCGGGTGCAAAAAATTCCACTGGATGCGGGCGCCACCTGCCCCAACCGGGACGGCACGCTCTCCGCGCGGGGCTGCATCTTCTGCAACGACAGCGGCTCCGGTTCCGGCATGGGCCTGCGCGGTCTCGGCCTGCGCGCCCAGTGGGACGCCTGGTACACCAAGTACACCACCACGGACAGCGACCGCCTGTTCATGGCCTATCTGCAATCCTTTTCCAATACCTACGGCCCGGCCTCCCGGCTGGCGCATCTGCTGGAACAGGTGGCGGCCCTGCCCGGCTGCCGGGGCATCGCCGTAGGCACGCGGCCGGACTGCCTGGACGGGGAAAAGCTGGCCCTGCTGGCCGGCTGCGGGCTGGACGAGGTCTGGCTGGAGCTGGGCCTCCAGACCTGCCGGGACGACACCCTGCGCCGTATCAACCGCGGCCACACGGCACGTCAGGCCGAAGAGGCCGTACGCGCCGCGCTGGATGCCGGGCTGCTGGTCTGCGGGCACCTCATGGCCGGGCTGCCCGGTGAGGACGAGAACGATTTCCTCGACGGTGTGGACTGGGCCGTCTCGCTGGGCATGCAGGGCCTCAAGCTGCACAACGTCTATGTGCCGCAGGGCACGGAACTGGCCCGGCAGTGGCGGGCGGGCGACTACCGTCCCCTTGCCCGGGACGAATATGTGGACATGCTGTGCGCCGCCCTGCCGCGCATCCCCTCCACCGTGGTCATGCAGCGCATCCAGGCCGACCCCGCGCCGGGCGAGCTGCTGGCCCCTGCCTGGGCCCTGGAGAAACGCGGCATCATCACCGATCTGCGCCGGGCCCTGGCCGCCCGCGGCCTTTGGCAGGGCTGCCGCGCCGATGCCGCGGAGGCCCGGCCGGAGTGGTTCGGCGGGTAGGGGACAGGAACGTTTTTTTGAGGGGCTGGGAACTATGGTGCTGTGACCGCGGTCTCCGGGAAGGGGAAGGCGAACAGACCGGGAGCGCCAGGCCATCGGGGAGATAGCATGCGGGGCAGGCCGCCCCGCAGACAGGCAGGCAACGGGCCGTGCCCTTCCTTGCGAACGGGCGGGCTTTCTGGCATACTTTCTGCCTGCGGATTCCTGTGCGCGGGGCGTCTGTTCCCCAAGGAGTATGACATGCAGCCAGAGCTTCTTCTTTTCGACATCGGCAATACCTGCATCAAGGTCGGTCTGGCCGACTCCCGGGGGGTGATGACCTCCTACAATCTGCGCACGGACCCCGCCCAGACCTCGGACAGTCTGGGCCTGACCCTGCTGGAGCTGCTGCGCCACGCCGGTGCCGAGCCCCGTTTCACGGCCTGTGTGGCCTCGTCGGTGGTGCCGGGTTTCGATCCCCTGTTGCGTGAAGCCGTCCAGCGCTATCTGGGCTGCCCCCTGTGGATGGTGCCGCAGGACATGCCCATCCCCCTGCAGAACCATTACGAGCGCCCGCAGGAAGTGGGCGCCGACCGCCTGGTGGGCGCCTATGAGGCGCGCCGTCTGCATCCCGGCCCGGAATCCCTCATCGTGGTGGACTTCGGCACGGCCGTCACCTTTGACTGCATCAGCGGCAATGCCTACCTCGGCGGCCTGATCTTTCCCGGCCCGCGCACGGCCATCTCGGCCCTGGCGCGCGAAACGGCCCAGCTGCCCCGCGTCAACCTGGACGTGGACGCCCTGGAGCCCGCGCCCGGCCGCAGCACGTCGGTGAGTATCCAGCACGGTCTGGTCTTCGGCTTCGCCTGCATGGTGGAAGGCCTGACGCAGCGTCTGAAAAAGGGCCTGCCCGGTGACTGCCTGGTGCTGGCCACGGGCGGCTTTGCCCCGTCCATCGCGCGCATCAGCCCCGACGTCTTCGATGCCGTGCTGCCCTCGCTCTTGCTGGAGGGCCTGCGCCGCCTGTATTACGAACGTCACCCCTATTGAGGGCCGTACCGGCCGTGCCGCCCCGTGCGGCAGTGGGCCCGGGCCTGCCGTCGCGCGCAGGGCCCGGATGCCCCCTTGTGGGGAAGAAAGATTTTTGCGGCAGGGCTTCCCTGCCGCCGGACAATGGCCCCGCCACCGCCCGTGGGGGCGCAGCGGAGAAAACGACTCTTTCGCGCGGCGGAAGAATCAACCTTCAAAGGAGCGATTATGAGCAGCAGCATTGCGTCTGTGTATGCCCGCGAGATCCTGGATTCGCGCGGCAATCCGACCGTGGAAGTGGAAGTTTCTCTGGAGTCCGGCCACAGCGGCCGCGCGGCCGTGCCTTCCGGCGCCTCCACCGGCAGCCGTGAGGCCCTGGAACTGCGTGACGGCGGCAAGCGTTACGGCGGCAAGGGCGTGACCAAGGCCGTGGAGAACGTCAACAGCGAGATCGCTGACGCCCTGCTGGGCCTGGACGCCCTGCAGCAGGTGCAGCTGGACAACACCCTCATCGACCTGGACGGCACCGACAACAAGAGCCGTCTGGGCGCCAACGCCATGCTGGGCGTGTCCATGGCCTGCGCCCGTGCCGCCAGCGAATACCTGGGCCTGCCCCTGTACAAGTACCTGGGCGGCGTCAACGCCAAGGTGCTGCCCGCGCCCATGATGAACATCATCAACGGCGGCGCCCACGCCCCCAACAACCTGGACATCCAGGAATTCATGATCATGCCCCTGCGCGCCCAGAGCTTCCGTGATGCCCTGCGCATGGGTTCCGAGATCTTCCACGTGCTGAAAAAGCTGCTGGAAAAGGACGGCCACGTGACCAGCGTGGGCGACGAAGGCGGCTTTGCCCCCAACCTGAAGAACCACGACGAAGCTTTCAGCTACATCGTCAAGGCCATCGAAGAAGCCGGTTACATCCCCGGCAGCGAAGTGGCCCTGGCCATCGACGCCGCCGCTTCCGAATTCTATCAGGACGGCAAGTACGTGCTGAAGGGTGAGAACAAGACCTTCAACAATGCCGAAATGGCCCAGTGGCTGGCCGAGTTCACCAGCAAGTACCCCCTGATCTCCATCGAAGACGGCATGGCCGAGAGCGACTGGGACGGTTGGGGCATGCTGACCGCCAGCCTGGGCGAACGCACCCAGCTGGTGGGCGACGACGTGTTCGTGACCAACCCCTCCATCCTGGCTGAAGGCATCGCCGAAGGCGTGGCCAACTCCATCCTCATCAAGCTGAACCAGATCGGCACCGTGACCGAGACCCTGGACACCATCGAGATGGCCAAGGAAGCCGCCTACACCACGGTGGTCTCCCACCGTTCCGGCGAGACCGAAGACAGCTTCATCGCCGACCTGGCCGTGGGCGTCAACGCCGGCCAGATCAAGACCGGCTCCCTGTGCCGCTCCGAGCGCATGGCCAAGTACAACCAGCTGCTGCGCATCGAAGAAGAACTGGGCGACGGCGCCGAATTCTTCGGTCCCATGCTGGCGGAATACTACGCCCTGGACGAGAGCGAAGACTAATCCGGCAGACGCAGGCACGGCCTGCCGTCATCCGTATTCCCGAGGGGGCCGCAAGGCCCCCTTTTTTATGCGGCAGGGAGAGCTTGCCGAACAAAAGCGCCGCCTTCATCAAGAGAAGGCGGCGCTTTGCATTTGGGGGAGGGGCGTCAGACGGAGCCCTTCTCCGTCGGAGAAGAGGCCTCCGGAGCATGTGGCTATTTCCGCTCCAGCTCGTGGGCATCCACGTAGGCGTCGAAGGTCTCCAGATCCATGGGCGGGGAAAAGAGATAGCCCTGTCCGTACTTGCAGTGCGAGGCAAGGAGTTTTTGCAGCTGGTCTTCGGTCTCCACGCCCTCGCAAAGGATCTCGATGCCGAGGCGGCGGGCCATGTCCACGAGCGAGGAAATGATGATCCAGACCGAGCGCTGCTTTTCCTGCCCGGGGGCCAGGAAGGCCCGGTCCAGCTTGATGGTGTCGAAGCCGAAGGAATGCAGCATGGCCATGGAGGAATAGCCCTTGCCGAAGTCGTCGAGGCTCAGGCCGATGCCCGCACGGCGCAAGGCATCGAGGGTGCGGATGAAGGCTTCTTCATCCAGCCAGGCCATGCTTTCCGTGACCTCCACATGCAGCAGGTGGGCGGGAACATCGTGGCGGGCCGCGATGCCGAGGACGGTCTCGACATAGTTGTCGTGGAAGAACAGGGCCTTGGACTGGTTGATGCTGATGGGGGGCACCTTTTTGCCTTCGTCCAGGCGGCGGCGTATCCAGGCGCAGACCGTATCCAGGACAAAGAGGTCCAGTTCGCGGATGAAGCCGTTCTGCTCGAACAGGGGGATGAATTCGTCGGGATAGACCATCTTCCCGTCCGGGCCCTGCCAGCGGATGAGGGCCTCGGCCCCGAGCAGTTTCCTGTCCGCAAGGCAGACCTGGGGCTGCATGAAGACGGTGAACTCCCCGTGTTCCAGGGCGTTGACCATACGGTTCTCGATGTCGTTGGCCTTGAGCTGCCGGGCCCCGATGAGCTCGTTGTAGATCAGGAACTGCGAGCGGTAGCCGCCGGAAGCGATACTGGCTTCCGCCGTTTCGGCATAGAGCAGATAACGGGAGACGAAGCGCTCGGATTCGTTGATGTTTTTTCCCGCCCCCGACGTGGGCTGCGGTTCGTGTTCTTCCATGTCGGCGTCGTTGCGGATGACGTACACGCCGCAGGAGAAGCTCACCGGGCGCTGGTACAGCTTGCGGGCCATGTCCGCGACGCTGAACAGCTCTTCCATGCGCTGGGTGAAGGTGGTCTCGTCAGGGCATCTCCAGAGCAGGAGATATTGTCCCGAGCCGCTGTAGGCGGCCAGTTCCCCCTGGCGGCTGCGCAGGGCGAACTCGCGGTTGCAGAAGCGGATCAGGCTGTCCCCGGTGCGCAGGCCGCAGGCCCGGTTGATGAGCTTGAGCTTGCGGATGTTGATGGTGGACAGATAGTAACGCTGCGGGTCCTTTTGCAGGATCTTGGCCGCATCTATAAGGAACCTGGCCCGGTTGGGGCCCTGCGTCACGGGATCGGTGAGCGCCGCCGCGCGGAGATCGGCCAGACGCCGCCTGTTGTGGCGCATGACGAGGAGCATGATCAGGCCCAGCAGCAGGCCCAGGCCGCAGAGCGTCTCCACCAGGTTCCGGCGCAGGAAACGGCGGATGACGTCCAGCAGGGAATCCGGCGCGGCGGAAAGGAGCAGGGCGTCGATGGTGGCCGTGGTGGTGGAGGTGATGACCTTGTCCAGCACGGAAGTCACGAAGGGCGAGGCATGGGGCGAGATGCCCAGCGCCATGGGATACATGGCCCGGGTGGGGAGCAGCAGCCCGTCCTTGGGCGGATCGTCCTGGAGGGAGGCCGCAGGGTAGGGCCAGAGGTAAACGTCCACTTCCCCCTTCTCAAAAGCTTTGCGGCAGGCGTCGATATTGGGGAAGATCTTGGGGATGTCCTCGGGGTAGGCGCTCTGGTAGGCCAGCATCACGCTGCGCATCTCGCGGGTGAAGCCCACCGTGCAGGACTGGCCGGGGATATTTTTGTCATGGAGCCAGCCCACCACCGTGATGGGCGCGTTATAGAAGATCCTGCCCGAAAAGATGTTCTGGCTGCGCAGGAAGGAAAGCTGGGGATAGACGTCGGGCATGATGTCCGCCGTACCGTCGGCCAGCGCCTTGAGACAGGCGTCATAGGAGGGCAGGGGAAGGAATTCGAAACGGATGCCGCTCTGGCGTTCCAGCATCTTCAGGAAGGCATAGAGGAAATGGCCCCCGTGTTCGGGGTCCATCATATCCTGTTCGCGGCTGTAGGCCACGCGGATGGCGGGCTTGGTGGCCAGCCACCGGCATTCGGACCGGGTGAAGACCACGGGCACGTCCGAGGAGACGTTGAGATAACTGTCGTACAGGCGGGCCAGATAGGTGGGGTGGTTCAGCAGGATCTGGCGCATGGCCTCGTTGAGCGGGTCCATGATCGCACTGTCATCCTTGCGGGTGACGAAGAAGAAGGGGTCCGTGGAGATGGTGGCCACCACCTTGGTGCCCTTGCCCTGGAGGACGCCGTCCACATAGCCGTCGATGCGGCCTTCGGCCAGGGCCTGGGACATCTCGTTGCTTTCCTCGAAGAAGAACGACTCGAAGGAAAAACCGTTCTGGGCGGCAAAGCGCTTCATCACGTCATACTGGAGGGAGTCGGTGAAAAAGCCGATGCGCATGCCGTTGAAGGCTTCCAGATCCATGTAATGCATGTCGCTCATGCTGGAGACATGCAGACAGGTGTTCTCGTATCCGGCACGCAGTTTGGAAAAGCTGTAGAGCCGGGAACGCTCGGGCGTGAAGCTGATGCCGCAGGAAAGGTCGATGGTGCCGTCGTCCAGGCGCTGGGCCAGCTCGTCGAAGCGGATCTTGACCCACTTGTATTCCCATCCCGTATAGCGCGAGATGGCCGTGAGCAGGGCCACGGCATAGCCGGAAAGGTGTTCCCCTTCACCTTCGAAAACGCCGTGCTGGTCGAAATAGCCCACACGGATGATCTTGGATGCTTTATAATTGGCGGCGATGTCTTCGGGAGAGAAAAAGTGGAAAGTCGTCCTGTTCAGGGGCAGGCTCGTTTCCGCCTGGACCGGGGTTTTCCCGGAGGCGGCGGCGAGAGCTCCCTGGGGAACGGGCAGGAGCAGGCAAAGCAGGAAAAGCAGCAAAGTTCGGAGCATGGTACGTTCTCGCATCATGCCGCCGCATCGGAGACATGGCATCACGGCAGGGACTTCCCGGGGACGGGAAGGGCCATTCAAAGTATGAATGTACAACGCATCATGCTCGGAGCGCAAGACGCTGCGGGGCCTATGGGTCAGGGATATCACGGACTTGAGCTTGCCGCGCTCCCGGAGTATACTCCGCCCCTTCCACGCGCCGGCCCCGGCGCCAACGTCAGCCACGAGGTCGCCATGATCCTTATTGATGGAAAGCAGACTGCCCGCGACATCCGCGCGGAACTCAAGGCCCAGGTGGAGGCCGCTGTGTCGGCCGGCCGCCGCGCTCCCGGCCTGGCCGTGATCCTGGTGGGAGAAGATCCCGCATCGCAGGTCTACGTGCGCAACAAGGAACGTGCCTGCGCCGAGGCGGGCATCCTTTCCTTCCCCTACCGTCTGCCTGCCGATACCACGCAGGAGGCCCTGCTGGCCCTCATCGCCGAGCTCAACGGCCGTGACGACGTGGACGGCATCCTTCTGCAGCTGCCCCTGCCCAAACATCTTTCCGCCTCCGCCTGCCTGCTGGCCATCGACCCGGCCAAGGACGTGGACGGCTTCCATCCCGAGAACGTGGGGCGCCTTTCCCTCAACCTGCCCGGCATGGTCTCGTGCACGCCGGCGGGCGTCATCGAGCTGCTGCGCCGCTACAACCTGCCCACCCGCGGCAAGAAGGCCGTGGTGCTGGGCCGTTCGGACATCGTGGGCAAGCCCCTGGCCCTGCTGCTGGCCCGTCCCGGCGAATTCGGCGATGCCACGGTGACCCTGTGCCACTCCCGCACGCCCGATCTGGCGGCGGAATGCCGCAGCGCGGATTTCCTCTTCCTGGCCATCGGCCGCCCGCGCATGATCACGGGCGACATGGTCCGCGAAGGCGCGGTGATCATCGATGTGGGCATCAACCGCACGGACGACGGCCTGTGCGGCGACGCGGACTTCGAATCCGTGAGCAAGAAGGCCGCGGCCATCACGCCCGTGCCCGGCGGCGTGGGCCCCATGACCATCGCCATGCTGCTGAAGAACACCGTCCAGGCCTGGGAAGGCCGTGCGTAACGGCCCGCTCGCGGCATAAGCCTGACTTGTATTGGGGGAAGGAAGCATCCTGCGTCCTTCCCCTTTTTTCGTCCTGCCGGTCATCCCTGGCGGATGGGGTGCTGTGCTGCTGTTGCTTCGATACCCGTGATGTCCGGCCGTCTGCGGAGGGCCCGTCTTCCCTGCTGCCGGTTTGTCCGCAAGGCCGGAGGGGCGCTGCGGCGGACAGGCGGAGGAAGCTCTGTGTTGCAGGGCGGGACATGCCGGATGGCCTGCATACAGTGCGGCACAAGACAAGGAACGTACTCTGGCCGTGGTAGACACGGCCGCGTCCCCGAAAGGCGGGACGCCGGCAAATAAGAAGGAAGGAGACGCATCATGCGCGTGATGATGGCCCTGCTGCTGGGTCTGTATCTGGTCGTGCCCGCGCGGGCGGCCGACGGCGGGCCGGTCCTGCTCCTGCCGGGGCTGTCCGGCCCGACGGCGGAAGCGGCGCCGGGCTACCGCTGTGCCGATTTTCTGGAAGAGGCGGGCCTCAGGCCGGAAGGGCTGGAATATCTTTTTTGCCGTCCTGCTACGGAACCGCGTACAGGACGCCGGACCCTCACGGCCCGCTATCGTGTGCCGGGGCCGCAGGCCGCCGCCGTGGAGACGGCCTTGCGGGAGCGCACCGGCATGGCCGCTCTGGAACGCCAGATGGGCATCTGGCAGCTGCCGGAAGGCGGGGAAGGTCGGTTCGTCCTGCGGCAAAGCACAGGGGAGGGCAGGCCCGGCGGACAAATGGCGGGCACGTTTTTTTCGGTCCAGGGGCTGCGGGACGGTCTTTCCGGGGATGGCACCACCGGCAGCGAGGCCGGCACGCTCCCGTCTGCCGGGCGCTCTGTCCCTGCGGCACAGGATGACGGGATGGCCGGAGCTGCCGGAAGCGTCGCGGAGGGGAGCCCGGCCGCTGTACCGGGTGCCGCAGCTAAGGAGGGGACGGCGGCCCTTGCGGACAGCGCTCCAAAGAAGGGGCCGTCCTGCACGGTAAGCATGGGAGAGGTCCCGCAGCAGGGGACGTTCGCACCACAGCGGGAAGACTGGGGAAAAGTGTCCTGGTTCGCGGTGACGGTGCGTTTGCCTGTGGAGTGATGTCCTGCTGTCCCGCCGCACGGTACGGCCGGGGAAAACTCCTCCACCAGAAGAAATCCACTATCCCATATTCAAGAGGTCTACTTCAAAAATAAAAAGTTACTGTTTTGCCTGTGAAAACAGTCAAGATATAAATGTATAATTTTCAGTATGTTACTATTGATGCTCCGAGTGGTATGGATCTTGCTTTAAGTCCTGCAGTTCGGAACCGTACGGTTCGTACCAAAAGGAGCACTCATTATGGTCATGGAAAGGGATACATTTGTTCTCAGTAATGAGGACCGCCGCAGACGCTGTGAAGCGGCTGTTGCACGCATAAAGGAATTTCTTCTTAATGCTCCCCAGAAAGTCGATACAGAGCGCCTCAAGTTTTTGCTTGAGGCTTATGAAGAGTACGGCAGTGAACCCGTCATCCTGCTGCGTGCTCACCTTTTTGAGAAGGTCCTGCTGAACAAGACCCTCTACCTTGATGACAATCCGATCGTGGGTACTGTCACGGGACAGCCTGCCGGCGTCTATGTGTACCCTGAATGGGATGCGGACTGGATCATGAAGGAAATGAACCAGGCGATGATGAGCCACCTGGGCAAGGTGGATATCAGCGCCGAGGGCAAAAAGCTGATGCGCGAGGCCGGCAAATACTTCAAGCACCGCAGTGCGACGGCCAGGGCCCACCAGCTTTCCCGCGAGATCAACGGCTATGATCCTACGGACGACATCAAGGCCGGCCTGTTCACGGAGGGCACCCTGTACACCGTGGGCGCGGGCAATGTGGACTACGAGACCTTCGTGCGCCGTGGCCTGAACGACATCATCGCCGAGACGGAAGAACGCCTGGCGGCCCTGCCTGTCACGGCGGAAAACAGTTCCAAGATCGACTTTTATCGTGCCGCCATCATTTCCATGCGTGCCCTGGTCAGCCTTGCCGGTCGTTATGCTGAGCTGGCGGAAAAGATGGCGGCCGAATGTGAAGACGCCGAGCGCAAGGCCGAGCTGCTCGAGATCGCCGAGACCTGCCGCCAGGTGCCGGCCAATCCGCCCCGCTCCTTCCGCGAAGCCGTGCAGTCCTGGTGGTTCCTGCACCTTGGCGTGCAGATCGAACAGGCGGGCTGCGGCTCCTCTCCGGGGCGTCTCGGCCAGTACCTGGATGTCTATTACCAGCGCGACAAGGAAAAGGGCCTGGGCAAGGAAGACGCGCTCCCCTGGATCAAGTGCCTGTTCTGCAAGATCCTCGAATTCGGCTACTATCAGGGCATAGCCTATTCCCAGCTCGTGTCCGGCCATACCGGCCACACCATCAACGTCGGTGGCCTTGACGCCAATGGGAACGATGCCACGACCGAGCTCGACTATCTGCTGCTCGATGCCCAGATCGCCCTGCGCAACATCCAGCCCACCATCACGGTCCTGTACCACGACGGTCTCAAGGAAGACTTCCTGCTGAAGTGCGTCGATCTCGACCGGACGGGCCTTGGTCAGCCCCAGTGGATGAATACCAATGTCATCATCCAGCGCCTGCTGGCCCGGCATGCCAATGTCGGTATCACCATCGAAGATGCCCGCAACTGCATCAACATGAGCTGCGTGGGCACCGGTGTGGCGGGCAAGACCTGCTTCATCCGCGAGAATGCCACCTACAACCTCGCCAAGTGCATGGAGCTGGCCCTGTATGACGGCCTCGATCCCATGACCGGGAAGCAGGTAGGTGCCCATACGGGCGATCCGTGCTCTTTTGCCACCTTCGAGGATCTTTTTGCCGCCTACAGCACCCAGGTTGGCCACATGTTCAAGAAGATCCGCGCGTATGGTTCCATCTCGAACAAGAGCCTTGGCGATACGGTGCCCACCTCGTTCAGATCGGCCATGTACCATGGCTGCCTGCAGCGCGGCATGCACGAATGCCAGGGCGGGGCGGACTACTATCTGTATTACACCATCAGCACTGCCGGGGTGGATGCTGCGAACTCGCTCGCTGCCCTGAAGTACCTTGTTTTTGATGAAAAGAAGGTCACCATGGCCCAGATGCTGGAAGCCCTGAAGGCCAACTTCGAAGGCTTCGAGGAACTGCGGGAGATGTGTCTTGCGGCTCCCAAGCATGGCAACAACGATCCGGAAATGAATGCCATCGTGCGCCGGGTCTATGATGATGCCTACCGCCAGTTCCACGCCAACGGTTCCAGCTTCTACGGCAAGCACCTTTCCAACTGTGAGGCCTATTCGCTGTCGATCCACAATTACTTCGGCATGCTCACGGGGGCCCTGCCCATGGGACGCTGCAAGGGCAAGCCTTTGACCGACGCCAGCGTGTCCGCCATGCCCGGTACGGACAAGAACGGTCCCCTTGCCCTGATCGCTTCCGCAGCCAAGGCCCTGGACACCGTCCGTTACGGGTCGAACCACTTCAATATGAAGTTCCACCCCTCTTCGCTGCAGGGGATCAGCGGGGCCCGCAAGCTGCTGGCCCTCATCAAGAGCTATATGGACATGGGGGGATCCCACATCCAGTTCAATATCGTCAGTACGGATACCCTGCGGCAGGCAAAGGCCAAGCCGGAAGATTACAAGGGCCTTACGGTCCGCGTGGCCGGGTTCAGCGCCTATTTCACGCGGCTGCATGAAGGTGTGCAGGACGAGATCATCGCCCGCAGCGAATTGACCATGTAAGACAGGCAGCCGAGCTGCCATGGAGAGAATATGAAGATATCTGCCGAAGCCAGAACGTGCCTGGCCGAATTCCTGGAAGATGCCGAAGACAGCTTTATCCGTGTGGGCCAGACGACTGTGGGGGGCGGTTGCTGCTCCCGTCTGATCCTCGGGGTGTCGATTGATGACGAATTCCATGAGGACGATGATCTTCGCATGGATGTGGACGGTATCCCGGTGGTGATCGACAGGCATTTGAACGAACGCCTTGGCGAGATCAGCATCGATGTGGATCCCGACAAGGGGATCGTGATAAATCACAACTAAAGCCAGACAGCATAAAAGGGAGTATCGGGCACGGTCCGGTACTCCCTTGTTTTTTGCATCTCGGTTAGCAGGAGCCGGTCATGAGCCTGACAGCAACCATATTCGATATCCAGCATTTCAGTCTGCACGATGGCCCGGGGGTACGTTCCACGGTATTTTTCAAGGGGTGTCCGCTCTCCTGTTTCTGGTGCAGCAACCCCGAGTCGCAGCACATGTTCCCGGAGGTCCTTTACTACAGGAGCCAGTGCAAGCAGTGCGGTGCCTGTCTGGCTGCCTGTCCGGAAGGGCTGCTGCATGTCGAGGACGGGAGGGTGAAACGCGCGCAAGGATGCAAAGCCTGCGGCCAGTGTGCGGCCGCCTGCCGCTATGGAGCGCAGATCCTTTCCGGGAAGAAGATGTCCGTCAGTGAGGTGTGCGACGAGGTCCACCAGCACTGGCGCATCTTCATGCAGAGCGGCGGCGGGGTGACGTGCAGCGGCGGAGAGCCCATGGCACAGTTCCCCTTTCTTTTTGAACTGTTGAAGACCCTGCATGAAGACATCGGTCTGAATACCTGCATCGAGACCTGCGGTTTTTCCTCATGGGAGAACTATCGGAAGATCCTGCCCTATATCGATGAGCTCTATATGGATATCAAGCATATGGACAGCACGATGCACCAACGGGGCACAGGCAGGGGGAACGAGATCATCCTGTCCAACATCAGGAACATGGCACAGGCAGGAAAGGACGTGACCATACGCGTGCCGCTGATCCCGTCCTTCAATGACACGGATGAAAACCTGGAACAGCTTGCCGGCTTCATGCGCGGCAACGGGCTGCGCCGGGTGGAGTTCATGCCCATGCATGTCTACGGACGCTCAAAGTACGAGGCCCTGGGACGGACGCTGGACGTGGATGAGAGCAGGCCGCCCAGGACAGACGTCGCGGTGGCCTGCCTGGAGGCTGCGGGCATCGAGGCTGCGGTGCAGCACTTGTGATCATTCTATCTCGCTCAGGATGCGCCAGAGGGTATTGTAGCTGATGCCCAGTTCGCGGGCAGCCTGCTGCTTGTTCCAGGAACAGCGGATGATGGTGTCCTGGACGATCTGGCGGCGCAATGTCTCTATCCTGTCCTTGAGGGATCCGGTCAGGGTCGGTGCAACGGGTACCGGCCGGACCGGATCCTGCTTTTTTTCGCAGGCCCATTCGTCAAGGATGCTGCAGAACAGGGCCGGGTCCGCCGTTTCCTGCTGGCCAAGCAGGATGATGTAGCTTTCAAAAACGGAGCGCAGCTCTCTGACATTGCCGGGCCAGGTATGGGCGGAAAGTTTTTCGAAAATGGCCGGGCTGATGATGTCGGCCGTTTTTCCGTATTGGTGCAGAAGGGGCGTGAGCAGGTCAGGGATATCCTCCAGCCGATGCCGCAGGGGAGGGACCTGCAGGCGCAGGCAGGCCAGACGGTAAAAGAGGTCCGCGCGAAAATTGCCTTTTTGGACCATTTCCGGAAGGGATTTGTGCGATGCGCTGATGATGCGTATGTCGACAGGGATGATGTGGCTTCCGCCCACACGGATGACCTCGCGTGTTTCTAGGACGCGTAGCAGGCGCAGCTGGGTGCTGTAGCCCAGGTCCCCCACTTCATCCAGGAACAGGGTCCCCCCGTGTGCCATCTCAAAAACGCCGGCCTTGCCGCTGCGCTTGGCCCCGGTAAAAGCGCCTTCTTCATATCCGAACAATTCGCTTTCGAGCAGGGTCTCCGGTATGGCCGCACAGTTGATGGCCAGAAAAGGAGCGTTCCTGCGGGGGCTGGCATTATGGATGGCCTGGGCTACCAGATCCTTGCCTGTCCCGGTCTCGCCGTGGATCAGGATGGAGGCATCATGCGGGGCGTACGTATTGATGCGCTCACGAAGGGTCTTCATGACGCTGCTTTTTCCAAGGATATCATTTACCTGGGTGTGCGCGACGAAGCCGTGCTGCTTTTGTGACGCCCGGATGCGCCCCGCAAAGTCATACAGCGAGGCCAGGTCCCGTATGAAGGCGACAGCGCCATGCCGCCGTGAATCGATGGAAAACGGGATGACGTTGATGATCAGCTGCCGCTTGTTGATGGTGACGATCTTGTCGACGATGGATATGCCCGTATTGAGGGTCTCTGTAAGGAAAAGCTGGTCGAAGTAGAATGAAAAGTCATTCTGCTTTAGCGGAATCTTTGTAGGGGAAAGGAGTTTTGCCGCAGTGATGTTGCTGTAGATGCAGTTTTCATTTTCATCAATGAAAACGACACCTTCATTGTAGAGCTTCAGGATGGATAACAGCTGCTCGTGATGCAGCTGTTCCTCCCTTTTCATCTGGGCGATGATCTTTGCCCTGTTGAGGGCGATCCGAAAACTGTAGCTTGTGGGCTCTACCGGAAAGTAGGAGATATCCTGCTTGTTCTGGACGACCTCCGAGGAAAAGCCGCCGCCAACGATGGCGCGACAGCCGGACGCCATAACGGTGTTCAGGTTTTTTTCAAGATCGATGATGTTGTTATACCGGATGGGGATGAGGGAGACATCACACAGCTTTTCAAGAAGCTCTATGTTGATGTTTTCGTTCGCATGGATGGTCAGGCCTATTTCCCGTGTCTTTTCCCTGGCTTCGAGAACGGCCTGGATGATGTCCATGTCTGTTTTTTGTATCTGTATGGCAAAATAGCCTATGTTTTTTACGGAATGAAAAAATGTGCTGTAGATGAGGATGACATCATACCCTTCGCGCAAAAGTTTTGCCGTCCCGAGGTCCTGTTCCGAATAGTCTATGATAAAGTAGTCGATCGTATATTCAAGACTATTGTTAAATTCCTTCATCCTGCTTTCAAAGTTATGGAAGTATGAAAGCACGGCAAATTTGAATGGGGACGAGAGCGGCATGATCGCCTCCTGAAAAGCCGATAGGATAATATATATTATTGTTTTGATTGGATATAAAAATAGAGTATGCACAATTTTTAGTTTTGTACATACTCTATCAGGCGGGAAGAATCAGGAATTAAAATGCATTATTGGGTATCCAGAGTGCCAGCATGGGGAAGACCGTAAGCAGCAGGACCAGACCGATATTGATACACATGAAGGGCAGCACACCCTGGAAGATCGTCTTCATAGGCACATCGGGGGCGGCGTCGTGCATGACGAACACATTGACCCCGACAGGAGGTGACAGGAGGCCCACCTCGGACATGATCACGGCAAAGACGCCGAACCAGACAGGGTCGATACCGAAGTGACGGACCAGGGGGAACAGGAACGGAATGGTCAGGATCAGGAGCCCGAACATGTCGAGCATGGTACCGAGGATCAGGTAGATGATGCCGACGGTCAGCAGGAAGGTGTAGGGGCTGAGGTTGAGGGCAGCCACCCAGTCGACCAGGGCCTGCGACGCACCGGTGATGGCCAGGAATCGGGCCATCAGATAGCCGGTCAGGATGATGCCGTAGATCATGGCGGCCACATAGGCGGTCTCGATCATGGCCTTCTTGGTATTGGCCCATGTGAGCTTCTTCTGCACTGCAGAGATGATGAGCACACCGACCACACCGATCCCCGAGGCTTCCGTGGGGGTACAGAAGCCGCCGTAGATGCCGCCGATGACGATGCCGAACAGCACCAGCAGGCCCCAGGTCCCCTTGAGGGAGACGATGCGTTCCTTCCAGCTGTACGACTGGCCGATGGGGCCGAGACTGGGATTGATCTTGCAGCTCAGCCAGCAATAGATGCAGTAGAGCGCGGTGGAGATGAGGCCGGGGATGATGCCGGCCAGGAACAGACGGCCCACGGATGTATCGGTCAGGACGCCGTAGAAGATGAAGCCTGCACTGGGGGGGATGAGGATGGCCAGGGTGCCGGCCGAGGTGATGGCGCCGGTACTGAGCTTGTCGTCATACTTGTAGCGCTTCAGCTCCGGGCGCAGGATCCCGGCCATGGTCGCCACCGAGGCGGACGAGGAGCCCGTGATGGCGCCGAAGCAGGCGCAGGTGACGACGGAGGAGATGAGCAGGCCGCCCTGCAAACGTCCGAGCCAGCGCTCGATGCAGGTGAAAAGGTCGCGTGCGATACCGGTATGGAAAACCATCTTGCCCATGAACACGAAGAGCGGGATGCACAGCAGGATGAAGTCCGTACCTGTCTGCATGGCCACCATGATGGTCTGTTGCAGCATGCTGTCCAGCCCTGCCACCAGCGTCAGACCCACAGCGGCGACGGCACCAAGGGCAAAGGTGACCGGGACCCCCATGACCAGCAGGAAAATCATGCATGCAAGACCGTAGAATCCGATTGAGACCATATGATTCTCCTACGACTGCTTTCCAAAAAGCTTCTTCAGGGTGAAACGGGCAAGAAGGGCAAGGGTCAGCAGGCAACTTAAAATCATCAGAGAGGTGAAGGGCCAGAGGGGCCATTCGAGTTCCATGGTACCTTCGTTGATATGGAACTGGTATTCAAGACCGCTGATGCCTTCAAAAGCGATGGCGGTATAGAATATGGATCCGCAAAGAATGGTCAAAAAGTTTGATATCCTTCTGAACAAAGGCGAGAAGTTGTTATAGAAGATATCCATGCGGATATGTCTGTCTTCCTGCCAGGTATTGCTCTGACACAGGAAGACCAGCAGGAAGAATGCCAGCCCGCAGAGCTCCTGGGACCATGTGAAACCGGAGTTGAAGAAGTAGCGGCCGATAACTTCGAGGGTGATGGTACACGTCATGACCGCCAGGCAGATCTGGGCGGTGATGGAATGTACGGTTTGGGATAACCTCCCCAGGAAGGAATCCGTTTGCCGGTATGCGCTGTGATCTTTTTCCATAATGTCCCTGCATGGGTTGATGTCATGGCCTGCTTGTTCAGGGGCAGGACGTGCCCGGGGGGACATCCCCGGGCACGATGGGGAATCAGAAGCCGGTAATGATGCCCTTGACGGGATTCTTCGTCACCAGCTCCAGGGCCTGTTCGGGGGTAAGGTCCTTGTACTGTTCGGTCAGCTTCGTCAGCTCTTCAAACATGGCCTTTGCCGGGTAGCCTTCGGCTTCGCAGTCGGCGATGAACTGGTCGTAAACGGGCTGGACGGCCTTGCGCATCTTTGCCTTCTCCTCAGGGGAGATCTCGATGAACTCGACGCCGTTTTCCTTCATGGTCTTGGCCGCGATCTTGTCATCGATGTCATAGGACTGGGAAGCGATCTGGGAGGCCTGGCGCATCTTGAGGTAGAAGAACTTCTGCTGTTCGGGCGTCAGGCCCTTGAAGAAGGCCTTGTTCATGCAATAGGGAACGCCCATGTTCATGATGCCGAGGCGGGTGGAGTACTTGGCGATCTCGTACAGCTTGTAGGCAGCAGCCGAACCGTCAGCGTACAGCACGCCGTCAATGACGCCGCTCTGGAGGCCGGTGTAGGATTCGGCGGACTGCATCATGACGGGCACGGCGCCCAGGGCCTCCAGAAAGTCGGAGCAAAGGCCGCCGACGGAGCGGATCTTCATGCCCTTGAGGTCTGCCATGCAGCGGACGGGCTTCTTGGAGATCAGGTGATACTGCGAGACGTTTACCCAGGCCCCCAGGTAGACACCCATCTTTTCGTATTCCTTCTTGAAATACTTGGGATAGAGCGTTTCCATGACCAGGGGGCCGACGTAGGTGTTGGGGAAGAGGAAAGGCAGGTCATTGACCTTGGAAAGGTGGAAGGACTTGGCAGCATAGCTGGGATAGCCGGTCGTCAGGTCACAAACACCGGAAGCAACGGCACGGAAGCCCTGGTTGGCAGGGTGGAGGACACCGTTCAGGAAATTGCGGAATGTAAATTCCCCATTGCTTTCTTTGGTGACCATTTCTTCCCATGTCTTCCATCCAAACTTGAAGACGGGATAATGCTCAGGATAGTATGCGGAAAAGCGTACTTCAACCTCCTTTGCAAAAGAATCGCGAGGCTGTAAAAGAGTTATTGTGCAGAGGATAAGGATACCAAGGACCGTGTACTGCAGAATGCGCTTCATGATTTCCTCCCAAAGCAGTTTGTGATAAATATAGCAATTGTCATGCCAGAATATTTTTTTGATAAAAACAAGTTAAAATAGTATCTTATAGAAGATTTATATAAATAACTATTATTGTTTTCTTTTATTTTTAAAAAAGACTATTTGAAAAATGGATGCAGGCAGGCAATCGAAGCGTTTTTTAAACATACTAAAATAATATGTTTTGTCGTGGAAAACAGTCTGCACCATCCATAACCGGTTAAATTATATAGAAGGAGTATGGCTGTTTCGTGCTGGAGCTCCTGCCCGCCCCCAGCTTCTCCCAAGGGGGAGGTTTGCGTCGTACAGAGGGGGCAGAGGGACATGATCCTGCAACAGCCGGAAAAAAGGGCATGCCTGAAGGAAAGACATGGCGCGAGGCGGGGCCATGTCCGGAGGTGGGGCGAGAGAGGTCAGGAATGTCTGCAGGCAAGAGGCTTACTTTTGCCGGGGCGGCATCTCGGCCTTGATTTGGCGCAGGAGCCGGCGCTGTTCCGGAGACCAGAGCAGGGGCTTCAGCTTGCGCGTCCAGGGGGAGGACAGGCGGGCGAACATGCCCACCAGGACGGCCGAGATCACGGTGCCTTCGCGCAGGCCCACGATGCTGCCCAGCACGGCAAGGCCGAGAAGACACGAGGCCAGGACCAGCGAGCAGTCGAACAGGACCTTGATGTTGCCGAAGTTCTTGCGGGAGCGTGCCGCGATGACGATGACCAGGCCTTCGCCGGGGATGACCGTGGCATTGCTCATGATCTCAAGACTGATGCCCGCGCCCAGCACGGCACTGCCCACGATGCACATGACGATCTGCCAGACATAGACGTCCGTGACCAGCGCGCCGGTGAGGTGCATCCAGAAGTCGATGAACACGCTGAAGATGAGCACGGCCGGGATCTGCAAGAGCTCCGCGATGCCCAGCCTGCGCCGGAGCAGGATGCGCTGGAGCAGCAGGAAGAGCAGGTTGCAGGCAAAGGTCGTGGTGCCCAGGGTCAGGCCAAAGATGGCGGCCAGGGTATAAGGCAGGGTCGTGATGGGGGTGGTGCCCAGGTGGGCCTGGGTGATCAGGGCAATGCCCAGGGCGTTGAAGAACAGCGAGACGGAAAGACAACCATACCGTTTGACGACATCCGAAGTTTTCACGATGGCCCCCTTGCACGCGGCATGTCCGGGAAACAGCGCGTCTCCTCCCCCCTGGGACGGCTGCCGGGAAGCTCCTGACCGGCGTGTGAGACACAGAGTAATCATTGCGGGGAAGACTGCAAGGAGGGGCGCTGCCACAGGGCCGGCCGGACAGGCGGGGACGGTCAGCGCTTGAGGACGACGTATTCTTTTTCTTCCCGTGTCCCTTTTTGCAAGTTGCACTGCGGACAGGAGAGTTCCAGGTTGGACAGATCCCATTCGTCGCCCCCGGCCGCGATGGGGACGATATGGTCCACATGGAAGTTCTTTTTACTGACCAAGGCGCCGCATTTCATGCAGATGCCGCCGTCGCGCACATAGACAACCTGGCGTACACGCGACCAGTCCGTGAGCATGAAGAAGTCCCGCAGGCAGCGGGGCCCGCAGAAGGTGTGGCGGTTGTCCAGGGTGCGCTGGCCGCACATGCGGCAGAGCATCCGTCCTTCCTCGTCCTTGCGGCGCGGGAAGCGCTCCTTGTTGCTGCGTCCGTGTCTGTCGCTCATGGCGTATCGTCCTGCTGTTTGCGGTGTAGCGTTGGCGTCTTGCCGAGGGCTGCCGGGCAGACGCCCGATTCTTCAAGGTTGCCATGACGGTGTTCCAGAATGTGGACACTGTGGGGGAAATTTTTCAAGGGTAGCCGGATCACCAAAAAAGAAAGCCATCCCGATGGATTGGGATGGCTTGGGGAAATTCTGCCGGCTGGGAAGTTAGTCGTTGCTAAATACAGCTTGCTCCATTTTTTTATTGAGCAAGTTATTGGGAAAACAGCGTATCAGCAGGGATTCTGCAATATCGATAAACTCATCGGCAACGCTATAGGCACTGAAGTAGGTCGCGATATCAGAAAGGAATACATTGCACTCAACGATCTGTCTCGGCTTATCGCAAGATGGTATGAATTGTTGGTTCCGTGTAGGGTGGCTAACGAGCATCATACGTTGCAAATTTTTTCTTTTCCTATTGAGGGCAGAATTCATCTCCATCCAGAGACTTTGTCTTTTGGCTTTCCCAACATAGATAGATTTTCCTCTGCTGTCGAAGAAGACGTAAATCCCGTGGTGTTCTTCCAGTGAGTCTCTGAGACCGGCGGCATATGTGCTACTGTTCGCATCGAAGAGTTCCCAGTTGGCTGCCCTTCTGCTGAGTGTCAGGTCGATAGGGTAAAACTCCACGAGTGGACTGATGGCTGTTTGAAAAGCCTGTTTTCGTGCTCTCCTCTGTATTTCTTTGTGTGCATGGATGAGACGCCTATCAACATATTTCTCGGACAGAGATTCTTGTTTATACAGCCTGCTGATATGCTCTGCGGTGATTCCCAAAAAAGAAGCCAGTTCTTTATTGGTAGTTACCCCTAGAACCTTTTTCATCATGTCGATAAACTCGCTACCTTGCACGACAGCCTCTTTGAAGGGATAGATAATAAAAAAAGCGGTCCATTCCTAGAATGAACCGCTCTGTGCGCTTTAGATGGCGGAGAGGGAGGGATTTGAACCCTCGATACAGGTTTAAGCCCGTATACTCGCTTAGCAGGCGAGCTCCTTCGGCCGACTCGGACACCTCTCCGCTCAGGGAAGACATCGTCATTCCCGCGTGAGGCTGTACATTAGGCGGGAAGGGCCTACTTGTCAAGGGAAAATCCGGCAAAGGCACAAAAAAATCTTCGTCTTTGCCGGGAAGGCCCGGCGGGCGGCGTTGACCCCCGTACCGGCTTGGCGTATCCTGCTGCGTTCAATATCTTACGGAGGAACAACGCCATGAGCGAAAACAAGGCCGAGACCGTGGCCGCTGCCGCGGAAAGCAACGACAATCCCAAAGCCGGTGTGGACTTCATCCGCGCCCGCATCATGGACGACAACGCGTCGGGTCGTTTCGGGGGTCAGGTGCACACGCGCTTTCCTCCGGAACCCAACGGCTACCTGCATCTGGGCCATGCCAAGTCCATCTGCCTGAACTTCGGCGTGGCGCGCGAGTTCGGCGGCATGTGCAACCTGCGCTTCGACGACACCAACCCCGTCAAGGAAGACACCGAATACGTGGATTCCATCCGCGAGGACGTGAAGTGGCTGGGCGGTGAATGGGACGACCGCGAATTCTACGCGTCCAACTATTTCGACAAGCTCTACGAATACGCCGAGCAGCTCATCCTCAAGGGCAAGGCCTATGTGGACGATCTGAGCGCCGACGAGATCCGCGAGTACCGCGGCACCCTGACCCGTCCCGGCAAGGAGAGCCCCTGCCGCAACCGCAGCGTGGAAGAGAACCTGGACCTGTTCCGCCGCATGCGCGCCGGAGAATTCGCCGACGGCGAGCATGTGCTGCGCGCCAAGATCGACATGGCCTCGCCCAATCTGGTCATGCGCGACCCCACCCTGTACCGCATCCGCCATGCCGAACATCACCGCACGGGCAACAAGTGGTGCATCTATCCCATGTACGACTTCACCCACTGCCTGTCGGACTCGCTGGAAGGCATCACCCACTCCATCTGCACGCTGGAGTTCGAGAACAACCGCGAGCTCTATGACTGGGTGCTGGACGCCCTGGAAGTGTACCATCCCCAGCAGATCGAGTTCGCGCGCCTCAACCTCACCCACACGGTGCTGTCCAAGCGCAAGCTCATCCAGCTGGTGAAGGAAGGCTACGTCAAGGGCTGGGACGACCCGCGCATGCCCACCCTGAGCGGCCTGCGCCGCCGCGGCGTGCCGCCGGAGGCCCTGCGCGAGTTCTGCAGCCGCATCGGCATCGCCCGCTCCGACTCCATGGTGGATTACGCCGTGCTGGAATTCTGCATCCGCGAATACCTCAACGCCCACACCCCGCGCGCCATGGCCGTGCTGGATCCCGTGAAGGTGGTCATCGAGAACTACCCCGAAGACCAGGTGGAAGAGTTCGAGATGCCCTGGCATCCCGAAGATGCCGCCTACGGCAGCCGCACCGTGCCCTTCTCGCGTGAACTGTGGATCGAGCGCGACGACTTCCGTCAGGATCCGCCCAAGAAGTATCACCGCCTGGCGCCCGGCGCGGAAGTGCGTCTGCGTTACGCTTATTTCATCACCTGCCGCGAAGCCGTGTACGACGATGCCGGCAATCTGGTGGAACTGCGCTGCACCTACGATCCCGAGAGCCGCGGCGGCCAGAGCCCCGACGGCCGCAAGGTCAAGGGCACCATCCACTGGGTCTCCGCGCGCCATGCCGTGCCCGCCACCGTGCGCCTGTACGAGCATCTGTTCTCGGCCGAGAACCCCAATGCCATGCCCGAAGGCCAGACCTTCCTGGATGCCATCAATCCCGACTCCCTGCGCGAAGTGACCGCCATGCTGGAACCGGCCCTGGCTGCCAAGGAAGTGGGCGCCAAGGTGCAGTTCGAGCGCGTGGGCTACTTCTGCAAGGACAAGGACAGCACCGACGAGCGCCCGGTCTTCAACCGCACCGTGGGCCTGCGCGATTCCTGGGCCAAGCAGGAAAAGAAGAACGCCTAGTCCCGGCGAAAGACGTTAGGGTGTCCGGCCGTGGCGGTGCCCCGCGCGATGAGGGGGGACAAAGCCATGCCGTTGTGGCATGGAACGGCCGGAAAAACGGATTTGTGGAAAATAATCCTTGACTTCATGTGGGGATTTGTATATCTGAAACGTCTCAACGGGTCGTTAACTCAGTAGGTAGAGTATCTGCCTTTTAAGCAGAGAGTCGCAGGTTCGAACCCCGCACGACCCACCATTGCATGCAAGCCCCTGATGCGAGAGCGTTAGGGGCTTTTTGCGTCTGTGGGGCCGCTGTGCCCCGCGGATAACGAAACGGGCCGTCCCGAAAGGGGCGGCCCGTTGGTGTTTCGGAGCCAGGCGGCCGGTACGGAGGCCGGTAAAAAACAAGGGCCCGGGAGGACACGGAGAACATCCTTCCCGGACCCTTGGGAGCTGTCGTCTGCAGCCGACAGTCTCCGGGATCTTGCCTGTCTATCAGTGCTGGGGGGCACCTTCCCCGCTCAGGGGCCGGGAGGAGGCATGTTCCTCCGTCGGGGGCGTGTTCTCCGTTTTCTTGCCCAGGGCCAGCAGGGCCACACCGCCGAAAAGCAGTCCCATACCTGCCAGCTCCTGCCCGCCGACAGGCTCATGCAGCAAAAAGATGCCCCAGCAGGCGGCGCCCAGCGGCTCCACCAGGGCCAGCGTGGCGGCCATGGCCGTGGGGGTGCGGCGCAGCCCGGCCAGGGTAAGGCTGAAGGCCAGGGCGGCGGTCACGACGCCCAGATACAGGGCCATCCCCATCCCCTGGGGCTGCAGCAGCCAGAGCGGCGGCGTGCAGAAATGGACGGGCAGCAGCAGGATCCCGCTGCCCGCGCAGAGCAGGAGCATGATGTGCTCCGGCGCGTGGGTCCGGCCCAGAGGCTTGCTGAAGACGAAGTAGGCGCCGTAGCAGGCCCCCGCCAGCAGAGGCAGGAGCAGGGCGGCCGTGCTGGTGTCCTGGCTGCTGCCCAGATTGAGCAGCACGAGCCCGGCCAGGGCCAGGCCCGTGGCCGGGTACCAGATGCGGGCAGGGCGTTCGCCCAGGATGATGCGGGCCAGGATGGCGGCCATGACGGGAGAGAAGCCGATGGCCGTCACCGTGCCCACGGCGACGCCCGCCTGCTGGACGCCCCAGAAGAAAAAGACCTGGAAGCCCAGCAGGCCCAGCGTGGCGGGGATGAGCCAGCGCAACTGCCAGTGCCGCAGCCCCGCGGGCAGGGAATGCCGGCAGGCGCACCAGGCCCAGAGGGCCAGCGCCCCGATCTGCATGCGCAGGGCCCCGATGCCCAGAGGATGGCTGCCATCCGGGGCCAGGGCCTGCACGGTGCCGGTGGTGCTGAAGCACAGGGCGCCGAGGATGATGCACAAAGGGCCGCCGGCCAGCAGGGAAGAGCCGCAGGAGAGCCGCCCGGGGCTCGCTGAGATGCTCATGGTACGTCAACTCCATCTGTAAGGACGTTCGCCAGTCCGCATGAGCAGGCCGGTGATGTGGGGCACAAGGCTGTGCCGTCAGGCACAAGCTTGCCTGAGGGCAGCAATTTCCATGCCGCATCAGGGTGATTTGAACGATCTTCAATTATATTGGCTGCGTAAGGTTATTTTGCCTTTATCTGCGGGCCGGGAGCCCTTGGCTCAGGGCGTTCATGGTCGGTGACCGATGCCGCTGTCGCGGGTCTGTCTGCAGGGATGGGCTGCATAAGGCAGATAAATCAAGGTGCTGGAGGAGATGGCCCACTGAAGGAGCTTTAGGAGGGTACGGTTAGCCAAATAATCACAAGCGGGTCTTTTTTTACATAATATAATATAAATTTTGATATAAAAATCAAAATTTTTTATTTTACTTATCATTTTTTAAATTAAAATAATGATTATTATTCCTTTTTTCGTGAGAAAACGGGATATTGCCCGACATAGGGAAGTTTTTCACATATGGCACGCTTATTGCTGTGTAGGGAGGGACTATAGTTTTCGCCCGGGAGTTCGCCAAAGGGTGCAACGACCAGGCTTCATGTGCATGTATGGCAGCCATAACAAGCGATCCGCAGCGGTATCAAATTCATAACGGAGAAAATGGTATGTCGGAACAGGTCAAGTTGGAAAAGTCCCTCTCGCCGTTGCAGGTGTGCGCACTGGCTTTGGGCTCCATTGTCGGTTGGGGTTGCTTTGTGCTGCCCGGTGATATGTTCCTGCCCCAGGCCGGTCCTGTGGGTACCCTGCTTGGTTTCTTTGTAGGTGCCTGCCTGATCAGCTTCGTTGCTGTATGCCTCAGCTACATGGTCAAATACGCCCCTGTTGCCGGCGGTGCTTTTGCTTATGCGTATATCGGTTTTGGCCCCCGCGCCGCTTTTGTTTGCGGCTGGGCGCTGGTGATCGCCTATCTTGCCGTTGTTGCTATCGACATCGCAGCCCTTTCGGTCATTTTCCGCTTCCTCTTCCCCGGTGTGTTCGAGTTCGGAGAGCTCTATTCCATCGCCGGATGGACCGTGTATTCCGGTGAAGTCATATTGATGACGGCCGGTACCCTCTTCTTCGGTTACATCAACTATCGCGGTATCGGCTTTGCCGGCGCCCTGCAGCTGATCCTGACCTTCATGCTGACCTTCGGCACCCTGGCCCTGTTCGGCGGCGTGCTGACCCTGGATACCGCCAGCGTGGCCAACCTGAGCCCCGCCTTCTCCGACAAGCGCAGCATGCTGGCCTGCGTGCTGCTGGTCTTCGCCATCTCTCCCTTCCTGTTCGCGGGCTTCGATACCGTGCTCCAGGCTGCTGAAGAATTCGCCTTCGATCCTTCCCGTGCCCGCAACATCATGGTCGTCGCCATCTTCTGCGGCGTGCTCCTGTACGCCATGGTGATGCTCTCCGTGGGCATGGCCGTGCCGTATCCTGAACTGCTGGCCAAGCTCGACGCCCAGCGCGCCACCGGCGGCGCCGCCTGGGGTACCGGTGAAGTGGCCACCATGGCCTTCGGCAAGTTCGGCTCCATCGTGCTGGCCGTGGCCGTGTTCGGCGCCGTGTGCACCGGTACCAACGGTTTCTTCATCGCCACCAGCCGCCTGCTGCTCAGCATGTCCCGCAGCGGCATCCTGCCCGCCTGGTTCGGTGAGATCCATCCCAAGTACCGCACCCCCTACAAGGCCATCCTGTTCACCATCATCGTCGTGCTGCTGACCCCCTTCGCCGGCCGCTCCGCCGTGGCCTGGACCGTGGACATGAGCTCCGTGGGTACCGGTATCGGCTACCTGTTCACCTGCCTGGCCGCCCGCCGCGTGATCATGGGCAGCGAAGGCGTGGACAAGAAGGGCCTCAAGCTGTTCTGCTGCGCCGTGGGTACCATCACCGCCGTCATGTGCATCCTGCTCCTGCTGGTGCCCGGTTCCCCCGCCCGCATCGGTACCGCCCCCTTCATCTGCCTGGCCGTGTGGGTCGTGCTGGGCTTCATCTTCTACTTCTCCAACAAGAAGCACTGGATCTCCCTGCCTGAAGAAAAGGTCCGTGAGAACGTGCTGGGCCGCAAGGACATCGCGGTCTTCTTCAAGAAGTAACCTCCGGCGGCTCCCCGCAAGGGGAGCCGGACACTGGCTGTCCGTTCGCCGGACCGCCTTTCATGGAAGCCGCCCTGCCCCCCGGGGCGGCTTTTTTATCGGGCTCCCGGCGCCTCTTGCCAAAACGGCATGGGGCCCCTATGCAGGAGCAGCAATCCAGATCATGCGGGACGCCGCGGCCCCGGGAAGACCGGCGGCGGGGCAGCGTCCACAGGAGGGAAGGTTATGCCCGAAGCTACGGACCTTTTTGTTTTCTTCGCCTGGATCCTGGGCGGTTTCGTCTCCGGCGTGAGCGGCATCGGCGGGGCCATGGTGGCCTTTCCCCTGCTGGCGCTGGTCATCCCCGTCCACCAGCTCATCGCGCTGACGTGCATCATCAACGTGGTCATGGACGGCTGTCTGGCCGGCATGCATTTTCGCCATTGCCGGCTTTCTTCCCTTTGGCCCATGCTGGCGGGGTCCGTGCCCGGGTCCTTCGCCGGGCTCTATATCCTGCAGATCTGTTCCGGCGCCGTCCTGCAGGGGGCCGTGGGCCTGCTGCTGCTTTACTATGTGTACTGGCAGATGACCTACCGCGCCGCACAGGGGCCTGTGTCCCACCCGCAGATGCTGGGTGCCGCGGCGGGCTTCGGGGCCGGGCTGCTGGGCACGGCCATCTCCTTCGACGGCCCGCCCATCGGCGCCTATGGCCTGTGCATGGGCTGGGAGCCGCGCGTCTTCCTGGGCACGCTGGGCGTCTTTTTCGTGATCCGCGGTTCCCTCACCGTGATCCTGCAGGCCACGGCCGGCTTCTACACGCCGGAAGTCCTGGGCTATGCCCTGTACGGGGCGCCCGGTGTCATCCTGGGCACGCTGCTGGCCTTCCCTGTGGCCAAGCGCATCCCGCAGGAGACCTTCCGCAAGGTCCTGCTGGTCATCATCGGCGTGGCCGGGGCGGTCTGCCTGGTGCGCGCCTTCCTGTAGGCCCCTTTCCAGGGCATGTATGCGGAACGGCCGGCGGACATGTGTCCGTCGGCCGTTTTCATCGTTTGCCGGTATACCGGAGAGCAGGATCAGTCTTCGTTCTCGATGTGCAGGACCTTCATGCGGTAGTGCAGGCCCGCCGGGGTCAGCTCCATGATCCGGGCAGCCTTGGCCACGTTGCCGCCGGTCACGCGCAGTACGTTGCGGATGCAGCTGGATTCGTATTCGTGCAGGCAGGTCTTGATGGAGACGCTGTCGCCGCGCCGGATGCCGCGGTAGTCGAAGTAGTCCGGCGTCGTGGCCGCGGAGACCGGCATCTGGGGCTCCGCGCGCATCATGTTCGGCAGGGGCGGGCGCAGGTCGTCATCGGCGGGCTGGAGGTTGCAGGCCTCGCGGAAGTGGCGCGGCAGGTTGTGGACGGTGATGATGTCGCTGCCGTCCAGCAGGGCCAGGCTGCCTTCGATGACGTGGGCCAGTTCGCGGATGTTGCCGGGCCAGGGGTAACGGCGGAAGATGCCCATGACCTCGTCGTCCAGAGTGACGCCGGCGGTTTTCATGGCCAGTTCCGAGCGGTTGATGATGTGCCGGACCAGCAGGGGGATGTCGTTCTGGCGCTTGCGCAGGGGCGGTACGGCGATGCCCACCACGGCCAGACGGTAGAAAAGGTCGCGGCGCAGCAGGCCCTGGTCCACGGCCCGCAGGGGATGCTCGTTGAGGATGCTGATGATGCGCACGTTGATGGGGATCTCCGTATGGGAGCCCAGACGGCGCACGCGCTTTTCCTGGATGACGCGCAGCAGCTTGGCCTGCAGGCCCAGGGACATGGAGTTGAGTTCGTCGAAGAGCAGGGTGCCGCAGTTGGCCTTTTCGAACAGGCCGGGCTTGTCCGGGGCGTCGGTGTAGGCCCCCTTGACGGTACCGAACAGGATGCCTTCCAGCAGGTTCTCGGGGATGGCGGCGCAGTTGACCGGGATGAACGGATGCCCGGCGCGGCTGCTGGCCGAGTGGATGGCCTGGGCGAACAGTTCCTTGCCGGTGCCGCTCTCGCCCCAGATCATGACCGGCGAGGAGCTGGTGGCCGCGGAGCGGGCTTCATGGATGCATTCCTGCAGGGCTTCGTCCCGGCCCACGATGCTGGAGAAAGTATAGTAGTTGTAGGGCGCGTCCGCGTTGCAGGGCTTGAGGGGGCGGCGCGACTCCGAAAAGTGGGCGGTGTTGCCCGTCCAGATGGCGAAGGTGATGACGCCGTCCTTGCGCCCGTGGTCGAACAGGGGGAAGAAGTCCGCCACCGTGCTGATCAGGAAGTTGGTGGAGGTGGCGTACCAGTAGGCTTTTTTGAGCAGGGGCTTGCCGGTCTGGAGGCATTCCATGGTGGGGATGACCTCCCGCTCGTGGGGGACGTAGAGGCTGGTGATGTGCTGCCCCTCCACGGGGATGCGGGTGAAACCGTCGGCACGGCGCTGGATGGGGTTCATGTATTCGCAGATGCCGTCGGCATCGACCACGGCCACACCGATGCACATATTGTCCCAGATGGCCCGGACCTGCGGCGTCAGTACCGAGGCCCGGTTGACGTTGTAGAACTGGCGGCTGTTGAACATGCTTTTCCCCCTGGATAAGGGACTTTTATAAAGAGAAAATTTTTTTGATTTTCATTAAAATTTCTTTATTTTTTCTTTCCGGTCAAGATGTTTATTTATTTAAATAAAAACAAATAGTTAAATATGAAAAACGGCAATTTGTCCATTTTGGCACAGCCTATGCTTTAAACTGGATAGCGGCACGGAGCGCGCCCGGCGCGTCCCTGCCCCGACATGCAAACAACATCGCCTTTCAGGAGATCGTCATGACCGTACATCAGTTCGAAGACAACGCCGCCAAGGGCGCCCAGGGTTACGCCATCAACTGGGACACCGCCGAAGCCCGCGTGAAAGACCTCAAGGCCTATCTCATGAACGCCCCTCAGGTTATGGACCCCGAGCGGCTGCAGTTCCTGAACGAGGTGTATGAGGAGTTCCAGGGCGAACCCGTTTTCTACATCCGCGCCAAGCTGCTGGAACGCGTGCTGACCAAGAAAAAGATCTTCCTGGACGGCAACCCCATCGTGGGCACCCTGACCGGTACCCGCGCCGGCGTGTACGCCTATCCTGAATGGAACGTGGCCTGGATCAAGGAAGAGATGCAGATGGCCAAGATGGCCTCTCTGGGCGAGATGAAGATCCCCCAGGAGACCACCGAGCTGCTGGAAAAGACCTACAAGAAGTGGAAGGGCCGCACCTGCATCGACCTGAACAACAAGATGTTCAAGGACAAGTACGGCTTCAACCCCGCTCCGTACTCCAAGGCCGGCGTGTACTATGACAACGTCAGCGTGGCCAGCGGCTCCGGTATCGCCGACTACCCCCTGGCCCTGAACAAGGGCCTGCGCTGGGTCATCGACGACATCAAGAAGCGCCTGCTGGAATGCCCCACCACCCTGGCCAACAAGGAAAAGCATGACCTGTACCGCGCCATGATCGTGGCCACGGAAGCCGTCATCGCCCACTCCCACCGTTACGCCGATCTGGCCGAGAAGACCGCCGAGACCGAGACCGATCCCAAGGCCAAGGCCGAACTGCTGGAGATCGCCGAGATCTGCCGCCGCGTGCCCGAATTCCCGGCCCGCAACTTCCGTGAAGCCATCCAGTCCTTCTGGTTCATCCACCTGGCCATCGAAGTGGAACAGATGGCCTGCGCCTGCTCCCCGGGCCGCTACGGTCAGTACATGTACCCCTTCTACAAGAAGGACATCGAAGAGGGCAATCTGACCCGCGAACAGGTGCTGACCCTGCTGAAGTTCCAGTGGATCAAGCATCTTGAGCTGGCCGAATACCAGGGCGGCTCCTACGCCATGACCCTGTCCGGCCACACCGGCCAGAGCATCACCATCGGCGGCGTGGACGCCAACGGCAACGACGCCAGCACCGAGCTGGAAGAACTGCTGCTGGAGACCCAGATCCAGATGAAGAACATCCAGCCCACGCTGACCCTGCTCTACCATCCCAAGCTGAAGGAATCCTACATGCAGAAGGTGGTGGAATGCATCCGCGGCGGTTCCGGCCAGCCCCAGATCCTGAACAACAACGTGGTCATCCAGCGCAACCTGGCCCGCTTCTCCCAGTACGAAGGCGGCATCACCCTGGAAGACGCCCGCAACTGCGGCAACTACGGCTGCGTGTCCACCGGCATCTGCGGCAAGGGCAGCTTCATCACCCAGGAAGACCAGCCCTGCCTGGCCAAGATCGTGGAACTGATGCTCTACAACGGCAAGGATCCGCTGACCAAGAAGCAGCTGGGCATCGAGACCGGTGACCCGACCGAGTTCCAGAGCTTCGACGAAGTGTACGACGCCTACAAGAAGCAGCTGCGCCACATCTTCGGCATCTCCCGCAAGCACTCCGACCTGAGCCAGATGGCCCGCCTGCAGGTGGTGCCCAGCATCTTCCGCTCGGTCATGTACGACGGCTGCATCGAAAAGGGCATGTGCGAAGAAGCCGGCGGCACCCGTTATCCCCAGGTCAACCCCATCATGACCGCCGGTATCGACGCCGCCAACTCCCTGCTGGCCATCAAGCACCTGGTGTTCGACACCAAGAAGATCACCATGGCCCAGCTGATGGAAGCCATCAAGGCCAACTTCGAAGGCTACGAAGACATCCGCAAGATGTGCTTCGAAGCTCCCAAGCACGGCAACGACTACCCCGAAGTGGAAGGCTTCGTGCAGCAGTACTACCGTGACGTGGACGAGATCCACCACTCCGTGGGTCCGGACTGCTTCGGCCACCGTACGCCTCTGGACGCCTACTCGCTGTCCTACCACAACTACTTCGGCTCCCTCATGGGCGCCCTGCCCACGGGCCGCAAGGCCGGTGTGGCCCTGACCGACGGCAGCGTGTCCGCCATGCCCGGCACCGATCATGAAGGCATCACCGCCCTCATCAAGTCCGGCGCCGAAGCCATCGACACCGTGCGCTACGGCGCCAACCACTTCAACGTCAAGTTCGTGCCCTCCGCTCTGGAAGGTCCCAACGGTGCCCGCACGCTGATCTCGCTCATCAAGACCTACTGCGACTTCGGCGGCTCTCACATCCAGTTCAACTGCGTGAGCTCCGACACCCTGCGTGACGCCCAGAAGAACCCGCAGGACTACACCGACCTGGTGGTCCGCGTGGCCGGCTTCAGCGCCTACTTCACCCGTCTGGACAAGGGCGTGCAGAACGAGATCGTCAAGCGTACCGAGTACGCTTCCTAACCAACAGCCAATCCTTATATAACCTCCGGCCTGGGGACCGCGTCCGCAAGGGCGCGGTCCCTCCGGTTGTAAGAACGGGGGAGGACGCCATGAGCCAGGGAATGATCTACAATATCCAGAGGATGTCCGTTCAGGACGGTCCCGGCCTGCGGACCACGGTCTTTCTGAAAGGCTGTCCTCTGCGCTGCCTGTGGTGCAGCAATCCCGAATCGCAGCAGTTCACGCCGCAGATGCTGCTGTTCGACAATCTGTGTGTGAGCTGCGGCGCCTGTGCGCAGGTCTGTCCCAACGGCGCCGTGGTGCCGCTGGAAAGCGGCAAGATGGGCCGCGATACGGAAAAGTGCACCCACTGCGGCGCCTGTACCGAAGTCTGTCCCAACAAGGCGCGCGTCATGTCCGGCCGTATCATGACCGTGGAAGAAGTCATGGAAGTGGTCCGCAAGGACTGGCTCTTCTACGAGAACTCCGGCGGCGGCGTGACCTTTGGCGGCGGCGAGCCCACGGCGGGCGGGCAGTTCTTCCTCGATCTGGTGCAGACCGCCCATGACGAGGGCCTGCACGTCACGGTGGATACCTGTGGCTTCTGCCCCGAGGACAGGTTTGACAAAACCATCGGCCTGGCCGATCTTTTCCTGTTCGACTGCAAGCACATGGACCCGGAACAGCACAAAAAGCTCACCGGGCAGGACAATGCCCTCATCCTGCGCAACCTGGAGGCCGCGCTCTCTTCCTCCACCGAAGTGCGCGTGCGCATGCCCCTGATGCCGGGCCTCAACGATTCCGACGAGAATCTGGCGGCCATGGCGGCCTTTTTGGGGCGCTTCGGCCGCAAGCAGGTGGAGATCATGCCCTGCCATGCCTTCGGCAAGAGCAAGTACGCCGCTCTGGGCAAGCCTTACCCCGATGTGCAGCAATACACCCCTGAAGGTCTCAAGGCCGCGGAAGAGCGCTTTGCCCGCCACGGTCTTGTCCCTGTCATCGTATAACCCTTGATGGAGAAAACAATGTTCACCGTTACTGTTGACGAGAGCATGCTGGAAAAGCTCCGCGGCATGCTGGAAGACGAGGATGAAGGTACTTGTGTGCGCCTGCGCGAATACAAGGTCGGCGGCGGTTGACATGCCAAGATCGTGCTCGGTCTGGGCATGGATGAATTTGACGAAGACGAAGACGTGCAGATCGACATCGACGGCGTTCCCTTCGCCGCGGAGCAGGACTTCCTGGACAAGTACGGCAAGTCCTTCACGCTGAGCTACGGCGAGAACAAGGAAGTGGTCCTGACCGCCAACCAGGCCTAATCTCCCGGGGATGTCCCGGGCGAGTACGGCAAAGCCTCCTGCCCTGGCAATGCCATCGCGAAGGGCTGCCGTAAGCGCCGGTTTCCCCGTCCGACGACGCCGTCCTGACGCTGGCGACTGCCGCCATCAGGGCGAATACGCGGGAGCCTGTCCACTGTGGACAGGCTCCCTTTTTTTATGCCTTTTTTCCTTCTTCCTGTTGCCAAAAGGCCGCGACCTCCCTAAGCATGGACTGCGCGGCGGCCTGTTCCGCATACGTGCGGGACGGGCAGGGGAGAGGCCGCGGCCCGGAAGGCGCCCGCAGGCAAGACTGGCTTTGCGGGGAGCGATGCCGTGTGGTGCGGAAGGCTGCCGCATGCTCGTGCCGCTCCCTGTGGAGCGGGAAGCCGCATGCGGCGCAGGGCCCGGCGGTACAGGCCGTCTCCTGCGGATGGACGGGAAACGCCGTCCGGCTCATGCCCGGCGGAACGGCTATTGCCGCATGGGGGGATCGTCCCGCCGTCGTCTGACGCTGGCGGAGCGGCCGGAAAGGTAGTTCGATTTTTCATGCACTGATGGGGGCGGCCCGTGGCCGCAGGAGGGGCGTATGCCCGGGATGACAGAGATCTGTGTGTTCCTCGCCTGGATAGCGGGCGGTTTCGTTTCCGGCGTCAGCGGCATCGGCGGCGCCATGGTGGCCTTTCCCTTCCTGGCCATGCTCCTGCCGGTGCACGAGGCCATCGCCCTGACCTGCATCGTCAACATGGTCATGGACATCTGTCTGGCCAGCCTGCATTTCCGCTTCTGCCGCGTCAGCGCCCTGTGGCCCATGCTGCTGGCCTCGGTGCCCGGGTCCTTTGCCGGGCTCTACATCCTCCAGATCTGTTCCGGCCCCGTGCTGCAAGGCGCCGTGGGCCTGCTCCTGCTCTATTACGTCTACTGGCAGAAGACCTTCCGCGCCCGCGGTACCATCGCCCATCCCCGGGCGCTGGGCGCTGTGGCCGGTTTCGGCTCCGGCCTGCTGGGCACGGCCATCGCCTTCGACGGCCCGCCCGTGGGGGCCTACGGCCTGTGCATGGGCTGGGAACCGCGTGTGCTGCTGGGCACGCTGGGCGTTTTCTTCGTGCTGCGCGCCACCGTGACCCTGGTGCTGCAGGGCATGGCCGGTTTCTATACGCCCACAGTGCTCACCTGCGCCATGTACGGCGCGCCCGGCGTCATCCTGGGCACCTGCATCGCCTTCCCCGTGGTCAAGCATATCTCCCAGCAGGCCTTCCGCAAGGTGCTGCTCTGCGTCATCGCCGTGGCGGGCCTGGTCTGCCTGGTGCGGGCGCTGGGGTAGGCGCGCCTGCGCGGACACGGCAGGCTGCGTTCCTTTGGGGCCTGCTGCCCAGCATCACGGGCTGGGCAAGCGCGGCGATGCGGCAAAGGGCCGGGGCTTGCGCAGCCCCAGGCCCCCTGCACCCCCTGCCCCGCGTGGGGGCCCCGGTGCTGTGGCGGCGCGCCGGGACGGACG
>ERZ772882.639-NODE-639-length-44702-cov-6.402827_pt1 | contig 44702 bp, 35 predicted proteins | sample MGYA00580576_ERZ772882 | MGnify/ENA primary metagenome ERZ772882 (study PRJEB29015, sample SAMEA2737658) | human gut metagenome | biome: human gut; feature: human-associated habitat; material: faeces | place: China | collected 2012 ... | reverse complement strand
ACTTCATCCGCCGCTACAACGCCAAGGACGGCTATGCGCTGGCCTACGCGATCAAAATGGGCTACAAGGTCTGCATCATCACCGGAGGACGCGGCAAGACCCTCGAAAACCGGCTGAAGATGCTGGGCGTCACGCGGGCCTACATCGACTGCATGGACAAGATCAGCGCCCTGCACGAATACTTCGCCGAGGAGGGCATCGACCCCCGGAACGCAATCTACATGGGCGACGACATCCCCGATCTGGAGTGCATGCGCGAAGTGGGCATCCCGGTCTGCCCGGCCGACGCCGCCGCCGAAGTGATCGAAGCGTCGCGTTACGTCTCCGAATTCAAGGGCGGCGAAGGGGCCGTGCGCGACATCGTCGAGCAGGTGCTCCGCGCCCGCGGCGACTGGGCCAGAAACTCCGAGGGCGTGACTCCCTCGTCGCTGGCCGCCTCGCGGTAAGCTGCCGCCGGGAACGGAGGGACGGACAACCAAGACAAACGGGACAAGACCCGAAAAAGGCAGGCAGCACGCCCGCAAACAAAACAGCCGGTCGCATGACCGGCTGTTTCCATATCCGCAGGAACCATATCCGCAGAAGACCCTTTACTGCATCCACTCGACGTTCGCCGCATCGCGGAACAGCAGGTTGAGCGGCCGCACCAGACTCTCGGCATCCGGAGCGAAGATGAACCGCACCTTATCGACGGGCACCGTCAGGAAAACCGTCGAGGGATAACCGCCGATCATATCGACGTGATCCATCAGCGACCAGACGAAAATCTCGAACGGCATCTGACCGGGAAGCAGCGTCAGCCCCGGAAAGTCGGTTTCGTACGACGCCGAAGAGGTGTCGGCGGGATGAGGCTTGAAGAAAATGTCGTACGCTGCGCCGTACTGTCCGACGATCCGCGCCACGTAATCGCGCTGCTGCTGTTCGCTCGCGGCGTTCTGATGGCTCGTTCCGATGATGATCAGGTTGCCTTTGGGAGAAGCGTCGAACAGCGCCGCGAACTTGTCGTAATCGAAGCCCGCCATGTCGTAGAACTGCCTGCGGGCCGATTCGGGCAGTGCCGACAGCATCTCGTAGGGCTGAATATCTTCGATCTGCATTTCACGAAGTTTGTCGGTAATGAACGGGCAGGAGCTTTCGAGCAGCGCCCCGTTCTGCATCACCAAGCGATAGCCGGGACGGGTCGCGAGGTAGTAAGGCCACGTCCACGATTCGAGTTCGAACTCGGCACGGGTTTCAGGATAACGTCCCCCGTGATTCCAGTCGAGCGCCTCTACCTCCGCGGCATAGGTCTCCCAGTTCTGCTGAGCCGTGGCCGGATCGCCGAAATAGTTGTAAAAGTTGTTGTATGTCGCCGTTCCGTCCGAAAGCAGGCTCACCTTCACCCGCGCGGAGTCGATTCCCTGCGCCACGAACCAGTCGTAACCCAGACGGCAGCGCAGGTCGTCCACATAGAGACTGAAGACGGCCGTCGGATCGGCCTTGTTGATCTCCAGAACTCGCCGTTTCATTTCGCGGCACATCGCGTCCTTTTCGGCTTCGGTGGCATCCGAGGTCCGGTCGGCCGCCGTCGTGACTTTGACATGCGGCGGGAACTTATCCGGGTCGAACGTTCTCGAACGCGTATAATAGAAATAACTCGGTTTGTCGTGGGACAGCACATGCAATCCGGCATAGAGGGCGGCATCGTGCCGAATCCGGCATAAAAATAGTAATCCGGCGCGCGTCGTAACCGTCCTTCGGCGCGCTCTGCGACATGACGAACGGCACGATCAGGTCCTCGCTGGCAAAAGCCAGCTGCGCACTGCGGGCGGGGCCTTCGTTCCGGTCGAAGGTCACCTCGATCTCGGAATATCCCGCCGGGCCTTCCGTGGCGGAGAGCGTAAACCACTTGTCCCCGGCGGCGGCCGTCACGCGCCACGGCAGCGACGAAGTTACGGAGATCTTGCCGGCGCGGGCCAGTGCGTCGAGCGACAGAAAACTCTCGCCGGCGTTGACAACCAGCACGGGACGGGTCGTTTCGTCGTCGCTGCACGCCGCCGATCCCGCGATCAGGGCCAGACAAAGGAGGGCCGAAAACAATCTTTTCATAGCGAATCAAATTAGCGTTACTGCCCTTATAAACGCTGCAAAAGCCCTTTTACTGCATCCCGCGACCGATTTCCGTCTGAAAAATTAAGCCGCACGGCATTCCGTGCGGCTTTTATCCGATGCAGCAGACGTCATTCGCCTTTGCGTTTCTTGATCCGGTCCAAATGCTCGCGCACCCGTTTGCGGAAAAGCTCGCGGCGGTACTGCAGATTGGCCTGCCACCCCAGCCAGCGGGTATAACGCTCCCGTTTTTCGGGATAGATGTCGCGTATCGTGACCAGAATGCCCGTCTCCTCGACACCGCCGAAATCGGGATTCGACACCGTATCGAAAACCCGCATCGTGGGCGAAAGGTTCATGTATGCGTTGATCAGCGGCGGAATGTTCTCGTTGAACTCGCGGATTTTCTGAATCAGAATGCGGTAATTCTCCTGATAGGTCTGCCCCGTGAAGAGCTGCTCATAATAAGGGTCGTCCAGATCGAGCCGGAGCGGATGGATGCCCTCGACGAGGTTGTCCCGGTCGGGGAAGTAACGGCGCAGGAACCAGATCAGGGCGTTGCGGGCCACAGCCTTGTAGGTCGTGTACATCGTCACCTTGCCGAAAAGGTATTTGGCGCGGGGGTCCAGCACGATCAGCGCACCGAGCCCGTCCCAGAGGTTGTCCAGCGCATAGATGCTTTTGGCGTTGCCGCGCGCCTGATAGGAGGGCTGCACGAACGAACGGCCCAGTTCGATGGTGCGGGGCAGGTATTTGCGGCGGAACTTGTCGCTGAAGCGGAAATAGTGTTCGGTCGAGAGATGCCGCGGATATTCATCCGTGCAGATGATGAAACGGTAGCCGCCGACGATCTCTTCGGCGGCGGGGTCCCACACGATCAGCTGGTAGTAGCCGTCCTCGGCCAGATCTTCGGCGTCGATGTCCAGCTCCTTGCCCGTGCCGCCACCCGCGCCGCGGAACGCGATTTCGCGCAGGCGGCCGATCTCGCGCATCAGCGACGGACACTCGGCGGCCGAGAAGATATAAATCTCGTTCCCGGCCTTCTTCGTATCGCGGGCCTTGCGCTCCGGCGTCAGTTCGGCGCGGAGCTGTTCCCTTTCAACGGGAGGTATGATGGCTTCCATCTGTCTCTGTTGCATATAACTGGGGCAAAAATACCGATTTTAGCGTTTTTCCGGTTCCGGCGCGAGCATATTTTCCAAAAAATACGCCTTTTTGCGTACGAATTCGGCCTGCTCGCGGAGTCCGCCGTAACGCTGCAGCTCGGAGACGGGAATCGGGTCGCCCACGAAAATGCGGAAGTGCCGGCCCTTTTGGGAAAACATTTCGTCGGGCAGCCAGAGCATCTCGATATTGAGCTTCAGCCCCAGCATCACGCGCAGCCGGGCCACGCGGTAGAAGAAGTTCGACAGCCGTCCTTCGACGAACACCGGCACGATCTCGCGCTGCGAAGCGTAGGCCTTTTTCAGGAAGTTGGTTTTCCACGGCAGGTCGGTCACCTCGCCCCCGATGCAGCGCGAGCAGAGCCCCGCCGGGAAGGTCAGGATCGGCACTTCGCCGACGAACTCCTCGTCGAACTTCCGGGCGTAGGCGCTGTTCTGCGAACCGTGCTTGTTCACCGGAATCCACAGCGGCCGCAACGGTTCGAGGTGCATCAGCAGGTCGTTGACCACCACGCGGGCGTCGCCGAAGCGGTCTATCAGCTTGTCGGCGAGCATCATGCCGTCCATTCCCCCGAAGGGATGGTTCGCGGCGAACAGATAGCGGCCCTTGGGATCGAGCTTTTCGAGTCCCTCGACCGTATAGGTCACCTGCCACTCCCTGAAGCAGGCGCGGATAAACTCCTGCGGGGGCAGGTTCCAGTAGTGTTCGAGGATATAATTGATCTCCGACTCGTGAATCGTGCGGCGGAGCCAGCCGATGACGAAGCCGGGAATCCAGCGGGCCAGCCGCGGGGCTTTGTCGGCAAGTACCGCTCCGATATCTATTCTGGGCATAAAGACGTACAAAAAATTATATCCACAAATATAGGTATTCTTTTTCGAAAAATCCCTAACTTTACACCCAAATCGACCTTGTCAGCAACGAATATGTCTCAGTATCATACACCTGTCCTTCTGGAGGAGTCCGTCGACCTGCTCGCCGTAGACCCTGCGGGCACTTACGTGGACCTCACTTTCGGCGGGGGCGGCCATTCGCGCCGCATCCTCGAAAAGCTGGGTCCCGGCGGGAGACTCTACGCTTTCGATCAGGACCGCGACACGCGCGCGAACTGTCCCGACGACGGGCGGTTCCACTACGTCGAGAGCAACTTCCGCTTTCTGCGCGGGGCGCTGCGGCTGCGGGAGGTGGAGCAGGTGGACGGCATTTTGGCCGATCTGGGCGTCTCGTCGCACCATTTCGACGCCGTAGAGCGGGGTTTCTCGTTCCGGGGCGAAGCGCCGCTGGACATGCGCATGAACCAGCGGGGCGCGCTGACGGCGGCCCGCGTCGTGAACGGCTATCCGGCCGACGCGCTGACGCGCCTGCTGGGAGAGTGGGGCGAGCTGGAGACCCCGTGGAAAATCGCCAACTGCATCGTCCGGGCACGGGAAGCCGCACCGATCGAGACCACGGCGCAGCTGGTCGAAGCCGTGAAGCCCTGCACCCCGAAAAAAGACGAGTCGAAGTTCCTGACCAAGCTTTTTCAGGCGCTGCGCATCGAGGTCAACGGCGAAATGGAGGCGCTCAAAATGGCGCTGGAGCAGAGTCTCAAGGTACTGCGTCCCGGCGGGCGGCTGGTCGTCATCTCGTACCACTCGCTCGAAGACCGACTGGTCAAGAACTTCCTGCGCAGCGGGAATTTCTCAGGCTCGGTGGAGAAAGACTTTTTCGGATGCGCCCTCACGCCGTTCGAGATCATAACGCGCAAGGCCGTGGTCCCCACGGCCGAAGAGTTGGAACGCAACCCCCGGTCGCGCTCGGCCAAACTGCGCGCGGCCGCAAAACGGGAGAACGAATAACGGAGGGCGGAGGCCGCCGCGAATCATTCAACGACAAAAGCAGCAGAGAAGGATGTTCAAGGACCACGAATTCGACCCGGTAACCCCCGAAGAGGAGGCCCGCCGCAGGCAGGAGGAGGAATTCGCCCGCCGCGTGCGGCGCGAAGTGCTGCGCATCGAGCGGGGCGAAGCCGACGAGGACATCCGCGCCGACATGGAACGCGAAGAGGAGGAGAAGGCCGAAGAGGAGGAGCGCCAGCGCCGGGAGCGCCGCCGCAAGGCCAGCACCTTCTGGCAGCTCTTCTCAGGTACGATCCTCGTCCACGAGGGAGTCTCGAAATACTATCCCTACATGCTCTCGATCGCGGGCATGTTCTTTTTGAGCATCGCCGTGATGTTCACCACCCTGCATCTGGACATGAAATACTCGCGCCTCGAACGCGAAGTGCAGATCCTGCGCGAACGCTCGATCCGCCTGCAGGAACAGCGTTACCGCCGCACCACCCACTCGGCCATCGTCGAACGGCTGCGCGAACGCGGCATCGAGCTTACCGACCCGCCGGCGCCGGGCGAAATCATCGAAAACTGACGGACGATGAAAGAGGAACGTTCGAAGATCAAAAGCGACATTCTGCTGCGGGTACGGCTGCTTTACGTGCTGTTCATACTCGCCGGGGCCGTCGTGCTCGGACGATTGGTCTGGGTGCAGCTCTTCAGTTCCGAAGTGGCCTACAACGCCGAACGGCTGGCCAGCCGCATCTTCACCGAGGAGACCATTCCGGCGCAGCGCGGCAGCATCCTCTCGCGCGGCGGCGCGCCGCTGGCGACTTCGATCTTCCGCTATCAGGCCGCCTTCGACTTCGCTTCGCCGGGTCTCGATTCGCTGAAAACCTTCCGCGAACAGAGCGACTCGCTGGCCAAACTGCTCGCGGCGTTCTTCCGGGACAAGTCCGCCGCCGAATACAGCCGCAAATTCCGCGAGGAGCACGCCCGCCGCTACCGGCTCGTCAACGGACGCGACACGACCTACCTGCGCTCCGAGGGGTGGTTCTCGCGCCTGATGGACCGTCTGCGCGGCGAAGAGTTCGCCACGCGCCGCATCTACGACACCATCCGCGACCACACGCCCGTCAATATCTTCCCCCGCGAAGTGGACTACGCCGAATGGCAGACCCTGCGGCGTTATCCGCTGCTGAACTGGAACATGGGCATGGTCTACCGGCTGATCGAGCGCGACGAACGCATCTATCCCCAGGGCGAACTGGCGCGCCGTACGATCGGACTGACGGGCGACAAGGGCAATTACGGCATCGAGGAGGCCTACCGCGAAGAGCTTGCGGGCCGCGACGGCAAAGCCCTGCGGCAGCGCATCGCCAGAGGCTTCTACGGCCGCGTCGCGGGCGGCGGCCACGAGGACCCCGAAGACGGCTACGACGTGGTGACCACGCTCGATCTGGACCTGCAGGACGTCGCCGACAAGGCGCTGCGGCGCCAGCTCGAAGCCCAGAACGCCATCTGGGGCACGACGATCGTCATGGAGGTCCATACGGGCGAAATCCTCGCCATGGCCAATCTGGGCCGGGCGGGAACCGAAGGGGCGTTTTACGAACGCGAGAATTACGCGCTGGGGCGCAGCATGGAGCCGGGTTCGACCTTCAAGCTGGCGACGATGCTCACGCTGCTCGACGACGCCGACATGTCTCCCCAGACCGCCTACGACACCCACAACGGCGACCCGGTGACCGTAGGCCCGGCCAAGAATATCCGCGACTCGCACCGCGGCGACCACGTCATCGACTTCCGCCGCGCCGTGGCTTCGTCGTCGAACGTCTACTTCGCCAAGGCGATCTGGGAACGCTACGGCATCACGGGCAAGAAGCAGGAGTACAGCGACTTCCTCCACGAAAAACTACATCTCGGACAGACCGTCGGACTGGAACGGCTGGGCGAGCGCGCCCCGTCGATCACCACCGACTGGAAAGTTCCCGATCCGGGCGTCATGCTGGTCAAGATGAGCTACGGCTACCGCGTGCGGCTGGCTCCGATCCAGATGATCACCTTCTACAACGCCATCGCCAACGGCGGCAAAATGATCTCGCCCGTGCTGGTGCGCGAACTGCGGCGCGGCGACCGCGTCGAGGAGCGGTTCGAAAGCCGCACCCTCGCCTCGTCGATCTGCTCGCGCTCGGCGCTGCGCGAGGTGCAGCGGTGTCTCGAACTGGTCTGCACAGAGGGTACCGCCAGCCTCTATTTCAGGGACACCGCCCGGCTGCGCGTGGCCGCCAAGACCGGCACGGCGCAGATCACCGACGCCCGCAGCCGCGAAGGCCGCTACTACCTCGGCTCGATGATCGCCTACTTCCCGGCCGACAATCCCCGCTACACGGTGCTGACGACCATCGAAACCCGTGCGCAGGCCGGCAAGGCCTATTACGGAGGTCCGCTGGCGGGTCCGGTCGTCAAACGCATGGTCGATTACATCTACAACCGCAACCGCGACTGGTACGGGCGCGTCGAGCGGCACGGCCCGCGCCGCCACCCCGACCGGATCAAGGGCGGCGACATCGCCCAAATCCGCCGCGTGGCGGACAAGCTTTCGCCCCGCGCTTCGTTCGACCACCGCACGGGCTGGGGCCGCGTGCAGGTGGACAGCCTTTCGAACGTGGTCATCACGAGCCTTCCGGCCGAAACGGGCACGATGCCCGACGTGCGGGGCATGGGACTCAAGGACGCGCTGTTCGTACTCGAAAGCCGCGGCCTGAAGGTCCGCTTTTCGGGCCGGGGAGCCGTCATCCGGCAAAGCGTCGCTCCCGGAGCGCGCATCACGCCGGGCGCGACGGTCGCCATAACGCTGAACTAAGATGAAAGAACTGACGATATTCACCCCGGCGCCGCGCCGCAGGGAGACTTTCCCGGCTTCCGGACGCGTTCGCGGAAGCGCCTGCGCTCCGAATTCCGCGGACCGCGGCGGCAAAGACGCCCAAGGGGCGAATACGACAAAAGACAACGGTTTATGAAAACACTGAAAGAACTTCTCCGAAATACCCCCGTCACGGCGCTGCACGGCGACGATTCGGCCGCCGTCGCCGGGTTGGTTTACGACTCGCGTGCCGTCGGGCCGGGCGACTGCTTCTTCGCCGTGCGCGGCACGCAGAACGACGGGCACGACTTCATTCCCGCCGCCGTCGCAAAAGGCGCCGCCGCAGTCGTCTGCGAACGCCTGCCCGAACAGACCGCCGCAGACGTCACCTACGTCGCGGTGCCCGACGCCGCAGGCGCGCTGGCCGACATGGCCGCGGCGTTCTACGACCACCCCAGCCGCGCGCTGAAACTCGTCGGCATCACCGGCACCAACGGCAAGACCACGACCGTGACGCTGCTGTACGATCTCGTACGGGCCTTGGGTCATAAGGCGGGACTGATTTCGACCGTGGTCTACAAGGTCGGCGAACGCACCGTCGAGGCGACGCACACCACGCCCGACCCCGTGCGGCTCAACGCCATGATGCGCGAAATGGCCGACGAGGGGTGCGAGTACTGCTTCATGGAGTGTTCGTCGCACGCCATCGTGCAGGAGCGCACGCGCGGGCTGCACTTCGCGGGCGGCATCTTCTCGAACATCACCCACGACCACCTCGACTACCACAAAACCTTCGCCGAATACATCCGCGCCAAGAAACTCTTCTTCGACTCACTCCCAAAAGAGGCCTTCGCGCTGACCAACGCCGACGACAAAAACGGCCGCGTGATGGTGCAGAACACCGCCGCAGCCATACACACCTACTCGCTGCGCTCGATGGCCGACTTCCGCTGCAAGATCGTCGAAATGCACCCGGACGGCATGCTGCTGCGCATCGACGGACAGGAGGTATGGGTCGGGCTGGTGGGCCGCTTCAACGCCTACAACCTGCTGGCCGTATACGGCGCAGCGGTTCTGCTGGGCTTCGACCGCGGCGAAACGCTGCGCGCGGCGAGCATGCTGCACCCGGTCAGCGGCCGCTTCGAACTGGTCCGGAGCGCAAACGGCGTCACGGCCGTCGTCGATTACGCCCACACGCCCGACGCGCTCGAAAACGTGATCCGCACCATTGAGGAGATCCGCACCCCGGCGCAGAAGCTGATCGTCGTCTGCGGCTGCGGCGGCGACCGCGACCGCACCAAGCGGCCCGAAATGGCGCAGATCGCCGTGCGGTACGCCGACACGGCCGTCTTCACGTCGGACAACCCGCGCCACGAGTCGCCCGAAGCGATTCTCGACCAGATGGCGGCGGGACTCGAACCCGGCGCGCGCTTCCTGCGCATCGCCGACCGCGCCGAAGCCATCCGCACGGCAGTGATGCTCTCGCAGCCGGGCGACATCCTGCTCGTGGCGGGCAAGGGCCACGAAACCTATCAGATCGTCGGCGACGTGAAACACCCCTTCGACGACCGGGAGGAGGTCCGCAAAGCCTTCGATTCATTCGGTAAATAAAACCCAACGAACAATATGCTCTATTACATCTTCAAGTATCTGGACGAAGCCTACAACCTGCCCGGTTCGGGCATGTTCCAGTACATTTCGTTCCGCGCCGCGGCGTCGATCATCCTCGCGCTGCTGATCGTCATCATTTTCGGCCGCAAGATCATCGACTTCCTGCGCCGCAAGCAGATCGGCGAAGAGGTCCGCGACCTCGGTCTGGAGGGACAGCTCCAGAAGCGCGGCACCCCCACCATGGGCGGCGTGATCATCCTGCTTGCGATTCTGGTTCCGATCCTTCTGCTCGGACGGCTCGACAACATCTACATCCAGCTGATGATCGTCTCGACCGTATGGCTGGGGCTGATCGGCGGACTGGACGACTACATCAAGGTTTTCCGCCACAACAAGGAGGGCCTCAAGGGCCGTTTCAAGATCGTGGGACAGGTCGGGCTGGGCATCATCGTCGGCACGACGATGTGCGTGTCGCAGGAGATCGTCGTCCGCGACAAAGTCGTACAGCCCGTACAGACCGTCTACATGAACGAGGACGGCTCCGTGCTCGAAACCGTACACCGCAACGTGGTCCTCAGCTCCGAAAGCCTCAAGACCACCCAGACGACCATTCCCTTCATCAAAGACAACGAATTCGATTACGGCTGGCTCACGGGCGGCAACACCACGATGACGTGGCTGCTCTACGTGCTGGTCGCCATCTTCGTGGTGACGGCCGTCTCCAACGGCGCCAACCTCACCGACGGACTCGACGGTCTGGCCACGGGGGTCTCGGTGCCGATCGTGGCGGTGCTGGGCGTACTGGCCTATCTCTCAGGACATATCGTATACGCCGACTACCTCAATATCATGTACATCCCTGACAGCGGCGAACTGGTCGTCTTCGCCGCGGCGCTGGTCGGCGCGCTGGTCGGCTTCCTTTGGTACAACTCCTTCCCGGCGCAGATCTTCATGGGCGACACCGGCTCGCTGTCGATCGGCGGCATCATCGCCGTCTTCGCCCTCTGCATCCGCAAGGAGCTGCTGCTGCCGCTGTTGTGCGGCGTCTTTCTGGTCGAAAGCTTCTCGGTGATGATGCAGGTCGGCTACTTCAAATACACCAAGCGCAAATACGGCGAAGGCCACCGCCTGCTGCTGATGGCTCCCGTACACCACCATTTCCAGAAGAAGGGACAGTTCGAGACCAAGATCGTCCTGCGTTTCTGGATCATCTCGCTGCTGCTGGCGGCCATCACCCTCGTAACGTTAAAGATCCGGTAATCATGAAAAAGATAGCAGTGCTGGGCGGCGGCATCAGCGGATACGGCTCCGCGATCCTCGCCAAGAAGAAAGGGTTCGACGTCTTCCTCTCCGATGCGGGGCGGATCGCCGACCGCTACAAGGCCAAGCTCGACGAGTGGCAGGTGCCCTACGAGGAGGGCGGCCATACCGAAGAGCGCATCCTCGACGCCGCGGAGGTCGTCAAGTCGCCCGGCATCCCCGAAACGGCGCCGCTGGTGCGAAAACTCCGCGCCGCAGGCATTCCCGTGATCTCCGAAATAGAGTTCGCGGGCCACTACACGGGCCGGGCGAAGTGCATCTGCATCACCGGCTCGAACGGCAAAACCACCACCACGTCGCTCATATACAAGATCATGCGCGACGCCGGGATGCGGGTCGCTCTGGGCGGCAACATCGGCGAGAGCTTCGCCTACTCGGTCGCCACGGGCGACTACGACTGGTACGTGCTGGAACTGAGCTCGTTCCAGCTCGACGGCATGTACAAGTTCCGGGCGCATATCGGCGTGCTGATGAACATCACGCCCGACCACCTCGACCGCTACGACCACTGTTTCCAGAACTACGCCGATTCGAAAATGCGCATCACGCAGAACCAGACTTCGCGCGACTATTTCGTCTATTCGGGCGACGACGAAGTGATCTGGCAGCAGCTTCCGAAATACGACCTGCGCATGAAGCAGCTCCCCTTCGCGGCGAAAAACGCCGTGGCCAGCGGCGCGGGGGACGCTTTCCTCTGCGACGGCAAATTCACGGCGGCCGTCGGAAAGGCCTCGGTCGAGATCGACACCGCGAAACTGCAGATCAAGGGCCTGCACAACGCCTACAACGCCATGGCGGCGGCGCTCGCAACCCTCGCGGCAGGAATCGCTCCGGCGGCGATCCGCCGTTCGCTCTACGGCTTCGCGCCCGTCGAGCACCGGCTCGAACCGGTCAGGGAGAGCGGCGGCGTGCTGTGGATCAACGACTCGAAGGCCACCAACGTCGATTCGGTCTACTATGCGCTCGAAAGCATGAAACACCCCGTGGTGTGGATCGCCGGCGGTACGGACAAGGGCAACGATTACGGGCCGCTCAAGGATTTCGCCCGCGAGAAGGTGCACACGCTCGTCTGCATGGGCATAGACAACGCCAAACTGCTCCGGGAGTTCACGGGCGTCGTGCCCGAAGTGATCTCCACCGATTCGCTCGACGCCGCGATGACGGCGGCCAAAGCCGCCGCACGGCCCGGCGACGCGGTGCTGTTGTCCCCGGCCTGCGCAAGCTTCGACCTTTTCAAAAATTACGAGAACCGCGGCGAGCTGTTCAAGGCGTGGGTAAACGAAAAGGCATAAGGCGATGAAATTCGGCGAACGGAAACAGACACAGGGCGCGCAGCAGGCGCAGGAACCTTGGTCGGAAACGGCCGGGAACGCTCCGCGCACGGCCGGAGCGGCGGCCGCAGAGACTGCTCCGCACGGTAGCGAGGGGCGGGGCGGCCGGGGCAAGAGCCGATCCGGAGCCGAGTACGGGACCGCTGCGGACGGGGAAAACCCGCAGGCGGCGAACGCGTGCGGCGAAACGGCCGAAAAGCCCAAATTCAGGCTTTTCACGGGCGACCGCGTGTTGTGGATCATCATCGCGGTGCTGGCGGTGGTTTCGGTGCTGGTGGTCTACTCCTCGACGGCCAAAATGGCTTACGACGCCCACACGGCCCGCACCACGGCGCATTTCCTGCGCCAGCAGCTGATGATCCTGATCGTCAGTCTCGTCGTGATGGTCGCCGTGCAGAAGATCAACTGCCGCATCTACAACCTCTTTTCGCGCCCCGTCTACATCCTTTCGGTCCTGCTGACCGTCGCCGTCTACTTCATCGGCGCCACGACCAACGGCGCCGCCCGCTGGATTCCGCTGGGACCCTTCCAGTTCCAGCCCTCCGAAGCGCTGAAGGTCGCCACAGTGCTCTTCCTCGCCAGCCAGCTGGCGGGACGCCAGTCGAAGATCGACAAAATCCGCATCGTGCCGTCGCTCAGGTTCTGGACATGGCGTTCGTCGCGCGAACAGCGCCGCATCTGGCGCGAAGGGACATGGCCGATCCTGATGCCCGTGGTCGTCTCGTGCACCGTGATCTTCCCGGCCCACACCTCGTCGGCCGTGCTGGTGTTCCTCGCCTCGTGGGTGATGATGCTCATCGGGCGCGTCCGTTTCGGCGAACTGATGAAGCTCGTCGGGCTGGCCTGCGTGGGCATCGTCCTCATTATGACGCTCAACCTCGGCCGCAGCGAAACCGCCGAAGGGCGCGTCTCGACATGGATACACCTCTGGACCCGTTCGCAGACCGACAAGCCGATCGAACACCTCACCGACACCGAGCGTTCGATGATCGCCATCTACAACGGCGGCATCTTCGGCGAGGGAGCCGGACAGAGCGCCATGCGCGTGGAGATGATCCACCCCGAAAGCGACTACGCCTACGCCTTCTTCGTCGAGGAGTACGGCATCGTGCTGGCCATCGCGCTGCTGATGCTCTATCTGTGGATCTTCTTCCGCGGAATCGAAATCTTCCGGCGGTGCGGCACGGCCTTTCCGGGACTGCTGGTGCTGGGACTGGCGCTGCTGATAACCTGTCAGGCGCTGCTGCACATCATGGTGACGGTAAACCTGATCCCCGAAACGGGGCAGACGCTGCCCCTGATTTCGCGCGGCGGCTCCTCGACGCTCTTCACCACCATCGCTCTGGGCATGATCCTCAGCGTCAGCCGTCAGAACGACGAACAGTCGCACGACACGCCCCGCAGCGAATCCATTTATGAAAAGTAACGACCTATGGACGACATCAGACTGGACAAATACCTCTGGGCCGTACGGGTGTTCAAGACCCGCAGCGACGCCGCGGACGCCGTCCGCAACAACAAGGTGACCGTGAACGGCGCCTACGCCAAACCTTCACGCGAAGTCAAGATCGGCGACGTGATCGCCGTACGCCGGATGCAGGTGACCTATTCCTACAAGGTCCTCGACCTCGTGTCGAGCCGCCAGCCGGCCAAGAACGTTTCCCTGTACTGCCTCAACGTCACGCCGCAGGAGGAGCTGGACAAACTCAACGTTCCGCGCGAGACCGTCTTCGTATTCCGCGACCGCGGCACGGGCCGCCCCACCAAGAAGGAGCGCCGCGAGCTGGACGGCCTGATGGACGAACTCTATTACGACGAGGAGTAGGCGCACACCCCGCTGCGGGGCCGCGACATGCCGGCAACGGCTATCCGCCGCCCAAGACGCCGCCCGAAGGCGGCAGGCCGGCCATTCCGCCAACCGCCCGACGCTCCGCCCCCGAAATCACGCCGCATTCGCCGTGTCCACACCGCACGGCGCGATTTCCACGGCGAAACTGCCGAAAACGACAAGATTCCTGCGGAATACACAAAAACGAAAAACCGGGCCTTTCCGTGCAAGCACGAAAGCCCGGTTTCCCGTTTCATATGCCGGCAGGCATCTATTCTTGTTTTCGGCTACTTCTTGTTGAAGAAGTTCATCGTCCGTTCCATGCCGATCGTGGCGAACGACAGAATCGCGTCGCAGAAGACTTTGAGCCGTTCAGGCATCGCCTTCCGGTCCTCTTCGCTCCACTCGCCCAGCACGTAATCGACCTGATGCCCCTTCGGGAAGTCGCCGCCCACGCCGAAGCGCATCCGGGCGAAATTCTCCGTTCCCAAGAGTTCGGCGATATTCTTCAAGCCGTTATGCCCTCCGGCGCTCCCCTTCGGGCGCAGCCGCAGCGTACCGAACGGCAGTGCGATATCGTCCGAAACGACCAGCAGATTCTCCGGGGCGACCTTTTCGGCCTCCATCCAATAGCGGACGGCCTTGCCCGAAAGATTCATATAGGTCGAGGGTTTGAGCAGAATCAGCGTGCGGCCCTTGTGTTTCACTTGGGCCACATCGCCGTAACGCGCCGTGGTAAAAACAGCGTTGGACGCCTCTGCGAGGGCGTCCAACACATTGAATCCGATGTTGTGTCGGGTCCCGGCATATTCGGCGCCGATATTTCCCAGCCCAACAATAAGATATTTCATACGCTACCGACTAATCCTGAGCCGCAGCGCCGCGCGAAGCACGGGTTACGCGAACGGCGCAGACAGCGGTGGTTGCGGGAGTAACGAATTTCAGGTTCTCGAACTTGAGGTCGCCCACGAAGATCGTCTTGCCGACGCCCAGCGTGGTCACGTCTACGACCAGTTCGTCGGGCAGGTTCTCGACCAGCGCGCTGACGACCAGCTTGCGGGCCGACAGAGCCAGCTTACCGCCGACCTTCACACCCTCGGCGTTACCCGTCAGGCGTACCGGAATCGCGATCGAAACGGGCTTGCCGTCGGCGATACGGTAGAAGTCGAGGTGCAGGATCTGCTCGCGGACGGGGTGGAACTGAGCCTCACGCAGCACGGCCTGCTCCTTCTTGCCGTCGAAATCGAACTCGACGATGTAGGAGTTGGGGGTGTAGATCAGGGGTTTGATCTCGCGGGGGTCCACCGAGAAGGCGACCGACTCGCCGTGGCCCGACAGTACGCAGGGAACCATGCCCTCGCGGCGTACGGCCTTGGCTGCTTTCTTGCCGTACTCTTCACGCTTTACGGCCTTTACAGAAATGGTTTTCATTGCAATTTGTTTTTAATGTGTTACCTTGGGCGGTTCTCAGCGAGACCTCGCGGGCCGCGCCCCAATTCCGCCTGTTTCGGAGCGCAAAGATAAGCCAAATTATCAAGAATCAAAAACCGGACGCGGAAAATTCGCCCTCGGAGCAGAAAAATTTCGGATTCGGATTTAACTTTCGCACCTTTGATGCGTCTTATTGACAAACCCTCATGGAGACGACCCGCGACATATCGGCAGAAGAGCTTGCGGCGCTGCGCGACCCCGGCGTCCGGCACGGGGCCTTCGACCGGCTGGTCGGGGCGTACCTCCGTCCACTTTACTGGCATGCGCGGCGGCTGGTGGTGGTCCACGAAGACGCCGAGGACGTGGTGCAGGAGACCTTCGTCCGGGCATACGACAGGATCGGCACCTTCCGGGGCGGGAGCGACGAGATGGGGGCATGGCTCTACCGCATCGCCACGAACACGGCCCTGACGCTGCTCCGACGGCGCAAAACGGGACTGTTCGCCTCGCTCGACGAAGTGAGCCGGACACTGGCGGGCCGCGTGGCGGAAGAGTGCGGCGAGGACGCCGACCAAATGCAGGTGCGTTTCCAGCAGGCCGTGCTGGAACTGCCGCTCAAGCAGCGTCTGGTCTTCAACCTCCGCTATTACGACGGGATGTCCTACGGACAGATAGCCCGCGTGCTGGGACAGCGCGAACAGACGCTCAAGGTCAATTACCACTATGCAGTACAGAAACTGAAAGAAAAACTAACGCAGGAAATATGAACCGTGAATTTGAAAACAGCGGCCGGGAAATGCCTTACCGCATCCCGCCGCAGAGTCTCGAAGCGCTGCACGAGCGCATCCTCAGCCGGACCTCCCGCCGCCCGGCATCACCTCCCCGGACCGTCCGCAGATACTGCCTGACGGCCGCCGCGGCGGCTGCCGTGCTCGTCATGGGCCTGCTCGTTACCGAATACCGCACCCGCAGGGCCGACACACCGGCCCCGGACCTCGAACAGATGCTCGCCACGACCCCGGCCGAGACGCTGCGTCAGGCCGCCGCGGAGAATTACGACGACATCCTTTACAACCAGCAACTCTAAAAACATTTCAGCTATGAAACATATCCTGCTTTTCCTCTGCACCCTGCTGTTCGCCCTGACGGGAAACACCGCACCGGCCTGCAACGAATCGGAACAACTGCTGGCCGAGGCCCGCACAGCGACGAACGCCGCGGGGAGCGTCTCCTCCGGCGAACTGGAACGCGCCATGGCCGAAGCCCGGCGGACCATGGAGGCGACCGGCCGGGAGATCGAACGCGCCGTGGCCGAAGCGCGCCGTGCGACGGAGCTCTCCGACCGTGAAATCGCGCGCGCCGCGGCCGAAGCCCGGCAGGCCATCGATGCGGCGGAACGCATCGACTTGGCCAACCAGTCGCTCGAAGAGCTGAACAAGGCGGCCCGCGAACAGATCGTCCGCGAGCTGGGGCTGAGCACCCGCCAGCGCAGGGAGTTCGAGCCGATCTACAAGGCCTACCGCGAAGCGCTCGACAAAGCCGTCGACGCCCGTGCCGGCGCTTCCGGCGCCGACGAAGCCACGCAGAAAAACAGCCTGAAGGCCAAACTCTCGAACATCGCCGCCACGGCGCAGGTCAAGCGCGACTATGTGGACAAATTCGCCGCCGTGCTCACCGCCGAGCAGATCCGCCGGCTCTACAACACCGAAGGCGAGATCGGCACCAACATCAAGCGGGCCGCCTTCGACCGGAGCAGCCGCACCCGCAGCGGACGGCTCAAAGGCAGCGGACGCATGGTGACGCAGGACTGGGGCAAGGCGGGCGACTACACGGGCATCTCGGCCGCGGCGTTTTTCGACATCACCGTCAGCCCCGCGGCCAAAACCATCAGCGTGACGGCCGACGACAACGTCATCGACTATCTGGTGCTGGAGCGCGACGGCGGGAAGCTGAAATTCCGCGTCAACGCCAACAGCACGGAAAACATCTCGGTCTCGGTCACCGTTCCCGCATCGGCCTCGCTGCGCGAAATATCGGCAGGCTCCTACGGCAAGGTGAACTGCAAAATGCCGCTGAAAGGGCCGTCGGTTTCGGTCTCCGTATCGAGCTACGGATCTGTGAGCGCCGACATCGACACGCCCGGCGCCGCGAAACTCGACGTGTCGAGCTACGGCAAATTCGCAGGCTCGGTGCGCTGCAGCGACGGCGAGCTGCGGATTTCGAGCTACGGATCGGCGCAGGCTCCCGTGGAGTGCCGCAACAGCTGCAAACTGACAGTGGGCAGTTACGCCAAATTCTCGAACGACATCAAAGCCTCCGACCTCACGGTCGAGGTCAGCAGCGGCGCCAGCGTCGGCAGTACGCTGACCGCCGACGCGCTGACGATGCGCATCGACAGCTACGCCAAATTCTCCGGCACGGTGACGGTAAACGCCCGGCAGGCGAAGCTGACCGTCAGCAGCGGCGGCTCGTTCAACGGGACATTCAGCGGCAGTTCGCTCGAAGCGAGCGTCGGAAGCTACGGCAAAATCTACCTGAAAGGCGCGGCGCAGGTCGCCGACGCCACGGTCCGGGTTTCGTCGGGCGCGAATTTCTCGGCCCCCGAACTGCGGGTCTCGGATTACGACCTGACGGTGTCGAACTACGCCAAAGCCGACGTCTGGTGTTCGGGCCGTCTGAAAATCAACGCTTCGACGGCCGCCAAAGTGACGTACGGCGGTCCCTGCACGGTCGAAACCGTCTCCGACAACATCCAGCGCAGAAAGTAAATGCCAACAACCATAAGCGTATTTACGGAAACGGGCCGCTCTTCGGGGAGCGGCCCGTCGTTTTTCCCCGCTTCCGGCTCGAATCCGGCCTTCGGAAGAGGTTTCCCGCAACAAATCGGCGGCCGTGCGACAAATTCCGAAAGGTTATAATCCGTAAGCGCTCCCGGCCCAAAGCCGCCGGACTTTCGCCGGATGCTCTCCCCCGGCGCCGAATCTGTAATGAAAACCCCGCCCGAACGCACTCCGGCACGGGCGGCGCGGCAAACGAAACTTGCGCAGAATGAAGGGATTCGGAAATATTTTTAATATATTTGTTGCCAAGGTTAGTTAGATCAAGTCCTATTATGTGCGAAAAACTTTTTATTTTCGACACCACGCTCCGCGACGGCGAGCAGGTGCCGGGCTGTCAGTTGAACACCACCGAGAAGATCGAAGTCGCCAAACTCCTCGAAAGTCTCGGCGTGGACATCATCGAAGCGGGATTCCCGATTTCCAGCCCCGGAGACTTCAACTCCGTACTTGAAATTTCGAAGGCCGTTTCGGCCCCGACGATCTGCGCGCTCACCCGCGCCGTGAAAAAAGACATCGACGTCGCCGCCGACGCCCTGCGGCTGGCCAAGCACAAGCGCATACACACCGGAATCGGCGTATCGCCCCAGCATATCTACGACAAACTGCGCTCGACGCCCGAAAAGATCATCGAATCGGCCGTCGAGGCGGTGAAATACGCCAAGCGCTACGTCGAGGACGTCGAGTTCTACGCCGAAGACGCCGGGCGCGCCGATCCGGAATACCTCGCCCGCGTGATCGAAGCGGTCATCGCGGCCGGCGCCACGGTGGTCAACATTCCCGACACCACGGGCTACTGCCTGCCCGGCGAGTACGGCGCGAAGATCAAATACCTCGTCGATCACGTCTCCAACATCGACCGGGCGATCATCTCGACCCACTGCCACAACGATCTGGGCATGGCTACGGCCAACACCCTGAGCGGCATCCTCAACGGCGCGCGGCAGGCCGAGGTGACGATCAACGGCATCGGCGAACGCGCGGGCAACACCTCGCTCGAAGAGGTGGTGATGACCCTGCGCTGCCACAAGGAACTCGCCGTCGATACGAACATCGACGCACAGCTCATCACCAAGGCTTCGCACCTCGTGTCGAGCCTGATGAACATGCCCGTCCAGCCCAACAAGGCGATCGTCGGCCGCAACGCCTTCGCCCACTCGTCGGGCATCCATCAGGACGGCGTGCTGAAAGACCGCCAGACCTACGAGATCATCGACCCGCAGGACGTCGGGCTCAACCAGTCGGTCATCGCCCTGACGGCCCGCAGCGGCCGCACCGCGCTCGTGCACCGGCTCGAACTGCTCGGCTACAACCTCACGCAGGAGGAGACGGACGACACCTACGCCAAGTTCCTCGAACTGGCCGACAGGAAGAAGGAGATCCACGATTACGACCTGCTGTATCTGGTGGGCGACATCGACCGCATGAAACAACAGTCCCTGTCTCTCAAATTCCTGCAGGTGACCACCGGAACGCTCGTTCCGACGGCGACCGTGGTGCTGAAGTTCGGCGACCACGAACGCATGGCCATCGCCACGGGCAACGGTCCGGTGGATGCGGCCGTATCGGTCATCAAGACTCTCATCAACGAGAAGGTCGTGCTCACGGAATTTCTCATGCAGGCCATCACCAAGGGGTCGAACGACGTGGGCCGCGTACACGTGCAGGTGCAGTGCGGCAGCCGCACGGTCCACGGATTCGCCGCACATACCGACACCACACGGGCGTCGATCGAGGCGTTCCTCGACGCGCTGCGCATACTGAACGTAACCGAACGCAAGGAAAAGGAGGCGTAAGATGGGAAAGACTCTTCTGGACAAAATATGGGATGCGCACACCGTGCGCACCGAAGACGGGGGACGCTGCGTGCTCTACATCGACCGGCAGTACATCCACGAGGTGACGTCGCCCGTGGCTTTCGCCGGACTCGAACGGCGCGGCATCGGCGTGGCACGCCCGGCGCAGATCACGGCGACGGCCGACCACAACATCCCCACCGTCAACCAGCACCTGCCGATCGCCGAGCCGGAATCGCGGCGGCAGGTCGAAGCGCTGGCGGCCAACTGCGCCCGGTTCGGCATCGAGCATTTCGGCGTGGGCGACCCCCGGCAGGGCATCGTGCACATCATCGGTCCCGAACTGGGCTTCACCCAGCCGGGCATGACCATCGTCTGCGGCGACAGCCACACCTCGACGCACGGGGCGCTGGGCGCCGTGGCATTCGGCGTGGGGACGTCGGAGGTCGAAATGGTCTTCGCCAGCCAGTGCATCATCCAGTCCAAGCCGCGGAGCATGCGCATCACCGTGGACGGGACGCTTCGGCCGGGCGTCGAAGCCAAGGACATCATCCTCTACATCATCTCCCGGCTGACCGCTTCGGGCGGCACGGGCTATTTCATCGAATTCGCCGGCGAAGCGATCCGCTCCCTCTCGATGGAGGGGCGCATGACCGTCTGCAACATGAGCATCGAATGCGGGGCGCGGGGCGGCATGATCGCCCCCGACCAGACCACGTTCGACTACCTCCGCGGCCGCGAACGCGCGCCGCAGGGCGCCGCTTTCGACCGGGCCGCGGCCCGCTGGCGCGAACTTTACAGCGACGCCGACGCGGTTTTCGACAAGGAATACCGCTTCGACGCCGCCGACATCGCCCCGATGATCACCTACGGCACCAACCCCGGCATGGGGATGGCCGTCGATGCGGCGATTCCCGCCGACGCCGACGACAAGGCGTTGAAATACATGGGATTCGAACCCGGCGAAACGCTGCAGGGCAAACCCGTCGATTACGTCTTCGTCGGCAGCTGCACCAACGGCCGCATCGAGGACCTGCGCCTTTTCGCACGGCTGGTCGAAGGCCGCCGCAAGGCCGACAACATAACGGCGTGGATCGTCCCCGGCTCGAAAGGCGTCGAAGCCGCCGCAAGGGCCGAGGGGCTGGACCGGATTCTGGCCGACGCGGGATTCGAACTCCGCCAGCCGGGCTGTTCGGCCTGTCTGGCGATGAACGCCGACAAGATTCCGGCGGGCAAATACTGTGTTTCGACCTCGAACCGCAATTTCGAAGGGCGTCAGGGTCCGGGCGCACGGACGATGCTTTCGGGCATCGCGGTGGCCGCCGCCGCTGCTGTCTGCGGGCGCATCGAAGACCCGCGCAAGGTGTTTGAAATGTAAAAGTCAAGAAAAATGTCCATACCCAAATTCGAAACTTTCACGTCGGGGGCGGTGCCTGTCCGCACGGAAAACATAGATACCGACCAGATCATCCCGGCGCGCTTTCTCAAAGCCACCGAGCGCAAAGGCTTCGGCGACAACCTCTTCCGCGACTGGCGTTACGACGCCGAGGGTCGGAAGGTCGCTTCGTTCCCGCTCAACGACAGCCGCTACGGGGGCCGCATACTGGTCGCAGGCCGCAACTTCGGGTGCGGCAGTTCGCGCGAACACGCCGCATGGGCCATCGCCGACTACGGCTTCCGCGTCGTGGTGTCGAGTTTCTTCGCCGACATCTTCCGCAACAACGCCCTCAACAACGGTCTGCTGCCGATCACGGTGAGCGACGACTTCCTCGCAGCGATCTTCGCCGCCATAGACGACGATCCCGCGGCCCGTTTCACGGTCGATCTGGAGGGGCAAACGCTGACCGCCGAAGCCACGGGCCGCAGCGAGCGGTTCGAGATCGACGCCTACAAGAAACGCTGCCTGCAGAACGGCTACGACGACGTGGATTACCTGTGCAGCATCTCCGACCAGATCCGACGGTTCGAAGCCGCCCGAAAATAGCCCCGCGACGATGCTTCCCCCGGTCGAAATAATGGATACCACGCTGCGCGACGGCGAGCAGACGTCGGGCGTTTCGTTCAACGCCCGCGAAAAGCTCTCCATCGCCCGGCTGCTGCTGGAGGAACTGCGCGTCAGCCGCATCGAGATCGCTTCGGCGCGGGTCTCGCAGGGCGAGCAGGAGGCCGTGCGGCGCATCGCCGAGTGGGCCGCCTCCAAAGGCTATTCGGACCGCATCGAGGCGCTGGGATTCATCGACGGCGGCATATCCCTCGACTGGCTCGGCGACGCCGGATGCCGCGTTGTGAACCTGCTGACCAAAGGGTCGCTCAAGCACTGCCGCGAGCAGCTCCGCCGCACGCCCGAAGAGCACCTCGGCGACATCCGCGCTACGATCGACAAGGCCGTCGCGCGGGGCATGCGGGTAAACATCTATCTGGAAGACTGGTCCAACGGCATGCAGCATTCGCCGGAGTACGTCTACGCCATGCTCGACGCACTGGCCGACGCCCCCGTGCAGCGTTTCATGTGCCCCGACACGCTGGGCGTGCTCGATCCCTACGCCACCGAACGGTTCTGCGGCGATCTGGTGCGGCGCTATCCCCGCCTGCGCTTCGACTTCCACGCCCACAACGACTACGATCTGGCCGTCGCCAATACCGCCGCGGCCGTAAAAGCCGGATTCCACGGGGTCCACGTCACGGTAAACGGGCTGGGCGAGCGGGCCGGGAACGCACCGCTGTCGAGTACGGTCGCCGTCCTGCACGACCGCCTGCACCGCGCCACCGGCATCGACGAGACGAAGATCAACCACGTCAGCCGCATGGTCGAGACCTACACCGGCATCCGCATTCCCGCCAACCGCCCGATCGTCGGCGAAAGCGTCTTCACGCAGTGCGCCGGCATCCACGCCGACGGCGACAACAAGAACAACCTCTACTTCAACGAACTGCTCCCCGAACGGTTCGGCCGCATCCGCGAATACGCCCTCGGCAAGACTTCGGGCAAGGCCAACATCCTGAAGAACCTCGAAGCGCTGGGCATCGACCTCGACGAAGCCTCGATGCGCAAGGTGACCGAACGGGTCGTGGAGCTGAGCGACAAGAAGGAGCTGGTGACCGCCGAGGACCTGCCCTACATCATTGCCGACGTACTGCGTTACGATCTGGCCGAAAATCCGGTCCGCATCCTCAACTACAGCCTTTCGCTGGCGCAGGGGCTGCATCCCGCGGCTTCGCTCAAGATCGAGATCAACGGACGGGAGTACGAGCAGACCTCGGCCGGCGACGGCCAGTACGACGCCTTCATGCGGGCGCTGCGGCAAATCTACGAGCGCCAGCTCCGGCGCGAGTTCCCGATGCTGCGCAACTACACCGTCTCGATCCCGCCCGGCGGCCGCACCGACGCCTTCGTGCAGACCATCATCACGTGGGAAATGGGCGGCAAGGTATTCAAAACGCGCGGTCTGGATGCCGACCAGACCGAAGCCGCCATCAAGGCGACGATCAAAATGCTGAACATAATCGAAACAAACTATAACGACCATGAATGTTAACATAGCCCTTTTAGCCGGCGACGGCATCGGTCCTGAGATCATCGCGCAAGCCATCAAGGCGCTGGACCGCGTCGCCCGGAAGTATGCGCACAACTTCACCTACCGCGAAGCGCTGGTGGGCGCCTGCGCCATCGACGCCACGGGGGATCCCTACCCGGAGGAGACGCACAAAATCTGCCGCGAAGCCGACGCCGTGCTGTTCGGCGCCATCGGCGCCCCCAAATACGACAACGACCCCAAAGCGCCGGTACGCCCCGAACAGGGGCTGCTGCGCATGCGCAAGTCGCTGGGACTGTTCGCCAACCTGCGCCCCATCGCGCTCTTCGACACGCTGGCCGACCGCTCGCCCCTCAAGGCCGAGGTGGTGCGGGGCACCGACTTCGTCTGCGTCCGCGAACTGACGGGCGGCATCTATTTCGGACGTCCGCAGGGCCGCGACGAAGGAGGCGACCGGGCCGTGGACACCTGCACCTACTCGCGGCAGGAGATCGAGCGCGTGCTGCACGTGGCGTTCCGGCTGGCCATGAGCCGCCGCCGTCACCTGACGGTAGTCGACAAGGCCAACGTCCTCGAAACCTCGCGCTTCTGGCGCGAGATCGCCCAGCAGCTCGCACCCCAATACCCCGAAGTGGAGCTGGACTTCATGTTCGTGGACAACGCCGCGATGCAGATCATCCGCCAGCCGACCCATTTCGACGTGATCGTCACCGAAAACATGTTCGGCGACATCCTCACCGACGAAGCCAGCGTCATCAGCGGCTCGCTGGGCATGCTTCCGTCGGCCAGCGTGGGGTCCGAAGTCGCGCTTTTCGAGCCGATCCACGGCTCCTATCCGCAGGCCGCAGGCAAAAACATCGCCAACCCGATGGCTGCGATCCTCTCGGCCGCCATGCTGCTCGAACATCTGGGGCTGACCGCCGAAGGGAGCGCCGTCCGCGACGCCGTAAACCGGGCGCTCACCGAAGGGATCGTCACCGAGGACCTCGCCGCACAGGGCGAACGGCGCTATTCGACCTCCGAGGTCGGGGATTTCATCGCCGCGCATATTTAGCCGGGAACCCCGCACGCAAAAGGGGAGTCACCCACACAAAAAGGGAGTCCCGCACGCAACCCGGAAATCCCGCACAAAGAAAGGGCTGCAACCGCCGCGTTGCAACCCTTTTTCAATTCCATTCTTCCCGCCGTTTCGGGGCCGGGAGTCGGCTCGGCTCCAAACCGGCCCGGCCGTAACCGAACATCGCCAGTCCCTGCCGCGCAGTTCCGGAACGCGGTCTCGCCGCAGCGGACAGTTCCGGAAAGGGACGGATTCCGCCATCGCGCCGCCCGCTATCCGTCTGCCATAGAACCGTCACCGGCAAATCACCGGCATGTCATTCGCCCGTCATCGGCACCGAAACCCCGGCGGGGGACCGCCGCGAATCTCACACTCCGGCGACGTACTCCTCCAGCGCCCCAAGATCCACCGCCATCGGCTCCGAAACCCGCGGACGCTTCACCAGCTCCGCAAGGCGCGGGGGCAGCGGCACCTTCGCCCCGGTCACGGGCGAAATGACCTCGCCGAACTTGGCCGGATGGGCCGTCGAAAGGTAGAACCCCGGCCTGCCGCAGGCCACGGAAGCCGCATAGCCCACGGCGCTGTGCGGATCGGACAGATAACCGTAATTCCGGTACAGCCCGTCGATCGTACGGCGGATCATGGCGTCGTCGCACCGGAACCCCTGCAATTCGCCGCGCAGGGCGTCCGCATCGCCGCCGCACAGCCACATCATCCGCTCGAAGTTGCTCGGCGCTCCGACGTCCATCGCATTGGCCAGCGTCCGCACCGACGGCCGCGGACGGTAATCGCCCGTCCGCAGGAATTCAGGCACCACGTCGTTGGCGTTCGACGCCGCGACGAATCCGCCGAGGGGCAGCCCCATGCGGCGCGCCAGCATGCCGGCCGAGAGGTTGCCGTAGTTGCCGCTCGGCACCACGACCACCGGACTTTCGCCGCCCGCCGCCTGCCGCCACCGGAAATACCCGTAGAAGTAATAGAACGCCTGCGGAATCCACCGCAGCAGGTTGATCGAATTGGCCGACGATACGCGGTGTGCGGCCCTGAAAGAGCTGTCGGCGAACAGCTCCTTGACCAGCCGCTGGCAGTCGTCGAAGGTTCCGCCCACGCGCAGCGGATGGATATTGCCTCCGAGCGCGGTCATCTGACACTCCTGCAGGCGGCTGATCTTCCCTTCGGGATAGAGCAGCACCACCTCGACGCCCGGCACGTTGTAGAAACCGTGCGCCACGGCGCTGCCCGTATCGCCCGACGTCGCCGTCAGGATCACCAGCTTTTCATCCGCGCCGCCCAGCAGGCCGACCATGCGGCCCATGAATCCGGCGCCGAAGTCCTTGAACGCGAACGTCGGGCCGTAGAACAGCTCCAGCGTATAGCGGCTGCCGACCGGACGCAGGGGAACCTGAAAATCGTAGATGCGGTCTATCTCGCGCTGCAAAATCCCGCGGTCGATATCTTCGCCGAAGAACAGTGCGGCCAGATACCCCGCCAATGCGGCATAGGACTCCCCGGCCAGCCGCTCCGCGACCGCCATATCAGCCTGCGGAATACGTTCGGGGACGAACAGTCCCCCGTCGGGCGCCAGCCCCGCCTCGACGGCTTCGCGCAGAGAACAGGGCCGTGCAAGTGCTTTGTCTCTCGTGCTGTAGTATTTCATGGTTTTCGTCTTTTCTTAGTCTTCGATTCGCGCCCCGCAGTTCGACACGCGGCCCGCATAGATGTTGCAGCCGATTCCCAGCCCGGCGAAATGGCTCTTCATCCGCTCGGCGACCCGTTCCGACACCGACCCTTCGGCGGCCAGCGCAAAGACCGAAGGTCCCGATCCGGCGATGTTCATGGCCAGAGCACCTTCGGAGAGCACCCCCTCCTTCAAACGGTCGTAACCGGGAATGAACCCCTTGCGGTAAGGCTCCGCGACGACGTCGTGCATCGAGCGGCCGATCAGCGCCACGTCGCCCAGCGCCAGTCCGGCGACAAGTCCGCCGACGTTGCCCCACTGCGTGACGGCATGCGCCATCGGAATCTCGCGGGGCAGCACCTCGCGCGCCTCCTTGGTGCCGACCACGATGTCGGGATGCGCCACGGCGTAGAAAAAGTCGTCGGGTACCGGCAGGCGGATGATGTCCAGCGGCCCGTATCCGCGGATCAGCACCACGCCGCCCAGCAGGGCCGGCCCGACGTTGTCGGCATGGGGCGTGCCGCCGATCAGCGCTTCGCCCATCATGGCGAACTCCACCAGCCGTTCCGCCGCAAAGGGGCGGCCCAGCAGTTCGTTTAGCCCGTAGACGGCGGCGGCCGACGAGGCGGCGCTCGATCCGATGCCGCTTCCGGGAGCTATCTTTTCGAGAATCGTGATCTCGACCTGCACGGGCTTTCCGTACGCTTCGAGCATGGCTGCGACGGCCGGGGTTATGACGTTGTCTTCGGGTTTTTCGGGGAGTCTCTTCCCGCTCTCGTTGCGGATCGCAAGCCCGCTCGCACCCGCTTCGGCGGCGACCTCGATCCGGTCGCCCACGCCGTCGAGCGTCAGGCCCATGATGTCGAAGCCGCAGCCCAGATTCGCCACCGTTCCGGGGGCGAAAACCTTGATATGTTTCATGGTAAAATCTTCTTTGAATTAAACTGCCTATGACTGAAAATCCGGGTTTCCGCCCCGGCAGCCTTGGCCGGGTGTGCATACGGAAATGCTTCTGACGGAAAAAACAAACTAAACCCCCACAGGGGTTGTAGTAGCGGCAGTCGTGAAGATAACGGAGAGGGCGGCATACGTCGTCGGAGCGCAGGTGTTCCCGCACTCTCCGAACATCGTATGATTCCGTTTCATATCCATCAGGGACAAATATAAAACAAAAAAATTTAATATCCAAATCAGGTAACGATTCGTAAGATGCCCGCCGAATAATCAGGAAGGGTTTTCACTCGGAACAAATAGCACAAAAAGGCCGGACACACCTATAATAACATAAAAACAGTAAGACATTTCAGAGCTTCCGGAGCATGGAACTCTTGCAAATCGGCCTAAAACCGGTTTTAAAGCCAAAAATAGCGATTTCAAATTGTAAGCAAACAGCATGCAAGACCTGAAAATAAAAACCTGAGAGCGCGATCTGCTTCCGGAATATCACATTATTAAATTTCTTTAGGAATTTATTTGTACGTCTGATTTTATATACTTATCTTTGAAACGGAACAAACACAGAAATCCGGCCATGACCGCTCTGAATCATTCGAACAATAACGTCATTAATCTGCTGCTCGTCGTCACTACAGGATAACGGGAGAAAGGTGATGCGTATATTCGAAAGATTATAAAAAAGCCTTTCTCCGACGGAGAAAGGCTTTTTTGACATCCGGCCCCGCCGCCGGAAGCGGACATGCCGAAAAACGAGAGAAGATGAAACACACACTCAGAAGCGCCGTCACGACGACGGGCCGCCGCATGGCCGGCGCCAGAAGCCTCTGGCGCGCCAACGGCATGCGCGAAGAACAGTTCGGGCGGCCGGTCGTCGGCATCGCCAATTCGTTCACCCAGCTGGTGCCGGGACACGTCCACCTGCACGAAATCGGGCAGTATGTCAAGCAGCGCATCGAAGCCTGCGGATGTTTCGCCGCGGAATTCAACACCATCGCCGTAGACGACGGCATCGCCATGGGCCACGACGGCATGCTCTACTCGCTGCCCTCGCGCGAGATCATCGCCGACAGCGTCGAATACATGGCCAACGCCCACAAGGTCGATGCGCTGGTCTGCATCTCGAACTGCGACAAAATCACCCCCGGAATGCTGATGGCCGCCATGCGGCTCAACATCCCGACGGTCTTCGTGTCGGGAGGGCCGATGGAGGCGGGCAAATTCGACGGGAGGGACATCGACCTGATCGACGCGATGGTCATGGCGGCCGACGAAGCCTGCAGCGACGAGCAGATCGCGCGCGTCGAACGCTGCGCCTGCCCCGGCTGCGGCTCGTGTTCGGGCATGTTCACGGCCAATTCGATGAACTGCCTGACCGAAGCGCTGGGACTCTCGCTGCCGGGCAACGGCACGATCGTCGCCACGCACGCCAACCGACGCCGGCTGTTCGAAGACGCCGCGGCGCTGATCGTCCGCAACGCCGAACGCTACTATTTTCTGGGCGACGAATCGGTGCTCCCGCGTTCGGTCGCGACCAAAGCCTCCTTCGAGAACGCCATGTCGCTCGACATCGCCATGGGCGGCTCGACCAACACGGTGCTCCACCTGCTGGCCGTGGCCCGCGAAGCCGGCGTGGATTTCACGATGCAGGACATCGACCGCCTTTCGCGTCGGGTTCCGGTGCTCTGCAAGGTGGCTCCCAACTCGCAGTATCACATACAGGACGTCAACCGCGCAGGCGGCATCCTCTCCATTCTGGGCGAACTGGCGCGCGCCGGCCTGCTCGACACCTCGGTCCCGCGCATCGACGGGCGGACGCTCCGCGAAGCAATCGACGCCTGCGACCTGCGCAGCGAGACGCTGACCGACGCGGCCCTGCGCCGCTGGCTGAGCGCCCCTGCGGGGCTTTACAGCCGCGAACTGGGGGCGCAGCACTCCTATTACGACGCCCCCGACGCAAACCGCACGACGGGCTGTATCCGCGACGTCGAACACGCCTACTCCCGCGACGGGGGACTGGCCGTGCTGACGGGCAACATCGCCCGCAACGGCTGCATCGTCAAGACGGCGGGCGTCGATGAGTCGCTGCACGTTTTCCGCGGCCGCGCACGGGTCTACGAATCGCAGGAACAGGCTATCGAGGGCATTCTCGGCGACGAAGTGCAGGCGGGCGAGGCGGTCGTCATCCGCTACGAAGGCCCCAAGGGAGGTCCCGGCATGCAGGAGATGCTCTACCCCACGTCGTACCTCAAATCCAAGCACCTCGACAAAGCCTGCGCGCTGATTACCGACGGCCGCTTTTCGGGCGGCACGTCGGGGCTGTCGATCGGCCACGTCTCGCCCGAAGCCGCGTCCGGGGGCGAAATCGCCGTCGTCCGGACGGGCGATGAAATCGAGATCGACATCCCGCAGCGCTCGATACGCCTGCTGGCAGACGACGCCGAAATCGCCGCGCGGATGGCCGCTCAGGAGTATTTTCGCCCCGCCGCACGCGACCGCAAAGTCCCCGCGTCGCTGCGCGCCTACGCCAAGCTGGTCAGCTCGGCCGACAAGGGCGCCGTACGCATCGTCGATGAAGAATAAGTAAAACAGCAGCAATCATGGATACGACGCAAACAAACATGTCCGAACCGCAGCCCGGTCCCTCCGTCACGGGAGCGCAGGCCCTGATCGAATCGTTCCTGCGCGAGGGCGTCGATACGATTTTCGGCTACCCCGGCGGGGCGATCATCCCCGTCTACGACGCACTCTACGACTACCGCGACCGCCTGCGCCACATCCTCGTGCGGCACGAACAGGGCGCCGTACACGCCGCGCAGGGCTACGCCCGCGTCAGCGGCCGCGTGGGGGTCTGTCTGGTCACCTCCGGCCCCGGCGCCACCAATACCGTGACGGGACTCGCCGACGCGCTGATGGACTCCACGCCGCTGGTGCTCGTAACCGGACAGGTCGGTTCGTCGCTGCTGGGCACCGACGCCTTTCAGGAGACCAATTTCGTGGGCATCACGCAGGCCGTCACCAAATGGAACTGTCAGGTCAAGCGCACCGAAGAGATTCCGGGCGCCATCGCCAAGGCGTTCTACATCGCCCGTTCGGGCCGCCCCGGCCCCGTGGTCGTGGACATCACCAAGGACGCCCAGTGCGGAACGGCCCCGTTCAGCTACGAGAAAGTGGCTTCGATCCGCAGCTATGTCCCCGCATCGGTACCCTCCGAAGAGCGCATCGCCGAAGCGGCAAGGCTGATCGACGCCACACAGCGGCCGCTGGTCATGGTCGGGCAGGGCGTGATCCTGAGCGGCGGCGAAGCGGAGCTGCGCGCCTTCCTCGACAAGAGCGGCATGCCCGCCGCATCGACCCTGCTGGGGCTTTCGGCCCTGCCGACCGACTCGCCGCAGTACGTCGGCATGCTGGGCATGCACGGCAACTACGGTCCCAACATCAAAAACCGGGACTGCGACCTGCTCCTCGCCGTGGGCATGCGCTTCGACGACCGCGTGACGGGCAATCCGGGCTGTTTCGGGGCGAACGCCAAGATCATCCACCTCGAAATCGATCCCGCCGAGATCGGCAAGATCGTCCCGGCCGACGTTGCGCTGGTCGGCGACGTGAAACAGACCCTTCCGCTGCTCACCGGGCGCATACAAGCCCGCAGCCACCGGGCATGGATCGACGAATTCCGCGCCTGCGACAAGATCGAATACGAGAAGGTGATCCGCCGGGCGGTCCATCCCGCCGAAGGCCGTATCCGCATGGGCGAAGCGGTCGCCGCCGTGGCCCGCGCCTACGACAACGACGCGGTGCTGGTGACCGACGTGGGTCAGCAGCAGATGTTCGCGGCCCGTTATTTCGGGTTCCGCCGCAGCCGGAGCATGGTGACTTCGGGCGGGCTGGGAACGATGGGTTTCGGGCTTCCCGCGGCCATCGGGGCCAAGCTGGGCGCCCCCGACCGCGAAGTGTGCCTTTTCGTGGGCGACGGCGGTCTGCAGATGACCATTCAGGAGCTGGGCACGATCTTCCAGTCGCAGGTGGCCGTGAAGATCGTCCTGCTGAACAACTCGTTTCTGGGCATGGTCCGCCAGTGGCAGGAGCTTTTCTACGACCGCCGCTATTCGTTCACCGAGCTGAAAAACCCCGATTTCGGGCTGATCGCCCGCGGCAACGGCATCGCCTACCGCTGCGTCGAGCGGCGCGGGGAGCTTTCCGACGCCATCGCCGAGATGCAGGCCTGCCGGGGCGCATACCTGCTCGAAGTGCGCGTCGAGGGCGAAGACAACGTATTTCCCATGGTGCCGGCCGGCGCGCCCGTCGCAGCGATCCGGCTGGAGTAAAACCCGAACGAGAATGGAAGAACAAGAGTATATCATCACCGTATTTTCGGAAAACAAGGTGGGTCTGCTGAACCAGATCACCACGGTTTTCACCAGCCGCGACGTCAATATCGAGAGCCTCACGACCTCCGAGTCGGCGCTGGCGGGCATCCATAAGTTCACGATCGTCGTCCGCACCGGACCGGACCGGGTCGAAAAGCTGGTGCGGCAGATCGAAAAGAAGATCGACGTGCTGAAGACTTTCGTCTACACCTCCGACGAAGTGGTGCAGCAGGAGATCGCCCTCTACAAGGTGACGCGCAGCCGCAGCGTCGAGCGCCTCGTGCGCCAGCACAACGTCCGTATCCTCGAAATCGACGACGACTACATCGTGGTCGAGAAGACGGGCCACAAGGCCGAGACCAAGGAGCTGTTCTGCCTGCTGCAGCCCTACGGCGTGCAGCAGTTCGTGCGCAGCGGCATCGTAGCCATCATCAAATCGCGGCGCGAACTGCTCAACGAGTACCTCGAAGAGCTGGAACGCAGCCGACGGCAGACGAATTCAAATCACTTTTAAATCATACTAATTATGGCAAAGATCAATTTCGGCGGAGTCGAAGAAAATGTTGTTACGCGCGAGGAGTTCCCCTTGGAGAAGGCCCGCGAAGTCCTGAAAAACGAAACCATCGCCGTCATCGGCTACGGCGTGCAGGGTCCGGGGCAGTCGCTCAACCTCAGGGACAACGGCCTGAACGTCATCGTCGGCCAGCGCGAGGGCAGCAAGAGCTGGGAGAAGGCCGTCGCCGACGGCTGGGAGCCGGGCAAGACGCTCTTCGGCATCGAAGAGGCCGCCGAGCGCGCGACGATCATCCAGTACCTGCTGTCCGACGCGGGTCAGATCGCCGTATGGCCCACCATCGAAAAACACCTCACGCCGGGCAAGGCGCTCTACTTCTCGCACGGCTTCGGCATCACCTACAAGGAACGCACGGGTATCGTGCCCCCGGCCGACGTGGACGTGATCCTGATCGCCCCCAAAGGTTCGGGCACCTCGCTGCGGCGCATGTTCCTGCAGGGCCGGGGACTCAATTCGAGCTATGCGGTCTTCCAAGACGCCACGGGCCGCGCCTTCGAGCGCGTGGTGGCGCTGGGCATCGGCGTAGGTTCGGGCTACCTGTTCGAAACCGACTTCAAACGCGAGGTCTACTCCGACCTGACGGGCGAGCGCGGCACGCTGATGGGCGCCATTCAGGGCATCTTCGCCGCCCAGTACGAAACGCTCCGCGCCAACGGCCACACCCCCTCGGAAGCCTTCAACGAGACGGTCGAGGAGCTGACGCAGTCGCTCATGCCGCTGGTCGCCGAGAACGGCATGGACTGGATGTACGCCAACTGCTCGACCACGGCCCAGCGCGGCGCGCTGGATTGGTGGAAACGTTTCCGCGACGCCACGAAACCCGTCTTCGAGGAGCTTTACCGCGAAGTCGCCGCCGGCAACGAGGCCCAGCGTTCGATCGACCTCAACAGCAAGCCCGACTACCGCGAGAAGCTCGACGAAGAGCTGCGTCAGATGCGCGAGAGCGAGATGTGGCAGACCGGCGCCGTGGTGCGCAAGCTGCGCCCCGAAAACAACTGACGCAATGCGGGCGACGCCGGGGAGGTGCGGCACAAAGTACGTCCCCGGCATCGGCCTGCCCGCCGGCGGCGCACGCCGCACGCCCGGCTTATCCTATTGACAAACCCCGGAACCGCCTATTCCAAGGGAGGGTTCCATGACAACAAACGAACAGAAAATGTGTGGATTCGTAGGACTGTTTGACATCCGGCAGAAATCGGATGCGCTGCGCACGCAGGTGCTGAAAATGTCGAAAAACATCCGCCACCGGGGACCCGACTGGTCGGGCGTCTACTGCGGCGAACGGGCGATTCTCTCCCACGAGCGGCTTTCGATCGTCGATCCCCAGTCGGGCGGACAGCCCCTCTTCAGCCGCGACGGGAAACTGGTGCTGGCCGTCAACGGCGAGATATACAACCATCGGGAAATCCGCGACGAGCTGGCCGGGGAGTACGATTTCCGGACAGGCTCGGACTGCGAGGTGATCCTGCCCCTTTACCAAAAAATGGGCGTCGGACTGTTCGAAAAGATCAGCGGCATCTTCGCTTTCGCGCTGTACGACATCGAAAACGACGAATACCTGATCGCCCGCGATCCGATCGGCGTCATCCCGCTCTACATCGGCTGGGACCGCGACGAGCAGTTCTACGTGGCCTCGGAGCTGAAAGCCCTCGAAGGGGTCTGCACCACGATCCAACCCTTCCTGCCGGGCCACTACTGGTCGAGCAAAGAGGGGAAAATGGTCCGCTGGTACGACCGCGACTGGTTCGAATACGACGCCGTGAAAGAGACCGGCGCCGACATTCCGGCCCTGCGCGCCGCCCTCGAAGCGGCCGTCAAGCGGCAGCTGATGTCCGACGTGCCCTACGGCGTACTGCTGTCGGGAGGTCTCGACTCGTCGATCATCTCGGCCGTGGCGCGGAAATTCGCCGACCGGCGCGTCGAGTCGCACGACCGCGACCGGGCGTGGTGGCCCCGGCTCCACTCCTTCGCCATCGGACTCGAAGGCTCCCCCGACCTCGCGGCGGCCCGCAAGGTGGCCGACCGGATCGGCACCGTGCACCACGAAATCCACTATACCATTCAGGAGGGTCTGGACGCCTTGCGCGACGTGATCTACTTCATCGAGACGTACGACGTGACCACCGTGCGGGCATCTACGCCGATGTACCTGCTGGCGCGCGTCATCAAATCCATGGGCATCAAGATGGTGCTTTCGGGCGAGGGCGCCGACGAAGTCTTCGGCGGCTACCTCTATTTCCACAAGGCTCCGAACGCCCGCGCATTCCACGAGGAGACCGTGCGCAAGGTCGGCAAACTCCACCTCTACGACTGCCTGCGGGCCAACAAATCGCTCTCCGCATGGGGTGTCGAGGGACGCGTGCCGTTCCTCGACAAGGAGTTTCTGGACGTGGCCATGCGCATCAATCCCGAAGCGAAAATGGCTAAGAACGGGCGTATCGAAAAGTGGATTCTGCGCAAGGCTTTCGAGGAGCTGCTTCCCGAAGAGATCGTCTGGCGGCAGAAGGAGCAGTTCTCCGACGGCGTGGGCTACGGCTGGATCGACACTCTGAAACGAATCACCTCCGAAGCGGTCTCCGACCGCGAAATGGAACACGCCGCCGAGCGGTTCCCGATCAATCCGCCCCGCAACAAGGAGGAGTACTATTACCGCACGATCTTCGAAGAGCACTTCCCGTCGCAGACCGCAGCCCAATGCGTTCCCTCGGTGCCCTCCGTGGCGTGCAGCACCGCCGAGGCGCTGGCTTGGGACGCGGCCTTCCGCGACAGGAACGACCCGTCGGGCCGCGCCGTGCTGGGCGTCCACAACACCGACCTGACGCACGGTTAGCACCGCATACGCTTAAAACACTTCACCGACCGAACCTTCCGAAAACTTCAGCATGTTTTAAGCAGAGGGAGGCTCCGGAATCCGGGGCCTCCCTAAATTTATCCGAAAGCACGCTTGCGAAGCACTCCCCGGCAGCTTTCGCCGCCGAAACGCAGCGCCGCGGTCCGGCATGCCGGAGGCGGTTATTCGATGCCGCGGATATGCTTCTCCCACTTCCACGCCGCAGCCAGCGTCTGGTCGAGCGAACGTTCGGCCTTCCAGCCCAGTTCGTCGTTGGCATACGACGGATCGGCCCAGATCGCCACGATGTCGCCCGCACGGCGGCCCACGATCTTGTAGTTGAGTTTCAGGTTGTTCACCTCTTCGAACTTACGCACCAGTTCGAGCACCGAAACGCCGCGTCCCGTGCCGATGTTGAAGATTTCGTACTTCTCCCTGTTCTTGCCCTCGATCATGCGCGCGATCGCCGTCACATGGGCTTTGGCGAGGTCCACCACGTCGATATAGTCGCGGATGTTCGAGCCGTCGGGCGTCGGATAGTCGTCGCCGAAGACCGAAAGGCATTCGCGGAGTCCGGCGGCCGTCTGCGTGATGTAGGGGACCAGATTCTGCGGCACGCCGCGCGGCAGTTCGCCGATCAGGGCCGAAGGATGCGCACCGATGGGGTTGAAATAGCGCAGGGCGATGCCCTTCATACCGTCGTAGGCCGCCAGCGAATCGCGCAGGATGTCCTCGCACATCTGCTTGGTGTTGCCGTAGGGCGAGGTCGCGGGCTTGCGGGGCGTCTGCTCCGTCACGGGCAGCTTGTCGGCCTCGCCGTAAACCGTACACGACGACGAGAAGACGATGTTGTGACGTCCGAACTCACGCATGAGGTCGATGACGTTCATAAACGACGTAAGGTTGTTGCGGTAGTATTCCAGCGGCTTGCCGACCGACTCGCCCACGGCCTTCGACGCCGCGAAATGGATCACCGAATCGAAGTCGTACTTTTCGAACACTTTGCGGAAAGCGTCGCGGTCGCAGCAGTCCGCCTTTTCGAACGGCACTTCGACGCCCGTGATCCTGCGGACTCCCTCGACGGCGTCCATGTCGCTGTTCGAGAGATTATCGACGATCACCACGTCGTAACCGGCGCCTATCAGTTCCACGGCGGTATGCGAACCGATATAACCGGCGCCGCCGCTGACTAAAACACACGATTTTTTCATAAGTTGAGGTTTTTATTTGAGTCACAAATATAACAAGAAAAAGCGGTTATCCCTCAAAACCGCCCGAAATCCTGAACCTCCGGCGCGAAAAAACCCGCTCCGGGACTTCTCGCCGAAGTCCGGAGCGGGCCGTATAAATCCGGAAGGGGTCCCGAAAGCCGCCGGAAAAATTTGCCGGACGCCGCCCAAATGTGTGCCGGACACCGCCCCAATGCGCGCCGACCGCCGGAAAAATTTGCCGGGTCAGAATTTTTCGCCCAGCTCGCGCGGCAGGTAGAACGTGTCGTTGCGGTCGATATAGACCACTGCCGAGCGCAGTTTCAGGGGCTTGCCGTCGAGGTAGGCGACCGAACCGTAGGCCGGTACGCGTAGCGTACGGCGCCCCTTGCGAACCGTCAGGCAGGGCATCTGCCCTTCGGCCGCCGAAATCGAGCACTTCGCGCCGCGGAACACCTCGGTATGCGGTGCGAACAGTTCGCCGGTCAATTCAGCCAACGGACGCTCCAAACCGAGCAGGTCGGCCATGTAGGCATGAATCTCCGTATTGGTATTGCGCCCCACGGGCAGGTCGCCCTCCGGGTGGTAAGCCGCCAGAAAGACGTCTTCGGCGGTATGGCTGCCGCTGAGAAACCCGAAATGGGTGCGGGAGGTCACGATGCGGGCGATGCTCGACACCATGTTCACGCTGTTGGCGACCTTCATGTAGTCGGCCTCGGTATAATTGCGCGAACTCCGGAGCAGGGCCAATTCATCGTCCGTAAGCTCGATGCCCGTGTATTCGCGGAACAGGGGCCGGATCTGTTCCGGCCGCGCCTTGAGCAGTATTTTTTCCAGCCCCGAAGCCGTGCGGCGCACCTTCGAGATATTCATATAGGCCGAATCGAGTCCCTTGGAGGCGTAATCCTTATAGGCCCCGTCGCCGAAACTCAGCCCCGAAGTGCCGTGGTCGGGCATGATGACAACGGCCGTCCGCCCGTCGCGGCGGGCGAAATCGAGCGCCACGCCCACGGCCTTGTCGAAGGCCAGCATCTCGGTAATCACCCCCACGGGGTCCTTGGCATGCGCCGCCATATCGACGCGGCTGCCCTCAACCATCAGGAAAAAGCCGTTTTCATGCCTGTCCAGCACCTCCAGCGCCTTGGCCGTCATCTCGGCCAGCGACGGCTGTTCGGCATCGTTCCGGTCGAGGTCGTAACTCATGTTCCCCTGCGCGAAGAGCGACCACACGGGGCCTTTGCCGTCGTAAGCGCGGAACGCCGCGGCATCCTGCTCGATAAGCGTCGCGCCGCTGCCGCGCAGATACGCCCGCATGGCGTCCGTGACCTGCTTCCGGCCGCCGCCGAACATCACGTCCAAGTCGTTGGCCGCCATCTGCGCCGCCAGCGCGGGATAGGCGTGGCGGGAGTAGTGGTGCGAAGCGCAGGCGGCGGGCGTCGCATGGCAGAAATCGACCGTCACGACGAGTCCCGCAGCCTTTCCCCGGTCGTGCTTGGCCGCTTCGAGCAGCGTCGCCAGCGGCTGACAGGCCCGTCCGGATTCGACCTCGACGATATCCTGCGCGGGATTGGCCGCCGGATAGACCGAAACGTTGCCCGCCTGCTGGGGCATGCCCGTCATGTAGGCCGACATGGCCGGGGCCGAGCAGGGGATCGGCGAATCGGACGAGAAGCTCCCGACCAGCCCGCAAAGGCAGGAATCGAGGTTGAGCGTCCGCTGCGAAGGGTCGTTGTAGAATTTATACCAGCGCGCCGCGGCGAGGACGCTCGTGGAGGTCCCGTCGGGAATCATCACGATGACGTTGCGCACCGGGGCGACGGGTTTGCGGTAGAAGGGCTGCGCCCCGGCCGCCAGCGCGGCGAAGAGCAAAAGCAGCAGAATTGCACTTTTTTTCATCATAATTCATTGCGGTTTTACGGGCGTTGCACCGGACGGCGAACGACGGCGAAGGTGTCTCGCATCATTGGAATCGGCCTGCCGGGCAAAAACGGTAGTAAAGGTACGAAAAAACAAGAAAATGGGAAAGGATACGAAGAAATAAGCAAATCCGGACCCGAAAAATCGCCGGGAGTACGGGAGATCCGCCGCACAAAAAAACCTCCGCCCCGCCGTACGGAGGGAGCGAACCGAGGGGCTGCGCAGGCCCGGCGGAGGCCGCAAGACGAAGCGGACTAACAATTCGTAACCCCAATCGTGAAAAAGAGCGCGGAAGAATGTCTGTTTTCAGAAATTAATCGTATATTTGCTAACAGATTGACACCTCCCGCACCGGAAATTCATCAAACCATAAACGGATATGTACGGAAAAATCAAAGAACATCTGCAGCAGGAACTTGCCGAAATCAAGGCTGCAGGGCTCTACAAGAGCGAACGGGTCATCGAATCGCCGCAGCGTGCGGAGATCGAAGTTGCAGGTCGTAAGGTACTTAATTTCTGCGCCAACAACTACCTCGGACTTTCGGACAACCCGCGGCTGATCGAAGCCGCGAAACGGGCCATGGACAACCGCGGCTACGGCATGTCGTCGGTACGTTTCATCTGCGGCTGTCAGGACATCCACAAACAGCTCGAAAAAGCCATAGCCGACTACTTCGGCACCGAGGACACGATCCTCTACGCCGCCTGCTTCGACGCCAACGGAGGCGTCTTCGAACCGATTTTCGGTCAGGAGGACGCCATCATCTCCGACTCGCTGAACCATGCGTCGATCATCGACGGCGTGCGTTTGTGCAAGGCCGTGCGCTACCGCTACGCCAACGCCGACATGGCCGAGCTGGAGGAGTGTCTCAAGCAGGCGCAGGCACAGCGTTTCCGCATCATCTGCACCGACGGGGTCTTCTCAATGGACGGCAATGCCGCGCCGCTGGACAAGATCTGCGCGCTGGCCGAGAAATACGACGCGCTGGTGATGGTGGACGAGTGCCACTCGGCGGGCGTGCTGGGCAAAACCGGCCGCGGCATCACCGAACTCTACGACCTGCGCGGTCAGGTGGACATCCTCACCGGCACGCTCGGCAAAGCCTTCGGCGGCGCCGTAGGCGGCTTCACGACGGGCCGCAGGGAGATTATCGAGATGCTCCGCCAGCGTTCGCGCCCCTACCTCTTCTCCAACTCGCTGCCCCCTGCCGTCGTCGGCGCCGGAATCGAAATGTTCCGCATGCTGGGCGAAAGCAACGAACTGCACGACCGTCTGGTGGCCAACGTGGAGCACTTCCGCGAAGGCATGATGGCCGCAGGTTTCGACATCAAACCCACGCAGTCGGCCATCTGCGCCGTGATGCTCTACGACGCCAAGCTGTCGCAGGACTTCGCCGCCCGGTTGCAGGACGAAGGGGTTTTCGTGACGGGCTTCTACTATCCGGTCGTGCCGAAGGGTCAGGCCCGCATCCGCGTGCAGGTCTCCGCAGGCCACACGACCGAACAGCTCGACCGCTGCATCGCCGCCTTCATCAAGGTCGGCAAAGAATTGAATGTCATCAAATAAAACCCTCAAGCCTATGCCGAAAACATCCTTAGACGCGATCGACCGCAAAATCCTCAAATACCTGATCAAGAACGCCCGCATGCCCTTTCTTGAGATCGCCCGCGAATGCGGCATCTCAGGCGCCGCGATCCATCAGCGCATCCGCAAGCTCGACGATTCGGGCGTGATTCTGGGCAGCCGGCTGATCGTCGATCCCAAAATGATGGGTTTCGACGTCTGCGCCCACATCAGCATCACGCTCAAGGACCCGCAGCTGCTCAAGCAAACCGTGGAACAGCTCAAGGAGATTCCCGAAATCGTGGAGGCGCACTTCATCACCGGTTCGGGCAATATCCTCGTGAAGCTCTACTGCGTGGACAACGAGCACCTCATGCGCACGATTTTCGACGGCATCCTGCGCATTCAGGGCGTCTCCTCGACCGAGACCCAGATCTCGCTGCAGGAAGCGTTCCAGCGGCAGGTGAACATCGATTTTATCGAGGAATAGCATCCGGCGGAGAATCATCCGCTCTCCCCGCACGACGGAGACCCGATCGGGTCTCCGTTTTTTCATGCCTGCGAGGGAAAGGGTGCAACCCGATTCGTTATCATATCCCGGAAAAACCCGCCGGGCCCTGATTTTCCGGACCTGCCGGGCACCAGAACCACAAAAAGCCGACATCCTGCAATATACCCCGAAAACCGCCCGCCCCCGGCCAAACGCCGAACCTGCCGGCACAAAAGGAAAGCGCCCCGCCTGAAAACAGGCGGGGCACCCCGGCAAACAATTGTTTAACTGATGATTATCCCGGAAGCCTATTCGGCGGACGAAGCCGGTGCTTCCGATGCGGAGGAGGAGTTACCCTCACTTGACCCTTCACTCTCAACCTTACTCTCCTCCTTTGCGGATTCTCCGGCAGTCGAATCCGTCTTTTCCGCATCGTCAGCCGCCGATTTCTCCTGCGTGTCGGCAGCCGGAGCCGCAGCTTCGGTCGCCTCTCTCTTTTCGGGCTGCTGGGCGCAAGCCATCGCTCCGCCAGCCATCAGCAGCAAAGCTGCCATCGTTACAATTGTCTTTTTCATCGCTTTTAAAATTAAAAGGTTCCTTTTCACTTCTTCGGTTCGGATATGTCTCGCCAACCGTTCTGATAAAATGGAGTTCAAGCGGCGTGCCATCCGGATAAAAAACGGCAAACCGCTGATAGACAGCGGTCGGCAAGGCACGCCGGAATCGTCCGGAGTGTGGAAAGGTGTGGAATCGCGCTACAAAGTGTGGAAATAATCCACACCCGGCGGCTATTCGATGCCGTAAAGATGCAACTTGTTGTAGAGGGTCTTGCGGTCGATGCCGAGCAGTTTGGCTGCCTGCGACTTGTTGCCCCCGGCCATCGCCAGCGCGCGCCGGATCTGCTCCTCCTCGCCGGCCGGATTGCGCAGCGGCACCGCAGGAGTTTCGGGGGCCTCGGACAACTCGGCGGGCAGTTCGCGGCAGGTGATGTAATCCCCCGTGCAGAGCAGCGTCGCGGACATCACCGCGTTCTTCATCTGCCGCAGGTTTCCGGGCCAGTCGTAGCGGGTCATGGCCGCGGCGGCCTGCGGGTCGAAGCCCACGATCCGCTTGTCCAGCTCCCGGTTCGCCGCATCGAGAAAGAAGTCGGCGAAAAGCATGATGTCCCCGCGCATCTGCCGCAGTTCGGGCATGCGGAGCGTGAATTCGTTGATGCGGTGATAGAGATCGGCGCGGAACGCACCGCGCGCGATGGCGGCTTCGAGGTCCTCGTTCGTCGCGGCGATCAGCCGGATATCGACCGGAATTTCGCGGCTGCCGCCCACGGGACGGATGCGCCGCTCCTGCAGGGCGCGGAGCAGCTGCACCTGCGTTTCATAGGTCAGGTTGCCGACCTCGTCCAAAAAGAGCGTGCCGCCGTTCGCGGCTTCGAAGGCGCCCGTCTTGTCGCCCACGGCTCCCGTAAACGAACCCTTGACGTGGCCGAAAAACTCCGAGGCGGCCAGTTCGCGCGGAACGGCGCCGCAGTCCACGGCCACGAAAGGCTTCCCGGCACGCCTGCTTTCGCGGTGAATCAGCTGGGCCACATGCTCCTTGCCCGTGCCGCTGGCGCCGTTCACCAGCACCGACATATTGGTCGGCGCAACGAGCCGGACATATTCGTAAAGCCGCTGCGCGGCATCGCTGCGGCCCTCGATGTAATTGGGACGCTCCTCCCGCGGTTTCTTCGCCGAAGCGGCGGGAACGGGAGGCTTCTCACTGCCGGCAGCCGGGACGTCGAGCGCTTCGCGGATCTTTTTCAGCAGTTCGTCGGGATTGACCGGCTTGGCCACGTAATCCCGCGCGCCCAGCTTCATGCAGCGCACGGCGTTCTGTATCTCGGCGTAGCTCGTCATCACGATCACCGGAATCTCCATATGCTGCCCGGACATCCACTGCAGCAGGGCGATGCCGTCCTCGTCGGGCAGGCGCATATCGCTCAGCACGAGCGAGAATCCGCCCTCCGCGAGCGCCGTACGGGCCGCCGCGACGCTCGCCGCCGTCTCGGTCCGGAAGCCCTTTTTCGAGAGCCACGTCTTGAGCATCAGGGCGAAGGTGATATCGTCGTCTATGATTAAAATCCGTTCCATACTCAGGGCAAAGATACCTTTTTTTGCGCTTCCGCGACAATCGCGCGGATATTTTCCGCCGCCGCGCCGATCTCGCCGCGCAGGGCGTCGGTCAGCGGACCTTCCCAGCTTTCGGCCGTGCGCAGCGTCGCGGCAATGCCGGCCGCCCCCAGCATCGTGAAGATCGGCAGCATCTTGTGCGCCACGGCTTTCAGCGCGGCAATGTCGCCGCTGCCGAGCGCCTCTTCGAGCAACCGGCAATTCGCGGCGCTCTGTTCGGCGAAGGATTCCAGAATCCCGCGCGCCGCTTCCGCATCGTCGCCCGCATAGGCCGTCAGGGGGCCGAAATTCACACCGCCCTCCGAAACCTCCGGCGCATTGTCCGCCGCACCGTCCGCTCCCCTCTTGCCGAGATGCTTCCCCGCACTGACGGGTTCTCCCGCGCCGACGACAATTCCCGCAGCGCCGCTCTTCTCCGCGCCTTCCGCATCCTCTGCGCTTCGGGCCTTTCCCGCGCCGCAAACGGCGTCCAGCACGGCAATCAGCTCGTTAGCCGTAAAGGGCTTGCGCAGGCATCCCGCAAAGCCGCGGTCCGAGAAATCCCCGGCTTCCAACTCCCCGCGTGCCGAAACCGCCACCACGGGAAGCGCGGAATTCACGCCGCGCACCGCCGCAAGGACGCTGAAACCGTCGGCCGACGGCATCTGTATATCGGTCAGCACCACGTCGAAGCCGCCGTCCGCGACCAGTTTCGCGGCATATTCGGGGTACTGACAGCACTCGGCTCCGACACCCGCCTGACGGCACATCGCGGCGGTCATTTCGAGCTGCAGAGGATCGTCGTCGATCAGCAGCGCCTTCACGCCGCCACGCACCGCCGGCACGCACGCTTCCGCAGGCCGCAGTTTGCGGCCCTCTCCGCCCGAAACGGGTCCCACCGGGATCGAAACGATGAATTTGCTCCCTTCGCCCAAACGGCTTTCGAGCGATATGGTCCCCTTCAGCAGTTTCACGAGCCGATCGACGATCGACAGCCCCAGTCCGAATCCATCGACGCCCTGCGCCGAGCGCAGACGCACGAATTCCTGAAAAATCCGCTCCTTCTCTTCGCGTCCGATGCCGCGTCCCGTATCGCGGACCGAGAAGACGAGCCGGCCCTGCACCACATCGACACGGATCGTCACCGAGCCTTCGTCGGTAAATTTCAGGGCGTTGGAGATCAGGTTGTCGGCGATCTGCCGGATACGGAACGGATCGCCCGCCACCTCGCGCCCGGCCGCCGGTTCGACGTCGAGCGTCAGCCCGATGCCCTGCGCCGCGGCCTGCGCCGCAAATCCGGCGCGGATCGTTTCGAACAGCTGCGCCGGGCAGAAGGCGACCTTATCGACGTCCACCTTGTTGATGTCGAGCCGGTAGAAGTCCAGCAGGCTGTTCACCAGCGCCAGCAGATGTTCCGACGACTCCTTCATGTTGTGCAGATACAGCTCTTCGCGCTTGTCGCCGGTCAGGCGCGAAAGCAGGTCGATATAGCCCATCACCGAACCCAGCGGCGCCTTGATGTCGTGCGTGATGGCCAGCATCAGCTTCTCGCGCGCCGCCAGCAGCGCTTCGTTGTCGCGGTTGGCCCGCTCCAGCGCCCGCCGGTAGCGGTTGCTGCGGTTGATGTCGCGCCACAGGATGCCGACGAACAGCAACATGAGCACCACGGCCGCGACGGCGATCACGCCCAGCGTCAGCGACGAACGGCGGCGGATGGCCTCCGTCTGCTCGAAGCGGTTCATCAGAAAAGCCGTATCCTCGGCTTCGAAATCCATGATAAGGCGGTATATCTTCGTGTTCACCAGCTCGTTGCTGTACCGCAGGCGCATCCCTTCGTTCCACGCCCGGTCGTAGATGCCGATGCGGTCGCTGGTCACCCGGTCCTGCAGCGTCCGCAGCACCACCGCGATCGTATCCTTCACCTCCGGCGCAGGCAGCGAATCCACGACCCGTTCGTGGCGGGAAATGATCATCCCGGCCTCCTCCTTCGGCGGGCTGAACAGGTCGGCGAAGCGACGGAAGAACTTGCGCTTGCGCCGCGGGACGGTCACCGTATCCTGCACGACCACGCGCGAAGCGACGGTGTCCGCCGCCCGTACGACGACGCTGTCCCCGCGCGCCGCGTTGTCCGCCGGACCGATCAGCTCGCGGATATTCTTGTCCAGCAGGCTGGACGTGGCGGCCGAACGGATCGTCCGCCGCAGGCTCATCGTCCGCCGCTCCTTGTCGGCCAGAAGACGCACGATGCTGTCCAGACGCATCGTCTGCAGCGAATCCTCCGCAGCGGTCAGCCCCCG
>ERZ772882.614-NODE-614-length-45651-cov-7.255615_pt1 | contig 45651 bp, 32 predicted proteins | sample MGYA00580576_ERZ772882 | MGnify/ENA primary metagenome ERZ772882 (study PRJEB29015, sample SAMEA2737658) | human gut metagenome | biome: human gut; feature: human-associated habitat; material: faeces | place: China | collected 2012 ... | reverse complement strand
ACCTGCTTGGCGATCAGCTCCACGAGGTCGGCGTCGAAGTCGATGCGCACCTCCAGCAGCGAAATGAAGAGGTGGTAGCCCGTCGAATAGCTGCGGTAGTTCATCTGGAGCCGTTTTTCCGTCTCGCGGAAGGTCCGGAACTCGGCGCTGCGCACCGAGACCAGCACACCCTCGTTCGAGATGATGAACGACACCGGTTCGACGATGAACGAGTCGCCCGTGGGGACGAAGAAGTTGGAGTTGGAGATGATGGAGTTCTCGTTCTCGGAGTATTTCGACGTCGACTCGATCTCCTCGACCTGCTGTTTGGTCTGGAGGCTGATCTCCATGAAGTTCTCGACGGCCTTCTGCTCCTTGATCGTGGGCAGCAACATGTCGATCCACAGGATGTCGTCGTAGCCCAGTTCATCGAAGAGCTTGGTGTCGGCATTGCGGATGATCTTGTTGTATTGCTTGAGGTAAATTGTAATCATAAGACGCTCTCTTAAAGTTCGTGAATCCGTTTACGTGCAGAGAGGCGGATCTCCGGTCCGCTAAGCTCTTCAGCCGGGATTGGCTCTCGGAACCGCCTTGAGGCCCGAGTTCCAGAACTTTTTCAGCGCTTTGTCTTTCTGATTGTCGAAGATGTAGTCGAAATGTGCGAGTTCCGCGTAGGCGCGCCCGGGATCGGCCGCGAAAGCCGATTCGAGAATCGCCTCGTAGCCGTGTTCGAGTCCGTAGGTCAGGGCATGCTGCAAGGTCTCGACGGCGTCGGGGTCCGTGTCGGCGTGCGCCGCCCAGACGGCGAAGGCGCAGGGAAGTTTTCCGAACGGTTTCCACGCCCCGACCAGCGCGTCGTCGCTGGCGAGCAGGGCCTCCTTCGATGCGGGAACGCCTCCGACGCAGTATTCGGTGACGATGCGCGCGTCTGTCAGCGACGGCATGGCGGCGGCCGGAATCAGGGCGATGTCGGCTTTGTGCTCGGAAAAGGCTTGGATTGTTTCGGCGGGGTCGGACAACAGCAATCCGGCGCGGAGGTTATCTTCGTGCTGGATACCATAGATGAATGGCGTCGTGCTGAAGCACGACACGACGGCTATACGTGGAACTATGACCATCATCCATAAGGTGTAAAACTGTTGGTTTGCGAAACAAAGGTACGACAAAATCCCGAAGTTTTTCTATAAAATGTGGAAAAAGTGCATCGGGGTCTTGACAAGGGGGTGTCCGGTGTCGTATATTTGCCGTACGATTCACAGCCGGCCGGCAGGGACGGCAAAGTTATCAACATCGGGAAACGCTTCTGTTTCCGCATTTTGTGAATTGTTATCTCCATTTATCGACAAGTTTTAAACCCGTTGTCAACAATCCGGTCGCCTCTGTGCCTGTGATGCCGGAAGTGTCAAAAGCATCCGCATGCCGCATTGCGCCGTGTCCTGCGGCGAATGAATACAGTCATCTCTCTTAAAAATCCATTATGCTATTTACTCGAATTCCGCAACAGTACGCCCCGCTCGGCGGGGAACTCCGCTACGCCGTCAGTCAGGAGACGGCCGGAAACATCGACATCCGCATCGTCGATGCGGCGGCCGGGTCCGCAGCCGGAATCGGCGCGGCGGTCTCGCCCGGCGGTGCAGACAGAGCCGGCACGCGCGGACCGGTCGGCGACGGCAGTGCGCTGCTGGGTGCAAAACGTTTTGCGGCCGTCGCCGAGGCCGCGTTCGATGCGGCGCCCTACCTCCGGCGACGGCTGCATTTCACGCCCGCAACGGGGCGGACCGGATTTTACCCCGCCGAAGGACGGACCGTCACGGCCGTCGTCGAGGCTGCCGGGACGGATGGGGAAGCGGCCGCGGCGGTCGCTCCGGCGCGCACGTTTCTGCCCGGCGACGCCCCCGGAACGCCCGGCCTGCGGACCTCGATGCCGCTCGTGCGTCTGATCCCGGAGGACGCATGCGACGAACTGACGCTGCTGACCGACGGACCCTGCATCGTGACGGTGACGGCCGAGGCCGGGGACACCGCGACGGCCGAAAGTTACCGCGCGAGCGAGGCGGGGCTGCACCTGTTTCGTCTCGACATGCGCGATTTCCCGGGCGCGGAGCGTGTGACGGTCGATGCCGGGACGTGCGGCACGGTCGTCTATTCCGTGACTCCGGCCGTTCAGGGACAGGTGCGGCTGGCTTGGCGGAGCAGCGCCGGATCGGTCGAGCACTACACCTTTCCCATCGTGCGGACGACAACCGTGCGCACCGAAAGGCGCGAGGCGGAGGGTCCGCAGGGACGTGTGGTCGCGGCGGCGGAAACAGACCGCGAAATAGTGCTCGTATCGGCCTACGAGACCCGGAGCATGCTGGAGCCGCTGGCCGAACTGACAGCGACGGCAGCGGCATGGATCGTCACCGAAAAGCGTTATATACCCGTAGACATCGCCACCGAAGAGGCCGTCGTACAGCGGCGCGGCACGTTGAGCTGTCTGGAGATCGCCATTCGCCCCAAACGTAAAAAACACGCAGCATGGAACTGAAAATCGACGGACAGATTTGCGACCTGAAGGCGGGGAGCATTGCCGTTCCCGGCTACGATGCCGCACGGCTCGCCGATCCGGAGGCTTGCCGCGAAGGGCGGTCGCTGAAAATCCCGATTCCCGCGACGCCGCGCAACGATGCGCTCGTGGGGTTTGCCTGCGACCCGCACGCCGCCGGCGGGTTCAACGACGCGCTCCACACGGCGGAGCTGTCGGCCGAAGGTTCGGTGCTGATCGGCGGAACGGTGCGTCTGCTGGCCGCGTCGGGAGAGGGGTACACGCTCGAAATCCGCGACGGAGGGGCCGGATGGGCCGAAAATGCCGCCCGCCGCATGTTTTCCCGATTGGGGGTGGCGTGGGACAATGTCCTGACCCCGACGGCGATCGTCGAGAGCTGGACGGACGACTCCCCGGTGAAGTTCTTCCCCATCCACCGCGACGAATACCGTCGGCAGAACAGCTCCTCGGACCTGCTTCCGGCGGAACGCCTGCTCTCGGTGGAGGACTACCACCCGTTCCTGCACGTCGCCACGCTCGTCGGGCAGATTTTTCGGGAGGCGGATTACGAGGTGAAGAGCCGCTTTTTCGAATCGGCGTTTTTCCGGTCGCTCTACATGAGCGGGGCCTACTCCTCGCGCGACACCACGGCGGCGGCCGGCCGCATGGGCTTCTCGGCGCGGCGGCTGGCTCCAGCGACGGCTGCGGCGAACGAACTGGGGCGGGTTTCGGCCAACCCCAAGGCCGTCGCCAACACCGTGGGCAACATCGTCGACACGGCCACGCCCCAGAGCGTCGACGCCGACGGCGAGGCGATCGACGGGCTTTTCAACAACGGCAACTGTTTCTCGACGGACAACGGCAAGATCGTCTTCACGCCGCCGACGGAGATCAGCGTCGGGTTCGAATACCGCCTGAAATACACCACCGCCCACCGCATCGTCTCGCGGACGCGGCTCAAGGGCTTCGATACGGTGTATCTCGGTCCCGGGGCCGAGTTCCGGTTCGAGCTGGCCAACCGGTACAGGGACCTCCGCGAGGCCGTTGCGCCGAATTTCACCTACCGCGCGCTGGTTTTCGATCACCTCGCCGGGGCGCAGTACCGCCTGACCTACACCCGCAACGGCGTGCCCGGCACGGTGTGGACCGACTTTGCGGCCCGTTCGGCGCAGGTCACCACCCCGGCCTCGGGGACCGTCGCCGATCCCGTGCTGCTGGTCCGCAGCGGTTCGCAGTGGGTCGCCTACCGCGGCGACTGGGCGCTCTACAACGGCTACGTCGGCGAGACGGGGCAGACGATGGTCGAGGTGCGGCTCCGCACGGCCGCCGAGAGCGTTTCGCCCGCATCGCCCAAGTATTTCAATCTGATCTACTTCGCGGGGGCGGAGCCCGGGATGGCGCTGACCCTGCACAAGGAGTGCTCGCTGCGGCCGCGCTTCCTCTCGGCTCCGGGATTCGGGTCGCGGATCGCATTCGCCGACGTGGCGCAGCACCGTATCCGGCAGTCGGAACTGCTCGATGCCCTCGCGCATCTGTTCAACCTGCGGTTCTACACCGAGGAGGCGACGCGGAGGGTCTGGATCGAGCCGGAAGGGGAGTTTTTCGGTGCGGGGCCGGAGACGGACTGGAGCGGCAGGACGGACTTTTCGCAGCCTGTCGAGCGGCGGCCGGTCGCCCCGGAGATTCACGAGGTGCGGACGTGGCGGTACCGGGACGGCGACGGCGCGGTGGCGCGCTTCGACGCCGGGGAGGAGGCTCCGCTCGGGGCGTGGAGTTTTGCGGCGGATTCCTACGCCGCGATGCAGGGCGAAAAGGTGCTGCGCAATCCGCTGTTCAGTCCCTCGCTGAATGCCGCGGGGCATTACCTCAATGCGCCGTCGGCGCTGATTCCCGAGGTCGGCGACCGCGACGACGCGGAGGAGGACGGAACCAACTTCACGCTCCGCATCGTCCGCTACGCCGGGATGCATCCGCTGCCCGGCGACGAGCGGTGGGGGTATCCTTCGGGGCGTTCGGAGTATCCGCTCGCGGCGTTCCATTTCGCGGGGGACGACGCTGCGGAGGGGTTCACGCTCTGTTTCGAGGACCGCGACGGACAACAGGGGCTGCACCGCTTCTACGACGGGCAGGTGCGCCGGGAGGCCTCCCGTGAGCGGATCATCCTCTCGCTGCGGCTCGCGCCTCACGAATTCGAAGCCCTTCTGACGCCCGGAACGGGAGCGCCGGACATCCGTTCGGTCTTCCGCATCGACACCGGAGCGGGCGTGGTGCGGGCCGCGCTGCACGCCGTTGGCGACTACGACCCGGCGAAAGCCTCGGTGCGCTGCACGTTCAACCGCCTCATGGAAGACTGATGACGCGGCACGACGAACTGTTGGCCGAAGCGGTGCTTCGGGAGGTCCGGGGGCTTACGACCCGGCAGGCGGTATTGCGGTTGTTCGAACTGGGGCTGGTCAGTCGCCGGGGGTGTGAACAGCGCGCGATCCGTGACGAAATCGGGCGGCTCGAAAAGGAGGGCATGTCCCGTTGCGAAGCCTTCGAGGTCACAGCCGGGAAATTCTGCTGCTCTTACGAGAAGGTGCGCAACGCATTTTACAACACTTACAAACATTAATCATGAAATCGGAAATTCAAATCAACAACACGGCCGGGGTCTGCCAGATCGACATCGAAGGGACCATCGGCGTACCCGAGGAGTGGCAGTTCGAAGAGCCTGACGCCCGGGTGGCGACCTACGAGCGTTTCCGCGACACCCTGCGGCGCATTGCGGAGATCGAGGCCCCGGAGGTGGTGGTCAACATCCGCTCGACGGGCGGCGACGTGAACGACGCGCTGCTGATCCACGACGCGCTCCGGCAGCTCCCGGCGCGGGTCACGACCCGCTGTTACGGCTATACGGCCTCGGCTGCGACGATCATCGCCCAGGCGGCGTCGGAGGGGTGCCGTCTCCTGTCGGCCAATGCCCTCTATCTGATCCACACGGCCATCTGTTCGACCGAGGGAAATGCCGCGGAGATCGCCGGGAAGATCGACCTGCTGCACCAGACCGATGCGCGTATCGCCGCGGTCTATGCATCCCGTTCGGGGCGTCCGGCCGCGGAGTTCGAGGCCCTGATGGCCGAGAACAACGGCAACGGCCGCTGGCTCGCACCCGAGGAGGCCGTTGCGGCGGGACTGGCCGACAAAGTGGTCGAAGCTGCGGAGCAGCCGGCGTCCTCGCTGGCGCGGAATATCGCCCGGGGCTGGGAGCGTTTGCTGGCCAATATCGGTTTGCGGCCCGGCCCGGCGCTTCCCGCCGACCGCAACGTTCTCCATTTCGACGGGGAGGTGCAGGCTCTGCGCAGCCGTTCGGCTGTTGCGGCCGACGAAGCCCGCCGGCAGGCCGCGCCGACCTCCACGCAGCCGCGCGAGGACCCTTCCTGCGGCGACACGGTCCGCTCGGCCAACGAACGCGCCTATGCCGAAGACGCCAGGCGCATGCGCAATTAAAAATTAAGAATTGAAAATTGCCAAGCGGGGGGGCTTCGGGCTGCCGATTCACCGGAGGCGAATCGAAAATCTGCCGGTCAGGAACAAAAGGAGGTTTCGGCCTAAAATGGAAGTCCGGCGATACCCGCCCTGCGGAGGCAAAACAAACAACCAAATTCATCAACCATTTAAAACCAAAAACAACCATGACTTACCTCGAAAATTCGAAACAGTACACCGGTTCCGACCTCGAAAACATCTTCTTCCGCCCGATGCTCACCGGGGAGTCGGCGCAGGACCTCGGCGTGCGCGTACTCTACAACATGCCCCAGCCCACGCACGTCCAGCTCTGGGACGGCCAGCGCAACATCCTCCAGAAATTCACCTCCGCAGGCTGGGCCGGGGGCAAAGCGGCGACCAAGTACGAGAAGACGGTCAATCTTAACCGGGTGAAGGCCGAACTGGGATTCTCGGCCGCCAACTACTTCTCGATGGTCTACGAGAAGGTCTCGTCGCTGGTCAACACCCACATGGACGACCTCTCGGGCACGGAGCTCGAACAGGCCGAAACGGCGCTTTTCAAACAGGCCCTCGCCGAGAATATCCGCGTCACGATGTGGATCGGCGACACCTCCGCGGCGTCGGGTTACAACACCTTCGACGGACTGCTGAAGCGCATCAACGGTCTGGTCGACGACGACGGCGTCTATAACTTTTCCTACCAGGCGGCCGCGCTCGAAGACCCGGCCTATGTGGTCGAGCTGTTCGACAAGCTGTGGGCCGGGGCCGATCCCCGCATCCCGGGCCTCAAGGCCGACGACCGGCTGGCCTACTTCGTCTCGTCGGACATCTACCGCCTCTACGAGAAGTACCTCGATGCAAAGGGCGCCGACGCGGCCTACGCCGATGCGATGAACGGCCGCCGGACGCTGGCCTACCACGGAATTCCGGTCGTGGACGTAAGGCTGGGCAGCTACCTCGGCGCCACCTCCTTCCGCCAGTCGTTCGTCATGCTCACCGACCGCCGCAACCTCGTGCTGGCCGTCAACACGGCCGACATGCCCGGCAACGAGGTGCGCATGTGGTACAACCCCGACGAGATGGAGAACCGCCAGCGTGCGGTCTTCATGGCCGGAACCCAGATCCTCGACGAGGCGCTGATCTCCTTTGCATACAAGCAGTAAAAACCCGGGAACGCGCATCCGCAGGGGCTTTCCCCGCGGATGCCGCGTCCCTGAAATCCGAAAAACGCCATGAGCAAAACGAAAAAAATCAAGACGGCCGTGGGGGTTGCCGACCGCACGGACCCCTATTATGCGCTGGGTTCGTCGCGGGTCGAGAGCGACAAATTCTGGCGCTGGGGCGACGACAACCTCTTCCCGGCGGCGCTGGCGCTGATGGCCCGGCGTTCGACGACCCACCGGCGCATCATCAACGACAAGGCCGACTACATCTCCGGCAAGGGATTCACGTGCGACGAGGCGCAGCAGCCGCAGCTGGCGGCCTTCGTCCGGTGCGTCAACGGCCGGGGCGAGAGCCTTCGCCAGGTGCTGGGCAAACTGGCCTTCGACAAGTCGCTGTTCGGCAACGCGTTCCTCGAAGCGGTCACCGACCCCGGGCACACCTTTCTGTCGCTCTACCACCAGGACGCCTCGCGCTGCCGCGTGGCCCGCGACTCGAAGCACGTCCTGCTGCACCACGACTGGGCGGCGTTCAAGCCCGCCGAGGCGCGCTCGCTGCCGCTCTACCCCGACTTCGAAGCGCAGGAGGACGGCACGCTGCGCTCGATCGTCCATTACAAGGATTACGAACCGATGTTCGAACACTACGGCGTGCCGCCCTACATCGCGGGGTTCAGCGTCTCGGCGATCGCCTGGAAGACCGACCGCTGGAACATCTCGCGCCTCGACAATTCGTTCCAGCTGTCGGGCGTGATGATGCTCGACTCGTCGGTGGACAACGAGGCCGAGGCCGAACGCATCGTGCGGCTCGCCGAACAGAAGTTCGCCGGGAACCCCGGGCAGGTGATGTTCGTCATCCGCGACGGCGGCGAGGATGACAATTCGCGCTTCATCCCCATTGCCGCGCAGAACGAGGGCGACTGGCAGGCGCTGCACGAACAGGCCGTCGGCGACATCGTCGTGGCCCACTCGTGGTTCCGGACGCTGAGCGGACTGGACTACGCTGCGGGATTCAGCGCCGAACGCATTCTGCACGAATACGAGGTGGCGCTCAACACGGTGATCCTCGCCGAGCAGGACGAGCTGACGGAGCCGATCCGCGCCGTCATCGCCTCGGTGCTGGGGCTGGACACGACGTCGCTGCAAATCGTCAACCGTCCGCCGACCCGCTCGAAACCCATCTACATGAAGGTCTGGGAGGCCCGCAAGGCCGACGGACTCGACTACGACCCGGAGGATGAACGCCAGCAGGCGTTTTTATCCGAGATTACGAAGTATAATATTAGAAGTATCGAATAAAATGCATAGCTTCCGCGGGGCATTCTGCCGCTTTTGCCGCGAAAAGCGACATGCGGATGGTTTTGGCGCTTTTAACTTCGCTACGCTCGTTTTCCTCCTTCTGGCACGGCATAGCCCGCAAGCGGTCTCTGCTCGTGCTGCGTGCGTCGGTTGCCATCAAAAGTACAGAGAAAGCCGCGACGATGTCGCGGGTGTTTTGTACCTTTTTTCCGCAAAAAGGTACCCAAAAACTCCCCGGCAGATGCCTTCGCCTACTTCGTCCCGTCTAACGTTGGCTCCGGGCGCCCGCCTAAAAGGCGGGTTTAAGGGGCGATGGGCCGCAGAAAGGATCATATCCGATACGACGCTCTCACTCTTAAAACCGGCGTCTTACGCCGGCGCTCGCGCTTTTAGCCGGGCCTTCGTTTCACGGCTCCGGCATCGGGCCGGAATCGTTCGCCGCGGAACGCGGCGGGAGGAGGTGCAAAATGGCCCCTTTCGCAACCTGAAACCCCGGTTCTTAACCGGGCGCAGAACCGGGCGGAGAGCGGGCCGAAGCTGCCAGTCGCAATGCAAATCCCGGTTCTTAACCGGGCGAACGCGCGAACAAGGGGTGTTCGCCCATGTTCGCGTGTTCGCAGGTAAAACGGATTTTTAAGCCCGGGCCTGCCGCCGCCATCGGAGGTAACCCGCCACGGCCAGCGCCGAGTAGAGGGCGTAAAGCCCCGCGGTGTAGGGCAGGTCCTTATAGAGGTAAAGCCCGACGGTCACCAGATCCACGACCAGCCACACGAGCCATTGCTCCACCAGCTTGCGCGACAGCATCCACATCGCCACGACCGACAGCGCCGTGGTCCCCGCGTCCCAGAAGGGTACGGTGCTGTCCGTGAAGCGGGTCAGCAGCAGGTACAGCCCGATGTGCGCCGCGGCGTAGACCCCTGCGAGCGCCGGGACCGTCCGCAGGGGCGTGTGGCCGATGCGCAGCGCGGCGGCCCGCTTTGCGCCCTCCGCATCTTCAGGGCCGGTCAGCCCGGCGTCCGTTTTTCGGCCCCTCCTGCGCCACACGAGCCACCCGTACAGCCCCGCCAGCACGTAGTAAGCCTGCATCGAGCAGTCGGCATACAGCCCCGATTTGTAGTAGAGCGCCCCGTGGATCAGAGGCATGACAAGCCCCACGATCCACAGCCGGATGTCGGCGCGGTATTCGAGCCAGAGGTAGAGCAATCCCAACAGGACGCCGGCGATTTGCAGGAGGAGTTTTATGTCCATTGTTTCAACATTCGTATTGTCATTCCGAAGAGGACCGAAGGTCCGACGTGGGAATCTGCTGGAAGCGTTGTAAGGTCACGACTTTCGCCCGGATTGCCACGGCATCTGCGACGCCTCGCAATGCACGAAGTACAATTATTTAGTTTTCAGAGCTGAAATTCGGTTTCAGCGGCGTTGAAATCGCGCGTTTTAAAATTTCACCGTGACGTTCGCCAGCACGTTCAGCGGCGCCTGCGGGAAGTAGTAGGCCTCGTCGATGCGTACGGGCGCGGGGCCGCTCCACGTGTCCATGTACGAATACCCGTAGCCGTTGCTCTCGTATTCCGCATTGAACAGGTTGTTGATCAGCAGGCCCAGCCGAACGCTGCGCGCCGAACGGGTGCGGAACGTATAGGCGAGGTTGAGGTTGGTCACGCAGTAGGCGTCCAGCGACAGGGCGTCGTTCTCGTTGTTGGTGAAATACTGCTTGCCGACGTGCTGGGTGTGGAACACGGCTTCGAATCCGCGGTGGTGGAAATTCAGGAAGGCGTTGGCGATGACGTCGGGCGAATAGGCGATGGTCATGTCGCCCAGCTCCTTGCCGTAGGTGGGGCTATCCTTCAGTGCGTCGACGTAGTTCTCGATGCGGTTCTGCGAGAAGGTGGCGTTGGCCCCCACGGTGAACCACCCGGTTGCGCGCCACGAGGCCGACAGCTCCACGCCCCGGCGGTAGCTGTCCGGGACGTTGGTGTTGAGGGCGTTGCTGTCGTCGTTCACCATGCCCGTCGGCACGAGCTGGTCCTTGTACTTCATGTAGTAGAGATTCACCCCCAGCGAGAGGCGCGGCGCCGTGTACTGGTAGCCCAGCTCCCAGTCGTAGAGCTTTTCCGACGAGGGGTAGGTGTCGTCGGCCGCGAACTTGTAACGGTCGGTGAAGTCGCTGCGCGTGGGTTCCTTCTGGGCCACGGCGAACGAGAGGTAGAAGTTGTTGCGCTCGGCGAGCGTGTAGCTCACGCCGGCGCGGGGATTGAAGAAGTGGTACTGTTTGTCCACGTCGATGGGCTGCATCCCGACCTCCTCCGAAACGTAGTTGTCGTTGACGCCCCAGGCCTGATAGCTGACATAGCGGTACTGGAGGTCCGCAAAGAGCCTCAACCCTTTGGCCACGGACCAGTTGGCGCGAGCGAAGAGGTTGGCGTCGTGCTTGTCCACGTCGTTGTCGTACCAGCGGCCGCCGATCTGGCTGCCTTCCAGTCCGTCCACCCAGTCGAGCACGCCCCAGTGGGGGCAGGAGTAGTAGCTGTACGAACCGCCGAAGGCGAGGTCGAGCTTCCGCACCGAGTAGGCCGCCGAGGCGTTCAGACCTCCGAGGTGGTTGCGCATGATCTTCTCGCGGACGAGGTCGGCCTCCTTTCCGGCAGCGACGTCGGTCGGGATATTGAGGTATTCGGAGAGCGTGCGTGCGTCCTTGTACTGCTTGTAGAAGCCGTAGCCATAGGTGTAGAATCCCGTGGCGTTGAGGGTCCACTTCTCGTTGAAACGGTGGGAGAGCACCAGCTGGTTGTTGATTTGCAGGTAGTTGTCCGTCTGATCGTCGTAATAGTCTACCGTGGCGCGCTGCCGCTCGCCGTCCTTCATATAATAATAGGAGTGCGGTCCGTTCGAGGTGTAGTACATGCCCTCGGTGTGGAACCTCCGGCCGTTGAGACGCATCTCCTCTTTCGTCGCGCCCGTGTAGGTGAGTCCCGTTTTGGCCTTGCCGCCGAACGAAATCAGCTTGAGCATCGTGCTGCCGTTGTAGTAGCCGGCCTGGAACATGTAGGATTTGAGGTCCGTGGCTCCGCGGTCGATGTAGCCTTCCGAGCCGATGTGCGTCAGCCGCGCGTCGAGGGTCCAGTGGCCGCCCATCAGGCCCGAGGAGATGTGCACGGCCTGCTTGTTGGTGTTGTACGAGCCGTAGGAGAGCGACGCGTCGCCGCCGAATTCGGTTTGCAGGGCGTCGGTCGACATGTTGACCGCTCCGCCGAAGGCTCCCGTGCCGTTGGTCGAGATGCCGGCGCCGCGCTGCACCTGAATGCTTCCCACGGCCGAGACGAGGTCGGGGGTGTCGTACCAGTACATCGAGTGCGAGTCGGGGTTGTTCATCGCCACGCCGTTGATCGTGACGTTGAGACGCGTCGGGTCCGTGCCGCGCAGGCGCACGGCCGTGCCGCCGATGCCGATGCCCGTTTCGTTGGTGGCGATCATCGAGGGGGTCAGGGCCAGCAGCGTGGGGATGTCGGTTCCGTAGCTGTTGCGGGCGATCTCTTCGCGCCGGATGTCGGAGTAGGCCACGGGGGTGTTCGGGGTTGCGCGCGTGGCGGTCACCTCGACCTCCTGCAAGCGGTACATTCTGACCGAATCGCCGGCGTTTTGGTTGGCGGGCTGCTTCTCTTCAGCCCGCAGCTGTGCGGCCGAGCAGAGCGCGGCGGCCGCAAGTGAAAGAAAAATCCTTTTCATCGTTAAACTTTTTGAGTTAATGGACTGAAAAGGGGTATGTGTTGTTGATTACGCTTCGTCCCGGTCTCGGCATTACCCGTCTCCGGTTCAATGGGTATAATCTCAGCCTGACAGTAAGGCACCCCTTTGGAATATCGGGTGCAAAGGTAAGTAATAAAAATTAAAAATTAAAAATTAAGAATTAAAAATTGTCGGAAAGGATACCCGTAAATTTCGATGTATCTGGTGCCGAAAATAAGTTCGGTCCTCCAATTTGTCGAAACGCACAGTGCGATTTTCCGCAGGTAATTTTTAATTCTTAATTTTTCATTTTTAATTCCTTAGAACGTTCCGAAGCGGAAAACGATCTTCTGGCAGTAGGTTTCGCCGGGGCGGAGCAGCGGCGAGGGGAATTCGGGATGGTTCACGGCGTCGGGGTAGTTCTGGCACTCCATCGCCACGCCGTCGTAGTCGGCATAGCGGCCGCCCGACTTGGTTTCGGGGCATCCGCCCGCGAGCCAGTTGCCCGTGTAGATCATCACGCTGGGCTGCGACGAGAGCACCGTCACCGAACGGCCCGACCGGGGTTCGCGCAGGGTGCCGACCTCGCCCAGGATGTTGGGCTTCCAGCCGTCGACGACGAAGGGATGGTCATAGCCCTTGAAGTCGCGGATGTGGTTGAACTCCGACGAGATGCCGGGGCGGAAAGAGCGGAATTCCCGAAAATCCTGCGGGGTTCCGGCTGCGTCCAGGAGCTTGCCCGTGGGGATCTGGCGTTCGTTCATTTCCAGAATCTTCGAGCTGTTCAGGCGCAGTTCGTGGTCGAGCACCGACCCGCTGCCTTCGCCCGCGAGGTTGAAATAGACATGGTTGGTGAGGTTCACCACGGTCGTCTTGTCGGTCCGTGCGAGGTAGGTGATCTCCAGCGCGTTGTCGTCGTCGAAATCGAATACGGCCTCGACGCACAGCTCGCCGGGATAGCCCTGGTCGCCGTCCTCCGAGACGAGCGACATCACCACGCGGTTGGTCTCCACGCGGCTCTCCCAGATGCGGTTGGCGAAGTTCTTCGTTCCGCCGTGCAGGTGGTTCACGCCGTTGTTGACCTCCAGCCGGTACTCCTTGCCCTCGACGGTCATCTGCCCGAAGGCGATGCGGTTGGCGCAGCGTCCCACGCTCTTTCCCGAGGCGGCTCCGTCGAAGAAGTAGCCTTCGGGGTGTTTGTATCCCAGCACCACGTCGGCCATGCGGCCCTCGCGGTCGGGCATCTTCACCGAGACGATCGCCGCGCCGTAGTTCGTGAGCTGCACTTCGGCTCCCGAGTCGTTGCGCAGCGTGTAGCGAATGATTGCCTCGCCCTCCGGGGTCATGCCCCAGACGTGTTGTTCGATTTGTACCATAGTTTAATATAAGTTCGACGGGGTTAGGTTGTTTTTAGATCGGAGCGATTTTGTCTATGAACCCCCATCGAACTTATATTACGGCGTTTTTAACGCCGGGGCTCATGTTGAAAATCCCTCTGAATCGCCCTTTTCAAAGGGCGACTTTACTCTATTGCGGGTTTTAGATTGGTCAGCAGATTGTCGATACGCTTCAGACACTCCTCTTTACCGATGAACGACGTTACGTCGTACATGCCCGGGCCTTTTCCGGCGCCCACGAGGGCCAGCCGCAGGGTGTTCATCACCTGGCCCATGCCGTAGCCCTTCTCCTCGATCCAGGCGTGGACGATGCGTTCGGTGTTCTCCAGCGAGAAGTCGTCGATTCCCGCCAGCACGTCGCGCAACTCCCGCAGAATGGCGGGATTCTGCCCCTTCCAGTACTTGCGCACCTGCTTTTCCTCATACTCCCGGGGAGCCTCGAAGAAGAACGACGTGAGGTCCCACAGATCGGTCGTGAACGTCGCGCGCTCCTTCATAATGCCCGCGGCTTTGCCGGCCACGGCGTCCGAAACCTCGATGCCGTGGCTGCGCAGGACGGGCTGGTAGAGGGCCGCCAGTTCGGCGTCGGTCTTGTGGTGCATGTACTGGGCGTTGAACCACCGGGCCTTGTCGGGCTGGAATCGGGCGCCCGATTTCGAGACGCGGTCGAGCGAGAAGCTGTCGATCAGCTCCTGCATCGAGAAGATCTCCTGCTCCGTGCCGGGGTTCCAGCCCAGCAGCGCCAGCATGTTGATGAACGCCTCGGGGAAATAGCCGTCCTCGCGGTAGCCGTGGGCGGTCTCACCCGTCGGAGAGGTCCAGAAGAGAGGAAATACCGGGAATCCCATCTTGTCGCCGTCGCGCTTCGAGAGCTTGCCGCCGCCCGTGGGTTTGAGCAGCAGGGGCAGGTGGGCGAACCGGGGCTGCACGTCCGTCCACCCGAAGGCTTTGTACAGGAGGTAGTGCAGCGGCAGCGACGGCAGCCACTCTTCGCCGCGGATGACGTGCGACACCTCCATCAGCCGGTCGTCGACGATATTCGCCAGGTGGTAGGTGGGCAGCGCGTCGGCCGATTTGTAGAGCACCTTGTCGTCCAGCGTCGAGGTGTTGACCTCCACGTGTCCGCGGATCAGGTCGTCCATCGCGACCGTTTCGTTTTCGGGCATCCGGAAGCGGATCACCCACTGGTCGCCGCGGTCGAGGCGCGCCTTCACCTCCTCGGCGGGCAGCGCCAGCGACGTGGCCAGCTTTTCGCGCACCGCATAATTATAGGCGAACGCCTCGCCGCGCGCCTCGGCCTCCCTGCGCAGGGCGTCCAATTCCTCGGCCGTGTCGAAGGCGTAGTAGGCCCAGCCCGCCTCGACGAGTTGCAGGGCGTATTTGAGGTAGATTTCGCGCCGCTCGCTCTGGCGGTAGGGGGCGTGAGGCCCTCCGACGCCCACGCCTTCGTCGATCTCGATGCCGCACCATTTGAGCGATTCCAGAATGTAATCCTCCGCTCCGGGGACGAACCGCTGCGAATCGGTGTCCTCGATGCGCAGGATCATCGTTCCCTTGTGCCGGCGGGCGAACAGGTAGTTGTACAGTGCCGTACGGACGCCGCCGATGTGCAGCGGCCCGGTGGGGCTGGGCGCGAAGCGCACCCGAACTGGTCTTTCCATAGCTGTATTCTTTAATTTTTTTACGATCCCGGTTTGCGGCGTCAGACGTTGAACAGGAAGTGCATGATGTCGCCGTCCTCGACGACATACTCCTTGCCTTCGATCGACAGTTTGCCCGCATCGCGGCACGCCTTCTCCGAACCCAGGGCGGTGTAGTCGTCGTACTTGATCACCTCGGCGCGGATGAACCCCTTTTCGAAATCGGTGTGGATGATGCCGGCCGTCTGCGGGGCTTTCATGCCGCGCAGGTAGGTCCAGGCGCGGGTCTCGTCGGCCCCGGTGGTGAAGAACGTTTCGAGGTTGAGCAATTTGTAGGCCGATTTGATCAGGCGCGCCACGCCCGACTCCTCCAGTCCCAGGTCTTCGAGGAACATCTGCCGCTCGTCGAAGTCTTCCAGTTCGGCGATGTCGGCCTCCGTGGCGGCGGCGATGACGAGCATTTCGGCCCGCTCGCCGGCGATGGCCTCCCGGACGGCCTCGGTGTAGGCGTTGCCCGTCGCGGCGCTCTTTTCGTCGACGTTGCAGACGTACAACACGGGCTTGTCGGTCAGCAGGTTGAGGTCGGCGACCAGTTTGCGGTCCTCCTTGTCGAGTTCCACGGTGCGGGCCGAAAGCCCCTGTTCCAGCACCGCCTTGTACTGCAAGAGCAGCTCCACGGCGCGCTTGGCCTGCTTGTCGCCGCCCGAGGTGGCCTGCTTCTGGGTCTTGGAGAGCCGGTTCTCGACGGTTTCGAGATCCTTCAGCTGCAATTCGGTGTCGATGATGCCCTTGTCGCGCACGGGGTCTATCGAGCCGTCGACGTGGGTGATGTTGCCGTTGTCGAAGCACCGCAGGACGTGGATGATCGCATTCGTGTTGCGGATGTTGCCCAGAAATTTGTTGCCCAGACCTTCGCCCTTCGAGGCGCCCTTCACGAGGCCCGCGATGTCGACGATTTCGATCGTCGTCGGGACCACGCGCTTGGGGTTGTCGATCTCCGCGAGGCGGATCAGCCGCCGGTCGGGGACCGTGATCACGCCCACATTGGGCTCGATGGTGCAGAAAGGAAAGTTTGCCGCCTGTGCCTTTGCATTGGACAGACAGTTGAAAAGGGTCGATTTACCCACGTTCGGCAAGCCGACGATGCCGCATTGTAACGCCATTTATTCGTTTCGTTTATGTTGCTGTCAGACAAATTGCGCTTATCGTGAAACAAGCCCACAAAGATACGAATTTCTTTTCAATAATCGGAGACGCTCGCGGGTAAAAGCGGAAAGGGGGATGGTTTCCGGCTCTGGGCGCGGAAAAAAGCGCTTCTGTCCGTTCCGTTTATCCCTTGGCAAATAAAACCTCTTCGCCAACTGGCGAAGAGGTTTTATTTGCCGGCAGCAAGGCTGGCTATTCGGCCAGCGACCATTCGATCACGACCGGGAAGTGGTCCGAGGGGTATTTCCGGTTGTAACTGTTGTTGACGATGCGCCACGAAACGACCTTCGTGTCCTTCGGCGTGACGAAGACGTGGTCGATGCGCGACGCAGCGGCGGGAGGCGTCGAGATGTATTTGTAGCCGTTGTAGGTGGGCCAGTCTCCGTTGGTCTTGGACGGACAGCGGACGTAGCTGTCGGCAAGGATGCCTGATCCGGCGATCGTTTTGTAGGCTTCGGTGTTTTGGTTCGAATTGAAGTCACCCGTGCAAAAGGCCGGTTTGCCGCCTGCGATCTCCCGGACCTTGGCCACCAGCAGTTTGGCGCTCTCGGCGCGGGCCGTGGTCCCTATGTGGTCGAAGTGCGAATTGAAATGGTAGAATTCCCGTCCGTTCGCGCGGATGCGGAAATGCACCCAGTTGCACATGCGGGGCGAATAGGAGTCCCAGCCTTTGGACCCGGGGGCGGAAGGCGTTTCGGAGTACCAGAACGATCCCATATCCAATACTTCGAATTTGTCCTTGCGGTAGAAAACGGGGTTGTAGTGGCGTCGTTGGGCCGTTTTGTCACCGATGACGTTTTCTCCGACCCAGGTGTATCCGTCGAGGAACGGCTCGATGTCCTTGATCTGGGTCAGATAAGGCTCCTGCGCTCCGAAGATGTCGAACTTCTCGCTCTGGAGTAGTTGGCGAAGCAAATCCCGGCGGGTCGTCCATTTGTTGCCTTGATCGGAAGAGTTGTCGTACTGGATGTTGTAGGTGGCGACGCGAATCGGATCGAGCCACTCTTTTCCAGGTGCAGGGGCGGGTGCGGGATCGTCGTTTCCCGAACTGCACAGCGAGAAGAGCGGCAGGCAGAGCAGGAACAGACTGAAATACGGTTTTCGTATCATTTTTCCGAAAGAGATTGGTTTCGAATTTAAGACGAACTGTTTCCGGTTTTGTCCCCCGGGGAGCGAAAATTTGCTATTTCGCATTTTTTATTCGATTTTTACCGCTTGCAGGGGGACAAACCGGACGGTTTTCCGTTATATCGAATGACCGACCAAACCAATGAACCGAATGTTTCGGCAACGCAAGTACGACACCCGACGAATCGACCGGCAGTATGCCGAAGAGACCGACGTATATGTTATGTTGTATAACAGTTACGCCGATGCGCTCTATGCCTACGGCATGGGGTTCGGTTTCGACAACGAAACGGTCAAGGATGTCATCCACGACATATTCCTCGACATTATGACCCGCCAGGTCGACCTGGGCCGCATCGTCAACATCAAGGCCTACCTTTTCCGGATCGTTCACAACCGCCTGGTCGACCTGCACCGTTCGCGGGTGGACAAATGCGACCTTTCGGACCGGGAGCCGGGATTGCGGGTGTCGCTGACCTCGCTCGACGCGATGATCGAATCGGAGCACGTGCTGCGCATCCGCCAAACGATCGAGTCGCTGCTCAACCAGCTCTCGCCCAAGCAGCGCGAGGCGCTGCTGCTGCGCTTCGTCTACGAGATGGAGTATGACGACATCGCCGTCATACTCGACGCCACGCCCCACGCCGTCCGCAAGTTCGTGTCGAAGGGGCTGGGCAAACTTCGGAAGGGCAGGGAGTGCGGCAAAACGATGAAAATAGCCACTTGACACGGCGGACGCTGTTTTTTGCGGTTCGAGGGGGACAAAACGGCGGATTCGCCGTCATAGGGGAGAGCGCGGCGCCGCAGCCGCAGCATGCAGTTTGAAGATTACGTTGGAATCAATGATAAAACCGGACGATATTAAGAAGCACACGGCGGAGTTCTTCACCTCCGACCCGGACTTCGTTTTGTGGTGTCTCGATCCCGAGCGGGCGCAGGACGGCTATTGGTGCGGTTACACCGAACGCCATCCGCAGGACCTGGTCGAATTCGAGCGCGCCGTGAGCCTGGTGCGCCGTGTGGGCAAGACCCATCCCGCGCTGCCGTCCGTGGAGAAACAGTTGCTGCTCGACCGCATCCTGACCGACCATTACGCCCGGCGCCGTTTTGCAGCCCCTCCCCGCCGCCGCAACCGGACGGCGCTCTTCGCCGCCGCTTCCCTGCTGGTCGCCGGCGTCGTGGCGGCCCTGTTCTGGAGTGCGGATTTCACGGGTTCCGGGCTGCCTTCGGCCGAGGCCTATGAAAACATCACGCTCGTGACCCGCGAAGGCAGCCGCGAGGTGTACGACGACATCGCCCGTATCAGCCTTACGCCCAAGGGCGAAATCCTGATCGACGGCAAGGAGAACGAAGGGGCGGAGACCGATCGCAGGACGCCCCGGCAGGAGGTGCGCGTGCATACGAGTGAGTTGGTGGTCCCCAAGGGCAAGCGCGCACATCTGCAACTCTCCGACGGGACGCGGGTGTGGATCAATTCGGCGTCGGTGCTCCGTTTCCCGTCGGCGTTCGGGGACACGCGCGACGTCTTCGTCGAGGGCGAAGCCTATTTCGAGGTGGCGAAGGATGCGAACCGTCCCTTCATCGTGCACACCGACCATTTTGCGACCCGCGTGCTGGGCACGTCGTTCGACGTGACGACCGCGCCCCGGGCCGACGGTTCGTCGGCCGTGGTGCTGGTCGAAGGCTCCGTGGCCATCGACGTGGCCAACGGCGAATCGGTGACGCTGAATCCTTCGGAACGCTTCTCGATGAAGGACGGCAGCTATTCGGTCTACGAGGTCGATCCCTATAAATACATCAGTTGGAAGGACGGACTGTTGTTCTTCACCTCGAACACGCTGTTCGAAGTCCTGCAAAAGGTGGCTGCGTTCTACAAGATCGAAATAACCTGCTCCGGGGAGATCGGGAGCCGGAAGTGTACCGGCAAGCTGATCCTGTTCGACGACCTGGACGGCACGCTCGACGTGCTCTCCGACATTTTCCGGATCGCCTACGTCCGGGGGCCCGACGGCTCGGTGGCGGTGAGGCCTGCCCCCGACGATTGCGCCGACGCCGTATATCGCTGACAACCAATTCCAGTCTTAAATACTAACCTTAATACTGTTACTTATGAAGAAACTTTTCTTTGTGAGGAGTGGCTCGACATGCCGTATGCTGCGGATTCTTGCGGCGGTGATGCTGTTGCTTCCGGTGAATCTCCAGCCCGTCCGGGCCTCCCGGCAGGACGCCGGGGCCAAATCGTCGCTGACCGTGAAGATGAAGGACGCAACGCTGTCGAGCGTCTTTGCCGAGGTCGAGCGGACCAGCCGCTACGCCTTCATTTACACCGACGACGTGCGGCCGCTGCTCGACCGCCGGGTTTCGGTTTCGGTCAGGTCTGCGACCATCGACGAACTGCTGTCCGCGGTCCTCAAGGGAACGGAGCTGACCGGACGGGTGCGCGAAAGCCAGGTGATCATCTCGAAAGCGCCCGCTCGGAAAAACGCCGCCGTCACCCCCCCCCTCCCGGCTGCGAATTCCGGTAGGGAAATCGTCTTGCAGGGGACGGTGATCTCTTCGGCCGACAACAAGCCCATCGTCGGTGTTTCGGTCTATGTCGAGGGGACGACCGTCGGCGCCACCTCGGACATCAACGGCAACTACACCCTCAAGGTGCCGGCGGGAACGAAACACGTCACCTTCGCTTTTCTGGGCTACGACACCAAGAAGATCGCCGTCGCCGATGTCGAACTGTTCAAGCTCGTGACGCTGATCGAGGCGTCGAACGTCATGGACGACGTGGTGGTCGTGGCCTTCGGCACGCAGAAGAAGGAGAGTTTGGTGGGAGCCGTGCAGGTCGTGCGTCCCAGTACGCTCAAGGTGACGTCGAGCAACCTCTCGACCTCGTTCGCGGGCAAGATCGCCGGCGTCATCTCGACCCAGTCGTCGGGCGAACCCGGCGCCGACGGTGCGAATTTCTGGATTCGCGGCATCTCGACCTTCGGGGCTAACAAATCGCCGCTGCTGATTCTCGACGGCGTGGAGATCGTCTCGGAGATGCTCAACAACATTCCGCCCGAGGCGATCGAGTCGTTTTCGATCCTGCGCGACGCCACGGCCACGGCGCTCTACGGTTCGCGCGGCGCCAACGGCGTAATGATCATTACCACCAAAAACGGCCGCCAGTCGGAGAAGATGGCGATCAACGTTCGTCTCGAGTCGGGCATTTCGATGCCGACGCGCGTGCAGGACATCGCCGACGGCGTGACTTACATGGAGAACTACAACGAGGCGCTGCGCACCCGCACCCCGGCGGGCGAAACTTATGTGCAGCACTTTTCGGACGAGAAGATCACGGGCACGCGCAACCGGCTCAATCCCTACGTCTATCCCGACAATGACTGGTATTCGATGCTTTTCAAGGATTTTACGGTCAACGAGAACATGAATCTCAATGTGCGGGGCGGCGGCAAGGTGGTCGACTATTTCCTCAATGCTTCGATCTTCAACGAAAACGGTATCCTGAAGAAGCCCGCGGAGTCGAAATTCAACACCAACATCAATTCGCAGAAATACCTTTTCCAGGCCAACGTCGGCGCGCAGCTCACCCGAACGACCCGCGTGAGTCTGAAGATGAACACGCAACTGCTTTTCTGGCACCGTCCCGTCGAAGAGGTGAAAGACCTGTTCTACTATACGATGCGCGCCAATCCGGTCGCTTTTCCGGCCATCTATCCCAAAGGCTCCGTGGAGGATCTCGACGACCCGATTTTCGGAAATGCCCCTTCGTGGGACGGTGGTTCTACGGACATCAATCCTTATGCCCTGTTGAGCCGCGGATACGGACAGCGCCATACGCAGTACATCACCACGACCTTCTCGGTGGACCAGGACCTCGATTTCGTCACCAAGGGACTGAAAGTCCGGGGCATGGTCTCGTTCTACAACAAGACCTATGCGGCGACTTACCGTTCTTTTTCTCCCTATTATTACGAAATGACCGACTATACCGACAACGGCGACGGGACTTTCGACTACAACCTGCAAAGCATCGGCACGCCCGGATCGTCCTATCTGGGAACCTCCACGGGGCGGAACGGTTACCGTGAGATCTCGTTGCAGGGGCAGATCGAATATTCGCGCACGTTCGGCAAACACGACGTCAACGCCCTGTTCGTCTACCACCAGAAGGAGAAGGTCGACAATCAGCCCGCCAATGATGAGTACAAGGTGCTCCCTTACCGCGAGCAGGGTCTCGCCGGACGTTTTACCTATGGGTACGACAGTCGCTACCTGATGGAGTTCAACTTCGGCTACAACGGCTCGGAGAACTTCATATCGGGTCGTCGTTTCGGGTTTTTTCCCTCGATCGCCGGAGCGTGGGTCGTGTCGGGCGAACCGTTCTGGGACGGTATCCGCAGCAAGGTGAACCTGCTGAAAATCCGTGCTTCGTACGGCCTTTCGGGCAACGACTATCTGGCCGACAGCAGCAACAACATCGTCCGTTTCCCCTATCTCACGACGGTCAACATGAACAAGGCGCTCTACGTGTGGTTTTCGCCCAACTTCGTCAAGCAGACCGGACACGAGATCAAGACCGTGGGCAATCCCCTGGCCACGTGGGAGGAGAGCACCAAACTTAACGTAGGACTTGAACTGGGACTGTTCGACGCCCTGACGCTGAACGTCGACGTTTACAAGGAAAATCGTACCGGCATCTTCATGCAGCGGCGTTCGCTGCCCTCGACGATGGGCCTTTCGGGCGTCACGCCCTACGGCAATCTGGGTGAGGTGGAGAACCGCGGCGTCGATGTTTCGCTCGAATACAACAAGGCGTTCAACAAGGACCTGCTGGTCTCCGTGCGCGGAACGTTCACCTATGCGCACAACGAGGTGAAGGCCCGCGACGAGGCGAAATACCTGCCCAACAAATACAACTCCGTGCTGGGCAAACCCGTCAATTCGGTTTACGGACTGGTCGCCGACGGCCTTTTCGCCTCGCAGGAGGAGATCGACAACTCGCCCCGGCAGACCTTCATGCCCGATTATCTGCCTGGCGACATCAAATACCGCGACCTGAACGGCGACGGCGTGATCGACGCCAACGACCGCACGTCGCTGGGTTATCCCACCGTGCCCGAGATCTTGTACGGCTTCGGCGCCTCGGTCAACTACAAACGCTGGGACTTCTCGTTCTTCTTTCAGGGCACGGCGCGCGTCTCGCTGCGCATGTACGACATGCATCCGTTCCGCGACAATCAGTATTCGGGCTTCAACATGACGCAGTACGTTGCCGACGACCACTGGTCGGAAGCCGATCCCAATCCCAATGCCGCCTATCCGCGCCTGGATTACCGCTACAACGCCAACAACACGCAGACCTCGTCGTTCTGGATCAAGAACGGCAGCTACCTGCGCCTGAAGAGCGTCGAACTGGGTTTCACGTACAAAAGCCTGCGCGCCTATCTGGCCGGCACGAATCTGTTCATCATTTCGCCCTTCAAATACTGGGACCCCGAAATGGGAAGCGGCAACGGCTTGAAATACCCGTTGCAGCGCGTGGTGAAACTCGGCCTTCAGTATAACTTCTAAAATTCGAGCGACATGAAAAAAATCATATCCATTTTGCTGTTTGCGTGCGCCGGAGCGCTTGCCGCGTGCGATTTCCTCGACGTGGTTCCCGAGGGGCAGGCGACGCAGGAAGACATCTTCAAAACCTCCAAGGAGGCCCGCAAGTACCTCAATACGCTCTACACCTACGCCCCCAACATCGCGGCCTACCGCTACATGCCCGACTTCTGCGCCGGCGACGACATTATCACCGCCACCAACGGCCAGACCCGTTATTTCCCCTACAAGAGCATGCTCTACAACGAGGAGAACGCCAGCCAGACCTACTACGGTCTGTGGGACGCGACGACCTCTTCCCCGTCCGGGCGCACGAACTACGACATGTACAAGGGCATCCGCTACTGTTACATCATGATCGACAATATCGACGCAGTCCCGGGCATCTCGCCGTCCGTGGCCGACGAGTTCAAGGGCGAAGCCTATTTTCTGATCGCCTATTACCACTGGGTGCTGCTGACTCACTACGGCCCGGTCATCCTCGTCAGGGGGCAGCTGGACATGGGGCTTCCCGAGGAGCAGGTCTATGTGGCCCGCAGTCCGTTCGACGAATGCGTGACGTTCATCGCCGAGACCTACGACCGCGCGGCCGATTTGCTGCACGGGTATCCGACGCGTCCCGATGCCGACCTGGGGCGCGCCACCTCGGTGGCGGCCAAGGCGATGAAGGCCCGGCTGCTGCTCTATGCCGCCAGTCCGCTCTGCAACGGCAACACGGAGTTCTACGCGCGTTTCCGCAACAACGACGGCACGCCGCTGATGAGCCAGACCTACAATCCCGAAAAGTGGAAGTGGGCGCTCGACGCCTGCCAGGAAGCGATCACGCTGGCCGAGGACAACGGGCACAGGCTCTACGAAAGCCCGAACGCGACTGCGGCTGCAACCGCTGCCGAGCGCGGCGAGATCAACTACCACGACTGCTTCGTCGAACCGCTCTGGAACACGGCCGAGTACCTTTGGGCGATGGGCGACCAGACCGGCATCGAGCACTTGCAGCGTTACGGAGGCGCGCGCCTGAAGCTGCCGTACAGTACCGACGGCTTCTGCATCAACATCGTTCCGACGTTCGAGTGCGTGGAGATGTACTACACGCACAACGGTCTGCCGTGGGACCGAGACCCCGAGACCATGCATATCGACCCCTATGCCTATAATGCCGAAAAGGAGACTGCCAACCTCCATGTCTACAAGGAGCCGCGCTTCTATGCGTCGGTGGGCTACGACCGCGGCAAGTACGCCATCAACGGCGAGGAGTTCATTCTCAAATGCCGCGCCGGCGAGATGCAGGGCAGCGTGCTCGACGCCTCGAAGGAGTACCAGAGCTGTACGGGCTACATTCTCAAGAAGTGGATTCACCGCCAGTCGGCCTTCAACTACGACACCAAGTCGTGGACCTACCGCAAGTACGCCTATCCTTACATCCGCCTTGCGGAACTCTATTTGAGCTATGCCGAGGCCGATTTCGAATACAACGGGTCGTTGAGCGACGCGAGCCTCAATTACCTGAATCTGGTCCGCCGCCGCTCGGGGCTGCCCGATTTCAAGGATTCGTGGGCCTTGGCCGGGGGCATTCCCACCGGCGACGAACTGCGCAAGGTGCTGCACCGGGAGCGTTCGATCGAACTGCTGATGGAGGGCATGCGCTACCACGACCTGCGCCGTTGGAAAGAGGCGGGCGAAGCGATGTCCCGGCGTCCCAAGGCGTGGAACCTCGACGGCAGGACGGCGGCCGATTTCTACCGGGTCTCCACGATGAAGGAGAGCGGCGTCCGCACGTTCGAATCCCCCAAGACCTACTGGATGGCCATTCCGTTGAGCGAAATCAATATCAACTACAACCTCGTGCAGAATCCCGGTTACTAACCTTAATAATCCGATTGCGATGAAGAATCTTGCGATATGCCTCCTGCTTCTGCTGGGAGCCGTAGGGTGCGGCGACGATTACGTCGTCTACGAGACGGTGGACACTATGGTCTGCATCCCGAAGAACGATTTCCAGGTCCTCGAATACGATGCCGCTTCGGGCCAAGCGTGCGTTTACGATCTCTATCTTTACAAGGGCGGTTACAATGACGACGGAATCACCGTGAAACTGGTGGTCGACCCCTCCGTGCTCGATGTCTATAACGTGGAAAGCGGACTCGAACTGAAGGTGATGCCCGACAGGTATTTCGCCTTCGACCCCGAAGTGCGCTTGTCGGGGGACAGGGTCATGGACCGCGCCGAAATCCGCTTCGATGCCGCTTCGATGCTTGCCGACGGCATTGATTCCTCCTATGTGCTGCCGCTTTCCGTCAGGGCCGATGATCAGGGCAAGGTGCGTCCCGAAAAGAACAGCGTAATCATCCGGGTCGTGATGAAATAACCGTGATGCGGAGGAGGTCCGGCCTCCTCCGCATCCTCAATGCAAAAAAATATGTCAAAATTCTACATGCGGCTTCTGTCGGTGTGCCTCGCCGCCCTTGTCCTGGCGGCCTGCTCCTCCTCGGAGGGCGGCGGTGACGACGGCCCGACCGCCGGACAGATCCCCGATAAGGCCGGAATGACGGTGAAGGGAATCGTGAAGGACAGCGCCGGCAATGGCATTGCCGGGGTGGTGGTGAGCGACGGCCTGGAGGTGACGGCGACCGACGAACGGGGGATTTACTATCTGGCCTCCGACCTCGCGCGGCGCAATTTCGTCTTTGTCTCCGTGCCTGCCGACTGCGAGATTCCCGCCACGCAGGGCTGTCCGCGGTTCTACCGCAAAATCGACCGCAAACAGGCCGTCAACCGGGCCGATTTTACGCTGACACGACGCAAGACTCCGTCCGACCGCCATTCGCTGATCGTTATGGCCGACATTCAGCTGGCTGCCGATAACACGTCGGTGGATTCCTATCTCGGTCATGTCGTTCCCGATGTGCTGAAAACCGTGCAGGGACTTCCGACGGAGGTTTACGGAGTCAGCCTGGGCGACCTGGTCTGGAACGATATGTCGCTTTTCCCGAAGTACCGTCAGGGGCTGGAGACGCTTGGCTTCACGACCTTCAGCCTGCCGGGCAACCACGATCACGATCCGGCCGAGTTGACCGATTCGCTCGCCTTGCAGAGCTACGAACGCTATTTCGGTCCGGCGAACTACTCGGTGAACATCGGGAAAATCCATTATCTGTTCCTCGACAACATCCTTTTCGACCATGCGCCGACCGCCGAAGAGGAGTATACGATCGGTCTTACGGACGAAATTTGCCGTTGGATCGAAGCCGATTTGCGCTACGTTCCGGCGGGCAGCACGCTCGTCGTCTCGTCCCATTGCCCGATTCTCTATCACACGAAGAACACCGCAGCGCGCAACCACCGCAATTTCCAGCGTTTCCTCGATGCGATAAGCCCCTATAAGGTCCATGCCTTCGGGGGGCACAAGCACTACCATGACATTTACCGTTACGACGACGGACGCAAGGTCATGCACTGCATCGCCCGCACGCCGGGCGACCTGTTCATCAACGGCGACGTCAACTGCGACGGCACGCCGCGCGGCTATGCCGTGGTCGAGGTCGATGGCGAACGGCTCTCGTGGTATTACAAGCCGGCGGGCGGGAAGCGCGATATGCAGATGCGCCTCTATGCACCCGGACGCACCAATTCGGCCTGTGTCTATGCCAATGTCTGGGGTTATGACACGGCCTGGAGCGCCGTGGAGTGGATTCCCGCTTCGGGCGGGCAGGCGGTGGCGATGGAGCGGACGCAGCGCACCGATCCCTATTACGAGGAGGTGCTGGCGACGGGTGTGCGCGGAGGGACGCCGACCAATACGTGGCATATGTTCCGGGTCGATCCGGGCAGCGAGCGGGGCGGCATGGTGCGGGTCACCGACAGTTTCGGGCATACCTACGAATCGTCCGTGTCCTGGTAAATACGACATTCGAACAAAACCTTAAATACAACTTCAACGATGAAGAGACTTTTTCTTTTTCTGACCGTCGCGGCAGCCGTTTGCTGTGCGGCGTGCAGCGACGATCCCGAGGTCGCCGAATCCAACCTTTCACTGCTCGAGGATAACGTGACGTTCGATATGTTCGGAGGGCGCAGCGTCCTTGAAATCACGGCCGATTCGCCGTGGACGGTCTCCTGCGACGACGATTGGTGCCGCACCAACGTCGCCGAAGGTTCGCACACGAAGAAGATCGTTCTGACGGTCGACCAGAGTTTCCTGCCCGAGGAGCGCACGACCGCGGTGCGTTTTTACGCCGCGGGCGAAGAGAAGCACACCGTGACCGTGACGCAGGAGAAGTTCGAGCCGATCCTCGTGCTGGCGGAGAACGGCGCCGATATAACCGTCTACGGCGCCGGGAGCGAACCGGCCCTGAACCTGCGTGCATCCGTGGCATGGAAAATCGAGGGCGCGACCGACTGGTGCGCCGTGTCGCAGTCCGAAGGGACGAAAAGTTCGGTCGTGAAACTGTTGCTGACCGACGACGGCGAGGGCGTGCGTCCGCGCAGCGCGACGCTGACCGTCTCCTCCGAGATGGAGGGCGTCGAACCGCAGCAGGTGACCGTCGTGCAGCGGTCGACCGGAGCGAATACGGTCGTGGTCCGGGCGGGTGAAACCCGTGCGTTTCCGGCGCGGCGCACCGACGGCGCGTATGTGAAGGGCGTTGCGGCGGACTGGGTCTGGACTACCGACGCAGAGTTGCTTTCGGGGCTTGACTACGACGCTTCCCGGAATGAAATCACCTGCACTGCGGCCAAGTCGAAGCAGGGCAGCGGGCTGGTCGCGCTGTTCGACGCCGGAGGCGCGGTTGTCTGGTCGTGGCTGGTCTGGGTCGTGGACAAGATGCCTTCGGACGTGACCGTCGGCGGTATCGCCTGGCAGGACCGCAATGTCGGGGCCGAATACCATTCGGCCGACCCGAAGGCCTGTGTGCAGGATTTCCGCTCCTACGGACTGTTCTATCAGTGGGGCCGCAAGGAGCCGTTCATCGGCGCGAAGATCCTCTCGAAGAACAAATATTACGAGGGGCATGCGGAGTATCCCGATGCTTTCGGCGCGATGACGCGCGAGGTGGTTTTCAACGCCTCCCGCACCGCCGGCTGGCAGGTCAGCGGCGAGGAGATGACAGCCGCAACGGCAAACGGCAATCCGACGACGTTCTATACCCGGTCGTCCGCAGCGATGTCCGAAGGCTGGACCGAGGGCGGCAAGGGGCTGAACGATCCCTGCCCGGTGGGATACCGGGTGCCGACGGCGGCCGAATGGCAGTCGCTGCTTGCCTACGTGGACGGCAACGCCGCCAAGAACCAGGACTCGGGCGACACGTACAGCCGCTGGTATGCGCTCAATTCGGGCGGAACCCTCATCGGCCCGTCGACGATGTTCCGCAAGGGCGATAACGGCCGCATCCACTATCCGGGGCGTTCGGCAGCCTATTGTTCGTCGACGCTCGCCGGCGGCAAGCCGCTCCCGATGTACGACTGGAAGGCGGGCGACGCCACGGGCGAGGGGACCTATTACGAACGGAAGATGACCACAGCCTACGGCATGCGCTGCGTGAAGGAGTGACGCCGCTGCGATCGCGGGGGCTTCGGGCGGGAGTGAGTTTATTCCGTTCCGAAGCCCTTTTTTTGCGGTATTTTCATTACCTTCGCATGTCTTTTCAAACTTTTACCGATGAAAAATAGCATCTTTACCGTATTGGCGGCCCTCGTGCTGTATCCCGCCGGGGCGCAGCCCGTCACCCCGCAGGACCGGCGGCGCGCCGCGGAACTGGTCGAACGCATGACGCTCGACGAAAAGATCGGCCAGCTGGTCCAGCAGCGCGGAGGCGGCGCCGTCACGGGACCCGACAAGACGGAACTTTCCGTCGAACGGCTGGTCCGCGAAGGGCGCTGCGGCAGCGTATTCAACATCAAGTCCTTCGAGGAGACCGAGCGGTTGCAGCGGATCGCCGTCGAGGAGAGCCGGCTGGGCATCCCGCTGCTGATCGGCGCCGACGTGATCCACGGTTTCCGGACGATCTTCCCGATCAACCTCGCCGTCGCCGCCTCGTGGGACCCTGCCGCCGCGGAGTCGCTGGCCCGCGTTTCGGCTCGCGAAGCCTCGGCCATGGGCATCCATTGGACCTTTTCGCCGATGTGCGACGTTTCGCGCGACCCCCGGTGGGGCCGTGTCTCCGAGGGCGCGGGCGAAGACCCCTATCTGGGCGCGCGTGTCGCCGAAGCGATGGTGCGGGGCTATCAGGGCGACTTGTCCGACCCCTCGTCGGTCCTTGCCTGCGTGAAGCATTTCGCCGCCTACGGCGCTCCGCAGGCCGGGCGCGAATACCATGCGGTCGATATGTCCGAGCGGGTTTTCCGCGACAGCTACCTGCCGCCTTACCGGGCGGCGCTCGATGCCGGGGCCGCGACGGTGATGACCTCGTTCAATGACCTCGACGGCGTTCCGGCCACGGCCAACCGCTGGCTGATGCGCGACCTGCTGCGCGACGAACTGGGCTTCGGCGGATTCGTGGTGACCGACTACGGCACGATCGGCGAACTGAAAGCTCACGGCGTGGCGGGCGACGATGCGCAGGCTGCCGAACTGGCCCTGCGCGCCGGGGTCAACATGGACATGATGAGCGCCGCCTACCTGTTTCATGCCGCCGAACTGGTGCGGGAGGGGCGTATCCCGGAGTCGCTGATCGACAGCCTTTGCTGCGAGGTGCTGGCCGTGAAGTTCCGCCTGGGGCTGTTCGACGATCCTTTCCGCTACCAGGCGAAGGAGCGCGAGAAGTGCTATTACGCCCTGGAACATCTCGATGCCGCGCGCCGCGTGGCCCGCAGTTCGATGGTGCTGCTGGAGAACCGCGGCGGCGTGCTGCCCCTGAAAAAGGGGAGCCGGATCGCGCTGGTGGGACCTTTCGCCGATTCCCGGTGGGACCTGATCGGCTCGTGGGTTCATTTCGCCGAGGCCGGCCGGACCTCGACCTTTCTCGACGGACTGCGGGCGCGTTTCGGAGCCGACCGTGTGACCTATGCCCGCGGATGCGACCCGCACAAGGCCCTCGAAGGCGGTATTTCGGAGGCGGTGGCCGCAGCCGCGAAGTCGGACGTGGTGCTGGTCGCGCTCGGATTGAAGGCGGGGGAGAGCGGCGAGGCGGCAAGCCTTGCGTCGCTTGCGCTGCCCGACGCGCAGCGTGACCTGCTGGAGAGCTTGAAGCAAACCGGGAAACCGATTGTCGTCCTGCTGGTTACGGGCCGTCCTATGGAGCTGGCCCGTGAAGCGGAACTTGCCGACGCCCTGCTGCTGACCTGGTATCCGGGCACGATGGCGGGCGAGGCGCTGGCCGATGTCGTGTCGGGCGATTACAACCCTTCGGGGCGTTTGCCGATGACCTTTCCCCGCACGGTGGGGCAGATTCCGATCCATTACGACATGAAGAGCACGGGACGTCCGGCCGACGAGTCGGGCAAGCCCAACAAATACACTTCGCGCTATCTCGACGTACCCAATTCGCCGCAGTATTGTTTCGGCTACGGGTTGAGCTACACGACGTTCGGTTATTCGGACCTGCGGGTGCTGACGCCCGAAACCGCCGTCGGCGGCGAGGTTCGCGTGTCGGTCCGCGTGACCAACACGGGCGGCCGCGACGGCGAGGAGGTCGTGCAGCTCTACGTGCGCGATCTGCTGTCCGGTGTGACGCGTCCGGTTCGTGAACTGAAAGGTTTCCGGAAGGTCATGCTTCGCGCCGGGGAGAGCCGCGAGGTGACCTTCACACTGACGCCCGACGACCTTTCGTTCTGGCGTCTCGACAAAAAGTGGGGCCAGGAGCCGGGCGACTACCATGTCTGGGTAGGGCACGACTCCGACTGCACGCTCGGCGGCAGTTTCCGGATCACCGAATGATTCGTCTCTCCGGCACGGCGGCCGACGCCGCGGGTGCGGGACAGCTGCAAGGGAGCAGCGGCTTCGGCCGCCGCTCCCTTTTCCGTGCCCGGCGGGACGGTCCGGATGTCCCGGAAAAACCCGTTCGGAGATGTTTCGGACAAAAGGTTCCGGGGAATGGCTGGGCTTTCGCAAATTTTTTCTACCTTTGGAGGTCAAAACAGTACGCAATGATGGATTTGAAGACGATACGTGCCGAACTGCGCAAGCTGACCGCGATTGTCGACGGCTGGGAGCCTTCCGGGGAGATTCCGGCCCTCGAACGCGACCTGGCGCTGGAAAAACTGCGGACGCTCTACGATGCGGTGCGCTTTACGGAGGTGGAATCCCTTCCGGAATTCCCGGTTGCGGAGACGGAGCCTGCGGCGGCTCCGGTGCCCATCGACCTCGGGGCGGTGCTTTCGCTCGACCCGACGGACGAAGCCGTGTTCGAACCCGGTCCCGATGCCGTTTCAGGACCCGCGTTCGATGCGGAGGCGGAACCCGCAGAGCCGTTTTCCGAACCCGATACGACGGTCGCGGCCGATTCTGCCGGGGCGTTTGCCGGGGGGAATCCCGATACGGAGACGCCCGGAATGGCGGAGCCTGCGGTGTCGGATTCCGAGCCGGAACTTGAGGGGGAATCCGGATTTGAGCCTGATCCCGAAGCGGCGTCCGAAGCCGCATTCGTCGCCGGAGAATCCGAACCGGCCGCCGAATCCGGGCCGGTCGCTGCGCCTGAATCCGAGGCTGCGGCTGAACCGTCTGCGAAGCCGGTCGCTGCGCCCGGACCTGCCGCTGCGGCTGAATCGGCCGTCGTTCCGGAACCCGCTCCTGCGCCAGCTCCGGAACCCGCTCCTGCGGAGAAACCCCAATACATCGCGCCCACGCTGTTCGGGCTGGAGGAGGAGACCGTCCGCCACCGTCACAAACAGCGCGTCATCATGTCGCTCTACGATACGCCCGCGCCCGCCGAAAAGCCCGCAAGGCCCGAAACGGCGGAAAGACCGGCGGAGCGTCCCGAACCCGCTGCCCGCCCCGAACCCGCTGTGACGCTCGAACCCGCTGCCCGTCCCGAACCCGCTGCGACGCCCGGACCGACTGTCCGTCCCGGGTTTGCCGCGACTCCCGAACCGGCGGCTGCGCCTGCGTCCGCAGGTCCCGGGCCGCAGTCCGGAACGTCCGTGCCGCAGTCCGCGGCGGAACCCGTCACCGTTTCGGAAGCGCCTGCCGCCGCCGAGCCGGAGGAGGCCGAATCCGGAGCGAAGGAGGTTGCGGTCCCTGTCGGGGCCGTGCTGGGCGAGGTGATCAACCACGACGTGCAGACGCTGGCCGATACGATCGCTCCGCGGCGCGACATGGCTTCGGAACTGCGCCGCGGCGAACCGGTCGCCGACCTTCGCAACGCCATCGGCATCAACGACAAGTTCCTGCTGATCCGCGATCTGTTCGGCGGCGACGGCGAAGCCTATGAAGAGGCGATCGCGACGCTCAACGCCTTCGACGATTTCGACGAGTGCATGATCCACATTGCCGAGAACTACGCCTGGAATCCCAATTCGGACGGCGCGAAGTTTATGATGGAACTGCTCGAACGCAAATTCGCCTGACACGATGGCCAAACTCTATATCGTACCTACGCCGATCGGGAATCTGGACGACATCACGCTGCGCGCGGTGAACGTCCTGCGCGAGGTGGATTTCATCCTCGCCGAGGACACGCGCACGACGTCGTTCCTGCTGAAGCACCTCGGCATCGAGCAGAAACTCCGTTCGCACCACAAGTTCAACGAGCACGCCACGGTCGAAATGGTCGCCGGGGCGATCGCCGCGGGACGCAATGCCGCCCTGGTGTCGGACGCCGGGACGCCCGGCATTTCGGACCCCGGGTTCCTGTTGGTGCGCACGTGCGTCGAGGCGGGGATCGAGGTCGAGACGCTGCCCGGCGCCACGGCGCTGATTCCGGCGCTGGTGCAGAGCGGGTTTCCGTGCGACCGTTTCTGCTTCGAGGGCTTCCTGCCCCAGAAGAAGGGGCGGATGAAGCAGTTGCAGGCGCTTGCCGGCGAGGAGCGCACGATGATTTTCTACGAATCACCCTACCGCGTGGTCCGGTGTCTCGAGCAGTTCGCCGAGGTTTTCGGTGAAGACCGCCGGGTTTCGGTGTCGCGCGAGATCACCAAGAAGTTCGAGCAGACCGTGCGCGGAACCGTCGCCGAGGTGCTCGGGCATTTCCGCACGACCGAACCCAAGGGCGAGTTCGTGATCGTCGTGGCCGGAAAACCCAAAGTCCGCCGCGTCCGGGAGGACGGGGAGGAGTAACTCAAATCGAAACGCAATTGATGGAAGAGAACCGTACAGACGATACACAAAAGGTAAAACGTTCGTTTTCGGCGTGGCTCGGGGAGTTGCGCGAATTTATGAAGGGCCGTTTCAGCCTCGACGAGGACAAGGCGCAGCGCGACGAGGTCGTGGCCTCCGTCTCGAAGGGCGTGGAGTTCCGCGGCGTCAACCTCTGGGTGCTGATCTTCGCCACGATGATCGCCTCGCTGGGCCTGAACGTCAATTCGGCCGCGGTGATCATCGGCGCGATGCTCATTTCGCCGATCATGGGCCCGATCATGGGTGTCGGCCTCGCGCTGGGCATCAACGATTTCGAACTGCTCAAGAAGTCGCTGCGCAACCTGGCGCTGATGTTCATCGTCGCCATCATCACCTCGACGGTCTATTTCTTCATCTCGCCGCTCTCGTCGAACAGCAGCGAGCTGCTGGCGCGCACCGTGCCTACGACCTACGACGTGCTGATCGCCCTGTTCGGCGGCCTGGCGGGCATCGTGGCGCAGACGCGGCAGGACCGCACGTCGACCGTCATTCCCGGCGTGGCCATCGCCACGGCCCTCATCCCGCCCCTCTGTACGGCGGGCTTCGGACTGGCCACGGGGCAGTTCCGCTTTTTCATCGGCGCCTTCTACCTCTTCTTCATCAATTCGGTGTTCATCGCGCTGGCGACCTATGCCATGGTGCGTTTTCTGCAATACGAGAAGAAGGTCTTCATCGACAAGGTCCGCGAGCGCACGGTCAAGCGGCTGATGATGGTCATCACGCTGGTGACCTTCATCCCGAGCGTCGTCATCGGGTTCCACATGGTCCGCGTCTCGTTGTTCGAGGCCGTGGCCGACAAATACGTGTCGCAGGTCTTCAACTTTCCGCATACCCGCGTGATCGAGTGCAACAAACACTACGCGCAGGGCAAGAACCCCTCGCAGATCGAGCTGCTGCTCGTGGGCGAGCCGCTGGGCGAGGAGGTGATCGAGAATGCCCGTACGCAGATGCGCAATTTCGGGCTGGAGGAGGCCGAACTGGTCGTCCGGCAGGCCAATACGGAGGACAAGGTCGACGTGGTTTCGCTCCAGAAGAGCTATCAGGAGCTGCTGGAGGAGAAGAACCGCCGGATCGGCGAGATGTCTTCGCAGCTGAAACGCTACCGGGTGACCAACGTCGAGGTGAACGACATCTCGCGCGAAGTGGGGGCCATGATGGACAACATCGGGGCCATTTCGCTGACCAAGGGCATCACCTTCGACGTCGAGGGCACGCCCGGCGATACGACGCTCGTGTGCGTGGTGACGCCCCGGGATTCCGCGCTTCCGGTCGACCGTGAAACGCTGATCCGCTGGTTGAGAATCCGCACCAAGGTCGAGAACGTCAAACTTTTCGTGGAACCCTAATCCGGGCGGCAGGCATGAAACGAACCGATCTGACCATTTTGCAGCGCTTCTGGCTGGAGACCCTTTGGCTGGGCGCACGCGTGTTCGCCGTGATGCCTTACTGGTTCAAGTACTACGTCGTCGAAAACCTGCTTTTCGTCCTGCTCTACTACTGCCTGCGCTACCGCATGAAGGTCGTCAAGACCAACCTGCGGAACTCGTTCCCCGAGAAGAGCGAACGCGAACTGGCCGTCATCCGGCGGCGGTTCTACCGCACGCTGTCCGAAATCTTCGTCGACACGATCAACATGGCCTACATGAACGAGGAGAAGGGGCGGACGGTGCTTACGGTCAAAGACGTGGAGAAACACGTGGAAGCGGTGCACGGCCGCGACTGGATCGCCATGACGGCCCATTTCGGCTGCTGGGAGTACTGCTCCTACTGGGGGCTTTACGAGCGGTCGCAGATGCTGGTCGCCGTCTACCATCCGCTGCGCAGCAAGGTGATGGAGGAACTCTACCGGCGGCTGCGCAATTACGAAAATTCGATGACCGTCTCGATGAAGGAGAGCCTGCGTTTCTACCTGCGCAACCGGACCGGAGGCATCGCCGGCAAGAACCTCGTGATGGGGCTTATCGCCGACCAGAATCCCCCGCGGCGGCCCGACAGCCGTTGGTTCCGCTTCCTCAATCAGGATACGATCTTCTTCGACGGTGGCGAGAAACTGGCCCTGCGCTGCAACCTCCCGGTCTACTTCGTGAAGATGAGCCGCCTGCGGCGGGGACGCTACGAAATGTCCTTCGAACTGATTTATGACGGCAAAGAGGAGGTCGCCGAATACGAAATCACGCAGCGTTACGTTCGTAAGTTGGAGCGGATGATCTGCGAGTGTCCCGAACTGTGGATGTGGTCGCATCGCCGCTGGAAGCACAAACGAACTCATGCCGGTCGCTAAAATTATCATACTCAACTGGAACGGTGCGGACCACCTGCGTCGTTTCCTGCCGTCGGTCGTGGCCGCGGCTCCCGCCGGCGTCGAGGGCATCGTCGCCGACAACGGTTCGACGGACGACTCTCTTGCGGCGCTCGCCGCCGGGTTTCCGTCGGTCACGGTCCTGCGCATGGACCGCAACTACGGCTTTGCCGGAGGCTACAACCGCGCATTGGAGTATATCGAGGCCGATTATTACCTGCTGCTGAACTCCGATGTCGAGACCCCCGAGGGGTGGCTTGCGCCGATTCTCGACTGTCTGGACCGGAATCCCGACGTGGCGGTCGCCGCGCCGAAGCTGATCTCCTGCGCCGACCGCACGGAGTTCGAGTATGCGGGGGCTGCGGGCGGTTTCATCGACTACCTGGGCTATCCCTTCTGCCGGGGGCGCATCCTGCGCTGCGTGGAGAAGGACCGGGGCCAGTACGACGACGAGCGCGACGTGTTCTGGGTGAGCGGCGCGGCTTTCTGCTGCCGGGCCGACGTGTTCCGTGCGCTGGGCGGCTTCGACGGCGATTTCTTCGCCCACATGGAGGAGATCGACCTCTGCTGGCGGATGCAGCTGGCGGGTTACCGGGTGCGGATCGTGCCCCGGAGCAGGGTCTACCACCTGGGCGGCGGCACGCTCCAGACCGATTCTCCGGCCAAGGTCTTCTACAATCACCGGAACAATCTCGCCATGCTTTACAAGTGCGCCTCGCCCGCACAGCGGCTTTGCGTGGCCGTTGCGCGCCCGGCGCTCGACCTGCTCGCCGCGCTGTCCTACCTCATGCAGGGCCGCCGGGACAACTTCCGCGCCGTGTTCCGCGCCTGGGGCGACTTCATCCGCTGGCACGGGGCGCTGGCCCGCAAACGGCGTGAGATCCGCGCGAACCGCAAGGGCTCCGCCGCGGAAAACATCTACCGCGGCTCGGTGGTGCTGCGCTATCTTTTCGGCCGGCGGACCTTCGGCGGCATGATGCGCTGACGCGGAGCCGATGTCGTCGTTTTCGCAACGGGACTTGTGCGATCTTCGTTTTTTGCGTATCTTTCTGAAAAATACCCTCGCTTATGATACGTGCGGCTCTTCTGCTGTCGGCAGTCGTGTGTTTTTTGCAGCCTTTTCGCGCGTCGGCGACAGGGCAGGCTGCCGAACGGCTTGTCGTCGGGCGCGATACGATGCAGTTGTTCGCACTGCCGCTGGCGACGGCGGATTCCGCCGTGCTCGCCCGGCTCGAAAAACGGCTGGACGAACTCGATGCCTCCGGCTCTACGGCTTGCTGGCGTCGGTGTATCGGTGTCTGGCGGCTGGACGACGAGGGCATCTTGTGGCTTGAGTGCGTGAACACCGAGGACGGCGACGTCGTATTTTCCGGAGCGGAGCTGGTTCCCGAATTTGCAGCGGGATCACGCGCCCGGGCCGGCTGGTTCAGCGGAGAGATCCGCTATGGCACGGGGAATCTGGTGTATTACCAACACGATGGATTTATGCGGAATCTCGAACGCGAATGGGTGGCTGCGGTGTCCGAGGGGCGCGTGAGTGAGACGAAAGCCTACCGGAACCGGCTGTATGAAAGAGGTGCGGATGCGACGGACAATGCACAGCGTGTGGCCGCGGCGTTCGACAGCCTTCATGTCGGAAAGTCGCCCGATCTGCTGTCGCTGTATGTGGTCTTTGCAGCCGATTCCACAGGGCGGGTGGTTCGGATCGACCGGGCGCGACTGTTGTCGGAAAAGGGAAGTCCTGTTGTCAGCGATCCGGCTGACCCGCTGTTGCAGGCAGCTCTGCGGGCGTTTCGCTCGGTGTCGCGCTGGGATGCCTGGTGGGTCGGAGAGACCTGGAAGGAACAGGCGTATTTTATTCCGCTGCGCAGGGCCGGGAGGGTTTGGAAACCGCGAAGAGGATAACGATGCTTATTGCTCCGGCTTGCAGGGGAGCGTGAACCAGAAGGTCGAGCCTTTGCCCGGTCGGGATTCGACGCCGATGCGGCCGCCCATCGTTTCGACGATCGACTTCGAGATCGCCAGTCCGATGCCGATGCCCTGCCTGAACGATCCCGCCTTGACGAAACGTTGGAAAAGCTGTCCCCGGTGTTCTTCGGGGATGCCGGCTCCCGTGTCGGCGACGTAGACGTAGAGTTCCCCGCCGCGGATTTCGAACCCGAAATCGACGGAACCTTCGGAGGTGAATTTCACGGCGTTGCTCAAAAGGTTGGCGATCACCTGAATCAGCCGTTTGCGGTCCGTGCGGATGTAGCGGACGGGATATTTTCTGTGGAAGGTGATCCGCACCGGGCTGTTCTCCGGCTGCCGCATGCGGAAACCGCCTTCCAGCTCTTCCATGACGGCATTGAGTTCCACGTCGGTATATTCGTAGCCGAGGGTTCCGGCTTCGATCTTCGAGAGATCGAGGATGTCGCTGAGTTGCTGCATCAGTACCTCGCCGTTGGAGCGGATGATGCGCATGTACTCCTGTTTCTCGGTCGGGGCGGGGTCGTCCATGAGCAGTTCCGAGAATCCGATGATGGCGTTCAGCGGCGTGCGCAGTTCGTGGCTCATGTTGGCCAGGAAGCGTGATTTCATGCGGTCCGACTCCTCGGCGCGAACGCGGGCTTTCTCCAGTTCGCGCTGGGTGCGTTTCTGGGCCGAGATGTCGCTTACGGTCAGCACCACCCGGGGTTGTCCTGCGACGGTGAGGAAATTGCCCGCCACGCTTACGTCGCAGTCGACGGTCTCCGTGTGGTCGTCGGAGGTGTAGAGCACCATCGGGACCTCCAGTCCCGAGAAGCCTTTCTTCGTCCGGAACACCCCGGTGATGGCCGCGCGGACGGGACAGTCGGCGCACAATTCGTGCGTGCCGCAGACGCCGGCGTCCTCGCCGTTCCTGCAGCGCAGCAGGTTGCCCACCTTGGGCGGCACGGCTTGCGGTGCGGTTCCCGTCGCGGAGCGATAGTTGGTTTGCAGAACGTTGAAATCGGGGTCGATCAGCAGCAGGTAGGCGGCTACGTTGCGGAATATGCAGTCGTTGATCCGGTCGCTTGTTCGGATGTACCGGCGCTGGTAGCAGATACGGACGGCCAGGAGGACGCAAAACGCCGCCAGCACCCCTGTTCCTATTACGTATAACAACTGCATCCGATTATTCGGTTTTCGTTTCCGATCCCAAAGGTAGGTAAAATCCGGTGAAATAGGAGGGTAAATGATAAAAAAGACATCCGGAATCGTCCGGATGTCTTTTTTTGTCGGTGGGGGATCTTTCTATTTGTTGATCTTGGCCCACGAGTCCTTGAGCGTTACCGTGCGGTTGAACACCAGATGACCGGGGGTCGAGTCGGTGTCGGGGCAGAAGTAGCCCACGCGCTCGAACTGTACGGCCTGGCCTACGGGGATGTCGCGCAGCGACGGCTCGAGGTAGCCTGTGATTTTGACCATTGATTCGGGATTGAGGTTGTCCTCCCAGGTCTGCCCTTCGTCCACGTCGTCGGGGTCCTCCTTCGTGAAGAGCGGGTTGAACAGCCGGATTTCGGCCTCCACGGCATCCGCGGCCGACACCCAGTGGATGACGCCTTTCACGCGGCGGCCGTCGCTCGACGAACCTCCGCCCGACATCGGGTCGTAGGTGCAGCGCAGTTCGGTGATGTTGCCCCCCTCGTCCTTGACGACCTCCTCGCACTTGATGAGGTACGAATAGCGCAGGCGCACCTCGCCGCCCGGCGAGAGGCGGAAGAACTTCTTGGGCGGATTCTCCATGAAGTCGTCGCGCTCGATCCAGATCACCTTCGAGAAGGGAACCTGCCGCGTGCCGGCGGCTTCGTCCTCGGGGTTGTTGATCGCCGTGAACAGCTCGGTTTTGTCGTCCTCGTAGTTCGTGATGACCACCTTCAGCGGATTCAGCACGGCCATGCGGCGCTGGGCGACCCGGTTCAGGTCTTCGCGCACGCAGTATTCCAGCTTCCCGAGGTCGATCACGTTGTCGCGCTTGGCGACGCCCACCATCTCGGCGAAGTTGCGCACCGAGGCGGGCGTGTAGCCCTTGCGGCGCAGGGCGCAGATCGTCGGCATGCGGGGATCGTCCCAGCCCATCACGGCGCCCTCCTGCACGAGCTTCAACAGCTTGCGCTTCGACATCATCGTATAGGTGAGGTTCAGGCGCGCGAACTCGTACTGGTGCGAGGGGAAAATGTCGAGCGCCTGGATGAACCAGTCGTACAGCGGACGGTGCACGTCGAATTCCAGGGTGCAGATCGAGTGGGTGATCCGCTCGATCGAGTCGCTCTGGCCGTGGGCGTAGTCGTACATCGGGTAGATGCACCACTTGTCGCCCGTGCGGTGATGCTCGGCGTGGATGATGCGGTACATGATCGGGTCGCGGAACAGCATGTTCGGATGGGCCATGTCGATCTTGGCGCGCAGCACCTTGGCTCCGTCGGGGAACTCGCCGTTCTTCATTCTCGTGAACAAATCGAGGTTTTCCTCCACCGAACGGTCGCGCCACGGCGAGGGCGTTCCCGGCACGGACACCGTGCCGCGGTTTTCGCGGATCTCGTCCTGCGTCTGGTCGTCGACGTAGGCCAGCCCCTTCTTGATCAGTTCGACGGCCCATTCGTAGAGCTGGTCGAAATAGTCCGACGCATAACGCTCCAGCTCCCACTGGAAGCCGAGCCACTGGATGTCGCGCTTGATCGAGTCGACATACTCCACGTCCTCCTTGACGGGGTTCGTGTCGTCGAAGCGCAGGTTGCACTTGCCGCCGTATTTCTTCGCCAGTCCGAAGTTGATGCAGATGCTCTTGGCGTGTCCGATATGCAGGTAGCCGTTCGGTTCGGGCGGGAAACGGGTCTGTACGCGCGTTTCGCCCTTGGCGATCGACTCTTCGATGATCTCTTCGAGGAAGTTCAGCGACTTCTCCCGTGTTTCGTTTGTTTCGCTTGCCATATGTTTCGCTTGTTGTATTTTTATTTTTTAGCCTTGGGGCCGATGTTGAACAGCTTCTGGATGTCTACCGAGAGCTTGACCATCTGTTGCGTGCCCATGCCTGAGCCGTCGTAATGGAAGACCATGCCCGCCTCGACGCCCATCGTTCCCTTGAAGAACCGGCGGTCGTAACCGATCCACGTGCGGTTGTAGATATGGTCGGTGGTCGAGTAGAACTGTTCGCCGGCATAGAGCGGTTCGCCGACATAGGCGTACCGGAACGGCTGGAGGTTTTCACCCAGATAGAGGTTGTTTTCGAGTTTCACGCCCCATTTGGTCATGACGAAGTCGATCTGGGCGCCCTTCTGCTTTTTCCATCCCGACTCGATGCTGCGCGCCCGCTGGGGTGCGAACAGAAAGCCCGCCTTGATGTCGAAGTCGAAGTAGGCGTTGAACTCCCAGCCCGCATAGGGATTGACCAGCAGGTTGTCCGTCACGTTCTCGTTGCCGATCTTTCCGGCGAAATGGAACATCGAGAAGGCGTAGCCGAAGTAGAACCCCTTGTCGAGCGTGTAGCGGCCCGCCGAGATGATGCGGAACATTTCGCGCGACTCCTCGGAGTACATGCCCTCCCAGTCGATGGCCATTTCCACATAGGTGTTCCTGCGTTCCGTGGATTTGTAGTGTCCCAGAAAACCCGAAAGGCGGTTGTGGTAGAACGCCGTCGAATCCCCGAAGAAAGCCAGCGAGTAGTCGCCCAGCAGCTCTTTGCGGTCGAAGATTCCGGCGTTGGCCTGCACGTTCCTGCTGTTGAACTGGTAGTAGGCCAAGGGGCGCGCCTTGCTCAGGAATTTGGTGTCGTCGCCGAAGTTCTGCAAGAGGTCCACGCCGACGATCAGCCGGTTTTTGTCCATCCATTCCACGCCGATCCGGGGTGTGAGCCGGGCGCTGAAGAGCGTCTGCGATTCGTTGAAATCGTTGTTGGCGTACTCCCGGTTGTCGAAGCGGGTCGTGAAGTCGGCGCCGACGATCAGCTTCTGCGCTTGGAGACCCCCCCCCGTAATGAAGAGGGCGAGCGCGAATGTCAAGACTTTTTTCAGAGGCATAGTGTTGTGTTGATTAGGACCCCAAAAATAGGTAAAATATTTATTATTTGACTACTTTTGACCCCGAAATCATTTATTTGAACACGTTATGCGAAAAATCACCAACGAGGAGCTGGGGCGTCCCACGGCCGGAGAGTTCGCCGCGATGGCGAAAATGCCCGTTACGGTCGTGCTCGACAACGTCCGTTCGCTGCAGAACGTGGGGGCGTTCTTCCGCACGGGGGACGCTTTCGCCGTGGAGCATATCGCCCTGTGCGGGATTACGGCCGTGCCGCCCAACCGCGACATTCATAAAACGGCGCTGGGGGCCGAGCTGACCGTGCCGTGGAGCTATTACGAGACCACCGAAGCGTGTATCGACCGCCTGCACGCCGAGGGCTACGAGGTGCTGGCCGTCGAGCAGGTCGAGGGCGCCGTGATGCTCGATGCCTTCCGCGCCGCGCCCGGCGTGAAGTATGCGCTGGTCTTCGGCAACGAAGTGATGGGCGTGGGGCAGTCGGCCGTGGACCGGTGCGACGGCGCGATCGAAATCCCGCAGGCCGGGACCAAACATTCGATCAACGTCGCAGTTTCGGGCGGCGTCGTTTTGTGGAGTTTTTTCTGCCGGATCGGGCCGGGACGCTGATCGGGCCGGGACGCTGACCGGGCCGGGAGAATGGCCGGCGGACGGCCGGGTTCAAATAAATTTGGCATTGCGCCCGGCTTGCGCTATATTTGCCCCGATTTACAGGAGATAACAGTAAGTCTTCCTTTGCAAAGGGAGGTTCGGGAGGGATTGTCGATATGGAATAGGCGTTTTGCGCCGTAATACGAATCCGATGGATTCCATGTCGGAACCTTGCGAACGAGTGAAATGTAGAATGCTCCATCGGATTCGCAGTAAACTATGTCTGTAGAAAGTACTGTCAGGGCCGTTACGACCTACCGGCTGACGGAGATGAAACAGCGCGGCGAAAAGATCGCCATGCTGACCTCGTACGACTATTCGATGGCGAAGATCGTCGATGCCGCGGGTATCGACGTGATTCTTGTCGGCGATTCGGCGGCCAATGTGATGGCCGGTTATGAAACGACGCTTCCCATCACCCTCGATATGATGATCTATCACGCCTGCTCGGTCGTGCGCGCCGTCAATCGCGCGCTGGTGGTCGTCGATCTGCCGTTCGGCACCTATCAGGGCAATTCGAAGGTGGCGCTCGATTCGGCCATCCGCATCATGAAGGAGACCGAAGCCGACGCCGTGAAGATCGAGGGCGGCGAGGAGATTCTCGAATCGGTCAACCGCATCCTCTCGGCCGGTATTCCGGTGATGGGACACCTCGGACTTACGCCGCAGTCGATCCACAAGTTCGGCACCTACAATGTACGTGCGAAGGAGGAGGCCGAGGCCGAGAAGCTGGTGCGCGACGCCCATCTGCTGAGCGAAGCGGGCTGTTTCGGCATCGTGCTCGAAAAGATTCCCGCCGCGCTGGCCGCCCGTGTGACGGGTGAAATTCCCACCCCGACGATCGGCATCGGCGCCGGCGGTGCCTGCGACGGTCAGGTGCTGGTAATTCACGACATGCTGGGCATCAACAAGGGATTTTCGCCCCGTTTCCTGCGCCGCTACGCCGACCTGCACGAGTTGATGACGGGGGCTGTACAGCAATATATCAAGGATGTGAAGGAGTGCGACTTCCCCAGCGAGAAGGAGCAGTATTAGGAGATATTTTAAAGTGAATTGCGGGGCGCGGAACGGCGTCCCGTTTTTTTTGCAGCGGCGGATCGCCGGGCTGTTGCCCGCAGTCCGACCGCAAAGGCGGTGGCGATGCCTGCGGTCCGTATCGCGTTGAGATACGGCAGGCTGTTGCGTTTATCATAAATTGTTGATAAAAAAATCGAAGGGAAGGCCCGGAATTTAGGCTGTTTCAAAAAAAATGATTACTTTTGCATGCAACAAAAATCCACGTTCATTATGTCTTTTATCAATGAAAGGGTTCAGCCCGAAGGACTTACCTTCGACGATGTGCTGCTTATACCCGCCTATTCGGAAGTGTTGCCGCGAGAGGTCAGTGTCCAGACCCGTTTCTCGCGAAATATCAAACTCAACATCCCCATTGTGTCCGCCGCCATGGACACCGTTACGGAAGCGCCGCTGGCTATCGCGCTGGCCCGTGAAGGCGGAATCGGCGTGATTCACAAGAATATGTCGATCGCCGAGCAGGCCGCGCAGGTCCGCCGGGTGAAACGCGCCGAGAACGGCATGATCTACGATCCGGTGACCATCTCCAAGGAGAATACCGTCGGCGACGCCCTGAACCTGATGCGTGAGAACAAGATCGGCGGCATCCCGGTCGTGGACGGCAACAACATCCTGATCGGCATCGTCACCAACCGCGACCTGCGGTTCCAGCGCGACATGATGCGCCGCATCGAAGAGGTGATGACTCCGGGCGACCGGCTGATTACGACCCATAGCACCGAATTGTCGCACGCGTCGGAGGTGCTGCTCAACAGCAAGATCGAAAAGCTCCCCGTGGTGGACGACAAGGGCCATCTGGTGGGGCTTATTACTTATAAGGACATTACCAAGGTGCAGGACCATCCCAATGCCTGCAAGGACGCCAAGGGCCGCCTGCGCGTGGCCGCCGGCGTGGGCATTACGCCCGATGCGCTGGAGCGTGTCAAGGCGCTGGTCGCCGAAGACGTCGATGCCGTGGTGCTCGACTCCGCGCACGGGCATTCGATCGCCATGGTGCGCAAGCTGCGGGAGATCAAGGAGGTTTATCCTTCGCTGGAGGTGATCGCAGGCAACGTAGCTACGGCCGAAGCCGCCCGGTTCCTGATCGAAAACGGGGCCGACGGCGTGAAGGTCGGCATCGGGCCGGGTTCGATCTGCACGACGCGCATCATCGCGGGCGTGGGCGTTCCCCAGCTTTCCGCGATCTTCGACGCGGCTTCGGCGGCGGCCGGAACCGGCGTGCCCGTCATCGCCGACGGCGGTCTGCGCTATTCGGGCGATCTGGTGAAGGCACTGGCTGCAGGCGGCGACTGCGTGATGATCGGCTCGATGTTCGCCGGCACGGAGGAGGCTCCGGGCGAAACGATCATCTACAACGGCCGTAAATTCAAATCCTACCGCGGCATGGGGTCGATCGACGCCATGAAGGCCGGATCGGCCGACCGTTATTTCCAGAAAGGGTGCGAAAACAACTTCAGCAAACTCGTTCCCGAAGGCATTGCGGCCCGTGTGCCGTTCAAGGGAACGCTGAGCGAGACGGTCTATCAGTTGGTCGGCGGCGTTCGCGCCGGCATGTTCTACTGCGGCGCGAAGGACATCGAGACCCTGCAGCGCGCGCGCTTCGTCCGCATCACCTCTTCGGGTATGCACGAGAGCCATCCGCACGATGTGGCCATTACCAGCGAAGCGCCCAACTACAGCAGCGAACGTTAGTTATGAATCCCGAAATCGCGGCCTGCGGGCTTTTTTGTGGAAACTGCCGCAAATTCGGCAAAGGAAGCTGTCCGGGGTGTCGCCCGAACGAAAAGGCGTCGTGGTGCAAGGTGCGGGCATGCTGCATCGAACACGGCTGGCAGAGCTGCGCCGAATGTACGCTGATGCCGCCTCAGACCTGCAAGAAGTTCGACAACTTTATCGCCAAGGTCTTTCAGGTCGTTTTCCGTTCCGATCGCCGGGGATGCGTCGAACGTATCCGCGAAGTGGGGCCGGAGGCTTTCGCCGCGGAAATGCGTCTTTCGGGAAGCTACAACCGTCCGGTAAAGAAACAATTATAAGGATTCGAAGTCTTCCTTGACAAAGGGAGATCAAGAGGGATTTTAAGCATGAAACCGGCGTCTGAGACGCCGTAACGTGAGTCCGACGAGTTTCATGGCTTGTAAACCATCCGAAATTGATGAACCCAGATTCGTCAGA
>ERZ772882.607-NODE-607-length-46056-cov-33.779374_pt1 | contig 46056 bp, 36 predicted proteins | sample MGYA00580576_ERZ772882 | MGnify/ENA primary metagenome ERZ772882 (study PRJEB29015, sample SAMEA2737658) | human gut metagenome | biome: human gut; feature: human-associated habitat; material: faeces | place: China | collected 2012 ... | reverse complement strand
TTTGTGTCTGCGACGTTTCTGTTATGCAAGGAATATGTACAATAAAATGAATTTTTGTCGTTTTACAAGCAAAATCCCACGAAACCCAATAGGTTGCGGATTTGAGGTTTACTTTATTTATGTATACATTTGCAAATATTTTTTCTAAATTCCAAATAATTTAAACAAAAGCAACTTATGAAAAAGGTTTTATGGATGATATTCATGACTTTTATGGTCTTGAACGTGAATGCGCAGAAGTCCATTTCTTCTGACGAAGTGATAACAAGCAACATTCAATATAAGAATGGGAAAGATACTTATATCAAAGAACGTTGCAAACTCGACATCTGTTATGACAAGAGTAAAAAAAACTCACCTGTAGTAGTGTGGTATCACGGAGGCGGATTGACCAGTGGACAAAAAGAGATTCCCGGACTGCTGAAGAAACAAGGCTTTGTTGTAGTAGGTGTAAACTACCGTTTACTTCCCAAGGTAAAAATAGACGAATGCCTAGATGATTGTGCAGCTGCATTGGCATGGGTATTCCAAAATATCAGTCAATATGGTGGAGATGCAAAGAAAATATTTGTTTCGGGACATTCTGCCGGCGGCTATATTACAACCATGTTAGGATTAGATAAGACTTGGCTTTCACGTTATGGAGTTGATGCCAACAACATTGCCGGTCTGATTCCATTCAGCGGTCAGATGATTAGCCATTTTGCTTATCGCAAGATGAACGGCATCGATAATCTGCAACCAACTATCGACAAGTATGCCCCACTCTATCATGTTCGCAAGGATGCAGCTCACTTGGTGTTGATAACAGGCGATCGCAACATAGAACTATTTGGCCGTTATGAAGAAAATGCATATATGTGGCGCATGATGAATCTGATAGGACGCCCAGACACCCAGCTTTACGAATTGGGCGGATATGGTCATGGTGCCATGGCACAGCCAGCCTTCCACATTCTCATTCAGACTATCCATAAAATGCTAGGAGAAAAATACAATTTTTAATTCTCTGTCTATTTAAGCAATCCCGATTTATCTCTTCACTCTTCACCTTCTCGCCCGTAACCCCTCTGTTTATCGGGGTTTCGGGAGGTGAAGAGTTTTCTTTATCTCTTCACCCACTCTTCACCCCTCTTCACCCATATAGAAATACACTATACGCAATATGGGGAAAAAAAGAGGAAAAAGCATGGCGGTTTGGGAAAATAATCGTAAATTTGCAATTGGAAAACAAAGATTAGGAATTATGATAGAGACTAACGATAGAATATTGCCGGTAGGCATCCAGTCTTTTGAGAAAATCAGAAAGGATGGATACCTTTATGTTGACAAGACAGATATCATCTGGCAACTTGCCAACAGAAACAAAACGTATAATTACCTGAGCCGCCCACGCCGCTTTGGTAAATCCGTTCTTGTAGATACGCTCGAAGCCTACTTCATGGGCAAGAAGGAACTCTTCGAGGGATTGAAGATCATGCAGATGGAGACGGAATGGGTGAAGCGACCTGTCATCAGACTGGATATGAGTCGTGCGGGCGCAGAGCCGGAAACATTGCGCTCTTATCTCAATAATATATTCAGACAATACGAAGGAGAATATTCATTGGCTCCTGACCCTACAGATAGTCTTGCTGACCGCTTTGATGCAATAATCGTGGGGGCATATAAGCAAACCGGACAGCAGGTTGCCATCCTCATCGATGAATACGACTCGCCATTGCAGCATTCCTGGAAGACTCCTTATCACGAAGCATGTACCGCTATCTATAGGGAGGTGTTTGCCATTCTCAAAGCAGACGACAAATACGAGAAGTTTGTCTTCATTACCGGCATCACCAAGTTTACGCAGATTTCTCTCTTCTCAGTGCTCAACAATCTGAGCAACATCAGCTTTGAGCCGGAATATGCGGCTCTCTGCGGTATCACCAAGGAAGAAGTTTTGCGTGATTTCAAGCCGGAAATCAACAAGTTGGCAACAAGCAAGGGATGGACTTTCGATGAAGCCGTAGCACAATTAACAGCTTATTATGATGGCTATCATTTCTGTCATGAAAACATGGTTGATGTCTTCAATCCATTCAGTCTTATCAATGCACTCGCTGATTCCAAACTGAAGAACTACTGGGCTTCATCGGGCGCAACCTCGCTACTCCCTAAATTTGTGGATAATATAGAAATGAGACTGAAAGATTTTGAGAATTGTCCGATAGACAGCGATACACTGGAGACTTCCGACGTAACAGGTGGCGGAGCGGAACTTTTCCTCTATCAGTCGGGGTATCTTACGATAAAGGGGTATATGGACGAGATTTATTTGCTAGGCATTCCAAACTATGAAGTTCGAAAGGCTCTATACAAGATTGTATTGCCAGCCTTGACACTACAATCGAATGCACTAGTAATATCAACCCAGAATATGTTGTTGTACTCCCTAAAGCTTGGCAATCTCCCCGAAGCCATGAAATGCCTGAAGGCGCTTATTGCGGATGTACCTTACAGCAACAAGAAGCTTGCCAGCATGGATATGGAAGAGCGCTACCGCCTGATTCTGAGCACCATCTTCAATGCCATCGGCTGCCGGGTGGAAGTGGAGAAGATGATTGCTACGGGCAGGATTGACATGGTGGTAGAAACTACCAACTTTATCTATGTGCTTGAATTGAAGCTGAGCAACAACGGTGGCGTGGATGCTGCCACGGAGCAGATAAAAGCCAAGCAGTATGCCGAGCCATTCAAAGCTGATAAGCGAAAAGTAATCGCCCTTGCCATAGAACTGGATGATAAGGGAAAAGGATTGGTAGATTGGAAGGAAGTATAAAGAAGAATAAAGAAGGAAACGGAAAAAAGCCCCCGGTGCCATACGCATCGGGAGTTTTTTTTATGCACCAGGCAGCAAAGGTGCTGCCTGGTGGGGGTACGATAGAGATTCCGTTTGTCTGTATCTCACTTACCGCTTTTATTCGGGCTTTGTATCAAAGAAACCGATAAACTCATCAAAATCTCGAAGGATGTCAGTCAACTTAGGATTACTCTTTTGAACTATAATAGCTATGTAATTGTCAACTTCTTCATCTCTAAGAATAGAAACCTTGACACAAAACCGATCTCGTTTATCGAATTCGTTAAACCATCTGGTAAAAAGACGAGCTCGCATAGCCTGTCTGCTATCCCCCGTTTCACATTGATATAAAAGAATGTCCGGATTCGTGAGAAAGAACTCTTCAATAATACTTTGTACAGTCTCTTTTACTTTAGAATCGTTAGGAGAATTCTTCTTGTTTTCATTGAGAATACCGAATTCATACGCTTTTTCATCCTCCCAGATATTATTATTTTCAACAAATTCTATTCGATACTGAACACCATAATCTGTCAAGAACTTATATGAGCCATTATCTATCCAGACCTTATAAGGAGAATGAAAATTGAGGCGCGTTAAGTTAAAGGCCTGCATAGCAGTTTGCAGCCTCCTTACGTGCTTTAGCAAAGTCTATTTGAGCCTTTGCCTCCATTTCTCTTTTACGTTTAACCATGTCTCGTAATACAGCAATTGCTTCTTCACGAGTTTTAATTTTTAAAGCCATATTTATCCATTTAAAAGTTCTACTTCTATTTGTCTGCAAAGATAAGCTTTTATTTTGAAAATGCAAAGAAAACAGGAGAAAAGTTTCGAAAAAATATGGTGGTAGTTCTTGAACCCACCTATCACAGTGACACATAGAAAACGGTGCTATACGCATCGGGGGCTTTTTTATTTTATTCCCCAGGCAGCACCTTTGCTGCCTGGGGGTACGATAGAGAATCAGGGGCTAGTCTGCCCAAATTCCCTTATTTGTTGAATTATCCCAGAAATCCTTCACTTTTTCGTCGCTGTAATCCGCTTCTGACGCCTTCTGGATAACAGAGCCGGCGAGGATGGCTGTGGTTTCCATTTCCATGACGCTAACCACTGGCTTGATATATCTTTTCTTTTTCATATCTGTTTTTATTACTATTTTTTATTACTTGATGATAACCTTCATGGTCTTGCCGCCACGCTTCACGATGTTCACACCCTTCTGCAAATTCTGTAGGCGACGGCCCTGGAGGTCGTAGTATTCAGCCTTGCTATCTGCTGTAGTCTCCAACTGCTCGATGGCTGTAGTGCTGCCGCCTACGCTGATGCTGAACATTCTGGCACCTGCTGCAGGAGCTGATGAGTTATCTACCATGTAAGCACGGAAAGGCTTGCAGCCCACAGACTCTGTTTTTGTTTCACCCAACAGCTTGGCTGGGTTCATCAGCTTGTCGCCCTTCATGATGTAGCAGTTGTTATCAGTATCCTTGCTGAACTCCTTTTGGGTGTAGATGCCCTGGAGTTTGTAGTTGGCGTCAGCAGTTTCAGCAGTCTTTACTTCATTTGCAATCTCCATGTTGGCTACAGTGAAGTCGAGCTTTGTTGCTCCATCATTCATCTTGATGATAACAGGAGTACCAGCTGCGATGTTAGTCTCTATCTCTTCGAGTTCTACGGTTTCTGTAACATCATCAGCTGAAAGAAGCTTGAAGGCACGGAAGTTCTGATTTGCGAGAGATACCTCGAATGGCAGACAGAGCGTAGCCCAGGTAGTGCCTTCCTTAACTGGGCGGATATAAGATGCAGCCTTGGCTGCGAATGGCTCGTAAGCCACGAAATCCTTATCGTCGTCAAGTACGAGATTATCCGTAGCAAGAGTTTCTCCCGTTGCTCCTATCTTCTCATCGCCATAATACTGATTGCCATCAGACTGACTACCAGACACACGAACGTGATAAACACTACGCCGAGAATGAGGCAGATATAGAAACGCCCTCTCCTGATGAAATCACCCAAGCTGAAATGACACATCGGGTAATCATCAAGATAGGTCCTGTATTCCCTCACCATGACATTATTCATGATGACTACATAAATGAGGAGAAACAAAGCTACTATCAGGATAGCCTGTTCTTCTTTGGCTAATGATTCTATTATACTTTTCATGGTGCAAATATAGTGTTTTTCTTTGAAACAAGGTGTCCAGTTGCCCCTACTAGGTGTCCAGTTGCTACAAAATAGGTGTCCATTTGGTGGGGCAAATGGACACCTAGTATACATTCTTTAACAGTTCTTCTCTCTCCAAGCCGTAGGAGAACAGCCTTCTTTCTCTTTGAACATACGGTAGAGATTGGAGCGGGAAGAGAAGCCGCACTCGGCAGAAATCATATCATTGCTATAGTTGGGCTTTTCCAAAATCATCTTTTTAGCAGCCTCAAAACGTACCTCGGCAAGCCAGAAACGGAAGGTGGTATTGAGCCCCGAGAAGTATTTGGACAGCTCTGCCTTAGGGATATCCAACGAGCGTGACATGGTAACCATATTCAATATGGTATCCCTGTACCCCCCATCGGCACACCATGTTTCCAGTTTCTCGCGGATGATTTCCTGCCGTCTTTCTGAAAGCTGCGATTGTAAAGTTTCTTTCTTATCATCCAGTTCTTCATTCTGCAGTTCTAAACAGGCATTGTCTTTCACGCATTCCATGGCAGCATTCTCTTCTTCCTCCTTATCCAGAAGTTCTTCGGAAGGTACATAATTATAGCCCAAAGCCATAAAACTGAGCGTGAAGAAAAAGACAGCAAGCAGTCCCAGAGGTCCGATAACATATAGAGATTTAGTGGAAAGAACTACAAAAGGCAGGGCTACTGCAGGGAAAAAGAGCATGAATATACTGGCTCGCGCATATCTCACGTAAGGCAGGATATCGTAACCAGCCATCACCTCCAGCATCCTTCTGCGCTTTCTGATTTCCACTATTATCATATAGATGCAATAGGCTACGTTGATGCCGAACAGGACTATCATCACATAAATCCAGCTGCCGATATGGAAGTTTCCGCTCAGGATAAAGCCGATGCAGAAGGCAGCCAATATGGCGGCATAAATGCTGGCGCAAACGATGTTCATCTTCCGGCGGTTGGCATGCGTTGCCTCGATATTGTAAATGCCAATAGAGATGAGCGAGAAGCAAGGGGGATAGGCGAGCATGTTGAAAACGGCTCCCACTGCAGCGTCTTGAGCCCGGAAGCCCAGAAGCATCTGCATGAGAAATTGTATGGCTAATCCTACCATGGCTCCGATAATCAGCCATCGTGACACTTCATATCGCCGGTTCATCCACTTCATGTGCAATCGGGTAATACCCAGGATGAGGATATTGATGAACATAAATAGAAAACAGGCGAACTGCAATAAATATAATGTATCCATTTCGTTCTTATTTTTGTATTTGGCATCTGCCAAGATTATCGTTAACACGTTAAAACGTATGCAAAAGTACAAATTTTATTTTTAAACGGAGGGGAGAAATGGGGAAAAAGTGAATAAAAGGACGAAAAAAAATGGTTTTATTTATCGGGAACAGCAGACTAGCGAAACTAGAACAGCAGACTAGCGATAGGCAGAACAGTGGGCTGTCTGAGCCAAACAGCGAACGAAAACCGGTTTGCCAGGTTTTTCAATAACCAAAATATCACACCGGTTACGGCTGATATCAGAAAAGAAGAAGAAAAATTGATTTTACTCTTCACTCTTCACCCAATCGCTGGGAATGCCTTTATATAAAGGGGATTCGAGAGGTGAAGAGTGGGTGAAGAGAGGTGAAGAGTTACGAAAAACTCTTCACCCTCCGCAACGCCTTTATATAAAGGGGATTCGAGCTATCGGGTGAAGAGTGAAGAGTTTTTGGCTATACACCTACTCATATCCTTTGTTCTGAACCAACTTGCCATTGAAGGCAAGGCTCCGCTGAGGTATCGGGAAGACGATGGAACAGGACGAGAGAGCGGACTGAACAGAACGGCGAAGATGCGAGGACTTGAGGAACTTGCCGAAACGGATAAGGTCCTGACGGTGACAGGTCTCGCCCGCCAACACAACCTGACGGTCTTCCAGAATATTGGCAAGCGAAGACTTGCGCGCAGGCAAACCGGCATGCGCACGAACCATATTATACTCTGCCCTGCCATCCCCATCGTTGCGCTCCATCGCCTCTGCCTTCATCAGCAAAACATCAGCATAACGGAAACGGAACAGAGGTTTGGCTGGTCGTGGATGCTGAACAGAATCAGCCTCATCCATCACCAGCGCATCCTTCGGCATCTGATAACGCACAGAACTGTTGAAGATTTCATCCTCCTCTAAACTGCAGCCCTCATCAGCCAGTCTGTTGCAATAGAAGATGCAGGTTTCCCATGCATTCAATATCCTGCTGCGGTTCTCACTCGCCTTGCCGCCCGTAATGAGCGAGGCGCCATCGGCAGTACGCACCATAAATTCCAGATCCCTACCCTTCGGACGTTTCCTGTAACCCTGCGCCCAATCGTTATACATATAGATTTCAGCATTCAGCGCCAGTTTAGCCAGCAGGAAGTTGACCACAGGCTGCGTGATGCGCCCATAATGAGAGCCTTCCTCCAAACTGGACGTCTGAGGAAGATAAGGCAACACCTGCTGCAATTCGCTGAAGATGAAATGGAAGATTTCGCTCCGTTCGCTCTGAGCCGACAACTTTTCATCGGTAACCGAAGAGCCCGATGCCGGTTCATAGATGAGAGATTCTGCCGAAGACAGGAGTACCGGAATCCTGCCATACAAATCCATCGCCTCATAATACATCATGGCTCTGATGGCACGCACCTCAGCCTTGAACTGCGCCTTCTGGTTATCGGTGAGCCGTACAGACTGTAAATCTATCATATCCAGCGACTTGTTGCACATGCCGATAGCCCGATAAAGATATTGCCAGGAAGAATAAAGCTGTTCATCATCAGGAGAAAGAGAAAGCAGACTGTCAAGACGCTGAATATCGCGGATGCCTTCCCCCTCTATCGTTCCACCCATAAAATCATATAAAGGAGCTATGGTCGTATCGAATATTTCAGACGCAGAACCATTGCTTCCACCCCCATCGAGCTGATCCTTAGGATGCTCATTCAAGCACGATGAGAATGCCAACAGGGTCAGGAAAGAGATGACCCAAGTGAACAAATGTGAAATATACCGTCTCATAACCATATCACATGAAGTTTAGGTTTCAAACTGTCAAGACTGCGAATAACAGCAATCCGACTGCAAATATAAGAAAAAAGAATGATAAAAGGACACAAATATAGTAAAAATCTACGCAAATTTTGCGGTTATCAAATTTATTTGTACCTTTGCACCCGGTTAGCAGAGAGCTAACTAAGGGGTGCTACCGCCGGAAAAGAGAAAAAAGCGGATGCTGAGAATATACCCATCGACCTGAACCAGGTAATGCTGGCGTAGGAAAATAAGGCACATTCCCCCCTTATATGATGTTTTTAATTTAAATAGATGAAAAGATTCAACGGGATCGCACTCAGTGTAGCGTTTTGCTCTTTGGCAAGCCAGGCTGCACTGGCACAGACAAAAATCGACACCTTGAAGGTGCAGAATTTGAATGAAGTGATTGTAAAAGGCGTACGTGCCGCAAAGGAAGCTCCATACGCCGTGGCTAACATCAGGAAATCAGAACTCAAACAATTCTCTTGCTCAGGTCAGGAATTGCCATTTCTCCTTTCTCGTACACCGGGCATCCTCGCCTGGAGTGAGAACGGTATCGGCACCGGTACTACCTATATGCGCATTCGTGGCGCTGCCGGAAGCCGCATCAATGTAACACTCGACGGAGTGGCTCTCAACTCACCGGAAGACCAGACCGTTTTCTGGGCTAACATGAACAGTTATTCTTCGCTCCTGGGCAGCATCCAGGTACAGCGCGGCGTAGGCTCTTCTACCAATGGCGACGGTGCCTTCGGTGGAAGCATCTCTATGGCTACAGCTGCTCCTTCGCTCACCCCTACTGCAGAAGTTACCGGCTCTTTCGGTTCTTACAATACCTATCATACAGGCGCCAGCTTCTCTACAGGTCTGCTCGGCAAGCATCTGATTTTTGACGGTGCTTATCACGAGACAGCGACCGACGGTTATGTTGACGGCACATCAGGCCGCTCAGGTTCTTACTATGGCGGACTGACCTGGCTGGGCGATAACTTCAAGGTAAGCTACAAGAACATTGGCAACTTCGAGAAGACCGGTCAGGCTTGGAACGGTGTGCTGGGCGGAGATTACAACTCTAACTTCACCCTCCTTGATGATGGCATCCGCACTTATAAAGATATGTATAAGGCAGGTCTGGATAAGTTTAACGTGCTGACAGGCGATATGGTTCGCAACGACAAGGGCGATTATACCATCACTCCTTATACCCTGCGCGACGGAAGCAAATGGGACAAGACTACTGATAACTTCTATCAGAACCACAACATCCTTTCAGCTACCTGGACACCAAGCAGCCACTGGAGCCACAGCCTCTCACTGCATTATACCTATGGCTACGGCTACTACAAGGAGTTTAAGAACAACGCCAAGTTTGCCAAGTTCGGACTCGTTTACTATGATGCAGAAGGTAATTTCATCAAGAAGTCTGACTTCATCCGCAAGAAGGGACTCACCCAGCATACCTACGGCATGGTATACAATACCAACTACAAGGATGAGCACTGGGATGTTATCGGCGGATTGAACCTGCAGCAGTTCCGTGGCAACCACTGGGGATACCTTACTTATATCGCCAACCAGGATGCCGAGAAGAAATTCTTCGGCAGCAACGGAAAGTATAAGTACTATGATTCTGATGCCCACAAGTATGACTACAGCGCCTTCGTCAAGGCAAGCTATCGCTTTGCAGACTACTGGAATGCCTTCGCTGACCTGCAGTATCGCCGTGTAGAATACAAGACCGACGGTATCAACGATAAATTTATCGCCCTGAAAGACGGCAGCTACAAGAACCAGGAGCTGAACATCAACGAGAAGTACAACTTCTTCAATCCTAAGGCAGGTATCAGCTTCAACAAGGATGGCCACAAGGCATACGCATCTGTAGCCTACAGCAACCGCGAGCCAGAGCGCAACAACTTTACCGACAACTTCAACTATCCATTCCCTAAAGAGGAGAAGCTGCTCGATGTAGAGTTCGGCTATCAGTATCAGGGCGACAACTGGCACGCAGGCGCCAACTTCTACTATATGGATTATGACAACCAGCTGGCTCAGACCGGACAGTTGAGTGACATCGGCGAGGCGCTGACCACCAACATCAAGGATTCTTACCGTATGGGCGTAGAGCTGACAGCCGGCTGGGCACCATTGTCATGGTTGTCTGTAGAAGGAAATGCCGCTTTGAGCAAGAACAAGATCAAGGACTTTGATGAGTATGTAAGCAACTGGGATGATGAAACGAAGCCAGGCGTAGTACATTACGACAACTCAACCCTGTCTTATTCTCCATCAGCTATTCTGAACGGATTCATCGACATCCACTATGCCGGTTTCTCAGCTACCTGGCACACCAACTTTGTAAGTCGCCAGTATATAACCAACACAGAAGACCGCGACTTCTCGCTGCCATGCTATTCACAGAGCGACCTGAGCCTGAACTACAGCGCTAAGGTAACCAAGGCACTCGGCATCAAGGAGGTAAGCTTCGGTGTGGACATCAACAATATCTTCAACCGCCACTATGCAGCCAGCGCATTCACCTGGAGCAATGCTACCGGTTACGGATATACATTGGACAACCGATTCAAGCAGATAGCCTACATCCCAATGGCAGATACCACCTGGATGACGCATCTTACATTGAAGTTCTAATCAGAAATCATCATGATGGATTATATTGCATCACATGGTTTAGACATCTTTACCACGGTACTCGGACTGGTTTATATCCTGTTGGAGTACCGTGCCAGTATCTGGCTCTGGCTGGTAGGCATCATCATGCCCGCCCTGGACGTATGGCTCTATTGGAGTCATGGTCTTTACGGCGATGCGGGTATGGCGGTCTACTATACGATAGCCGGTATATATGGTTATGCCGTATGGAAATATGGCAAGAAGCACAACCAGAAGGAGAAAGAAGAACTTCCGATTACCTATATGAAGAAGTCGCTCTATCTCCCTACTCTTCTGTTCTTCCTGGCAGCCTGGGGCATCACCTATTATATACTGATAACTTTCACCAACTCTACAGTTCCTCTGCAAGACAGTTTCACCAATGCCCTGAGCTTTGTGGGTCTCTGGGCGCTGGCACGCAAATATATCGAGCAGTGGTTCTTCTGGATTATCGTAGATGCCGTTTGCTTCTATCTCTATATCGTCAAAGGCATCCCATTCAAGGCAGGACTTTACGGTCTCTACGTCATCATCGCCGTAGCCGGATACTTTAAATGGAAGAAGATGATGATGAAAAAGAGTTGATAGTTAATAGTTCAGATATTATAGACGGAAAAAGGAAGCCAAGGCAAAAACAAACTTGCCAGGCTTCCTTTATTTCATTTATATAAACAAGAACCACTATACCAAGGTTCCGCGCTTAAACTTATCCTATCAGCGAAAAGCACATCCTTTATGCCCTTTTCACCTTTAATCCGTTTTCGATACTAACCAGTTCATCGCTGAATCCAGCATCAATCTTCAGTCTTTCTTCCACTTTTGAACAACTGTGGATAACTGTGCTATGATCACGATTACCAACGAGTTTGCCGATTCTCGAAGCAGGCATTTTGGTATATTTCTGTGCCAGATACATCGTTACCTGTCTTGCCACGACATAATCACGCTTACGGCTCTTGCTATTCACGGCTGTAACCGTTACATTATAATGATGGCAAACCGTTTCTACGATGTCATCAATGGTGAGCGGCTTATCATCGACCTTCACCGCACGCTTGATGACGCGCTCGGCAAGACGGATATCAATGCTGCTGTTATAAACGATGCTGTAAGCCAGAAGACCATTGATGGCTCCCTGCAAATCGCGCACACTTCCGTTACAGGTCTGGGCGATGAAAGAGATGACATCTACCGGAATCTTCAAACCGTCACGACGGATCTTATTGCTCAGGATATCCACACACAACTGGATATTCGGCTTCTCCAACTCGCAGACCAGACCGCAAGAGAAACGGGTGAGCAGACGGTCTGGCATATCCTTCAACTCTACCGGAGGGCGGTCGCTCGCCAGAATAATACGCTTTCCGTTGCGGAAAAGGTGGTTGAAGATATGGAAGAAGGTGTTCAGCGTCTTCGCCTTACCAGCCCACTCCTGGATATCATCCACAATCAGCATATCAATAGACTGATAGAAGTTGATGAAATCATTGCTCGCATTATGGAGCACGGCATCAGTATACTGGGTCTGGAAAAGACGGGCACTCACATAGAGCACACGCTTCTGAGGATACATCTGCTTCGCTTTCAGACCGATGGCATTTACCAGATGCGTCTTACCGCTACCCGAAGGTCCGTAAATGAACATTGGGTTAAACTGGGTGGTATTTGGATGCTCGGCAATAGACAATCCTACGGAACGAGGCAGCTTATTGCTGTCACCCTCCATATAATTGTTGAAAGTAAGCTTCGGGTCTAACTGTGTATCAATGTCTTCCTGCTGCTGGGGAGCGACAGGCTGGGCAGCCGTCTGCTGGGCACGCTCACGAGTTTGCTTTGCCATATCAGCATCGTCTGGATCTGCCTCTATATCTTGAGAAAGCTTATGCTCCTTATCGGTTACAACACGATAAGTGAGACGGATTCCTTCACCAAAATTACGATGCAGCACCTTACTTAACAAGTCAACGAAGTTCTGTTCCAAGTACTCGTATACGAACGGACTCGGAACCTGCACCAACAAAGTCTTTGTCGACGGCTTGTACGATTCAAAGACGATTGGCTTGAACCATGTGTTATATTGCTGCTCTGTTACACTGTCCTTTATGAGCAAAAGACTGTTGTCCCAGAGGGCTTTTGGACTTGCTAACATTGATTACTTATATTATTAATACTTTAATTCACAAATGATGGGACGCACCGAAAGATGCGAAATCACGTGCAAAGTTACAAAAAAAATAGGAGAAATGCAAATCCCCTTATTTAAAACATTTTAATAGATAGCATTTAGTTCCCTGAATATCAACCGCTTACCAAAAATACCAATATAGCAGACTGAAATTCAGTGAAACAATAATGTAACGTCCCCGAAACGGCTAACAAACAAACAGTTTGCGAGTCATTTCGGGGCGTGAAACATACTAAATCTTATTTAGACTAAATTTATTTAGCTTTGACTCTTTTTACTTGTCTTTTCTGCCGAAAACAGAGAAATGGACATAGCGTTTCGGATGTGCCTTCAAGTCGATAACCAAGGAGTCGGCATGACTCATGGTTGACGTCAGATTGTCGTACAACTTGGTATCGTTCATCAGCAATCCGAGGCTTCCCTGGTTGCTGTTCAGCTTCTCAGTAAACTGATGAGCACTCTCCAAAGTCTGGTTCACCTTGTTCAAAGTGCCCTGCACATCAAGACTGGCCAGATTAGCTGTCAGGCGGTTGGTATTATCCAGCACGCCATTCGCCTTTCTTACCATACCCGGAACCTGCTTGTTGAGACCCGCCATCAGGGTATTCAGTTCACGTGTAGAAACGGTGAGGTTGCTTGTGATGGTTTCCACATTATGCAGCGAAGCAGCCAGAGCCGGGTCAGCCAGCAGCGCATTCACGCTGGTAAGGATAGAATCCAGTTTAGGCAACATCTTTTCCACTACCGGAACCAGGTTGGCAGCCTTATCCATCATGCCTCCGTTTACAGCACCCGGAATGATACCACCCGGTTCTACTCTTTCGCGCGGATTGTTTGCCAGAAGCAGATTCACCTGCAGATTACCCATCAGGTCTTTCACTATTTCGGCTTTACTGCCCTGCGGGATTCTCAAATCCTTGTTAATATCCACCTTTACTTTGATAGGACCATTCTCCTTGTAATCATATTCCAAGCCATCCACGGTACCTACCTTATAACCATCCGCATAAATAGGCGTAGAGGCACCCAGTCCCTGGATGTCATCAAACGTCATATAATAGGCGTTGTTGGTAGAGAACAGATTCATGCCTTTCAGAAAATTGATTCCGAAATACATAACCAAAATACCGACAATAGCTACAAGAGCTATCTTGATTTCTTTTGTTAGCTTCATATTTATCTCTTTATATATTCATGCTTATATCTTATCCTTACTCAGGTCAATCAGCGGTTTCTGTTCTGTTTGAACTCACGTATAGCCTGATTCACATCATATTTCTTTCCATTCTTGAAAGCTATGATGAAAGCTTCCGGGAACTTCTCGGCAAGCGTCTTGCGCAAGCGGAAAATCTCATTATAGTTGGTAGAGGCTCCCATCGTATATTTCACCATATTGCCTTCCTGATAACTGTCATAACCGGTTTCGCCCTTAAAATGGGCATCGCCCTTGCGAAGCGTGCGGTTGCTGACAAATATCTGAAGCTTGAAGACAGGCGCATCGGCTACATTGGCTTTATGCTGTGCCGGCTTGTTCTGAGCTACAGTTCTGTTCTGCTGCGTCTGTCTGTTCTGCTGCGTCTGTCTGCTCTGCTGAGCCGGCTTATCCTGTTGGTTCTGTCTTCTGTTCTGCTGAACCGTTTTAGCCTTTGTTGCTCTGGTTTCCACCTGCTTCACCGTTCTTCTCGGCGCAGTATCCGCCTCCTCAGCACGGCGCTCGTCCTTCTCCTGCTTCGTATCAGAAACTATCTTGGCAACCGGCACCGATTCTGTATCCGCAGCTCGATAAGGAACCGAGATGGATTTATCGTATTTATTGCGATATTGCGCAAAACCTTCGTAGATGCCTCGGGCGATATCATCCACCCTGCTGGCATCGTTGAGCAGTCTTTCTTCATCGGCAGTAGTGATGAAACCGAGCTCTATCAGACAGCTAGGCATCGAGGTTTCTCTGAGAACCAGAAACCCAGCCTGATGCACACCCTTATCCGGACGGTTGGCACCGGAACATACCTTTCGCTGGATATTGCGCGCCAGTTCTACGCTTCTCTCCATATTCTTACCCTGTATAAACTCGAAGATGATGTAACTCTCAGAAGATCGCGGGTTGAAACCCTGATAGGTCTGCTGATAGCCCTTCTCCATCGAGATAACGGAGTTCTCTCGCATAGCCACATCGAGATTATCCTTGGCACGGTGCATACCGAGCGTATAGGTTTCAAAACCGCGGGCTATCTTACCGGCTGGCAGCGCATTGGTATGTACCGAGATAAACAGGTCGGCATTGGCGCGGTTGGCAATGTTGGCACGCTCTTTCAGAGGAATAAAGACATCCGTCTTACGGGTATAGACAACTCTCACATCCGGCATATTGCGCTCAACATATTTGCCAAACTGCAATGCCACAGAGAGATTGATATTCTTTTCTTTAGAAATAGCACCAAGTGCACCCGCATCATGACCGCCATGACCTGGGTCGATAACGAGCGTGAAACGGCGGTTGGCGCCCGTCGCTGTCAGCACCAACATACACAATAGGGTCAATATGAGTGTTATTTTCTTCAACATATCTTTCTGATGATTTTGCAAAATTACTACTTTTGTATCAGAAAACCTAAATCTACTATAAAGTTTTATCATTTGTTAATACAACTTCTACCCCTGCGCCGTCACAATCTGCTCCAAAAGGAGGATTAACTTTGGTAATGGCGAGTTGTATTTTCTGAATAGTCGGATATTCTGCAAAGAGTCGCTTTCCTATCCTTCCGGCTACATGTTCCAGCAGTTTGCTAGGTATTTCCATCTCCTGTTTCACGAGTTCATAGAGTTCTGCATAGTTGAGGGTTCCAGCCAGTTCATCGGTTTCCATGGCTCTTGAGAAATCATAGCTCACATCCAGATTCACCACATAGTCGTTGCCCACCTGGGTCTCCTGTGGCAGAACGCCGTGATATGCATGGAAACGGACATTCTTCAGGTATATCTTACTACGTAAAAGCATAGTTTATATCAGTTTCTATCTTGGGGATTAGGATTCGGAATCGCTATCATCGTAAAGTTTCATCAGGCTACCATCCTTCAGATATCTCTTCAGGGCTGTCACAACACCTTTCTTCCAGGTATTGATGTTATCTGAAGTAAGCTGGAGCTGATAAACGAGTTTGATGACATGTTCGATAGGCATACGGTAGCGCAGCACACCGGAAATCAGCTTGGCATAGTTCCAGTATTCAGGATTAAACTTCTCGCTCAATCCCTCAACCGTAATCTTATAGCCTCGCTTGTTCACAAACTGGAAGTCGTATCGCTTCAATCCTCCATCCAGAATGGTCTTCACGATTTTGCCTTTGCTTACAGATTTAGGCAGCATGATACCCTCGTCCTCATCCTGCAAACCCGTGAAGATTTCGTATGGATGACCATCGAGCAGTCCTACCAGAGCCACCCATTTCTCCTTATTATTCTGGAATCGCACCACATCGCATTCCAGTTCTCGAGGTCGCACCTCCATTACTTCAGGAGAGAAAACGGGAAGATGAGTTTCCTCTGAAACAACATTGGCTATCTGATCATAGAGTTTATTCCAATCAGACTGTTCTACATGATAATTCTGATGAAGTGTTGCCAGATTAGCATTCAATTCATCTATAAGAGCCTTGGAAGCCTCTTCAAAAGTCATATTTTCAGTATATTTCATATCAAACGTTTCATATTTAGGTGCAAAATTAAACTTTTATTTCTAAAATCTGAAACGTTTTGGCATATATTTCACTAAAAAAGCGAAAGAAAGACAACTTTTTGGGAAACTTTCACTAACTTTGCAGCAAAATAGGGTTCTGAAATGGAACAGAACTCCTATATATAATAAGGTATAATGATAAAATAAAAAAGATATGGAATCGATTAAGAACAGAACAAGCATCAGAAAATATGCAGAGAAGGAAGTATCTGAAGAACTCCTGAACCGCCTTTTGGAAGAGGCAGAGCGTACCCCGACAATGGGAAACCTGCAGCTTTACAGCGTTGTGGTAACAAGAAGTGAAGAAGGAAAGAAGGCGCTGGCGCCAGCCCACTTCAACCAGCCGATGGTAACAGAAGCCCCGATCGTCCTCACCATCTGTGCCGATTATCGCCGCACAACCCTCTGGGCAGAGAACCGCAAGGGAACCCCGGGCTATGACAACATTCTCTCTTTTATGAATGCAGCTACCGATGCCCTTCTCTTTACCCAGACCTTCACGAACCTGGCAGAAGAAGCCGGTTTAGGCACCTGTTTCCTGGGAACTACGGTTTATATGCCAAAGATGATTATCGACACCCTGAAGCTCCCTAAGCTCGTAATGCCAGTAGCCACATTGACCATCGGCTGGCCGGCAGAACATCCAGCCCTGAGCGATCGTCTTCCTCTGCGCAGCATCATCCACCACGAACATTTCGAAGATTACACCCCAGAGAAGATTGACGACTTCTATGCAGAGAAGGAAGCTCTGGAAGAAAACAAGGAGTTCGTTCGCATCAACAACGTAGAGACCCTAGCCCAGGTTTTCACCGACATCCGATACACAAAGAAGGATTGCGAGGCGATGAGCCAAGGTTTCCTCGAAGCCCTCAAGCAGCAAGGATTTATTTAAAGATAAAAAAGTAAAAAGGTAAAAAGGGCACCTCGCTGGTTAACATTCCGCTAGGCTTTTTTACCTTTTTACCTTTTTACTTTTTTACCTTTTCATTATTCTACAACGATTGGCTTGTACTTAGGAACCAATGCCTTCATGATGCACCAGCCTACGAGGTAAGCAACACTACAGATGCAGAATACAATCATGTAGGCACCTGGCTTGCCATCGAAGCCCATGAAGCTGAAGGCTGAACCCTGACCATCTGCATAGGTGAAGAGCATACCGGAACCCTTGTTAATCAGGAAGGAACCGATACCACCTGCCATCGCACCAATACCGGTGATAGTAGCTACAGTTGACTTAGGGAACATATCACCGATGGTAGAATAGAGGTTAGCTGACCATGCCTGATGACCTGCACCGAGCAAACCGATGATGATAGCTGGCCACCATGCACTGTACTCACCCATAGGCTGGGCTATCAGACCGAGCAATGGGAAGCAAGCGAAAATCAACATCGCACGCATTCTACCGATATATGGATTCATACCCTTCTTGTCAACAAAGTAGGTTGGCAAGTAACCACCACCAATACTCAATATGGTTACAATAGCATAGAGAGTGAAGATGAGGGCGATACCCATACCTGAATCTGAAGAATAACCATACTGGTCAGAGAAGTAAGCAGGTGCCCAGAAGAGGAAGAACCACCAAACACCATCAGTCATCAACTTACCTACGATGAATGACCAGGTCTGACGGTAGCTGAAGCACTTCAGAAAGCCGATAGTTTTCTCCTCAGCGGCACTTTCTGTCTCTTTCCCAGCCTCAATCTTTTCGAGGTCCTCATCCTGTTCAATATAAGTAAGTTCAACCTTGTTTACATGCTTGCTCTTAGATGGTTTGTCATAGAGCCATACCCAGAGGCCCATCCATACATAACCGAGCACACCGATGATGATGAATGCCCACTCCCAGCCCAAGCTGCGAGCCAACAATGGAATGGTAGCTGGAGCTGCCAAAGCTCCTACTGAAGCACCACTGTTGAAGATAGCGGTAGAGAAAGCACGGTCTTTCTTAGGGAAATACTCTGCTGTTACCTTGATGGCTGCAGGGAAGTTACCTGCCTCACCCACAGCAAGAATCAAGCGGCAAGAGAGGAACAGCCATACACTGATTGTAGCAATCGCTACAGCTGCATCACTACCAGCCTGTACCATGCGGAGCGCCTCGATAGAATCATAACCTTCCATCTGCATAGCTACCCAACCGCAACCGGCGTGCATCACAGCACCTGTTGACCATACGAAGATGGCGATGAGATAACCTTTCTTGGTGCCCATCCAGTCAACAAACTTACCTGCGAAGAGGTTAGCGATGGCATAGAAGATGGAGAAAAGACCGGTGATAGTACCATAGTGATCATCTGTCCAGTGGAATTCTGGAGCAATGAAGTCTTTCCATGTTAAAGAGAGAACCTGACGGTCCATGTAATTGACTGTGGTTGCGATGAAGAGCAGCGCACAGATTACCCAACGGAAGTTGGACATTTTGCTTGTTGTAATAGGACTCATTTTGCAAAAAGTTTTTAAGCGTTATACTTATTTTTATTTTAGATTACTATTTAGACGGCAAAGCCTGGCTCATATTAATCATAAACCAGGTTGCCATATCATGTATCTTATTATTCCAATGTAGGAATCTTCACTACCTGCATATCGTTGTAGATCAGATTCTCACCTGCCATACCCCAGATAAAGGTATAGTTGCTGGTACCTGCTGCACAGTGGATAGACCACTCTGGAGAAATCACAGCCTGCTCGTTGTTCAACCAGATAGGACGTGTCTCCTGTGGTTCACCCATTACGTGGAGAATCTTCTGACCCTCTGGTACATTATAATAGAGGTAAGTCTCCATACGGCGGAGGTGAGTATGAGCTGGCATGGTGTTCCATACAGAACCCTCCTTCAACTCAGTAACACCCATCTGCAACTGGCAGGTACGAACACCGGCTACACCGTCGATAATCAACTGGTGGATTACACGGTCGTTGCTCTCCTTCAGGCTACCAGCCTTGATGTTGTTGGCATCCTTCAGGGTAACCTTCTTGGTAGGATATGTCTGATGAGCACAAGCGCTGTTCATATAGAACTTAGCTGGCTTAGCTGCATCCTTGCTGCTTACCTCGATGTTCTTGGCACCACGACCTACATAGAGAGCCTCCTGGAAACCGAGCGTATACTTCTTGCCGTCAACGGTAACAGTACCCTCGCCACCGATGTTGATGATACCCAACTCGCGGTTGTCGAGCAGATTCTTCTCATCGTTTGGCTTGTCTGTATAGAGAGGAGCGATAGAAGTCAGCTTCAGAGGAGCGGTTGTTGGCTCAGCACCACCAATGAGGAAGCGGTCGAACATGGTGTATGTCCAGTTTACCTCGCCTGGAGCAAACACCTTCTCGATAGCGAATTCACTGCGAAGGCGGTCTGTTGTATAGTGCTTTGCATCCATCGGATTGCTTGCATAACGAACGTTGTAGTTAGTGTAGGCATTTTCTGCCTTCACTTCATAACCACATTTTCCACACTGGCCAAAAGCCTGACTTGCTGTTAATACCATTGCTGCTAATATTAATGTTAATTTCTTCATAATTATCTTGTTTTATTTTTTACCTTTTTACTTTTTTTCTTCCTTCACGATGCGCTGACGGTTGATAACCATCATGGCTACCGTGATGACTGCGAGAACACCCATACCTACGTATGAAAGCTTCACACCGCGATAGATAACCCATCCGAAGAGAGAGGATGCGAAATCGAGTGCACCGCCTGAGAATCCGTCAGGGATATGAGCGGCATTATCGCCTGTTGCTGCATAAACCTGGTTGGCTGCCAGCGTAAAGTCTGGTGCCATATCGGTAACGAAATAGAGACCGATGACGAGGGTTACCAGGCCGATGATAAGCGTCTTCACCACATTACCTCTTGTAAACGGCAGAATCATTGGGAAGAGGTAGAACATACCTGCCAACGATGCCAAAGGCAAGAATTGGTTTCCTGGCAGGAAGACTGCGATAGCCAGGATAACCGGAATCAGAATCACAGATGCTACCAGAGTAGTAGGATGACCGATTACCAGGGCAGGACTCATACCGATATGAACCTTCTTGCCGTTAAACTTGGTCTTCACCAACTCCTGTGTCTTCTCTGAGATAGGCTTCAAACCGTCGATAAACAGGGCTGTAATACGAGGAATCAGCTCCATCACGGCTCCCATCGTTACACCCAGGAAGAGAATCTTCTTGATATCGAGCTGGGCTGCCCAACCTATCAGGGCTCCTACGATAACACCGAGTACCAGTGGCTCGCCGAGCACACCAAACTTCTTCTTCAGTCCCTCTGCATCGATATCGAGCTTAGAGAAGCCCGGAATCATATCGAAGAGTTTATTGAAAACGATTGCGAATGGCATGAAACTCTGGCAGAATGGCTGCGGAATAGAGATACCATCCAAATCGTAATATTTCTGGAATCTGTCGGCTGTCAGGTCTGCACAAACCAGCGTGTTGATGTAGCAGACGATGGCTGCGAAATAGCCCCAGAGCAAACTCTGACCCATCACGAAGTAAGCCACTGCACCGATAAAGGCGAAGTGCCAGTAGTTCCAGAGGTCGATATTCACTGTACGTGTTGTCTTGGTAATCAACATCAGGAAGTTGACACCCAGACAGATTGGGATAATCAATGCTCCCACTGCTGTATTGTAAGCTACAGCTGCAGCTGCTGGCCATCCCATGTCAAAAACGTTTAACTGTAAGTGGTAGATGTCTGAAATAGCCTTCAATGGGTCGTTGAAGTTGGTAGTCAGCAATGCTGTTACCACGCCCAAGCCTACGAAACCCACGCCTACGAAGAGTCCCGATTTCAAAGCCTTTCCGAATTTCATGCCAATACACAGACCGATGACCGTGAAGATGATAGGCATCATCACGCTCGCACCGAGACTGATAATATAGCTAAATACTTGTTCCATTTTAATTTGTAGTATTGTTTAATTGTTAGAAAATACACGACAAAGAGCACCCTCTTTTGTCTTTTTATGATTTGTTGTGTGCAAAGATACACTTTTTTCTTCAATTACAATACGTTTTGATGGAAAAAATTACGCAAAAAAAATCCCATCAGAACATTTCTGATAGGATTTCTCTATTTTTATACGTTTTTAAATGATTTTTTTACCGAATCGGTCTTCATTCTTCCCTCTTCGTTCTTCCATCTTCACTTCCTAGTCCTGGAAGTAAACTCTCTTCACACGGTTGCTGATGGTGGTCAGCACCTCGTAAGGGATGGTCTCGAGGATGTCGCTCAGTGTCTGGACAGGCAGATGCTCGCCGAAGATTTCTACCGAATCTCCTTCCTTGCAAGGGATGTCGGTCACGTCTATCATAGCCACATCCATACAGATGTTGCCCACATATTCTGCCTTCTGACCGTTCACCAGACAGTAGGCATGACGGTTGCCCAGACGGCGGTTCAGTCCGTCAGCATATCCGATAGGGATGGCTGCGATGACGCTGTCTCTGTCGAGAATTGTCTTGCGGCTGTAGCCCACACTGTCGCCTGCCTTCACGTTGTGCATCTGCAGAATGGTTGTCTTCAGGGTGCTCACGCAGTTGATGGTCTTGTTGTTGCGCGAATTGATGCCGTAGAGTCCGAGTCCCAGACGACACATATCCAGCTGGCGCTCCGGGAAGTGCTCGATACCTGCCGAATTGCAGATATGGCGCAATATCTTATGGTCGAAGGCTGCCTGCAACAGCTTGCTGCCCTTGTCGAAGAGTTCAAACTGATGAGCTGAGAAATCATCGAAACTGTCGTCATCGCTGCCCACGAAGTGAGAGAACACAGAACGTGGGATGATGGCATTCTGGTGCTTCAGCTTGCCGATGAGTTCCTCCATATCGTTCTCCGGGTCGAAGCCCATGCGGTGCATGCCGGTATCCAGCTTGATATGGACAGGGAAACCGGTTACTCCCTCTTTCTCAGCTGCCTTGATGAGCGCATCGAGCAGACGGAAAGAGTAAACCTCCGGCTCCAGGTCGTAATCGAACATGGTCTTGAAGGCGGTCATCTCCGGATTCATGATCATGATGTTGCTGGTGATGCCGTTCTTGCGCAGCGTAACGCCCTCATCGGCTACAGCCACAGCCAGATAGTCTACACGATGATCCTGCAGGGTCTTGGCTATCTCCACGGCACCTGCACCGTAGCCGTCTGCCTTGATCATGCATACCAACTTGGTTTCCGGCTTCATAAACGCACGGTAGTAGTTCAGATTGGCTACCACGGCGTTCAGATTCACCTCCAGCGTAGTCTCGTGTACTTTCTGTACCAGCAGTTCGGTGAGCTGGTCGAAACCAAACTGGCGGGCGCCCTTCAGCAGAATCACCTCATCGCGCAGGGAAGCAAACACCTCGCTGGCGATGAATTCCTCTACATTCGGGAAGAAGAACTTCTCTGAAATCTGAATCACGTCGTGCTGCTTGCAGAGTTCAGGACCGATACCGATGAACTTTACCACGCCACGTTTACGGGCTAAATCGCTCACCTCTTTATATAATGCCTCCGGTGCCTGACCGCTCTGGTAAATGTCGCTCAATATCAGCGTATGGCGACGACCGCGATGGTCAGGACGGCGGTTCATGAAGTCGAGAGCGATATCAAGCGAATTGATATCACTGTTGTAGCTGTCGTTGATCAGCGTACATCCGTGCTGTCCTACCTTCACCTCCAGTCTCATTGCCACAGGTTCGAGCTGTGCCATGCGCTTGTCGATATCTTCAGCCGAAAGACCGAGTTTCGATGCCACGACGGCAGAGATGATGGCATTCTGTACAGATGCATCGTCGATGAACGGGATAGAGAAACTGTCTTCCACACCTTTATATATATAGGTAATCACGCTCACGCTCTGCTGCTTCTCGATGTTCTTTACATAGAAAGGAGCCTCCGCATTCTTGAGCGACCAGAAGAGTTTCTCGCCCTTATAGTCGGGATAATCGGCTATCACCTTGCTGATAACCTCGTCATCGCCATCATAGATTACGGTCTCTGCATCATGGAAGAGGATGAGTTTCTCCCGGCATTTCTCCTCCATGGAAGAGAAGTTCTCCTGATGGGCAGCACCCAGATTGGTCAGTACGGCGATGGTTGGCTGGATGATGTCACGCAGGGCAAGCATTTCGCCAGGCATACTGATACCTGCCTCGAAAACGCCCACCTGGGTCTGCTCGTTCATCAGCCATACCGACAATGGCACACCTATCTGAGAGTTGTAACTGCGCGGACTGCGGGTAACAAACATGCTTGGCGAGAGCAGCTGGTAGAGCCACTCCTTGACCATGGTCTTGCCGTTTGAACCCGTGATGCCTACGATAGGGATGTTAAACTCGTCACGGTGGCGCTCAGCCAGACGCTGGAGAGCCTCGAGCGTATTTACTACCTTCAGGAAGTTGGCTCCCGGATAATCAGAAGCATAGCCCTTAGGCACATTCGTTACAACAAAGTTTTTCACACCTCTGCGATACAGCTCAGGGATGTAGTTATGACCATCATTACGTTCCGACTTGAGCGCAAAGAACAGAGTTTCCTCTGGGAAACAAAGTGAACGACTATCGGTCAGGATAAAACCGATGTTGGTATCATTGTCTCCATAGCGACGCGCACCTATCAGTGTGGTTACCTTTTCAATAGTATATGTCATTGTCTTGTTATTTAAATATTCTTTATTTTATAAGAGATGATATTTCTCCTCAAATTGTCTTTTCTTCTCTTCCGTCCTGGCGATGAACTTCTGGTGTTCCTCGCTCTCGGGATGGAAGGGCTTGTGGCCGAGTGCTTCGCGGATAGGCCTCCAGTCTTCCAGAAACTGCTCTGCTGCCTTGCCGAAGTAAGTTGCCCGGAACCGCTCCCAGATATATTCCACAGCCTGTTCGCTCGGGTGCAGCATGTCTTCCTTATAAAAGCGGTAGTCACGAAGTTCATCGTTCATGATCTCGTAAGCCGGAAAATAGCTCACCACTCCGGGATTCTCCTTCACCAGCTTATCGGCTGCCAGCAGGAGCGTAGCCTTCGAAAGCTGACTCCCGTGATAGCCGTATTTCGCATAGCGGATAGGGCTTACCGTGATGATGACCTTCAGCGAGCCTTCACTGCCATCAGATGCTGCGGTCTGCGATTTCAGCAGATTGATAGCCTTCTGCAGATAGCCGGCACATTCGTCCACGCTCAGTTCCCGCTCTTCGAAGAGGCGCTGCGGGCGTTTCTGGCAGTTGTCCACTATCTCGCCCGTCTCCTTCAGGATATACACATGGTTGGTACCCAGCGTAAAGACAGCCACACGGGGACGCACCTCGGAACATTTCTCTACCGTATGGAGAATGCTTGCCGGATTATACATCACCCCGAAGGGATTCACCGTAGCCCGGAAGCGGTTCTCCACAAACCGCCTACCCAGATTGTCGGCAAAGCAACTGCCCACAAAGAGCATCCGCTCTGCCGCCCCTATCTCGAAGTCGGCCTTCGGAATATCTATTTCTGTTCTAAATCGCATCATCAGAATTTGCAATCAGTCTATCAGTCTAAGGGGATTTGCAATCCCCGCTATTCCTTCTTACGCTTTCTCACCTCAACCACTACACCTATTATAATAAGGAGAGCCAGAACGCCATAACCGATGTAAGCCACCGTCTCGGTATTCTTGAGCGACTGAGGATGGAAATCGAGAACCACTTTGTGATTACCAGCTTTCACGTTCAGCGCACGCAGAATATAGTTCACTCTGCCCAGCTCAGCCGGCTGTCCATCAACCGTAGCCGTCCAGCCCGGATAGTAAATCTCAGAGAATACGATCACGCCGCCCTTGCTCGACTTCACCTCGTAAGTCAGGTTGTTCGGCTTATACTGCGTCATCTTCACCACCGAAGTATCATCCTGCTTCACGCTCTGCGCCAGCTGTTCCTTGAATTTGGCATCAGCCACAGCCACGTGTCGGAGGTTCACCTTGCCCACGCCATCAATTTCCTCGTTGGCATTGTTCACATACTTCACCTCGTCTACGAACCATGCATTGCCGTAGGCATACGGATTCAGAACCGGAACGGTCTGTCCGCCCTGCAGCGGCATGATGAAGTATTTGGTATTCAGCATGTTCAATACCGGATAGATACTGTCGCCGTTCACCTTGGTCATATCGCCGCCCGCAGCAGCTACCGCCTGCATCGTCTTCTGCATCTCAGGAGCGATATGTGCCTCAATCATCTCCTGGTAGCGACGGAGCTTGGCTGGATGATAACCGCCGATGCTCTTGTGGTAGTAAGAGGTCTCGTTCTCATTGAATGTATTCGATGCCAGATTCAGCACACGGTAGTCGAGTTCCTTGTCACGGCAGATAATCTTGTCGGTCTCGGTCATCTGCTGCGGTGTATCGCGCTGCGCCTTGTCAACGAACATATCATCGTAGAGATAGCGCTTGTTCACCATCCACATATCCACCAGACAGAGCACGGCGATGCCGGCAATCATATATTCCTTGCCCAGCTTCTTCATCTTGAAGAGCATCAGCAGTGCCGAACCGATGAGGATAATCCAGAACGAACGCCAGCAGTCGGATGTAAAGATGCCCTTGCGGATATCCGTCAGATTGCTCATGATTGGAGAGATATACTCCTGAGGCAACTGCTGCAGCGCCTGAGTCTCCTGTACCGATACGAAATCAGGGAAGAATACGCCCGGCATGATGGCAAAGAGCAGACAGAAGCCTGCTGTCAGACCGAAGCTGGCATATACATATTTTATCTTCTCTGTCAGAATCTCCGGCTCATCTACAATCTTCTTCAGCGCCATCATCGACAGGAACGGGATGGTGAATTCTGCGATGACCAGGATAGATGCCACCGTTCGGAACTTGGCATACATCGGCACATAATCGAGGAAGAAATTGGTAAACGGCATGAAGTTTCTACCCCAGGCGAGCAGAATGCTCAGGATGGTGGCAGCAAGCATCGCCCACTTCATCGGCCCCTTCACGATAAACAGGCCCAGGATAAAGAGCATGCAGACGAAGGCACCTACATATACAGGTCCGCTCGTTCCCGGCTGGTTGCCCCAGTACTGTCCCAGCTGCTGGTAAATCTGAACGAAGTTAGGATCAGCCTTCTCCATCGCCTGCTGGTTCTGCGCCAGCGGCACGGAGGCACCGCCCTTGGCATTCGGAATCATCAGCGTCCACGTTTCGTCAATACCATAGCTCCACTGTGTGATATAGTCTCTATCCAGACCGCTGCTGGTCTGGTTAGCCGCATTTTTCTTTACGAGTTCACTCTTTCCACGCATGGTTTCCTGACCATACTGCCAGGTATGATAAAGGTTCGAGAGGTTGAGCGAGATACCGATGAGGGCACCCACCACGCATACCGCCGTAGCCTTTCCGAAGCGTGCGAGTTCACCTTTCTTGATGGCATCTGCCAGGAAGGCAATCACCATGAAGAGGATGATAAAGAGGTAGTAATAAGTCATCTGCACGTGGTTAGCCTGCACCTCGAAAGCCGAGAAGATGGCAGTAAGGAGCAGTCCCTTGAGATACTTGCCCCGATAGGCAAGCACCACGCCCGCAATCATCGGCGGCAGATAAGCCAGCGCCCATACCTTCCAGATATGTCCGGCAGCGATAATGATAAAAAAGTAGGACGAGAATGCCCAGATGATACTTCCCAGCGCCGCCAGCGACTGCCTGAAGTCGAAGGCACGCAGCATGATATAGAAGCCCAGAAGGTATACGAAAACATACCAAACATAGTCTGGCAACCACAGATGATATGCCTTCACAATCTGGCTGAGCACCTGATTACTGTCATACGAAGGCGACATCTGATAGGTAGGCATACCGCCAAACACCGAGTTCGTCCATCGTGTAGTCTCTCCCGTCTGCTGCTGGAAGAGTTCCTTTTCATGTCCCAGTCCCTTTCCTGCCGCTGCATCATGTCGGAAGAGGATTCGTCCGTCCATATCGGCAGGCATAAAGTAGACGAAGGAGATGATTGCAAATGCAATAACTACCAGAATATCCAGTAGATACTTCTTCAAAAATTTCATAATTTCTATATAAACGTTTATAATTTGAAGGCAAAGATAGCACAAATTGGAGACAAAACAAAAAATATAGCAAAAATTTATATTTTTTTTGTTGAGAAAGTTGTATTAGGTCAGAAATAGGGGTTCCCCTCTATCATTTAGGGAAACGCTCGCTGCCGTTTCGTTTTTTATTCGTACCTTTGCACCGTAAAACAAGTTTCTTCAAACAGCATATATTAATGTATAAAAGAATAAGAATTATGAAAAGATTAGCATTCATCATGATGGCATTGCTCCTGGCTCTGATGCCGGCAGCTGCACAGAATTATCGTGACAGCAGATATTACAACAGCAGGACAGACCGTCTCGACTACCGTTACAACTACAACTACGGCAGCCCGTATTACGGATTCCGCATCGGTCCTGCCTTCACCTTTGTCAATTCCGACGATTCCCGTCTGGATGGTGGCGACTGGCAGACCGGCCTGAATGTGGGCGTAGTAGCCGGCATTCCATTGACCGACAGCGCCCCACTCTATCTCGAGACCGGACTTTCGTATATAGAGAAAGGTGGCAAGAAGGATCTTCCTGAAGGCAAGAAGATGACCTACGACCTCAACTATCTTGAGATTCCAGCCGTACTGAAGTACAAGTACGAGGTAGACGACCACTTCTCCATCCAGCCTCAGGTAGGCGGCTATTTTGCCGTTGGTGTAGGAGGCAAGATCAAGAACTTTGCCGAGCGTGAAGCAGAGAGCTCATTCAAGGATGCAAACTTCCGCCGCCTTGATGGTGGTATCCGCATCGGCTGCGGCATCGGCTACGACATGTTCTATGCCGATCTCACCTACGACATCGGTCTTGCCAACATCTGCCACGACAGTTTCGACAAATCGCGCAATGGAGCCCTCCAGTTCAATTTCGGAGTTAACTTCTAGGAACAGACAAAAGCCCCTGATGCAAGAACACATCAGGGGCTATAAACTATTAACTATAAACTTCACACAGTTCCAAGTATCGCTGGGCGAGGTCATGGATGAACTTTCGTCCTCGCTCGGTCCATACGAGATAGGTATGGGTGTAGGCTCTGCCCATCTTCTCCTGTCTGCCATCGCTCTTCGGGTCGAGGAAGGCGCTGTAGCGGGTGCGGCTCTTCGCCAAGCCCATGTGAGCATAATCGGCATAGAGGAGATACTGACCGCTCTGGTAATACTGGATATGCAGGGCACAGAGCGAGCGGTTCAGCTCCTGGGCTGTGATACCGAGTTCCTTCGCAATCTGCGTAGTAGTGAAGCAGGAAACGGAATCGAGCACGTTATCGCTATAGAGCGCCTTCGGCAGAAGATTACCCACCTGATTCTCCAACTGGATGATGTTATCACCATTCTTAGCGATGCGAACCACCTGTTCATCCACAACTCCATTCAAACGGCGGATTTCCGTATCCTGTTCGCCGATAAGCTTCTTCTGCTGTTCAATCTGCAGACGTTGCTTCTTCAGCAGATTCTCCTTCTCCTTGAGCGTAGCACGGAGGATTTCTTCCGCATGTCGGATTGTCTCCTCATCACTCTCGCCCTGCTGCACCGGGATATAACCGCCCGTCTTGCGAATCTGTGGCAGCACATCGGCCGTAACCCAGTTCTTGAACTTCACGGCAGTAGAAAGCTTGGAGCCGAGAACTAAAGCATAGAAACCGCTCTCGTTGACATAGAGCATCAGAGTACGACGCATCGCCTCGCTTCCATCCTTCTTCTTACCAGTCACTACCCATGCGTTGTGTTTCACAACGTCAAGTGTATTAACTAACTGACGCACAGCACATCTTGCAATCTTATACCCCAGTATATCACAGAGATCCTTTGCACAGGACAAAGGTTCTCCGTTCTCATCGGTCAAGGTACGAATCTTACCGAATTCAGGGTTTTCAAACACGACAGCAACAGCTGCCTTCTTATCCATTTCTACTTTATTTGTATTAACTGACTTTACCATAATAATTTGTTTTTAAAAATTAATAACTCAACATTCAAAAATCAACATTCAACATTACAAAATCGTAATCCAAACGCTCTCATCCCGTTCTCTCGCTGCGGTAATGGCATTCATGAGCCTGTGCAACCAAATGCGGGAATTGAAGACGGCACCCTGTAATTTATTTTCACCTACCAGAATGCAGCCCTGCGTATCATCGGGATAATTACCTGCATGGATGCGGATGCCCTCGAAATCAGGAACACCCTGCACCAGCGGAAGCCACTTCTTAAACCTTGGCGATTTCGAGATAACAACAGGATACGAGCCTTCCGGTATCGCCGTATGACCCGGTATCTTGCGGGCTTTCTTGCCCGATACCCTGCTGTACCGTCCATTCTCCTCTTCCGGTTTCAGTTCGATACCCAGAAGATTTCTCCACATAGGCTCCAGGGTATCACAGAAGTAATGCTCCTTGTTCAACTTCGCCATATCGAAGCTATGCTCAAAGATACGCTTGTCGCCTATTTTTACCCCCGAACGCCAAGTACGCTTTACATCCTTATCGCTCAGGATATAAAGATGACCTATCGTATAAGTTTTCTTCTTTGCTATTCTTTTTACTACTATTTCCATACGCTATGAATTCTCCTTTCGGAATTTAAGTTTAATAAAAACTGAGGAACTGAATTTCTGAGGAACCGAGTTGCTATCCTTAACCTTGATGTAATGACGCTCCTTCCAGTTACCTAACATTCTTGAAGTTCCCTTCTTATCCATACCTCGTGCTACACGCAAGTCTATCACCTGCTGGTAAGTAAACTCATCCGGCAACTGCATCAGCATGTTGGATGGCCCTCGCTTGCTCGACTTCTCGCCTGTATCATTCGCCCTCTTGATGGCATCACCGAAGAATCGCATCTTACAGTAGAGGTCGTAACGCTCGCTCCAGCGGATGAACTCGTCAATCTCCGGTTCCCATTTGCAACCATTCGCCACATACAGCACGCATGCTTTCAGGTAGGCAATGACGTTGGCACGGAAGGAAAGATTCTCGTAAACCCTATCCTGCGACAAGCGCGAGAACTCAGCATTCTCTTCCTTCAGTTTGAGGGCAAGCTGGAATGCCTCAGGGCAGTCAATCAGTCCCCTGGCGTTGTTCAGATTCTCGATATAAGGCTTCAGCCCCTCTCGGTAAGCATCATCGTAATCGCCATAAACAGGCATTTCGTCACCGATTTCACGCTCCGGAATGGTACAGAAATTGATACGGCTTATCGGACCGTCTGTCAAAACTTTTGAGAAGTAGCGTTGCCCTTTCTGGATAGTGGTAGATGCATTCCAGTTGAACCTGATCGTTACCCTTTCTGTCACACTTTGAACGCCCACGCGCTGTTGGCCAAAGAGGTTGAAGGGGTCAAAGGCGAGGCACATGATGCGGAACTGCTGGTTGCCGCTGCCCCGGAGTGCATCAAACTGATCCAGCTCGTTAAGCGAAGTATAGAGGAAACGCCCCTGCGCCTCTGCGGTTCGCATCACGAATGCCGGACTGGTCATATCAGCATCAATCTCCTGGATAACAAGATTATCCGGTCGTTTGCGCTTATCCTTGTTGGCACCCTTGCGCGTCACCTCCTCCTTCCATTCCTTCTCACGTTTCAGATTCTCCGCATCCCGCTTTCTGATATCCTCCATAATATACCTAATCGGCTTATCCACAGACGATTTACCTGCACCCGTACCGGCAAGCAAGCAAGTAGAAAGCGTAGCCTCATGCACTACATTATCAATATATCGGAAGCTCGTCTGCCAGAGGTGAGTAGCCAACGGTGGAAAGATAGCGTGCGCCACTGCCGGCTTATAAATCTCCGGTGTCCGAGATATCAGCAGTTCCACCAGTTTCGGCAGTTTCTCCGGCATCGCTGGCGGTTCCGGATAATCCTCGTCGCTACTTTGAACTTGGAGATTTGAACTTTGAACTGTATAATTACCATCTGCATTTGAATTTTTCACTCTTCGTTCTTCACTCTTCACTTCATTCGCCTTCTGCTCCGCCAGCGCATTCACCCTTATCACATCCCTCGACATCGGCTTGGAGCTGTCAGCATATTTCGCATAGAAATCATGTATCAGCTGATGGCAGTCATCCTCCTGATAGTAGCTCGGCATTTTCGCCCTCACCACCTTCATCAGTTCCTCCTCACTCATCACCCTCGAAGCGCCTGCGCTCATAATGGCGAGGAGCGAAGAGTGCCGAGACCCGACGGTATCAATCGCCATTCCTTCAAGCCCAGCCGACTGCACGAACAGATCAAAGGCTATCAGATTCTTCTCGCTGGCCTCTCCCAGTTCACCAGAGCCATGATTGCCCGAAAGTCTATTGTTTTGAACATTGTCATTGCTATTGCCATTAACTGTAAACTGTAAACTATTAACTTTTGCATCCCCTCTTCCGTCTACGGTCAACCCACGGTCGAGAAAAGCCTTTCTTCGAGCCTGAATCTCGCTCTCCGGCATCACTGCGCACCACATTTTAGACCGGTAGATTTCCGAGTCCTTATCCGTCAGGAAAATCATCCTCTCAGGTGTGATGCAGCTCTCATCATAAGGCACACCGAGCGCCTCACAATACGCCTTTTGCGTCTCTTCGATGGTCATCCCCACCGGCATTCTAATCCCGATATGCAGCTTCTTTCTAGCGCTATAACAGAGATGCAGCAACGAGCCGTTCCATATCCCCGAAGAGCAGTTCAGCTCGCGCGCCTTCTCAATCGCCTTTTCCACATACTCCTTATCATCCACATCGATAATCGTCTGGAAGAGAAAGCTTTCCGGCATCGCATTCTCCTGTCTGCGCACATTATTCTTGAACATGCCGTAGTGCGGACAGAAGAAAGGCAGCTCGCTCTTGAGCCTCTCCTGCGCCTTCTTCACCGCCTGCGCATCGTTCAAATCCACTCCGTCAATCGGCAATTCACCCCGAATCTGCTGAATCATCTTCTTGATTTCCTTCGACCCGATGACCTTATCATAAGTATCGATATTGTAAGAAAAAACTTTCCCCTTATTTCCCTTACGATAAGGATTAATTGCCACTACATGTACTGTCTCCATTTTACCTCCATATTTTTCAATTAATCGAACACTTCGCTGTTAATCATGATATACCCTGAGCCATAGCTTACATTGATAGGCAGAATCAGCGAGTTATCCGAAATCTCGTCGACCCCGTTCGCCTCGAAGAGCGAAGCATTCTCAGCATCATTCAGTCTGCTCTTGACGAAGCCTAGCACCCATTTTGCCGCAATCTTCTCGGCAGCAACATGCCTGTCTACGAGGTCCTTCACCAGCTGTTCATCGCAGAAGTTGATATCCGCATTCACGTTCTCAGCCTCCGCTTCTTCCTTCCCCATTTCCTGGTTCTCGAAGAAGAGGTTATACTTGATTTTCATATCCTTCATCATCATGATGTTCAGATTTTTCAGTTCCCCCTCCGAGTCAGCAATCGTCTCATAGAGTTTCTGTACCGACTTCTTGAAGATGTTTTTCACGTCCATCAGACAGTAATAGATTTTCCCGTCAATCACCACCACCCTCAGTTTTCCGTACTGCGGATGAGTAAAATAAAAAGGTTTCATTGCTTTCATCTTATAAATTCCTTTTTTAAAAGTTGGGCGCTCCCACAACGGTTGATGTGCCTATACACAAAAGCCCCCGAAACCCAGACCATATCGGTTCTGAATTCCGGGGGCAAATGTACGGCGATTCTGCGACACTGCTATGGTACGATGAAGTACGGTCGTACCACATCGTACCAAAAATTATCTCAAAATGAATAACTACAGAAAATTGCGGAAACAGCATAATACGCTAAAACAAAAACTGCGGAAACACCCAATATCATATGTTAAAAAAGTGCGGAAACTCGATTTTTTCTATATTTTTTATTCAAATTTCATTTTTTCTCCGTATCTTTGCGGTGTAAAATATGATACCAGTATCAAAAATAGTACTCTAATATGATATTTGAACGTAAAAAATACTTGGATGAACTTATTGCAGGACGTGGCAACGGGCTTGTGAAGATTATAACAGGTGTCAGAAGATGTGGGAAGTCTTTCCTACTGTTTGATATCTGGCATAATTGGCTATTGGAACATGGGGTGACTGAAAGTCACATCGTCGAGATACAGCTTGATGATTTTCGAAACAGGCGGTTGAGGAAACCTGATGCTTTGCTCGACTATATAGATTCAAAGGTTGTGGATGATGGCAATCCTTATTATATAGTCTTGGACGAGGTGCAGCTAATAGAAGAATTTGTGGAGGTTATTCTTAGCTTGACACACATGAGGAATGTAGATGTGTATGTGTCAGGCTCAAATTCTCGCTTTCTGTCAAGTGATGTTGTGACTGAGTTCCGAGGTAGAGGTGACGAGATACGTATCTGGCCTCTCACCTTTGACGAATACTTCAAAGGCATTGGTGGCGATATACGTAAAGCATGGCTGAACTACTATACCTTTGGCGGACTACCACAGGTGGCTTTGCTTGAAACAGAAGAAAAGAAAACAGACTATTTGCGTGGTCTGTATAAAACCACCTATCTGCGTGACGTGATTGAGCGCAACCATCTGCGCAATCCTGAAGGAATGAAGGAATTGGTACGCGTGCTAGCTTCAGGCATTGGTTCTTCAACCAATCCAACAAGAATAGCCAATACCTTTCAATCCGCACAAGGAGTAACCATAAAAAGAGACACTATAAAACAATATATTGACTATCTGAAAGACTCTTTCTTGATAGAAGAATCCTTACGCTATGATGTGAAAGGCAGGAAATATATTGGCACCGAGACAAAATATTACTTCGCAGACATCGGCATTCGTGCTGCCATTCTCAACTATCGTCAACAAGAGGAAACACACATTATGGAAAATATTATCTACAATGAACTTCGAAGCCGTGGATATAATGTGGACGTGGGATTAGTAGAACTTGGTGGTAAGGATGAGAACGGCAAGTTTATAAGAAAGCAGTTAGAGGTTGACTTTGTAGTAAACCGTCCTCCATACAGAGTGTATATTCAGTCGGCTTTCCACATGCCAACGCCAGAGAAGGAACAACAAGAGCGACGCCCACTATTGTCAATCAATGACCACTTCCGTAAGATTGTTATTGTTGGTGATGATATTCACCGCAAGGAAGACGAACTCGGTGTATTGACTATTGGATTATTGGATTTCTTGACGGACAAAAAACTGCTGGAGCAAGGCTAACTGTCCTTTTGTTCCATAGTTGCATTGCAGTGAGCATACTTCTATGAAAAGCCCCCGAAACTCAGACCATATCGGTTCTGAATTTCGGGGGTAAATTATCTCAAAATATCCATGATTTCCTCATCAAAATCATATTTATAAGCATGATCCTTAGCTTTATTGAATCCACCTCTCAAACTTTCTGCATCCATATCCCAGAAAATGCCAAACACTTTCCAGGTGTGCTGGATGTTCAGTTCCGTTGCCAGTATATCGGCAAGTTCCCCTCTTTTCCACCACGGCATTTTGTTGACGGGCTTGAAATCATCATTCAGGATTTGAGCATTTCTAAGTAGTCGGAATATCTTGGTTGCTCTGTCATTGCAAAGTTCAACAGGAACAACCCTGCCTTCCAATAGAAAACAAGACGGTATATATTCTTCATCTTTTCCTGGTTTAGATTGGTCATTCACCACTTCCAAGTCGACCGTAGGAGCTCTGTCTCTCGCTCCTGCAGAACCCGTTCCTGGCTCTTCACTCTCTTCATTCTCCTTTTGCTGATCATCATCTTTACCAACAATCATTCTGGATTGATCACGGAAGACGATTTTATCTATTCTAATTCTCATCTTCCATATCCATTAACTGTTTGAAACTAGCAGAATCAATAACCACTTTGCTGTTGCCACTGAATTCTACGTTAATAACTACCTCGATGTTAACCGGTCCAGTCTGCACTAGCCAGATTGGCAATCCGTAAAATATTTTAGTCATATATCTTCACCTTTTAAGATAGACTAAATTTACTTCCTCTATTTTAAAGAAGAGGTGGCCCCTGGAAGTTTTCCAGGGTGAATCCTTACTTCGGAGACATTGAGCTGCAGAGCAGTATGAGGAATGTCCCCCTAAATTTCATGTTGTATCTTTCATTTTTACACTGGTTAAGTTGTTGTTATTTATAAGAACTTATTACTCTCTACTGGTGTCAGACGACATAATCTCTTCTGCCCAGTTATATTTATTTTATTCCTTGCGTTACGAATTTACGCAAATCAATTTTCTTCTTATTCAGGTCTTTAACCACTTCTGCCCCTGCCCCAAAGATTTCTTCATATTGTCTTTTCAGATTTTTTATGAGTGCAAGTCTTTCGTCTCTATCTGTGATATGTTTTTTAGATTTGTAGTTGTCGACAGCCTCATATTCAACATGAAGATAATGACCTATAATGTGGCAAAATTTTGCAATGGTATCAAACTTTATTTTAGAATCGAAATTTAGGAACTTTCGAATCGTATCATAAGAGACATGAAACTCCTTCACGATTGATTTTCGAGGAGAAATATCCTCACCAATCATGATACTGAGAAGAGATCCAATCCTCTCTATATATGATAATCTCACCAATCTAACAGCCGGAGATTCTGAATTTTCTATTTCTTTTGCTTCTTCAACCATTGCTAATTTTATTTTGTTCGTGTAAAATTAACAATAATCGTTGGAACCCGCAAGCGTTTTACGTCCCCTTAGGACGTAAAAAGAGTACTACTTTTTTAATGATTCTCAGAAAAGTATACAAAAAAGGGGAAAAGTGAGCAATTTACGTTACTCGCCTTCTTCCCCTTATTTTTATAAATTTACGGTAGGTGCATCGCTCTGCACAATCCTTATTTCGTCACTGCATCATACAATGCCTGATAGTCTGTGACAACATCATAAATGTAACCATTCTCGCTGATGGCAGCAAAATGCTTGCGGGCACACGCTATCTTGCTTCCCTCAATACCGCGTAGATGTGAACCCTGGAGATCATTACCCTTGGTTTCTGCCACAAAATACACATGCTTCACGCTGCCTTCACGGAATGCCACAGCCCAGTCGGGATTGTATTTGCCCATAGGCGTGTTGATGTAGAAACCACGAGGCAGTTTGGTATAAACTACCACGTCATCTTCACGTTCCAGAGACTCGGCAAAGTTCTTTTCTACACCCATGCTGTCGAGCACTACCAGGTCGTAGAGCGATTTCTTTGACTCAATGGCATTGATGCCCAACTTGCCTCGCAGAGCATCCACCGTAAAGATGTCGGTAGAGAACTCATCATTCAGCTTCTCGTATGTAATACTCTGGATAACAGCAAGAGCCTTGCAGTCGTTGATAACCAGACCGGTCTTGATGATAAATTCCTCAGGATTCATCTTGAACATGCTGAATGTTTCAGGCTTGATACCCTTCAGAATTTCCACGATGGTCTTTCTTGTCAACCCCGTAGCAGTTACCAGCTGACCTACCAGGTCGTATGTCACTTCCTTGCCCACTGCTTCCGTTACATGGATGGTCCGGACATCGCCCTGATTCATGGCCACGCCCGCTTCAAGCGACTCCTTGTCTCTGATTTCATCCATCGAACCGCCTTCTACCACGATGCGGATTTCCGTAACCCTCAACTTTTCATCAAGTTCCTCGATGGCTTTCTTCACAAGACCAGAAGTTTCAAAGCTTACCTGATAGTAGGTGCGGCGGTTGATACGCTTCCAGAGATTCTGGAACTCCTTCTTGGCAAAATTGTCCTTCTGCAACTTGGCAAGCTTAGGCTTTCTACCATTCTCCGGTCTTACAGCCGCAGGATCAAAGACGGTATCGAGGGCTGCTATAATGCCCTCCCTCCAATCGTTAGCCTTCTCAAAATCAAGCCTGTCATTGCGCTTATCCTCAAAATACTGAGCAGTCAAAGCACCGTTATCATCCACATAATCTTTACGGATGAGGGCATTATAGATAACTCTTGCCTGATTGATATCAAACTTGCCATTGGTTCCATCTGCCATCGTATATGACCTGCCCTCGAAAAGATGGGCGGTGATAACGATTGGTCGGTCGGCACAGGCTTCAGCCATTTCCGTCTGCAGTTTCTTTGCGAAATCATCATAGCTCTCGCTGGCTATCACGGTGAGGATATTGGTATCAAACACATGGTCGCCCAATACATCCGCATCCTGGCGTTCACCCTTCTGATTCACGCAAAGGCGCATTCCTCGTCCCACTTCCTGTCGTTTCTTGGTCTCATTGTCCGAGTTCTTCAAGGTGCAGATCTGGAACACGTTAGGATTGTCCCAACCTTCCTTCAAGGCGGAGTGCGAGAAGATGAAGCGCACTGGCTCGCTGAGCGAAAGCAGACGCTCCTTATCCTTCATGATCAGGTCGAAGGCACGCTCTTCGTTCTCGCCCTGCCTTTCCTTCGATTCCACCGCCTTGCCCTTCTTATCCATGGAGAAGTAGCCCTGATGCACCTTGGATGCCGCATTGCGAGGGTCTGAAAGATAGCGCAGATAGGCTTCATCCGTAAACGATGGCAGCATTTCTGAAAGCACTCGGTTATATTCTTCCTCAAACATCTTGGCAAACTTACCCTTACTATCCTCGCCTTCATAGAGGCGATAGCTATCCACATGGTCGATGAAGAACAGACTGAGCACCTTGATATGCTGACAGAACAGCTGGCGCTCACGCTCCAGATGGGTGCGGATGGTTTCACGAATCTGAATACGACGGATATAGTCTTCGTTCACCCTGCCCACGGCATCGCCTTCATGGAGAGTCAAGCCGTTGAGGAAGCGGACGATTCCCTGTCTGCCGTCTATGCGTTCTACGATGAAGTTGTTGTCATACTCAGCCAGTCCCCCACTCTGCTCCTTCAGGTTGAAGCGCTCATCCACGAGTTTGCTTACCTGCTTCGTTCCGGTCTGCGTCTTGATATCAAAGCTGATGCGCGCCTGCGGATTTCCCTTGCCGATGACGATTTCTTCCAGATAGACATAGCCGTTGGTAGCGGTACTGCCTACCTGTCTGATACCCTTCACCTCAATCTTCTTCACCAGTTTCTGGTTGTAGGCATCGATGGCATCCAGCTTATACACCATATTATATATATCACCCTTGCGGTGGGTGGCGCTATACAGAAGGGTAAAGAGCGGCTTGAACATGGCTATACCCTTACGGGTCTTGTTCTTCTTGTCCACACCCAGCACCGACTGAGGTTCATCGATAATCATGATAGGATGGGTCTGTGCCAACACGTCGATAGGACGGCGGGAGCCGAACTCATCACGTCGTTCGAAGATGATGCGGGCTGCCTTATCAGGACGTGCGCCCTTACTCTTCTCCTCATTCATAGATGCGTTGAATGCCTGGGTATTGATAATCATCACGTGCATGCCTGCATCGCTGGCAAAGGCATCTATCTTACTGAGCTGCTTGGAGTTATACATAAAGTATTGCATGCGCTTGCCGTATTCCTGGGCAAAATGCTCCTGCATGCTCTCAAAACTCTTCAATACGCCTTCTCGGATGGCGATGCTTGGCACTACCACCACAAACTTGGTCCAGCCATAGCGGGCATTCAGTTCATACATGGTCTTGATGTAGGTATAGGTTTTACCCGTACCCGTCTCCATTTCGATGGTGAGGGCGGTACCTACGCCTTGCAGCTGCTGCAGCTGTTCTACAGGTTTCAGCCCCTGTTCTGTCTGTATGGCTCTTACATTCTCGCAGACGGCTTCCGGTGCGAGGATAACGTTCTTGTTGCCAAAGCCCTTTACCACAAAGAGGTCTTGATGAACTCCCTGGTCCACGATATGGTCGCTCTGTCCGTCGCTTTTGGGCTGACCTGTAAAGGCATTAGCCACTGCCAGCGCCGCTTCGGTTTGGAAGCGTTGATGTTTATATCTGAGTTTCATAGGCTTAAATCACTCTAATATTCTTCACTACTTCCTGGTCGCTCCAATCCAACTTCTGCTTGAAGGTCTCGTAGATATTAATCTTGTCAGCATCCTGGGCAAAGCAGCTGTCACGGAAAATGACACGCAAAGGCATCTTTTCTGCCATGGCTTTTACTACGTCTTCTGATACGTTCTCGGCGAAGCAGGCAACCAGATCGCCGTCGTTCACGGTATAGATGGTCTTGCCATCCACCACCTCCTGGGTCATAGGCAGAGAGAGCTGAACGCCCCAGTCGAGCATACAGCCAAAGAGCAGGTCGAGGTCGTTTCGGTCGGTCTTGATATTGTTCAGGAACAGATCGAGCTGGTCTTGCTTGAATTCCTTTGGAGAACGCTTTACGTCCTCGTAATTGCCTTCGTCGAGACGGAAGACACGGAAACCCTTATCTTGATTAATAAATTCAGGGTGTTCCTTGAGTATTTTTGAAGCAGCTCTGATAATACGATCTCTGCCAATTTCTGGAATAGTCATATAACCATTTTTACGTGCTTCGCTATCTAAAGGAGTCTCTTCTTGAAGTTGCACCATCATAAAATGTCTATTACCATTATCTTCTGCATTTAGCTCTAGAACAGCATGTGCAGTAGATGCAGAACCGGAGAAGAAATCAAGTATTATGTCATTTTCGTTAGAATTAGTGTAGAGACGTACAATTTGCTTCATTAGTTTTACCGGTTTAGAATAATCAAAAACCTTTTCACCATCAAACAAATCTCGCAATTCTCTCATCGAATCTTGAGTATGACCGACATCTGTATATTTCCAAATCGTCATTGGAGTAAGACCTTGCTTTACCTCAGACAGAAATCGCTTTGGTGCTGGAACATTGTCCCCATTTTCGCCAAACCAAATTCGATTATCAGCAACCATTTCTTCATATCTTTCTTTAGTATAGAGCCAACATCTTCCTTTAGGTGGCAAACAAACCCTTCCACTCGGAGTTATTATTTCATAAACTTTGCTTGGTACAACTGGGCCAACAGATAGGTTATCTGTCCTCCAAAGACCTCTTGGATCATTATCAGGATTACTATATTTAGCATTAGTTGATTCTGGGCGAGGTAAGCCATTACATACAGGTTTATTTATGTCTTTTGCATAACATAGAATATAGTCATGACTTTTTGAAAAATGTTTTACCATGTTGATAGGAGCATAAGCTCTTTCCCAAACAATTTCTGCTATAAAATTAGATGAACCAAAGATTTCGTCGCAAATCTTTCTTAGGTTATAGTTTTCATTATCATCAATCGAGATAAAAATCACTCCATCCTCTGTCAGCAGTGATCTCGCCACCATCAGTCTAGAATACATCATAGAGCACCAATCCGAATGAAAACGTCCATTCGAATCCATGTTCTTGATATATTTATTACCTAATTCATCTACTGCTCCCGAAGCCTCAGCATACTCATCAGCAGACATTGCAAAATCATCATGATAAACAAAGTCATTACCTGTATTGTAAGGTGGATCAATATAAATCATCTTTACCTTACCCAGATAAGACTTCTGGAGAAGTTTAAGCACTTTGAGGTTATCACCCTCAATATAAAGGTTTTGGGTGTTGTCCCAATCCACACTATCCTCCTTTACGGGACGCAGTGTCTTCTTAATAGGCTCCAAAACTTCGGCACGAGCTGCCTGCTTGCCAACCCAGTTGAACTCGTATGCCTCAGGAGCATCTTCCACTGCGTTGTCACCAAGAAGCTGGCGAAGTACGTCAAAATTAATCACACGTTTTACCCCCCCCCGTACCAGGGGCGGCTACCTCCGTAAAGCACGAAGGCGCAATCTGATAAAGCGCATCCAGATTCAGCTGCGCTCCATCTGCCGACTGCAATTCCATTCTATTGGGTCTATCCATATTATCTATATTTTATAAATTATTCTTCATTTCTTTTTCCCACTCAGCAACCTTCTTCTTCAACACCCGAGCCTCGTTGTTCAGCTCCAGCTGGCGGTTAAACTGCCTTTCAGTCCGAACCCGCTTCTGCAAGGCTGCAATCTCTTTCCTGCCCTTCTGTATCAAGGACTCCAGCTCCACCATGCGCTTGGTTTCCTCGCTACGGCTCGTGCCATAGCCGGAAATCACGCCTGCCATATTTTCATAGATGGCATCCATCGTAAGTCCCTGGATAGGCAAAGACAAATCTGCCTCACGGAGCCATTCCGAAGCAAAAGACTTCACTATTCTGAAGGTTCCTGCCGAGGCATCCAGCCATTCCTTATAGTTGAGCAGCAGCTTATACTGCCCCTCATATTCCAGGACAAACACCACGTGGCGAGGCATGTTCCTATCGATGAAGAGGAAGACATCATCCGGACAATCCTGCGACTTCAGCTGCGCAGAAAAGACCACAATCTCGTGAACCTCCTTGCCATCTGCCACATTGAGAGTGGAAGGCGCCAGCTTATAGAGCCACTTGATGGCCACCACATCATCTACGAAGTGCTGCTTCATCTTCGCATTCACTTCCAGATGCCGGTAGAAAGCGTTCTTGGGAACGGGCTTGCCAACAAACGTGGTTGGAGGATAATGTAAATCTATCATACTATCTGATAATTAAGAATGTTATTAACTCGAAGTCATCCAGCCCCTTGGCATCTCCCAGCAAGGCACTCGTCTCGCCCATGGAGAACAGGCTGTCGATATCCGACTCTTCCTTGACAGAAATGATGCTGTCAACCGCCTTCGCCAACATATCACTATAATGGCTCATCTGTCGGCCGTCAGCCGTTTCCCGGTTGATGATTGCGCACAACTCCTTATCCGGCTGGCTCTTGCCTCGGCAAACGTGGCGCATCACATCGAGCAGTTTCTTAGGCTGCAGATGGTCACAGATGACGGAGCCGTCTTCGCCCAGATACACCATATAGAACGGATGCAGCAAGTTCTTCCTGTCGATATTGATATTCCTGTTTCTATTCTTCAGGATGAAGATAACGCCCGGCTTGGCGTTCTCCGAACTGGGCACCACCGCATTCATGCCAAACGGCGAGTGCTCTACATTCGGATTTTCCTTGACGTATGCCAGCAGGTCGAGGCGGAATTCATTCAGACCCAAATCCATGATATTGATGCCGGTATCCATATTCTCTAAGTCTATCACCTCTTCCTGAAGCTTCTTGAGCTGGTTCTTGCGGTATTCCAGGTCACCCTTCTCGTTCTGCGACAACAGGTTGTCATCGCCCGTACTGGTGAGAACGGTAGCCTTCATACGGCTCTCTACACGACCTTTCAGTTCGATATACTGGTCCAGTTCCATATCCGGCCAATAGTTAACGAGCTGGATGACATCGTTTCTGCTGCCGATACGGTCCACACGGCCGAAGCGCTGGATGATGCGCACTGGATTCCAATGGATATCATAGTTGATGAGAAAATCACAATCCTGCAGGTTCTGACCCTCGGAAATGCAGTCGGTGGCAATCAGCACATCAATCTCCTCGGTGGCATCCGGGAAGAGAGCAGCCCGGTCTTTCGATATGGGTGAGAAATAGGTCAGCACATTATTGAAACTCATCGGAAACTTCGGTATGGTGCATTTGCCATCCGTAGAACCCGTGATAAGCGCCACATTCAACCCACAATCCACCTTGATGCGTGCCGCCAGCTGGTCGTACAGATAGTTGGCGGTATCAGCAAAGGCTGTAAAGATAATCACCTTCCTGTTGCCCGGATTGATGGGATGCTCAAACTTGTGCTTCAAATCTTCGATGAGCATCTGCAGCTTGGAGTCGTGCTCGGGAGAAATATCCTGAAGCATAATCTGAAGCAGGGCAAGATTCTCCTGGTCGCTGCGAAGATCACGTGACCAGCGAACCACATCAATATCCCGTAGGTTGATTTTGGAATTTCTGCCCACAAATGGGTCGTTATCGCTATCTGTACTATCCAAATCATCCGTAAACTCGGTAACATCCACAGAACCGCTGCGCCCATTGCTTTCAATGGTATTCAGCGTTTCGTCTATATATTCCAGGATGCGCTGCAAGGTAAGACGGAAGGAGTTGACGCTGCTCTCCAGACGTTTGAGCAGGTTGGTGGCCATCAGCTTGCGGAGACCTTTCTCTCGTCCGTCGATAGAGATACCCGAGCCTTCCATATTGATTTCATAATCCTCCTTCACGCTATCAAAGATATAGAGTGACGGCGTATAGATGCTCAGATTCAGTCTATTCAGCTGTTCAGCAATCTCGCTGAAAGAGATGCTATCGCTCAAATCCGTCAACTTTGGGCGACGGGATATAGGAGCCAATCTGGTAGGGAACTTACCGATATCCTTCGTATCGTAATATTTCACGATGTGGCTTCGGCTTCGGGCAATGGTAACCGCATCCAGCAATTCGAAGAAATCGAAGTTCAGTTCTTCAAGCAGGCGTTGCGTGGTGCGCTCTTTGGGCTGCAACTTGGTCCATCGGTTATATGCCAACTGTGCAGAGCGGAACACATCATCTATGCTGCGGTCGATGTCAAGAACCTCGTTGATTTGCTCAGCATGACCTTCGTATGCCAGTTGCAACTGGTTCTTCAGGTCGTTGAAGCGGTTGTTGACAGGAGTAGCACTCAGCATCAGGACTTTTGTCTTGATTCCTGCTCGGATTACCTTGTTCATCAGTCGCTGATAGCGGTTTTCCTTCTTCTTACCATCATCTACGATATCCAGGTTGTCAGCCTCATCATCCTCGTCATCCACATTACCGCCATTGCGGAAATTGTGGCTTTCGTCTATGACTATCAAGTCGTAGTTACCCCAGTTGATTCGTTCTAGATCAATTCCGTTTGACATACCTCTATCTCGACTTAAATCGCTGTGAAACAGGATATCATAGCGAAGGCGGTCGGCCGCAAGAGGGTTGTTTTTGTAATTAGTCTTGAAGGTGCTCCAGTTGTCATAGAGCTTCTTAGGGCATAATACGAGCACCGACTTGTTGCGGTTTTCGTAATACTTGATGACGCTCAGCGCCGTGAAGGTTTTACCCAGACCTACAGAATCGGCAAGGATACAACCATTGTATTTTTCGAGTTTATTGATGATAGCCAGGGCAGCATCTTTTTGGAAATTATAAAGTTTTTTCCAAATCACACTCTCCCGGAAGCCGGTCTTCTCGTTAGGAAGAACATCCTCGTTGATATCATCGAGAAACTCGCTGAAGATATTATATAGCGTAATGAAGTAGATAAACTCGGGTGAATTTTCCTGATAAACGGTTTCTATGTATTCCAGCACCTTGGCAGTTACATCTTCAAACTTATCGCCATTCTTCCACTGTTCATTGAATACGTTCAGATACTGCTCGGCGAAAGGTGAGGGCACAACCTGAACCATGGAATACAAGCTGTTTCCTCGCTCGCATCCCAACTCTGTGGTGGTAAACTCATTAAAAGGTGCATAGGCATAAGGGGCAGTGCCGTTTACGTAAATAAAGCCGCCCATCGACTCCTGTGACACATTTGATTTAAACTTCACCTTGCGTCTTATCCAGTTGGCGCACTCCTTGGCGATGGCTTTCTGCTCCAGTTTGTTACGGAGTTTGATTTCGAAGTCAGAGCCATAAAGATTGCGCTCACGGTTGAGTTTTGGAATGAAGAACTCACGCTTCTCCTTCTTCACCTTATCCTTGATGAAAGTAGGCGAAGTGAAGATAAAACGCAACTCATCAACGTTCTCCAGTTCTTCCTTCAATGCTTCGAAAGCATAGATGGAAAAAGAGGCTGCAGCTATTGACACACGAGATCCTTCAGATAATTTGGCCTTCAAATCATCTACTACCCGTTCTGACACGTTGTTTATAACCTTAATCAATTCCATAAGTTTCACCTAATAATCAGATAGTTACGCTACAAAAAGTGCATTTCCAATACACTTACTCCTTCAAAAGTACAACAATATTTCGAAACATGCAAGAAAATCAGGGAAAAAGTTTTAGAAAAAGTTATCAGATAGTATTGGGGATAGCAAAATCTTTACTTTTTTACTTTTTTACCTTTAAAAATCCCATAAAAACCTCAGCGACGAGGAGCAGATACGCAAAATCAAGTTCCTGCCGACCTGCTCAATGACCCAGAGATTGGAAAAGCCGTAGAAGATCTTGAAGTTTCCGGCTTTACAGATGCCGAACTCAGAGCCTACGACAAGTTTTGGGATTCGGTAAGTGTTGAAAGAACCCTTATAATAGCGGAGATATTGATGACAAAAATTACCATATAATCAAGGGTCTATACGCCACCTTTTCATCGTGGCATATAGACCCCTGTCGTTTCCCGTGAGGCGCAATGTGTACCAAACCTGTTAATTATAAGATCTGTACAGGTCGAAATAGTTCATCATTTCTCGCGCTGTGCGAATCGGCAAGCC
>ERZ772882.589-NODE-589-length-46972-cov-8.710297_pt1 | contig 46972 bp, 49 predicted proteins | sample MGYA00580576_ERZ772882 | MGnify/ENA primary metagenome ERZ772882 (study PRJEB29015, sample SAMEA2737658) | human gut metagenome | biome: human gut; feature: human-associated habitat; material: faeces | place: China | collected 2012 ... | reverse complement strand
TGTTGAAACCATTGAATTGAGCCTTGAAACATTCAAGGTATTGCAGTCAAGAGGGTTTTGCAATAAGGCTACGGAATACCACGACCGAATTATCCGGCTTGTTCAGAAGAACGCCCGGCAAATCCGTAAGCGAATGACCGCTTAATCTGTTCTTTCGTCAGCCACTTGTTATGATACACATTGTAGCAGGTGGCTACGGTAACTTGCTGATTACCGTAGCGATTTCTGTTATATAGGACTTAAATGCGAACTGTTATAATGTACTGCATATATATCCTTTTGTATAATGTCGGCAACAAATAAAAACTTTTGCCGAATTTATATCCTAAAACCTTTATAGGATAATCTCCCATTATAGTCATCGGAGGTTCTCCTTAGAGCCGGCCATCACGCCACTCGGCATTGTTTTATTGTGCAAAGGTACTATGGAGGTAGAATGCCAAGTACCGCTTGCGCTAACAATTCAGTGGACTTAACGACAGTTTTCCACGAATGTGCCATTAGTGGTATTTCATTAACTCCCTGGTTGTTTACTTGTCTTATCTCCCTTACCCCACAGTCTTTAACGCACATAAAACATATCCCGGTGGCGAAGTTTGACAGCTTCAAGCAAAGGGAAAAGAAAAAATGTTTAACATCAAAATTCATTAGAAATGGAGTACAACAATCAACTATCGGAGAACGACAAACGCTTTGCGGACGAGTTTTCAAACTATGTGAACGGAAAAATGGCTTCACCCCGAAAGGTAGGCAAGGCATTGGCAGATGACCACCGCTATTTGGTAAACGAGAAAGCCAAACTGATGTTCTACTTTATGGAGCAGTTGGCGGAGAACTGGCACAAGGGAAGATATGACCAGCGCAACGAGTGGGCGTGCCGTCTGGCAGCGGAAGCCATAGACCATTTGGCGGAGAACGACCTCTATCATTTGCCCGAAGAGTATTACGAAAACCATAAACAATAATAAGTATGGGAGCATTGCAAATCACTATTCCAAGATGGAACATAACAGAGATGAACGGTTACGAGCCGATAACTACCTTTTGGCAGGACTTCTCCATTGCTGACAAGTTCGGGAACAATGCCATAGCCGACACATACAGGCGAGCCAAGTCCGAATGGAAAGACAACTACAAGTATTGGACGGAACTTTGCCTTGTCCTCAATCACAAGATATGGCAGTGGCACGAGAGAGACAACCAAAGAGCCATTCTCTATGACAAACTGTGGAGGGAAGCGGATGCAATGACCGCTGAATGGTCGAACGAGGAACAGGAATATTATTTTGAGATAACGGATTAAATCAACCAGTGGGGAGATTGGAGAGGTCTCCCCACAAAAAACAATGAGTATGACTACCCAAGAACAGATACGGAAAGTAACGGACATTGCCCAAGAAAAAGGCTGGAGCATAAGCGTTGAAGACGAGAACAAGACAAGCATACAATTTGAGTTTCAACGCTATACCAAATACGGGCAGGACTTCAATTTCAATGCCGATATGCAGGATGAAGACATCAACACGCTTATTGCCGGTATGAAGCGATATTACGAGGACTTTGACCCGGGTTATGAAGCCTATTTATGGATTGGCGATGACGGACACGGCAGAAATGGCGCACCTTATCATATCAAGGATATTGTGTCGGATATGGAAGAAGCCGAAGAACAGATATACGAGTTGCTGCAAGCACTTGAAGTTGAATTTATCTAATGGCTACAACTATGACTTTATCGGACATTTTCTGTATTTGGTTTTTGAATTTATTTTAATTACTCAACTATTTTATCAGATGCTGTGAGTGTAATGGCTATTCCTGCATCGCACTCTGCATTTCTAAAGTCATCAGTTATATCCATAGCTTTCATGCTATTGGTTATTGTCCCAATTTTGAACCAAATCGGTATCTCCTTATTTAGCTCAATCGGTGTCTCCCGATCAATTTTTGTTCCGCCAATCCCCATGGATTCATCAAATTGAGTTTCCAAAGTTGGGAAACTGTACTTAACATGACCGCTCTCATCAATGGTATATAAATCACAGCTGGTTTCGGTTAGTCTAACGGCTATTCTCCCAGTCAGATGGTCAATATTTCCGACAGTCATTCCATCTTCAGCCCATTCACCATCACGATAACCCCAAACCGATATTGCATACGATTTTACAGTCTCATCAAAAGAAATATCAAAGAATTGAATTTCATCATCGAACAAATCGAGGACTTCCATCGTTTCATCTGATAATTCACTTGGCTTTATATACATTGTCGAGTGCTTATTTTGTGAACACGCACATAATGTAAAAATAAGCACTCCAACAAGTAATGCATATATAATTTTCTTCATCTCATGCCCTCCAAAATCAATATTTTCCAGTTCCAAACTTGCTGGCGGCGAACAGCATTTTATGCTGTTTGCGGACGGCAAGTCCACAGGGGATAGCCGCTTTAGCGGCGCAAGGGGGTGTAGCCACCTTGACGGAACGAAGTGACGCAACATTCTCGGTCATGCAGTTTTCTTCTGCTGACGGAGAATGAAGCTCCGCAGGACGCACGATACTCCCGATAGGAGAGTATAGAAGTGCGCCCTTTAGTTCCTAAAGGGATTTCTCGGCTTCTGGAAATAAAAACTTACTCGTCCGTGTGTTCATCATCTTTGTCGTTTGTTTTATCTTTATCCAAACGGTTAAGTATCAAGCCTGTGCAAGTAACAATAACGATGCAAAGATACAGACCGATACCAAATATAGCGGATAAACGATAATCCCCCGATCCGTTGAAAATGTTTCCATACAAATCGCTAAAGAACGTGCCTCCTATGGCAACAATGATTCCAATGAGCAGGCATTTTCCAAATTTAAGCAAATCTTTATTATTCATATCGCTACCTCCCGCAAACTATGCCTTTGGAAAGTGTTACTTACATCTTTTCAAATCAAATTATATCATAAAAGTTTGAACTTTTCCACCATTCCGGGATAAAATAATCTTTGTTCTACCTACAAGCTATGTTCACGCAATCTGCGTTCCTTTCTGCGGCTCTCTCTGCGGTAAACTGCTGACCGGAACGAACACGCCCTTTGCAATATCCTCCGCACGAATGGCGGCTTTCTTGGCTTCGATTTCTGCCTTTTTTCTCCCCTTGATTTTGTCCTCGTATCGCTTCTGCGCTCCGCTGGCTTTCCGCTTCAAGTAGTTCTGATGAAGCCTGTCCTTGCGTTCCTCACGCTTGCGGATTTCCTCTAATTCCTCCGGGGTAAGCTCCACTTCTCCAAACGCCGGGGGAACAAATCGCCCGACAAAATTGAAGTAAATGGCCGCCCCACGGGTGATAAGCCTGTGCGCTCGTTTTCGGCGGTCACCTTTCTCGTAGTAACTGCGACGGTTTTCAAGCTGCTGCTGTTTGTGTTGGAGCTGGGCAAGCTGGCGCTCATTGGCAGCGATCTCGGCTTGCAGTTCGGGGATGGTTTTCTGTTTTGTCATAATGAATGACCTCCTTTTTGCTGGGATGGATAGGATAGAAAAAGACCGCCTACATTTTCGGTAGACGATCTGACTGACAGTATGGGATTTTCAGACTTTGCGGCGGGGACTGTCTGCTGAAAGCAGATTGTTCCCGCCGCAAAGTGTGCAGGGATAGCCGCACAGCGGCGCAAGGGGTGCAACCCCTTGTTCGGAACGAAGTGACGCAAAACAGCTCGGACAATCAACTGTCCAGGCTGTTCGCCTCGCAGAGCGCGCATACAGGGTTTGCCCCTGTATAGAAGTGCGCCCTTTGTTCCAAAGGGAGTTGTGCATCAGCGATAAATTGTAAAACCAAACTCAACACCTGATTTTGTATTGCGCACGGAACATTTACCACCATGTAAGTCAACAATGCTTTTTGCGATAGCAAGGCCGAGACCGGTACCGCCACCAGAGCGAGCCTCATCCGTTCGGTAAAAAGTGTCCCATACTTTGCTGAGTGCTTCGCTTGATAATGGTTCGCTGTCATTTTCGATGTGAAACGAAGTGCTGGAATGGTCTGTTTGGATGGTTACCGAGATGTGTCCACCAGTAGGTGCGTACTTAATGGCATTTGTCGCAAAGTTTTCCACGACCTGAGCAATACGGCTTTCATCCGCGGTGATTGTGAAATCGTCCGGAAAGTTGAAATCAATTTGAAGGTCCTTCGCCTGTGCCGCCATTTCTAATTTTTCAAAGATAGAGCGTGTCAGAGCTATGAGCGAGAAATCATCACGGGACAATTTCACCTTTCCGGCCTCCAAACGGGAAAGGTCAAGCATTTCTAAGACCATCTTCTGAACTGTGAAAACGAGAAACTGCCAACGAAAACAATGCTGGCATTTGAACCATAAAAAGAAAAAACCGCTACAACATTCATCCCCCCTTTGGAATGAGAATTGCAGCGGTTTATCTGCTTGAAACTAATTATTCGATATTTGTGATTTTCTAATCATCGTTTGCCAGATGGGTAAAGCCTTTGTTTTTCTCAATAACCTTGATACCATAAACATCTGCAATTTGTGCAGGATAGGTTTCAAGGATTTCACCAGCGTATTCAATTTCGATCACATCTCCGATTTCAGGTTCCGGTGATGGATGCACATTTCTGATCGGCACTTCAATTCGGTCTGCACTACTCAATTCCCAGCTACCTTCAACAGGCTTCACAAGATAATTGCCATCATGAATTTCCAGAATTTCAGCTTGGAACACCTGATGCGCTTCGTTGGAAAAACCTTCAATCTGAATGCAATGATTCTTGAAAACCAGTCGGCCGGTTTCTACCAGTTCATCAGTATGATATTTTGTTTTATCTACATACAAGCGGCCATCTTGATGATCCTGTCTGAGAGTGAAATCAAAATACCCTCTGTCAGACAGCTCATAGCTTACTCCGTTTGCATAGTCATAGATAATGACACGGTTGTCAATCATGCCTGAGCCCCAACTGATTGAAGAACACAACTCAGGCAAACCGTCGCCAGTGAGGTCGCAGAAATAGGCGTTCCAGATTGGCATCCCCGTATAAAGTGAAGTGCTTTTACTACCCTTAACAGCCAGCATCTCTCCGTAAGTCCAACGGAAGGTCACATCTGGAAACTCGGTGAGGCTGATTTCAAGACTACCGTCCCATTTCATTTCATCAGGGGTTTCAAGGTAATCAAACCACTCTATTACGGAATTTATCTCGTCCACAATACGCACTTCTACATTTTCTACTTCAACATAAACAATAATGTCCTCATTGGTGGGGTTCTGCATATTCACACCAATCTTAAACCACGTATCATTTTCTGCATCAAATTCCACAGACATACCATGCGTAAGATAAGTGGCTGTGTATCCGGTTTCTGCTGTTTTATTAACGGGGAACAAAAGAACTTCTGTATCACCCAATCCATCACCAGACCATATTTTGATTGAATTTCTGACTGTGCTGACTTCCTCCTCCGTATATACAAATTCCTCTTGACTTCCTGCGGGAACAACAATTCGCAATGTATAGCGGTCTTGTTTAGGATTCGTCAGGAAGCAGGCCGCAACGCCCACGCAAATAATGACTGCAATAATAATAACCCAGAACGCAGGCTTCTTATAATTCATCACAGACTTCACGCGCTCCTTTACACCTACCTCGCCAAAGGCAAGAGGACAAGCGGCGATCATGCGGCGGTTTACACTACAGGCAACAAGTGCTTGCATATAATCGGCTCTCTGCTCATTGCCAAGTTCCTTGATGACTTTTTCATCGCAGGCAAGCTCAATGTCACGACACAGCAGAACATAAGCCAACCACATGAGAGGATTGAACCAATGAATCGTCAGCAGGAGAAAACCAAGAGGCTTCCACCAATGGTCTTTGCGGCGAATGTGCGCCTGTTCGTGGGCAACAACGTGCTCCAGATCCTGACCATTCATGTTGAACGGGAGATAGATTCTCGGTTTGATAATGCCCAGGACAAACGGAGAACTTACATTCTCACTCTGGAAAATGTTGCCCTTGTAGCGAACAGCGGTATCCACTTTACGACATAGGCGCCAATAACTAACTGCGGTATACAAGAGAAGGGCGCCGACACCAATCAACCAGATAATATTCAAAATCGGAATCCAAATCTGAAGCGGGTTTGCACTCGTCAATACATGCTGTGGTGGGGCAAATGAGGATAGAACAGGATTGACCACACTATTGATCGCCGGAACACCGCTGTCTATTGTGGGTTTGGCCGCCATTTCAATATCCAACGGAATTGTTTCTGAACTTGGGATAAGGCTTAATGCGCTCTCAAAAGAGAGCGGGCAAATCAATCTGACAGCCACGATACCCCAAAGCAGAACATTGACCCACTTGGGAGCTTTCTTCAAAACAAGCCTGAGTATCAGCACAGCCAGGATAAGCCAGCTTGCAGATATACTCATGTTGATAATTTTCAAAAAGAGTTCGTTCATTGTGAACCTCCTTTCCTGATGCGGTCGATCATGCGCTGTACCTCATCAAGCTCATCTTCGGACATAGCCTGATGCTTTGTAAAAGCAGCGATAAAGGCAGGCAGAGAACCCTCGAATTTTTTCTCAACCAGTTCATCGATCTCACACGCCTGGGCTTCATCTTTGGAAACGAGAGAAGTAACAGTGCCATTGTCGTTCTTCAGCACACCACGCTCTCCAAGACGCTTGATAACGGTATAAGTCGTAGTCCTTTTCCATCCGAGTTGATCCTGGCACAGCTTTACAAGCTCGACAGCAGTAACCGGCTCATGCTCCCACATAATCAAACAAAAACGATATTCACTTTCGTGAATCTTCGGAAAATCCATATTCACGCCCTCCTTGTCTACACCATTAGACTTCGCACATAGTCTACCACATTAGACAGCCAAAATCAATAGAGTTCACAGAAAAGATACAAAAAAATTGCCCGCAGAATTTCTCCCACGGGCAAAGTGTTGGTTAGCTATCAAGTGGTTTGTATTCAGTTACAGTTTTCAAATAGGTTTCGGGATTACCGTTCAGTATCAAATCAGCATATCCAATCGGATCATTGTAGATCAGATAGTCCAGTCCTGACCGCTGATACATATTGTCGGCAACCTCGTTCTCCACTGCGATGGTATCAATTGCTTTTCGTGACGGCAAAAAAATAACGGGTATCCGGCTTTCACCAGATACCCGTTATTTCGTTCCCAATCCCGCCTGACAGATGCCATAATCGTAATTTTTAGAATTACTGTCTTATGAGCACCCTTGTAGCCATGCAGGCTTTGAATTGAAGGAACATCCTATTTCTGCTTGAATATCCGATCTGGAAAAACGGTAGCATTGATCAAATCGGCAGGATCAATATCAAGCGCGTCAGCAAGGTTAAAGAATACGTCCAGTGAAAAGCTCTTTGCCAGTCCAGGTGCTTCGATTGCACTGATAAGAGAACGGCTGATCCCTGCTTTTTCAGCCAACTGTTCCTGTGACATCCCACGCATTTTGCGGAGCGCAGCGATGGCAATGCCAAGATGAATAAACCGGTCGTGATTCTTGAATGAAATATCTTTGCCCATACACTGACACCTCCTGCGTATAAGCAAATTATACGAACTTCCATAAAATCTTTCTGCCTGAAACAGTGGTGTATTGATTTAATCTGTGAGCAATACTATAATAGGCAAAAGCGAATTTACTCATACAAGCGTATTTGCACACAGTTTGCAGAGAGACAGAAAGCAGGTGTTGGAATGGCCTCGCCCAAAAGCTGCGCGATCCTCGGACACAGCCCTATGCGGTTTGCATGGGGATTTGATGAAGAAGCCGCAGAGTGTCACGATATGAAGATGGAGCTGGCCCAGCAGATCATGGTGCTGCGGCAGCAGGGAGTGACGCATTTTTCCGTAGCCTGCGACTACGGCGTGGGGCTTTACGCCGCCGAACTCATTAACGTTCTGCGCGACAATGATCCGGAACTGATGCTGTTTTGTGTTACGCCATACGAGGAACAGGCGACAAAGTGGACACCGGAGCTGCGCGAACGCTACTTTGATATGCTGATAAAATGCACACACATGACGGCTGTTAGTCTCCATAAACAGCCAGACGCACAGCTGAAAGCCTACCGAACAATCATCCGGCAGTCTGACATGGTGCTGGCTGTCTACGATCCGGCATCTGCGCGCGGGGATGATACCGATAAGGCTGTTTCTTATGCGAGAGAATTGCACCGCCCCATGCTGATGATCCACCCAGACACATTGAAAACGACATACTCCTGCGTGGAAGTCTAATGTGTCAGCACACTGTCCTTTGGTATAATAGGTATAGAACAGACTTCTTGAATTGAATGGTTTTTTGCAAAAATGGTGCAGAAATAGTGACGCGGGAACGGAAGCCTCCGTCCTCGCGCCATTTTTGCAAAATGTCAAATGCGCGAAACCGTATCCGGCGGTGCGGTCGGCTATTACACTGCGCTGGTCACGCATGATATGGCAGTAGCATAGGCATTAGGAAGTGTTTTTTGAGGCTAACATGTCTGCTGGACGTTTATTTTCACATGATTATTCTCGCATTTCTAAACGTGTTCTTTTTTTATTGAAAAATATGTTGTGTTTTGCGTGGGCGTGTGCTATATTATTCCAAGATAAAACTCTGCGCGAGGTGCAATTATGAAGGTTAGTTATAAAAAGCTATGGGTGTTGTGTGCAGAAAAGGAAATGAGTAAAGCCGAGCTCCGCAAGAGAGCTGGAATTTCCTCCGCCACATTCACAAAGCTTAGAAAAAACCAGGAAGTAACCCTATCGGTTATTTTGAAAATCGCCGAAGTTCTCGACTGCAATGCCGGCGATATGATGGATTTCATAAAGGACGACGAGTACGCCGAACTTGAGGACGTTGGTGTTGAAGAAGTATGGTAATGAGGTGACATGGAAATGGAAGCATATAGTGCCGGACTCATGTCGCAGTCTTTTTGGTTCATCGAGTTCAAAAAAGTCGTTAAACTAATTTCAGATGGAAAAAGCCAAAACGAAATCAAAAGTGCGTGTATAGAAGAAAATCTCTTTGGTGCAGTCAATGCCTATCGTTCAAAGAGGATTGCTGGATACTTAACAAACAGGGCCGCTGCGCTGGACGCAAAAGAAGTGCAGTTATTTATGGAATCCGATCCTGCAACACAGAAGTTGTTGAATCTGATTGCGATTCTCAGAACCGACCGGTTGTTTTTTGAGTTTTTGTTTGATGTCTATCGTGAAAAGATTATCCTGGGAATCCCAATCATGGAAACCAGAGATGCAAATATCTTTTTCAATAATAAAGAAGTACAGAGTGCCGAAGTTGAAGCGTGGAAAGACACAACAAAGAGAAAACTTCGGAGCTGCTACTTCAATTTTATGGTCGATGCAAATCTGCTTGCGCCAGATGGAAAAACACGCAGAATTACGCCGCCGATTTTGGACATCGCCTTGGAGCGGCATCTCGAGGCAAAAGGCGATAGTGCTATGATAAAAGCAATTACGGGGGTGAGCTGATGCTTTCACTGGAACAACGCTTAGATAAAGTTGAAGGAATTATCAAGAAGCCCTCCTTCCGTCAGAACAAAGGGCTTGGCAATGAAGTCGGATATTATATCTTTGATTACCCTGCCGAGCAGGAGCTTGCCATCCGTGAGTACGTGGAGTACATACGGCAAAAAAACGAGGAAGCGATTGACGGGTTTCGCATTGTCGTATTCGATTTATACGACATCCTCATTTCGATACTCAAAGACAAAGGGTATCTCGAGAAATGCTTTGAATTTGAGAAGACAAAAGGGTTTGACAGAATCACAAAGGCAGTTGGCAACATGCTTCGGATCACTTCGTCTGATAGCCTGATTGTAAACTATATCAGAGAGCGTACCCCTGCCAACTCGGTTGTGTTTATCACAGGAATCGGAAAATGCTATCCGATCCTCCGCTCTCATACTGTATTGAACAACCTCCATCAAGTAATTGATCATGTTCCGGTGGTCATGTTCTACCCCGGAAAATATGATGGGCAGGAGCTTGTCCTGTTTGGTGAAATCAAAGACGATAACTATTACCGCGCGTTCAAACTTGTTGATTGAGGAGAAAAAGCTATGATGATTAAAGACCTGTTCGTAAAACCGATTGACCGCGATATAAAAGGCGTTATCAAAGTTGGGCAAGACGACAGCTCCAATGTCAGGCAGGAACTGGAGGAATATGTCGTTACGCGTGAGCTGCAAAAGCACTTTGCAGAGTTTTTCTCCAGCTACAAGCGCGGCATTCTCGGAACGACCGATAAAATGGGTGTGTGGATCTCCGGCTTCTTCGGAAGTGGTAAATCTCACTTTCTGAAAATCCTCTCCTATCTTCTTGATAACAGAGAAGTTGATGGTAAGGCAGCAATCGACTATTTTATCGATGATAAGAAAATCATTGATAACGCTGTTCTGGCGGATATGCGGCTTGCGGCAAATGTTCCGACCGATGTTGTTCTGTTTAATATCGACTCCAAGGGTGAGACAAGCGGAAAGCAGTCCAAGGATGCCATCGTCTCCGTATTCCTAAAGGTGTTTAACGAGATGCAGGGCTTTTGCGGATCTATTCCCTTCCTTGCAGACCTTGAGCGCAAGCTCACGGATAACGGCAAGTATGACGAGTTTAAGACTCGCTTTGAGGACTCTTTCGGTTCGCCTTGGAAAGAAGCGCGTAACGACTTCGACTTCATCCAGGACGATGTGGTCGAAGTTTTATCAGATATGGGCTTCATGAGCGAAGAAGCGGCCCGTAACTGGTGCGAAAAAGCAGCAGAGCCGTATTCGATCAGTATCGAACGTTTTGCAGAGCTTGTGAAGAAGTACATAGATAAAAAGGGCAATAATCATCACGTTGTCTTCCTTGTCGATGAGATTGGACAGTATATCGGTGACGATTCCAAACTGATGCTCAATCTCCAAACCGTGACGGAAGACCTTGGTACTGCCTGCCGCGGCAAGGCGTGGATCATCGTCACCAGCCAGCAGGATATCGATTCTATCACAAAGGTGAAGGGCAATGATTTCTCGAAAATTCAGGGCCGATTTGATACGCGCCTCTCCCTGTCCTCTGCCAACGTAGATGAAGTCATCCGGAAGCGCATTCTGGAGAAGAACGCGCTTGGAAAAGAAACGCTGGCACTGCTTTACGACGAAAAAGCTACAATTATCAGAAATCTGATCGATTTCAAAGAATGCGCGGAAAAGAAATTCTACTCTGGCCGGGAAGACTTTGCTGCTGTCTATCCGTTTATCCCATATCAGTTTAACCTGCTTGGCAGTGTCCTGACTTCTATTCGGACACACGGCGCGTCTGGCAAGCACCTCGCAGAAGGCGAGCGATCCATGCTGGCGCTGTTCAAGGAATCCGCTGTAAGAATCATGAATCAGGAAGCGGGCGCACTGGTTCCATTCAATATGTTCTATGATGCCCTTGAGCAATTCCTCGATCATTCCCACAAGGGTGTGATTTCTCGTGCCCTGGATAATGACTATCTGAACCCGGAACACGCCGAAGAATGTTTTGACGTCAATGTTCTCAAGACTCTGTTCATGATAAAATATGTGAAAGAGATTACTGCGACTGTCAACAACATTACAAGTCTAATGGCCTCCAATATCAATGAGGACCGGATGGGCTTGACGCAGCGTGTAGAAGATGCGCTGAAACGACTTGTCCGGCAGACGCTGATTCAGAAGAACGGCGAGATATATGTTTTTTTGACAAACGAAGAACAAGAGATCAATAAGGCGATAGATGGGTTCTTTGTCGATCCGAGCGATGTGATGGGAACTGCCGCTGAACTGGTTTTTGACGGTCTTTATCCGGAAAAGAAGTACCGATATGCCGCTTTCAATGGCAGGTATCAATTCGGCTTCAATCAAATGATGGATGACCGTCCCTATAAAGTGAATCAGAATTATGACATTACGCTTCGAATTCTGACACCGGACAGCGACGATGCTGCAGATGAGGCAACACTGCGAATGATATCCGGGCAGAGCCGCTGCGTACTTGTCGTCCTGCCAAACGACCGGTCCTTCCTTGACGAGCTGCGTTCGGCGATCAAAATTGAAAAGTATCTAAAGTCTGAGTCCTCAAGCTCCGCAACACAATTTGAGCAGATCAAGGCAGCAAAACGAATAGAAGCTCGCGACCGGAGAGAGGCCGCACAGCTGTTTTTGGCAGAGTCGCTGAAAAACGCGGATATCTATGTGAATGGCGACCGCATACAGTCCAATTCCAAGGAAATTGCAAGCCGCATCAACGATGCGCTTGGAAAACTTGTCGCAAGCGTCTATCACAAGCTCTCCTATATTGATACCGCTATGGGCGAGAATGATATTCGCCGGCTGCTGAAGGATCAGGGGCAGCAACTGACACTGGACGCTGAAACGGCATCCGTCAATCGGCTGGCCTTGCAGGATGTGAACGACTATATTGCCTCCGTTACGGTGCGGCATATGAAAGTCTCCATGAAGTCCATTTATGATCGCTTCCAGAAGGCTCCGTATGGTTTTGTTGAGGCGGACATTCAATGGCTGATCGCAAAGCTGTTCAAAGACGGCGACATCACGCTCTTTGTGAACAGCGAGGTCGTGACGCGCCGCACCAGCTCGGACGATGAGATCCTGCGCTATCTGACCCGCAAAGAGTTTTTGGAAAAACTCATGATGGAAAAGCAGGTCAAGGCGAATGAGAAGCAGAAAAAAGCTGTCCGTGAAGTCATGAAAGAGCTGTTCCGCGTCAGTTCAGCCAGCGAAGACGATGAATCTCTGATGAACAGTTTCTTGAACTACGCCGCAAACCTCAAGACGGAGCTAGAGAAGCTGGAGATCCGCTATTCCTCGCAGCCCAAGTATCCCGGCAAAGCTGTGATCACATCTGGAAAACAACTATTGTGCCAAGTGCTGCCCATCAAATATCCGGCGGAATTCTTCAGCGCCATCGATGCCGCGCGGGATGATTTCCTCGATTTTGCCGAGGACTATGAGCCTGTCCGAAAGTTCTTCACCGGCGATCAAATCGGCATTTTCGACCGCGCGATTCGCCTGATGAAGATTTTTGACGACAGTAAGACATTTATTGTGAATGACGAAGTCGAGAATACCGTTGGACAGATCAAGGCGATCATGCAGAAACCTGTACCATATAGCGATATTTTCAAGCTGCCCGCTCTGCTCGACCAGTACATCCGTGCTTATGATGAAGTCCTGCAAACAATGGAAGAACCGGTGCTCGCCGCTATTGAGGATGCGAAAAGCCGCGTTTTTGCCGAACTGGAAGGAAAAGAGAGCAAGCCGCAGTTTATGGGCAAGTTTGCTGCCAAATTCCAGGAGCTTCACGACAAAGCGACCAGCAGCAATAATGTTGCGACGCTGCAGAACATCAAGGTGGAGGCCGATGCGCTGAAGGTTCGCTGTCTGAACGAAATCAGCGATGCCGAGACAAAAATCTTGGCGCGTAAAGCGGCGGAGGACGCGCAGCGCAGAGCGCAGGCGGACGCCGCGCAGACCGCGTCCGGTAAGAGACCGGAAACGCCAACGCCGCAGTCTGCTCCGGAACCGCCCAAGCCGAAGATCAAAAAACAGAAGACCGTGAGCATCAAATCCATCAATACATCGAATACCTGGCAGCTTGAGAGCGCAGACGATGTTCGGCGCTATGTGTCCGAGCTTCAGGATAAGCTCATGCGGGCATTGGAAAAGGATACGGTCATCAATATTGAGTTTTAACGCATACGGAGGTGTGCTATGCCAATTCAAGAATATAGTCCCGACGGGAGAAGCGATGATTTAATCGCAACCTTAATCAACCTGATTAAAAATTGGGAAACCGAGGTTGTCGAATTCAAGGAGGCAAACAGGGATTACGATAAGGATAAAATTGGCCAGTATTTCTCTGCTATTAGCAACGAAGCAAACCTAAAGGGATTACAGTATGGTTGGCTTATTTTTGGAGTGCGAAATAAGGACAGAAAAATTGTAGGTTCAGAGTATCGTAACAAAAAAGGTTTGGACACCTTGAAGCTGGAAATTTCGGAGGGCACAACAGGCGGTATCTCCTTTATCGAAATCTTTGAGGTTTATCCCATCGTGGATGCAGAGCCAAAGCGCGTCATAATGTTCCAGATTCCTGCTGCTGCGACGGCAATCCCCACGGGTTGGCATGACCACTTCTATGGAAGGAATGGCGAATCGCTCGGGGCCTTATCCGTCGAGGAACTTGACCGGATCCGCGGACAAGAAAAGAAGGACTGGTCAAAACAAACAATTTCTGGCGCAACTCTTGACTGCCTTGACAAGGAAGCAATCACACTCGCAAGGCAAAAATATAAGGAAAAAATGAATCGACCTCATATCGCAGAAGAGGTTGACAAAATGACAGACGAGCAGTTTCTTACCAAGATCAAGCTAATGATTGGAGGAAAACTAACCAATGCGGCAATGGTTTTGCTTGGAAACGAGGACTTTGATTTTCTATTAAGCTCACCACCTGAAATATCATGGAGACTGTTTGACTCTAAAAACTGTGTTAAGGATTACGCCATTTTCAAAGTACCGTTTATTACGGCAAGCGAACGAGCTTTTGAAAAAATCAGAAACTTGACATATCGCTATATGCCAAGCCAGCTGACACTTTTCCCCACAGAAACCCGACAGTATGATATTTGGCTATTGCGTGAACTGATGAACAACTGCATTGCGCACTCAGATTACTCCATTGGTGGACGAATATATCTTAATGAGTTTGAGGACAAACTGATTCTGACCAATCCAGGCACTTTTCTGCCTGGAAGCATCGAACCCATCTTGCAACCAAGTTACAATCCGCCATTCTATCGAAACCAACTACTTTCAGAGACAATGGTAAAGCTGAATATGATCGACACTCAGACAATGGGAATACGCAAAGTATTCCGCATCCAACAGGAAAAGTTCTTTCCACTGCCAGACTATGATTTTTCGGTTTCACGTCAGGTCTGCGTAACTGTCTATGGAAAAGTCCTAGATGAAAACTACTCCAGAGTGCTATTTGAGAATCCGGATTTTGACCTTTCAACGGTTTATTTGATCGACCGCGTACAAAAACACGTTGCAATTTCAAAGGACGCCGTCAAAGAACTTCGTAAACTTGGTGTAATTGAAGGAAACATTCCCAACATCTATGTTTCTGCAAAAGTAGCCGAAAGCACAGACACAAAAGCGCAGTATGTCAAAAACAAAGGCTTCGATGATGAGTATTATAAAAAGTTGATTATCAGCTATCTCGAAACCTATAAAAAGGGGAAAAAACAGGACTTCATCGAGCTTCTTTCGGACAAGTTGCCGGATACAATGAATGAAAAACGTAAAAACTCCAAAGTAAGGAATCTCCTCAGCAGCTTGAAAGCTGACGGAAAGATTACTACGGATAATGAGAACAAGCGATTGGCTAATTGGATTTTGAACAAATGAATTTAGCCAATAATTTAGCTAATACAAAACCAATGATGAAGTTGCTTGAATCTAAACTGAGTAAAAGCTGGTTGTGTCCATGCTTTTACTCATTTGAAAGGCAGAGCAAAACGGAGGGAAAACACCATGAACAAAACCGCGATCAAGAATTTTGCTGTGTGGGCGCGGCGAAAGCTCATCAGCGAGATCACATACAAGGCGGGGCTTCTCGGCGTGACGGAAACCGGCGCGGCCGAGCCGCTGCCGCAGTCCACGAAGGACTTGCAGTTCTTTGACATCGGCACGAAGACTTACGCCGAGGTACAGGGCGCGGAGATCGCCCAGCGCAATGCCCTTGTTGCTGCCATCCGGGATAAAGCCCGCGAGGTGGACTACAAGACCGCGTTCCAGAATGTGGTGGAGGAAGTCGCCTACACCTGGTTCAACCGTATGATCGCCATCCGGTTCATGGAGATCAACGACTATCTCCCCTCCCGCGTCCGTGTTCTTTCCTCCGAGAACCCCGGCAAGCTGGAGCCAGATTTTGTCACCACGCCCTTTGACACCGATCTGGACTTCACGCCCTACGAGCGCGACCGCGTGTTGCAGTTCAAGGACAAGAACAAGCTGGACGAGCTGTTTCGTGCGCTGTTTATCAAGCAGTGCAACAAGCTGCACGAGATCCTGCCGGAGCTGTTCGAGGCGACCAGAGATTATACCGAGCTGCTGCTGACCATTTCGTTCACAGACAAGGACGGCGTGGTCTATCACCTGACCCATGATATCCCGGAAAGCGACTTCGATATTTCTCACACCGACGAGGACGGCAAAACGCCCGGTCAGGTGGAGATCATCGGCTGGATGTATCAGTATTACAACACCGAGCCGAAAGACGAGGTATTCGCGCTGCTCAAGAAGAACGTCAAGATCACGAAAGAGCGCATCCCCGCCGCAACGCAGCTTTTCACGCCGGACTGGATCGTTCGCTACATGGTCGAAAACAGCCTTGGCAGGCTTTGGGTGGAGGGGCATCCCAACGATGCGCTGAAAGCCGGCTGGAAATACTATCTGGAGGAAGCCGAGCAGGAGCCGGACGTGCAGGCGCAGCTTGCCAAGCTCCGCGAAGACTATGCCAGGCTGAATCCCGAGGATATCAAAATCATCGACCCCTGCATGGGTTCCGGTCATATTCTCGTCTATGCCTTTGATGTGCTGATGCAGATCTACGAGGCGCAGGGCTATACGCAGCGCGATGCCGCCCGTCTGATCGTGGAGAAGAACCTCTATGGTCTGGATATTGACAAGCGCGCCTATCAGCTTGCCTATTTTGCGGTCATGATGAAGGCGCGGCAGTATAATCGCCGGATTCTGAATGGCGAGATCAAGCCGCATCTCTATGCCATTCAGGACAGCAACGGCATCAACCGCAATCAGCTGCAATTCTTTGGCTGGTCGATGGGCGACGTTGAGCGCAACAAAGCGCTCACACAGGTGGAATATCTGCTAGACACGTTCCGCGATGCAAAAGAATACGGTTCTATTTTAAGTGTCGATATGCTCGATTGGGAGCTGCTGTATCGATTTGCCGGGACGGTCGATTATTCTGACCAGATCAGCATGGATGAACTGAATCTTGAGGCTACAAAAGACGCTCTCTGGACGCTGATCGAACAGGGAGCTGTGCTGGCACAGAAGTATGACGTGGTTGTGACAAATCCGCCGTATATGGCGGTCAGCAACGCCGGGGCAAAGGTCAACGACTATGTGAAGAAGAACTTCCCGGACAGCAAGGCGGATCTATTCGCTGTGTTTATTGAACGCTGCGGGCAGATGGTGAAGAAGAACGGCTATCAGGCAATGATCACGCAGCACGCTTGGATGTTCCTGTCCAGTTTTGAAAGAATGCGAGAATGTCTTCTCCGCTCTGTAGATATTGTGTCTTTAGCACACTTGGGTGTTGGTACATTTGTTGATCTAAATAGTAAAGTTGTGCAATCAGTAAGTTTTGTTTTTCAGAACGCGCATGTTGTAGATTACACTGGTAGATATGACCGGTTGTTTGAACAGCAAGGTCTTTATGAAGACAACCAAGAAAAAGAAAAATGGTTAATTTCGGGAAAACATAAATTTTTAACAAGACAAGAAGATTTTGCAAGAATCCCCGGCTCTCCGGTGGCGTATTGGGTGAGCAGCGCTTTTTTAAGGGCGTTTGAAACTGGAGTATTGCTCGGAAAAATTGCAGATGCGAAACAAGGCGTTGCGACTGCCGACAATAATCGATTCTTGCGGCTTTGGAACGAGGTCAGCATAAATAAAGTTTCATTTCACACGCACAGTCATGAAGAGGCTGCGATTGCAAGAGAAAAATGGTTCCCATATAACAAAGGGGGCGATTTTAGAAAGTGGTACGGTAATAACGAGTTTGTTGTGAATTGGGAGCATGACGGGGCAGAACTGAAACAGTTTAAGGGTTCGGTACTACGAAATCCATCGTACTACTTTAAAGAATGCTTCAGTTGGTCACTCATTTCATCCAGCGTAGCTGCATTTAGATATAAGCCTGCCGGTCAAATTTTTGATGTTGCCGGTATGAGTTGCTTTACCAGCGAAAAACAGCTTAATTACCTATTAGCTCTCTGCAATACAAAAGTAGTTATGAAAGTTCTCGAAGTAATTGCACCGACAATTAACTATCAGTGCGGGGATATTGCAAACATCCCAGTAATTCAAGATGGTGACACGGACAAAATATGTGAGGTTACGCAAGAGAACATTTCCATCAGCAAAACCGATTGGGATTCCTACGAAACATCGTGGGATTTCAAGAAGAACCCACTGATATAAGGTAAGTTGTGGGCGGCTCTGACCATGCAAGATGGAATGATGATCGAAGTTAAGATAAGAATATAGGGGGCAAATAATATGGAAAACTTACTCTTGCGAACAAAATCCAGAGATGGGTTATATGAAGCCAATGCGATTTACAATAATGGGCTGGTTACCGTACTAAAAGGAAGCAAAATCAATATGCTCTCGAACAATGGATTAAAACCAGATTCAGAGGCAGCACATAAGCGCAGCAATCCGTTGATTGTTTCGGCAGAAGGCATTATGCTTGAAGACACTACGTTCCAGAGTTTGTCTACCGCTGCGTGTTTTGTCACAGGCAGAAGCGCGAACGGGATGATCACATGGAAAACAGAGGACGGAAAGTATGTCCGCTATACATTAAAAAAAGCGGAAGAATGACAGATTACAAAGACATCACCTGATAAAAAGAAAGCATAAGAGCATGAACATAGAGTTTTCGATAGACAAATATGAAGATTTATTGGAAAGTGGAAAATTCAAAGAGGCTTCTGCATATCGAGCAAGTTTTATCCCGGATGTCTTATACAAATTTGTCTCGTTATATGATGACAGTACCTCGGCTGACGAGCGTGAGAAGGAGCGTAACCTGGAAAGATTTTCTTCGCTCGAAAGAGGCGAGATTTGGTTTTCATCAAGGAAAGCGATGAATGATCCCTTTGAGTTTGCCGGGATTTATATTGACGAGATGAAGCTGCGCGATAGCGGGTGGAGTCCTGATACCGTAACAAGGATAAAGCAAGATCTTATGGATTTGTTTTTTCTTGCGTCATTTACATCCAATATGAATAATCTCCCTATGTGGGCGCATTACGCAAACAATCATGCGGGATATTGCGTCCAATATAAGGTGGATAAAAAAGAAAATGTTCACAGAGCAATGTATTTGAGCAAAAGGTATCCAATAGTGAATACCATCAAGAAATTCGTAAGATACGGATGTATGCAGAATGATACGACAGTTTTGCCAGAGAAGCGCGAATGGGCAAGAATCGAATTTCAAAAGTGCTTGGCACTTATCCAAGAGATGTACACAATCAAGCACACTTCTTGGAGCTATGAGGATGAATTTAGGCTTCTTTGCGACTCTTTGCCGGATAAACTCGGAAGAAACATGAGTGCTGCATGTATGGGACTGACTCCGACAGATGTTTACTGTGGAGTGAACTGTTCCGACAAGCATATCGAAAAAATCCAGAACATTTCGAAAAAGACTGGTTTGCTGCTCCATCGTTGTAAATTGAGTCAAACCGACTATCTCGTTATAGACTGAATAGATACTAAATATGCCGTACCACTTGGGAATGGATCTACCACAAGCTTAGAGACAACTTGCGACCTGATCAACAAGACATTTACCGAACCGTTGGAGGAATCATTGATATGGGACGACTGATTTCTGAGAAATATGCTGCCTGGCAAGCCGAGTGCGAAGCCCGTTTCCAGCAGCTCAAAAAGAACGAAGAAGAACTCAACCGCAGTTTTATTGACATTTACGGTTTGCAGGACGAATTGACGCCGGATGTGGCCGATAAAGACGTGACCGTGCATCGCGTGTTTGACAGCAAAGATGATGTGCCGGAGTCTATGAAGGGCAGCAACTACGTCCGCACCATGCGCGACGAGATCGTCTCCCTCATCTCCTACGCCGTGGGCTGTATGTTCGGGCGGTATTCTCTGGACGTGGACGGACTTGCCTATGCGGGCGGCGAATGGGACGAAAGCCGGTACAAGACCTTCCTGCCCGACGAGGACAACTGCATTCCCGTCACCGATGAGGAATACTTCAAAGACGATATTGTGGGGCGTTTTGTGGAATTTGTCCGCACTGTCTATGGCAGCGACACGCTGGAAGAAAATCTGGACTTCGTCGCAAACGCCCTTGCGGGCAAGGGCAGCACCAGCCGCGAGGTCATCCGCAATTATTTCCTGAACGACTTCATCAAGGATCACATCAAGACCTATCAGAAGCGCCCGATCTACTGGATGTTTGACAGCGGCAAGCAGAACGGCTTCAAGGCGCTGGTCTACATGCACCGCTGGAACGCCGACACCACCGGCAACGTCCGCGTGGAGTACCTGCACCGCGTCCAGCGCGTCTATGAGAGCGAGATCGCCCGGATGCAGGACACCATCGACAACAGCAGTAACGCCCGCGAGGTCTCCGCCGCGCAGAAGCGCAAGGATAAGCTGACCAAGCAGCTCAAAGAGTCCAAAGACTACGACGCCAAAATCGCCCACCTCGCCCTCTCCCGCATCGACATTGATCTTGACGACGGCGTGAAGGTGAACTACGAAAAGGTGCAAACCGGGCAGGACGGGAAGAAGATTGAGATATTGGCTCCGATCAAGTAACAAAAAGGCAATAAGAGGTATCTACTTATGGCAGAGCTAAACTTAAAACAAATCGCAGATAAGCTCAACGCGGAGTTTACCGGGGACGTGCGGAAGCTGGTCTTCTGGTATGACGACAATGCGGAGTTTGCCGAGGATATTGACACGCTGGAACTGGAAAATGCCAAGGTTCTGCACCTTGCGCCGGACAACCAGTTCTATACGAAATACTTTCTGGAGTGCGTAGACAGAACCACGAATTATCTTGTCTATGCGCCCTTTGCGAAGCCTGCCATTCGGGATAACCACCTCGCAGACACCATCCGATACTCCAAGGAGTTTTTCGCAGACCGTGCCTCGCTGCTCGCTCTTGATCTCGGCATCGACGAGTGGTATAAGCCGGTGATCCAACACTACATAAAATTCTTTGCGAACAAAGACCGGACCCAGAAGTTCTATGATCTGGAGCTCGAAACTTTTAACCGCAGCACGATTGAGGTCGCGCTCATGAGCGTTCTCTGCAAGAGCAAAACCGCTTCGTTTGAGGAGGTCGTCCGCTGCATTCTGACGGATGACGGGTTGGAGAGCAATAAGTATCTGGCAGAGTTTGAGAGATACGACCTGCTCACAGCGTTCTGGCAGCAGGTCGAGGCCGTGTTCGGCTACACCGACCCGAAGCCGACGCTCCAAAAGTTTGTGATGGCGTGCTTTGCAACCTATGCTTCCCGGAGCATCACTGCGGAAATGCCACAGGCATGGAAGCCGTTTATCTCCTACAAGTCGGGCAATATCATCGCTTTCTTGGATAATCTGATGAACAGCTATCTCTATGGAGAACGATTTGATGAGATCTCAGAGCTTGCCTATGAAGCCCTCGGTGCTGCCGGAGCGCTCAGCAAACTGCCGGCGGAATCTCTCGTGGACTGCTGCGTATTTGCAGGCATTGATAAGCTGTTGATCGCATGGATCAGGGGGCGGCTGGAGAGCGAAGACCTCGATGCCAAGCTCGGTGGAAAGACAATTCCAGAGATCTGCACACTGCGGCGCAAGATGCACTTTGGGAAGCGGTTCCGCAGCGAATATTTCATCCTTGAGAACGCATTTTACATCATGGCTCCCGGACTCTATTTTCCTGTCACGGGCATCGCAAATATTGTCAAGCAATACACGGCGCAGGATTATCTCATCGACCGCCGCTATCGGTACTTCTACCTCTATTTTGACCGGCTGGAAAGCAGCGCGGACTTTGAACGACTGCGCGATCTGGTAGAGAACATCTATACCAACGACTATCTGAACAAGCAGATCGTCAACTGGAATCAGAGCCTTACAGCGGCTGACGGAAAGAGCGGCTTGCCACAGCAGCTTGATTTTTATTCCCGCTACGTTCGCAATAACAAAGAACGTACAGTCGTTATCATTTCGGATGCGCTGCGATATGAGGTCGGGCGGACACTCTTTGAGAAGATTCAGGCAGACGAGAAATGCACCGCAACGATCTCTGCAATGCAGGCGGTTCTGCCGTCCTATACGCGGTTCGGCATGGCTGCGCTGTTGCCTCATAAAACGATTGCGGTCTGCCCCGATCTCCGCGTTACCATAGACGGCAAGCAAACTGACGATCTCAAGCAGCGTGAAGCGATTTTGCAGGCGGCACAGCCGAGCAGCCGGTGTGTCCAATTTGATGATATTAAGTCCATGAAGGTTGCCGAACTGCGAGAAGTCTTTACTGGTCAAGACGTGGTCTATGTCTACCACAACCAGATCGACGCGCGTGGAGACAAGCCGAGCACGGAGAACGAGGTCTTCGCAGCCTGTGAGGAAGCGGTCAATGAAATTTTCACGCTGATCAAACGTCTGACCGTCAGCGCAAACACGATCCATTACATCATCACCGCAGATCACGGTTTTCTCTATAAGCGGGACAAACTGCGCGAGAGCGATAAGATCAGCGGGATTCCAAACACTGGACGTAGGTTCGCGCTCACCACTGAAAAGATTCAGGCAGCCGGTGTGACCAGTTTGCCGCTTGCTTCGATTACTGGTGCAGAAGACGGCAGAACGGTGTATTTTCCCCTTGGCAGCGATTTGTTTAAGGCAGCAGGTGCTGGTCTTAACTATGTTCACGGCGGCAGCTCTCCGCAGGAGTTGATCATCCCGCTGATTGATGTGAAAACAGAGAAAGGACGTCGGGACACGACGACCGCACAGATTGCGCTTGTCAGCCTGACTTCCAAAATCACGAATCTGATTACAACGCTTGATTTCATACAGACTGAACCTGTCAGTGACGTTGTGAAAGAAACGACCTACCGACTCTACTTTATCTCAGACGACAACGAGAAAATCTCCAACGAGAATATCTATATTGCCGATAAGAAGGACAAGGATACGACAAAGCGCGTTTTCCGTCTGAGGTTCTCGTTCAAGAACAAGAAATACGATAGGAGTCGGAAATACTATCTTGTTGCATTCGATGATAAGAACGATCTTGAAGTCCTGCGGCATGAAATCATTATGGACATCGCTTTTGCGGATGATTTCGGCTTTGGATTTTAAGATAGGAGGATAAGAGCAATGGTTGAATTTGAGAACATGGAACAGCGTGAAGTGCTGGAAACACCAAATCTCGAAGAAAGTCCAAACGAAACGCTTGATCGCAAGCTTCGCGCCTATTTTGACGGCAAGATTGTCCGCAAAGACCTCACGAAATCAATCAAAGAGGGCGCGAATGTTCCGGTCTATGTTCTGGAGTTCCTCTTGGGACAGTACTGCAGCTCGGACGATCAAAGCGTGATTGACGAGGGCATTCACAATGTCAAAAAAATTCTGGCGGACAATTTCGTCCGCCCGGACGAGGCGCAGAAGATCCTGTCCATTTTGCGTGAGCGCGGCAGCTACACGGTTATTGATAAGCTGACGGTCAAGTTGAACATCAAGGAAGACCGCTATGAGGCTGAGTTTTCCAACCTCGGAATCAAAAACATTCCAATTCAACCGGAATACGCTTCCAAATATGATCGTCTGCTCTGCGGCGGTATCTGGTGCATCGTCCAGCTTGAATATGAATTTGTCGAAGAAGATAAGCGAGTCAGTCCCATCAGAATTTATAAGCTGACACCGATCCAGATGCCGCATATCGACATGGACGAAGTCAAAAATGGGCGCAAGGCTTTCACCAAAGAAGAATGGCTCACGATCATGCTCCGTTCTTCCGGTATGGAACCAGACAACTTCCCGGAGCGTGTAAAGTGGCTGCTGTTGGCGCGTATGGTTCCACTAGTAGAAAACAATTTCAACTACTGCGAACTCGGTCCACGCAGTACCGGTAAGTCCCATATCTATAAAGAGATTTCCCCGAACAGTATTCTTGTTTCCGGCGGTCAAACATCCGTTGCCAACCTGTTCTACAACATTGGCACAAAGACGGTCGGTCTCGTCGGCATGTGGGACTGTGTGGCGTTCGATGAAATCGCCGGTATCAACTTCAAGGATAAAGACGGCGTTCAAATCATGAAGGACTATATGGCCTCCGGCTCCTTCGCCCGCGGCAAGGAAGAAAAATCTGCATCCGCCTCGATGGTCTTTGTCGGCAATATCAATCAGGATATTTCTGTGCTCCTCAAGACCTCACATCTATTCGAACCGTTCCCGGATGCGATGGCGTATGATACTGCGTTTCTTGACCGTATTCATTGCTACCTTCCCGGTTGGGAGATTCCGAAGTTCCGTCCAAACAGCTTTACCAACGATTATGGCTTCATTACGGACTACCTCTCGGAGTTCCTGCGGGAACTGCGGAAGGAATCGTTCGGCGATGCCTTGGATAAATACTTCAAACTTGGCAGCAACCTGAATCAGCGCGATACGATTGCCGTTCGCAAAATGGTTTCAGGCATGCTGAAACTGCTTTATCCAGACGGTGACTTCGGTAAGGAGGAAGTCCGTGAGGTGCTTACCTTTGCCCTGGAGATGCGCCGCCGTGTTAAGGAGCAGCTTAAAAAAATCGGGGGCATGGAGTTCTACGATGTCAATTTCTCGTTCGTAGATAACGACAGCTTTGAGGAAACCTTTGTGTCTGTTCCTGAGCAAGGTGGCGGCAAACTGATTCCGGATGGCATGTGTAATCCAGGTCATATCTATACAGTTTCTCGCGGCAAGAGCGGCATGATCGGCGTCTATCGCCTTGAAACGCAAATGCTCCCCGGCAACGGCAAGCTGGAGCGGACAGGACTTGGCACGGACCGCGAAGCAAAAGAATCAACCAATACCGCGTTTAACTATCTCAAAGCCAACGCAAACGCCATCAGCGGTAATATCAGCACGACAAGCAAAGATTACATCATCAATTATCAGGATTTGAACGGCATCGGGATCACGAAGCATCTGGCACTTCCGACCGTTATTGCGATTTGCTCCGTTGCGTTGTCTCGCCCGACTGTGACCGGTTTGGCTGTTCTGGGCGACATCAGCATTAGCGGAACAATTATGAAAGTCGAAGATCTTGCCAACGTGCTTCAGGTGTGCCTCGACAGCGGTGCGAAAAAAGTCCTGCTGCCAATCACTTCTGCAGCAGATATCGGCAGCGTTCCGTCCGAGCTGGTCGGTGCATTCAGCCTGATTTTCTACTCCACCCCGCAGGAGGCGGTTTTCAAGGCACTCGGTGTAGACTAAGGAGGCAGGAACATGTTTGAAGACGATTTTTCAAAAATGCTCCGTGATTACCCGGCAGCGGTCACAGACAAGAAGGTCTTTGCCGGCTTGATGAAGGATCTCTTTCCGGGGCAGCAGATGCAGATCAATCTCATGAATACAACGTATGAGCTTGGCATTGCCAATGAGATTGCAGGTGTTGCGCATATTAACAATGCATTTGCTTTTCGATTTGTAAAGCGTCTGGTGGACGAGTACGGTGTCAGTCGGCTCAATGCAGATTGGGCGGTTTCTGTGTGGTGCGTCTGTTATGGGCAGCGGCTTTTACATAAACCTTGCGACATTCAAATCAGCCGCGCAAAAAGCGGTGCAGCTCCGGCAATTCAGGCAGACCGCCATCCGGACGCAGGCAGGCAATATGGGGACTTGTTCCGCTATACAAAGGTGGACGGAGGCTATGGTGTCACCGGATTTTCTGGTCAAAACAAGAAAACCATCATTTTCTCGAACCGATATAACAACCAGGTTGTAAAACGGATCATGCCGCGCTCTTTTGCGGAGTGCGAAGTGCGAGAAGCAGTTATGACGGACGGAATTGAAGTCATTGACGCGGGCGCGTTTGCCGGCTGCACAGAGCTCAAGCAGGTCATATTTCCCAACACACTCAAAGAAATTGGCGATTGTGCATTTCAGTCTTGCCCAGAGCTGGTTACGGCAATGCTGCCGCAAGGCATTGAGCAGATCGGAAAATACTCCTTTGCAGGTTCCGGACTCAAGACGATTTCGATTCCGCGTTCTGTGTTTTGGGTGGGAGAAGGTGTTTATTCGGACTGCAAACGGCTGAATAATGTTGTTGTACCTGATAACATCATTTCCATTCCAGATAAGATGTTCAGCGGTTGTGACAGTCTGAGCGAAATCAAACTGCCAGAGACGGTGGACAGCATCGGCGCTGATGCATTTCGAGATTGCAGCAGCCTGCAATCCATTGTAATTCCGGAATCTGTACATTCAATCGGGGAAAACGCTTTCTCTGGAACACACCCGAAGTTTACGCTGCTTTGTCACAGACTCTCCGAGGCGGAAAAGTATGCGAGAAGCCATGATATCACGTTTCAGATCATTTACTGAGGTGGGGCTATGGGATTATTAGATTTGTTTAAGCCGCAATCAAAGACACCAATGGTGCAGAGCATCCTACCGGATGCTGCCGTTCAGGAAATTCTGCGCGGACGATTGCCGATTCTGAATACAAATAAGATCTTTCTAAAATCCGGTGAGGTCTGCCATTACATTGACAAGGCAATCTATGAAAAGAAGACCGTAAGGAAACGCTATGTCCGACGAAACTCCGGATACTCTGCACCGGGACTTTTCAAGGGAACGCGCGTTAACTATGGGGGCGGCACGACCGATCAGGTAGACAATGTTACCTACCAGACAATGCGCGGGATTCTATACATCACGAACCGCCGAATCATCTTTCAGGGTGATCAAGAAGGATTTGATTTGAAGGTGGATGACCTTGTGGCAATTACGCCTTACAGCAACTGCGTGGAGCTTCAGACAAGTAAAACACACTACAAGATTTTTGTTCCAAACGGCAATGTGACGCAGTCTGTTTTGCAGTTAATACGATAAGGAGGAATGAACGTGGACGGGCAGTTAAAAGCAGGAACTTTTCTGACATCGGAAAGCTCTAATAAATATAAAGTAAACGCTCTGCTTGGCGCAGGCGGACAAGGCGAAGTCTATGATGTAGAGTGTGGCGGCAAGCACTATGCACTCAAGTGGTACTTCAAGCACATGGCGACCAAATCGCAAAAAGAGATCCTGGATAACCTGATTACCAGAGGTGCGCCGGATGATTCATTCCTCTGGCCACAGGATTTGATTTTCAAAGGATACGGCGAGTCCTTTGGCTACATCATGCCGTTACGTCCAAAGAACTTTAAAAGCATTGTAGACATGATGAAGCGTCGTGCAGAGCCTTCGTTCCGGACGCTTTGCAAAGCAGCCTATAACCTGACAAATGGCTATCAGAAGCTGCACACGATGGGATACAGCTACCGGGATATTTCGTTCGGCAATATGTTCTTTGATCCGGATACCGGCGATGTGCTGATCTGTGATAATGACAATGTATCTGCCAATGGAATCGACAACAGCTCCGTATATGGCACACCGCGCTTCATGGCCCCGGAAATCGTCATGGGACAGGCAAAGCCGTCTCGGAACACCGATCTTTATTCGTTGGCGGTGCTACTGTTTTATATGTTTATGATGGGGCATCCGTTGGAAGGCAAGCTCGAAGCTGAGATCAAGTGCATGGACATTCACGCCATGAACAAGCTATACGGTAAGAACCCGATTTTCATCTATGATCCGAATGACAAGAGCAATCGCCCCGTCAAGGGATATCAGGACAATGTCATCATCTATTGGGAACTGTATCCGCAGGTCATCCGCGATCTTTTTATAAAGTCCTTTACAGTTGGTTTGACCGCGCCAAATAAACGCGTGACCGAAAAAGAGTGGCTTGAGGCATTTGCCAATCTGCTCTCCGGCATTGTTCTTTGTCCGAAGTGCGGCGCGGAGGTATTCTTTGATGCACAAAAACATGACAATGGCATAGCGCAGACCTGCTGGAACTGTAAGAGCATTGTTCCCATGCCGGCGACGCTGATCGTCGGGAAGAGTCGCGTCCTGCTTCAAAAAGATGCCAAGCTCTATGCGCATCATATCTACGGTAATTTCGACATGAACACCGTTGTCGGCTCTGTTGTCCAGAATCCGAAGAATCCAAATCTCTGGGGCATTCGCAATGAAAGTACGGAGAACTGGACGTATATCAAACCGGATGGAATGCAGATTCCCGTTGCAATCGGCAAGAGCGCAGCCATCGCAAAAGATGTCCGCATTGACTTCGGTCAGATGACCGGAGAATTCAAATAAACACAGGATGCTACATAGGAGGAAATTAAAATGGCAGAAGCATTGAAACGTCCAGGCGGTGAATTGGCAAGCAGACCGCTTCATTTCTTTTGGGTGGTCGACTGTTCTGGCTCCATGTACGGTGAAAAAATCGGTACTGTGAATCATGCAATTCAGTCTACCATCCCGGAGATGGTAGATGCTGCAAAGGATAATCCCAATGCGCAGCTCCTTGTGAGAACGCTGAAGTTCTCCACCGGAGCGACTTGGGTGACGCCGGACCCGGTGAACATTGAAGACTTTGCATGGGATGATCTGGATGCCGGTGGTGTCACCGATCTTGGAAAGGCTTTTGAGATGCTGGCGGCGCAGCTTACCATTCCACCAATGACGGATCGCGCACTTCCCCCCGTCATCGTGCTGCTCTCGGACGGACAGCCGACAGATGACTATAAGAAATCTCTGGATAAGTTGCTGCACTTGCCCTGGGGCAAGAAAGCTGTTCGTATCGCGATCTCTATCGGTCAGGATGCGGATGACGATGTACTCCAGCAGTTTACTGGCAACCGCGAGCTTGTCTTGCAGGCGAACAATCCGCAGGCACTCGTTAAGATGATCAAGTGGGCATCTACCGCAGCCTCGCTGGTTTCTGCTCCGGCAAGCAGACCGAAAGAAATGGATGTCGTTCCTGCTGGGAACAACACGCCCAGCGCAACAAATGCGCCTCTGGTGCTGGATATGAACAACATTCCCGATCCGGGTTCGATTGGAGCAAATGATGTATGGTGATCGGAGCTTTCTCCGGGAGAGGATGATTGCATCATGAAACGAATGGTATTCGGAGAAAGTGTGCAGGGTGCCTCCCACAAGCGGGTAGATAAAGAGTGCCAGGACAGCTTTAAGAAACTCGAATATGATGACGGGACGGTTATCATGGCAATTGCGGACGGACATGGCAGCAAGGCTTGCCCGTACAGTAAGTCCGGGTCCAGCATTGCAGTCAATGTTTTCTGCAAGGTCATGGATGAGTTTCATGCAAGTTACGCAGAAAATCTAGAAATGCTTTTAACCTACTTGAACCGTGAAGGCGATACGAAGGTCGCGCAGGCTGTTGATGCAGAATGGAAGCGGCGCGTCCTGAAAGTACACACGAACCAAAAACGAGAAGTCCTGCTTACCGAAGACGGAGAAAAAAACAAAGCGGAAATCTACAAGCAATACGGTTCAACACTCGTTGGATTGATGATTACGCCAATCTTTGTTTTCGCGTTCCAGCTCGGTGATGGTGATATCAGCTATGTCGATCAGAATGGGCTTGACCATCTTCTGGAGGATGAAAAAATCCTCGGCGTAGAGACGCACTCGCTCAGCAAAATCGATTCATGGAAAAAAGTTGTATCTGCCGTTCGACGCCGAGATGAAGCCGACGGACTGCCGTATATGTTGATGCTTTCTACAGATGGCTTTGCGAACAGCTACAAGAATGCAGACGAGTTTCAGAAAACCTGTGTAGACTATTTCGCCATGATCCAGCAGTACGGCGCAGATGCTGTGGCAGCAAATTTGAAGAGTTGGCTCTCCGAAACGAGTGCTATGGGCTGCGGCGACGATATTACCGTCCTGATCGCATATTTCTCCGATGACACTGCAACGGAAAGCGAGGCTGCTACCAATGAGTGATTTTAACGAAGCCGTTGTGCTGATTGCAAAATGTGGAGAAAGGCATAAAACATATGGTATGCGGTTAGAAAAAACGGGACATGACCGATGGCTCACAACGTGGGCTTTCCCTATTAAGGAGTCGTCTGCTAAGCGCGAGGGATACGATAAAGTTCAGGTCAAGGGAGATATTTCATTTGCAGATGACTATCCCGGATGTCCTTATTGCGGTGGCCACGGGCTGACGCTTTGTTCCTGCGGGCATTTGAGCTGTACTATTTTGAGAAACAACATCTTCACATGTGAATGGTGCGGAACGCAAGGGCAAATCGGAGATTATTCCGGAGAAACGATCACTGCCGGAACAGACTATTGATCTGCTTTTTCTGAGTTTAATCGGAGAAGCAATGAGAGGGCCGGACTCAAACAGCGCATAACACAGGTTTTCTTTGCGGTGCGTTCATGTTTTTTACAACTATTTCATTTTCCCGCTATCCCTAGTTTTGCACCCTTCAAATCATTAAATCGAGGCTGCCTCAGACGATGCTGAATCGTTTTGAGGCAGCCTTTTTAGCTTATAGTGAGATTTTCAAATTCGATTTTGCCAATTATTTACACTCTCTGTTCGTCTTCTTTTGCAAAGAACTCAGACCATGAGATACCTAAGCCGCGGCAAATTTGTTCAAGCGTTTCTACAGATAATTGTCCTTTCCGCCTTGCTGTATTTTTAATTGTAGACTGAGGCAGATTACAGAGCTCGGCCAGCTTGCTGAGTGTGAGGTTTCGCTCATTTGCAAGTTCTCTCACACGCTGAATTGTATCCATTCACAATCCCAACCTTTCGTGTATTGTACCTCCTATTCTACAACAAACACTGTCCGTTAATTGGTACAATTAAAGCACTCGTCCAACAATCTCGAATTGATTTTCCGGGCGGACAATCTTGTCTGCATAGTTTCGATTGTAGGAGATCAAAACAGGCTGCATATGAATAACGCCATAGCTATCTGTATAAGCGTCAACGGAGTCATTCTCCGGCTGCTGTTCTCCATAGCGTTTTATATATCCCTCACCATCATAGACAAAGATGCCAACTTGTCCAACAGAGAGAGTCTCACACTTTTGTACCCAGACAATCTGCCCATCGTGGTAAACCGGTTCCATGCTGTCTCCAGAAACTCTCACCCCAAAATCTGCGTCCGGAGGGACTGCATTTTCAGGGAAGCTGACCATCTCATAGTTTCCTTCATCCAGAAAGGCTCCTGTGCCGGCGGATACGCACAGGTTGCTGACTGCCTTACTAATGTATCGAATCTGATTGTCATCTTTTGACTGAGGCCTATACCTTCCGGAGGCAATCAGGTCATCCCGATAAGATCGCATTTTTGCCATTCCGATTTCATTAAGTTCCGAAACATAAGAACCTGTAAAGTAGGAAATACCCTCTTCAATATGCAGTGCGTGGCAAATTGCAACAAGCTGATAGGCACTCGGGACGGTCAATCCGTTTGTCCATTTACCCAGAGCAGAGTGTGTAACATCTACACCGTAATTTTTCAGCACTTCACAAAACGCCTTTTTACTATATCCACTATCGCGGACAGCTTTGGCAAGCTGCTGTCCGATTACATTTCTCTTTTTTTCTATCTCTGCGTTATACGGAGAAGCAGCCGTTCTAAATGGAACGACTTTTGTGTCTTCGCGGTTCATAAAAGCACCCTTTCCTTTCGTATGTTCTGATTATACACGATGAAACACTCTCACGTCAAGGATAATAGCGAATAAAGTCGCAACTGCGACCTTGACATAGCGCAATTCGCTATTATATGATAATGGCACAAACGGAGCAGAGGGAGATACGCACGTCAATCATGGAAAGTATGTGGAACGACCACATGTCCCCCTTTTTATTTTGATAGAATTATGGATAGGCTTCAGCAAATACGACTTAACAAAAACGCAAAGTAGAATTATGCCAGGAGTATCCAAGCTGGCGGCTTTGTTAAAACGGCTTTTGCGAGAAGTCAACTATACTGCCTAAAATTGATTATGCTACTGCCTCGATATAGTCAAATCCAAAGCGGCTGCAGAGTCCTGTTTCTACCGAAGAATCCTACAAATCCCCCTGTTTCCGCTTCAGTAGAAGTCACCAATATATGTAATTCGCAGGAAAACCTGAAAGCGGTGAATGACGAACGAGATGTTGGACAGATTCCCGCAACAACCTATTTCAAAGGAGAAGATATGGATTTTATCGAAGCAACGCCGCTTCCCACTGAATGCCGCTGCTGTCAAAAGACGGATTGTTACAATTGTGACCACGCATCAAAACGCTGGACTTTGTCCAAAAAGCAGGAGCTTTTGCTGCTGCGAAAGCTTAAAGAAAAGGCAATCCTGCGCTTTAAACGGCAGATTGAAGAAATTGATTATCAAATTGCAATGATGGAGGAAGCAAAGCGATAGCACAGAAGCGCGCAGAACAAGGCAGAATACTGCATGGTCATGCGGAGAGGAAGATGAATGTGAAATATGAGGGAATATCTTGTCAGTGGCACTGTCCAAACTGTGGCGCGCTAGTGCAAGGCATTAAGAATGGTGATGGTATAGCAAAGGGTGAATGCAGAAGCTGTGGCAGCAGTATGGTTCGAAAATTCATGGGGCGAAGACATGATCGTCTAGATGTTTACGCACCAAAGGGACAGGAAAGTGTCTACGCATAAAACAGAATACAGCGTGACGGTCAAAACGGTTGAGATGAAACAGGCTTCGTAAATCCGGTATCAGACCGCACGCCCTGACTACCGGATGGTTTATCCAGACATACATGAGAGGCCACCGGCAAGACAGATCCAGTAATGGGTCTGCCTTGTCGGTGGCTTTTTTGTTTTTAGTTCGATTTCACTCAGATATTCAATCAACAAAATATTCGTAGCCTGATATGCATTAGGGCTGAGGATACAAATGTGGACTTTCTCTATGAGAAGGACACATCGGTACCCTTTCCTTTGTGCGCCAAGTTATAGGCTCTAATGGATCGTGTGCCGATTACACGATCCATTTTTGTATACTCGGCCTTTTTCGCGGAGGCGGAAAGGGCGAATTATGAAGTGGCTGTGTTTTACAGCGAAATACCCGTAATCTCCTCGTTTCTCATTCCCACACAAGAAACGACAAAAGGAGATTGCAAAAATGGCATGGATCAACGGGCTTGAAAGAAAAAGGTTTAACGAGGAACAGAAACGCCTTGCAGAACAGTATCGTGCTGCAGGGATGACTGAGGAGCAGATTGAGCAGATGTATCAATTTGATCTTGTGGAATTTAACAGCAGACGTAGATTCAGCGAACATACACAACAGTTCTCAGAAAATGCTTTTGAGGAAAGTGATGATGACAAGTCGCCTCTTTTGGAAAAATATCTCGCACAGCTCTCCACCAGTCTTGACTTTTCTTTTGCCGGTGACCGGTATGGTTGGGTCGAGGAAATTGAAAAGCCAGAACTTATCAAAGGAATAAAAGCGCTGTCCAAAGAGGACATTGAACTTATTACACTCTATGTTTTTGATGATTTGACACAAAACGAAATTGGCGTTCGGTTTGGCATTTCGCAAAAAGCCGTCAGTAAGCGCATCGAGCAAATAAGAAAGCACTTAAATAAATTTTCATAATTTTTTTAATTTGGTTCTAAGAGCGGTGCTTTCGCCGGCTACCACATGAGGGGATTCCCCTCACTGGACCTTGAAAAGTGAATACCAGCAACGCGGATCACACCGCAGGTTGGGAAACGCGCACGGCGCGCGCGACGACCCGGAAGCAGCGAGCTTCCGGCGAGCGAGAAACGCGCCGTGGGCAGCCTTGGCAGGCTGCATCATGCCGCCCAACCTGCTTGGACACACAACGTCTAGCCTGCACGTAAGACAGGCTGCCATGCGCTGGGGTTGAAAGCAGTAAAGACCCCAGTCACAGGCTGTGAGAGCTGCCAGGCTCTGTCTGCGCTGTTCCCCATCGCCGGGGTGCGAGCTGCAAATACGGCGGAACAAACTTTTCAAGATAGGATGAAAGAATCATGATCAACGAACTTACCAGAAAAAACGCACATACCGAACTCGACCACATCTTCAAAACCATTCTCCCCGCGCACGGCATGACGGAGCGGCCGGAGCAGATCCGTCTCAGCCACACCATGCTGGACGCCATGTTTGAAAACCGCATCGCACTGAGCGACGCCGGGACCGGCATTGGCAAGACGTATGCCTACCTGACCGCTGCCATTGTGTACAGCCACAGCAGATTGGTAGACGGGCTTCCGTTCCAGCCGGTCATCATTGCAACCTCCAGCATCGCCCTCCAGAACGCCATTGTGCGGGAGTATCTGCCGTTCCTGTCGGATGCGCTGTCGGACGATCCGCATATCACAACACCTATTCTTGCCGCCTTGCGCAAGGGCAAGAGTCACTATGTCTGTGACGAGCGGCTGCGTCAGCACCTGCAGCAGCGCCCGAACGGGAAAAACGTCATGCAGAAGAAAGAACTTTATTCCCTGCGGGATGTTCTGGATCTGGATGAAACACAGAAACTCAGCAGCTTCGACCGCGAGCGTGTCTGCGTTCCGCAGTTTTGTGACTGCAAACACCCGGACTGCCGCTATCGTCGGCATCTAACCGAATGCGGGCAGAAACGGTACCTGTTTCAGATCTGCAACCAGAATCTCTGGCTGGCAGACTGTATGCACCGGGAAAGCGGCTTGAAGCCCATCCTCCCGGATGCCTGCACAGTCATTGTGGACGAAGCGCACAAGCTGCCGGAAACAGCGCGGGAGATGTTCGGTACAACATTAACGGCCGGAGAGATCCGCAGCGCAGTCGTTCGGCTGAAGCAGGACGGATACGCGCTGGCAGCGGAGCGATTGTTCTCCGCATCGTCCACGCTCCTGCAAAAGATGGCAGAGCTGTCGCCGGAGTACCCTATTGAGCTGCTCCATGATGATCTCAGCAGAGTACTCTCTACGCTGTTTTTGATCGGCAGGAAGCTGTCCACGTTTCTGGAACCTGCCACAAAGCGAGCACTGGAGCAGCTCACCGACAAGGTCGTGCTGTTTCTTCGACCCAAGGCAGACGCCATCCGCTACACCACAGAGGATGACGACGGCAAGCTCATGCTGTGCAGCGTTCCAGCGGATATCACATCCAGAATGCAGAACACGGTCTGGAGCAAACAAATCCCGTTCCTGCTCACCTCCGGAACGCTTGCCATTGGCAGCAGCTTTCGCCGGTTTCAGGACGAATGCGGACTGTCTGGCAATCCAAGAGTCACAGAAGCGGTTGCCGTATCGCCCTTTGACTACGCCGCAAATTGCCGCCTGTTTTTTCCACAGCGGCCGCCTCGCTTTTCAGAAGACGAGCGGTATCCCCAAACCGTCGCACGGCAGATTATGTGCCTGCTGCAAGCGGCAAACGGACACGCCCTTGTTCTTTTCACCTCTTACAAGGATATGTCCACTGTCTGTGAATGTCTCTACCGGCTCAAAAGCGGCATCCCAATCTTCGTCATGCGCAGGAACCACCCGCAGATACTGCGGCAATTCAAGAGCACCCCCGGAGCCGTCCTCTTGGCAACCGGCGCTGCGTGGGAAGGCATGGACTTTCCCGGCGACTGTGTGTCGCTGCTCATCATTCCCCGGCTGCCGTTCGCGTTTCCGGACGCCATCCACGAGCACGAAAAGAGAAACTATACAGCCCTGCATGACTTCATCCGGAACGTCATCGTGCCGGAAATGCAGATCAAGCTCAAACAGGGCTTTGGACGCGCCATCCGCACGGAAACAGACACCTGTGTGGTTGCCATTTTGGATGAACGATGCAGCACCAGAGGCCGCTACCGGCAGGATGTTTTAGATGCTTTGCCGGAAATGCCAATCTTAACAGAAGTAGCTGCTGTTCGGCAGTTCCTCTGCGCGGTCAAACCGCAGAGCTATTTTGAAGCCGCAGCCTAAAAGCATCATGTAAAAACGAAAAGGAGATCAACCATGTATAAACGGAAAACAAAGCTCAGCCCCATCCACATCAGCCTCATTGCGCTGGCCATTCTGGTGGTCATTGCCGTAATTGTCACGTTCGCTGTCAAAAAGGACGAGCCGAAGGAGCCTACTACGCAGAGCGGCATTATCCATGACGATTCTGCCATTGAAGGCGGTTGGGAGACGCTCTCGCAGGAAGAAATCGAGCAGCGCCTCAACGACAAGGTGCAGGCTGGCATGATCAACATCAGCTGCAACACCGCGCCGTATTTCAAGGACGGCAAGAGTGAAGGCAATGTCATGCTGGTCAATGAGCTGAACAATCTCTATCCACAGAAGGTGGAGTTCTATCGCAATGACACGGGTGAAAAGATCTACGAGTCCAAAGCCATTGCGGTCGGCAGCAAGATCGAGCATGCAGCGCTCGACGTCGAACTGCCTGCGGGCGAGTACGAATGTACCGCCTACTTTTCCAACTTAGATCCTGACTCCGGCGCAACGCTTGGTGTTGCCGGGGCCATCATCCATATTACCATCCAAAACTAACAAAACGAAAAAGGAGAACTCACTATGAAGAACATGAAGAAACTCGTATCCCTGCTCCTCGCCGTCTGCCTTATGGCAAGTCTCGCCATTGGCGCATCCGCTGCCGAACCCACCACGGTAGACGTCTCCGGCGGCACCGGTACCTCCAGCGTCAACCTGTCTTCCACCTCGGACGGCACACTCGACGGTGATCCTGCTGCGACCAAGATGAATGTCACCATCCCGACCATCCTCCCCATTGCAGTTGGTACGGACGGCACGGTCACGACAGCCACCGACATCCGCATCACCAACAATTCCTATGGCGCGGTTAAGGTCGACAACGTCAAGGTCGAAGCCGGTACCGGCTGGAAGCTGACCGCGTTCGGCAGCAAGGACAGCCTTGCCAAGGTCAAGGTGGACAGCAACATGATCGGCTTCAAGCTCGCGCTGGGAGGCGGCACGGAGCAGCTCACCAATGCGGAGAATGCGGCTTCCCAGACCCTCATCGACGGTGCCATCGAAGGCTGCTATATGTCCGGCAACGGCGACCAGAGCGCAAACTCCATCGGCATCGCGTATGACGCCATCGTCAGCCCGGTCTCCGAAGCTGTCGTCAACGCTTCCGTCGCGTCCGTTCTGTTCGTGATCTGCTGGGATGCGGTCTAAGCCGCACCCATCCATCGCCGGGGGAACCTGCTTCCCCCGGCAGCTTTTATCATAGGAGGGATTCACTTTGAAAACAAAACGAATTCTTGCGCTGTTTCTGGCTGTCGTGACCTGCCTGTCTCTTGCCGTTTCCGCATCTGCGGCGAGCATTTCAGATTTCAAGGATGTGGACACAAAAGCATGGTACGCGGAAGCGGTAACCGCCGCTGTGGATAATGGCCTGCTTTACGGCAAATCCAAGACGCAGCTTGACCCCAACGGGCTGCTGACCCGTGCGGAAATGGCTGCCATTACAAACCGGTCTTTTGGCTGTTATAAAGCGGCAGACATTTCTGCGTACAAGGACGTTGCAAAATCCAAGTGGTACTACAAAGATGTAGCCCTCGCCGTCCAGATGGGGACGTATAACGGTGTCTCCTCCACCAGCATGCAGCCGGATCGGGCCATCACTCGTCAGGAGGCCATTGCAGTTGTGGCAAGAGCCTTGCAACTCAATCTGGACGATTACGCCAAGACGGATCTGTCCAAGTTTGCGGATGCCAAGGAAGTGTCCGGATGGGCGTTGCCGTACATGAAAGCAATGGTCGCAGCCGGTTATGTGCATGGCCGCACGCAGGGGCTTGTCCCGCAGGCCAATATCACGAGAGCGGAGTTCGCGCAGCTCTATTTCAACATCATTCAGTCCTATATCACCAAAAACGGCAGCTATACGAAGGACTACAAGGGCAATCTGCTTGTCCGCACCAAGGACGTTGAATTGAAGGACATGACCATTGACGGCGATCTCATCATCGGCAACGGTGTTGCGGACGGCAAGGTCACGCTGTCCAACGTAAAAATCTCCGGTCGCCTTGTCGTGTGGGGTGGCAGCACAGCGGCGGTCTATTGCAGCAATGGCACAACGGCAGCCGAAGTCATTGCCTGCCGTGTGGACGGGCCGGTCAAGGTCATTTTTGACCGCGAATCTACACTGCTGGTCTACGACAAAATCAAAACCCGCATCACAGAGCGCGCAGGCAAATTCCCGGAAACAGAGATTGTATTTTACGCGATGGACGATCTGCTGAATGCGCAGCGCGATCTCAATAAGATGGTAGACGAGAATCTCATTCAGGCAGAGATCCCCGCGCATCTGTATGCCATCGTCGGAGAGCAGACGGTATCTGTTATGCTGAAAAACAACAGTAAGACGGACACCTATACCATCGAGATCCGCAGAGATTCCGACGGCAGCCTCATTGCAGATCCCATCACCCTCGCAGCCGGTGCGTCGGTCAGCTCCATCACGCTGAAAGAAGCGCCGGAATACGGCAACGCCGCCTGCACCGCGACGATCACAGCCACCCGTGATGGCAAGACGGTCGGCACACTGGAGGTCAAGACTGCGCTGCACGCTGCATACCTGTGGCCGAAGGAGGTAATGTCAAAATGAGAACAAAGAAACTGTTTTCTCTCCTGTTGGCTGTTCTGATGCTCTGCTCGCTGTCGGTTTCTGCCTTTGCCGCAGAAACCGCGCAGGCCAGCGTCCCGGTTGTGCTGACCGTCGTGAACTCTGTCTCGCCCATCTCCGTCAGCGTTCCCGCATGCCTGCCGGTCACGGTTTTGGACGGCTATGTTGTAACGGCATCCAACGCCGTCATTGAAAACCGCGCACAGAGCGGCGCGGTGCAGGTTGTGGCCGTCGATGTGCAGCCCGGCGCGTTTGCCATTGGAGACTTTGAGAACTTCGGCAGCGAAGCCGGAAAGATCGCGTTCAGCATCAACGGCTGCAAGACGGTCAAGGAAGGCAAGCTGACGCTGACTGACGGCGCGTTCCCGGTCATTGACGCAGGGAAAAACCTGCGGATCGCATACACAGCGAAGGTTGCGGCAACCGAAAAGGTGGAGAAAGTGAACGCCGCGACGCTGATCTTCACCATTGCGCCAGCGACCGGCAATTCGTAAAGGAGGGAGGAATCGCTATGAAAACAAGAAAACTCACAGCACTCCTGCTTGCCCTCTGCATGCTCCTTTCGCTCAGTATCTCGGCGTTTGCGGCAGATGATGCCATTGCCAGCGGCACGATCCAGGACAGCAAGATCACATGGAAGCTGGACGACAAGGGCTGGCTGACGATCTCCGGCAGCGGGGACTGCAGCGCCTTTACAAGCAAAGACGACCAACCGTGGGCAGAATACCGCAGCCAGATCACACAGGTTTGGTTCGACGGCATGGAGAGTCTGGCGATCCCCGATCTCGCTTACTGGTTCGAGGACTGTACCAATCTCACGACTGCCGAGATCCCCAGCACCACGCCGGTCATCGGCAGGCACGCCTTTTATAACTGCCCGCTGCTGACGAAACTGTCTATTTATTACGGAGAGCATACGCTGGACAGCATTGGAGAAGATGCGTTCTGGCGCGAAACCGACAACGGCGATACGCTCTATGTTGCGTACATCATTGGCTACCCAGATTCTTCTGTACCTTTCCACGATTATGACTGGACGGCATCCAATCGAAGCAACCGATATTTCTACGATCTTTACGGTGTGTACCAGAATGCGGATGCTGGCTCTGCTGCGACCAACGGCATCAAGAAAGCGCCGGGTATCTCTGTTCAGTCCACCGGCTCCATCATTGGCAACTGCCCTTCATGCGGAAAGTATTCGTTCCAGGGCACATACGTTGAAGTCGCACATTCGTCTCGCGGTCATGCAAACTATAATGAGTGTTATCTCTGCCACTACGTCCAGTACCTTGGCACTTACACCTATAAGAGTCACGGCGCTGGTGGTTACGGTTCCGGTACCTGCCCGGACTGCGGCAGTCATACATGGATTCTCCAAAATGTACAGGACGCAACTTGCACCAGCAACGGGTACAGAAGCTATTCGTGCGCTTGCGGCCAAACGAAATCTGAGACGATCTATTCCAGCGGCCATAGTTATAGCTACGGCTCTTGGGAAGAATATTCCAGCAGCCAGCATCGCCGGGAAAGCTATTGCCGAAATTGCGGTGCATCCAGCTATGACTATGCGTCGCACAGCTTGAGCTACGGAAGCTGGAGCAACGATTCCTCCAGTCAGCACAGCCGGACGGTGTCCTGCCGCACCTGCGGATACAGTACCACGGACTACGGTTCGCATTCTTATGCTACGGGCTCGTGGAGCAAGTATTCTGATGCCCAGCACCGACGCTCGAAAACCTGCTCCGGCTGCGGCGCGTCGACCTATGACTACGCCGATCACACCTATACCTATGGCAGGTGGACAAGTGCCAGCGATACCCAGCACAAGCGCACAAAAACCTGTTCAGTTTGTAAGGCAACGGCAGATGAATACGCGGACCACACCGACGCGAATGCGGATGGTACCTGTGATGATTGCGGCGCGAATGTCGCGCTGATCGTGACGTGGGATGCCGCGTCCAACGGCGGCACGGTTGGCGGCAAGAACAGCGTGACGACCTCCGTCGCGCCCAACCAGACCGCCGTTGCCCCCGGCTATACGCCGGTCAAGGCAGGCCACACGTTCTCCGGCTGGTACACGGAAAAGGCAGGCGGCGCGCTGTACAGCACGGTTACCATTACGGATGCGCGGACGTTCTACGCGCAGTTTACCCCGGCAGAATACCAGATCACATGGGATCTCGGTACCGGCAAAACCGAAACGACCGACCAGACCTATGGCGAAAAGTTGAATCTGCCCACGGAGCCGACTCGCAAGGGCTATGCGTTCCTCGGCTGGTTCACACAGGAGACAGGCGGCACGCAGGTAGATGGCAACACCGTATTCAAAGAGGTAGCTTCTACCACCTACTATGCGCATTGGGAGGAAGCAACGGTTTTCTCCGTCGTTGTTCCGGCTGTGCTGCCGGTGACGGTCGATCAGAATGGAAAGGTCTATGTCTCAAACGCGGAGATTGTCAACCACTCCACCGCCGCTGTGCAGGTGTCCTCCGTGACCCTGACGGCAGAAAACGGCTGGACGCTGGTGCCGTATGCTTCGGATATGTCCCACGCCAAGGTGGACAGCAACCAGATTGGCTTCAAGATCAACAGCGCACAGACCAGCAAGACCGGCAGCACGGAGCAGTTTGAACTCACTTCCCCGTGGCAGATCAACGAGGAAGAAAGCCTGACCCTGTCCTATGACGCAGTTGTCAGCGCCCTGTCGCAGCCGGTCACAAACGCCAATATCCTCTGCGTCCTGTTCGTCGTCGAATGGGCGTAATTCTAACGAAAGAAGGACTTTACTATGCTGAAAATGATTGCCATCGGCAACCTGACGGGAGATCCCGTCCTCAAGACCAACGAAGAAACCGGCAAGCCCTATGCCATCATGCGTATTGCCTCGGATCGCCGCTACAAGTCTCCGGACGGCGAGAAACTGACCGATTTTATCTCGATCAAGGTGCGCGGCGTGCTCGCAGAACGCTGCGCGGAGTTTGCCAGAAAGGGCTGCAAGATCGCGGCCAGCGGTGATTTTGAAACGATCACCTTTGCCGAGGAACCGGAGCGGCAGCCCGGCTTCCTGCTCAAAGCGACCGAGGTGGAGTTTCTCTCGTCCCGGAAAGAACTGGACGATGCTGCGGAGCTTCCTGCGGCAGCGTAACAAACGAAGCGGCCATCCCATTGCGGGATGGCCGTTTGCGCGCAGAAAGGAGACCCAAACATGACGGCATATTTAGATGGTTATTCCGGCTATTCCGGCGTTCCGGAGGATGCCGCCGCAGAGATCCTGGAGAAGCTGATGACGCACCAGCAGATCTCCTCCGACGAGGTCGCGCAGATCTTGAAGCGGTACGGTGTCCGCGGAGAACCGGAAGCATTGCAAATTGCGTACCGGAAAAAGGTCGGCCAGCGGCTCATTGCCAGTCTCCGCGACCCATACGGCAGGCGCGAGGTGTTCTCCACCGGCAGCACCTACGTTCTGGTGGACTGCTGCAATGACCGCGACGCGCTGGAACACATCCACAAGAAGCTGGATAAGGACATGGAAGCGGTTGATCAGGCATCGTGCAAGATTGATAACCGCTTGCAGGTGCTGCAGCGGTTTTCACGGTATCGGAGGAAGCGCAGATGAGATTATCTGAAATGCTGACTGCGATCCGAGAATATCCGGCGCTGAAGATCAAATATGAGGCCATGCGCGAGCAGCAAGCGTCCCAAGAGCGCACGGCGGTTCAGCTCTCTATTGCTTATAACAATCTGCAAATCGGTAACAGGCAGTTGTCCCAAAAGAACAAAGCACTAGAAACAGCCCTTGTGAAGCTGGTCCCGCGGCTGAACAGCCGGGAACACTGTCGGCGGTTCTATAAGGCGGTTGCGCCCTACCTTGATCCGGGCGGATTTGTGCTTTATAGGAGCGCTGCTGAGTTGACGCGCTTTCATATCAGCACGGAGTTTGCCACGGAAGATAATATGGGGAAATTCGAGGAAATGGACGGTTATGGGATGCTGCGATACCTGACCGCGGACCGTTTCGGCTCTGTGGAGTATGAGATCGTCGCGCCGTGCTATGAAGAAGCTGTTTCGCTTCATACCGATTACACATCTCCAGAGTATCTGGCGTTTGAGAAAAAGCTGTATGAAAAGACGCTGCGTAAGCTGGGCTTTGGGAAACTGCTCCCAGAGGAACGCGCACCGCAGAAGGATATGGACAAACGGAAAGAAAAGGTGGAAGAACGATGACAGAACCCATTACCATTGGCGTGGATCATGGCTACGCGGCCATGAAAACCGCGCATTGCTCGTTTCCCTCCGGCTTGGCAGAATACGAGCATGAACCGTACACGCAGAAAAACGTCCTCTGCTATGACGGAAAATACTACGTTGTCGGCAGCGGACGGCAGCCGCTCCAGAAGGATAAGACGGCGGATGAAAACTATTACTTACTGACGCTGGCGGCCATCGCCAAAGAGATCGCGTACCGGAACGCGCCGACCACAACACCGGTGATCCTTGCGGCGGGCCTGCCGCTGACGAGCTTCGGCCGGGAAAAGAAAGCATTCCGGGCATATCTGCTGCGCGAGGGCAAGCCGGTCTCTTTTTCGTATGAAGGGATTTCGTATGAAACTTCTGTGCAGGATGTGAAGCTGTTCCCGCAGGGCTATGCGGCCATCCTCCAGCACAGCGATCTGCTGAACGAACCCTCCGTGATCCTCGCGGACATTGGCGGGTGGACCGTGGATATTATGCGGCTGGACAACCGCATTCCGAACGCAGCTTCTTGCCGCAGCTTGGAGCTGGGCATGATCCGCTGTCTGGATGAGATCGCAGAGCAGGTGCGCCGAAGCCTCAATTTGTCGCTCACCAGTGTGCAGATTGAAAATGTTCTGCGTGGAAGTCCCGACAGCATGGACGACCGTGTGAAAGCCATCATCCAGCGGGAAGCCGGGAGCTATGCCCGCCGCATCCTCTCCGCCATTGCCGAAGCTGGTCTGGACTGCCGCGCCATGCCGGTTGTATTTCTCGGCGGCGGGGCCGGGCTTATGAAACGATACCTGCCGCAGGGCAGCGTTCTGCGTCTTGTCATTTTGGACGATGACAAATTAAATGCGCAGGCATACGAGCGGCTGGCATCGCAGGTAGCAGGCCATGCAGGATAAGCCGCAAACGGCCCGTTTTGGTACGACGCTGTTTCTGGACAACCCACTCCACCGGCAGGCGTGGGAGCTTCTGTCTGCGATTCCGGCTGGGCAGCGCACAAACTGGCTCTGTCTGGCGCTGTGCCAGCAGGCGCAGCGGGAGCAATTTCTGAAGGACTTAAAAGCAATTCTCCAAACGGAGCTGCAAAACAGCTCCGATCCACAAGCAATTTCGCGGCCGCAGCCAGCCGGGAGCGTCGACGATGACGTTCTCGGCTTTTTGCGCGCGCTGCAAGAAGAAGGTGAAGAATGCCAAACCATATTACAAACATTTTGAAGTTTAAGGGTGACAGTGAACAGGTTCATGCCATGCTTGACAAAATCAAAAGTGATGAACTCGGCTTTGGCAGTATTGACTTCAATAAAATCATCCCCATGCCGGAAAGCCTCAACATTGAAGCAGGCTCCCGCACAGACGAGGCTCTGTATGTCTGCATGATGGCACTGAACCCAGCCGCGCCGGACATGGGCGTTCCAAAATTGAGCAGTGAGGAATATCAGAAGTTGGCCGGCATTGTTGGTCGAAGCAAAGGCGAGCAGTTTATGACGCTGGATGCACTGCGGATTTCCAGAGCCAGCAAATACACGCCCCTTTCAGATGTCATTGCCATGGGGCAGGTTGTGATCTCCAACTTCCTGCAATATGGCTGCGGAGATTGGTACGGATGGTGCAATCGGAACTGGGGAACAAAGTGGAATGCTTATGACGTTCACTTCGATCAGGAATCACAAAGCATTCGATTCCTGACTGCGTGGGATATGCCTGCACTGGTCATGGACAAGCTGTCACGGATGTTCCCGGAGATAAAAATGGACCTGCAATGGGCAGATGAAGATGTTGGTTACAACGTCGGCCATGTCGTTCTTTTGGCAGGAAAGGCGATTGCTGGGCATATCCCAGAGGGCGGCAGCCGGGAGGCTTATGAGATGTCTTTTCAGATTCATGGCGGAAAAGCAGCCGATTTCAACTATGTGTTTGATGAAAAAGAAGGTAACTATGTTTATCAGGAGCCGGAGCGTCAACTCCCTCCGCCGAAAACCAAGGGCGATAAGCCAAAAGAACCGGAGCGATGATTGGGATCAAAGATCAATGCTTCGGCGTGGAGATTGAGCTGACCGGTATCACGCGAGCAGAAGCGGCAGAGGCACTTGCTGCGTATTTTGAAACAACGCCGCAGCGCAGCTATGATAATTATGATAGCTGGTATGTACCGGATCGGGAGGGCAAGCAGTGGCGCATTATGAGCGACAGCAGCATCCGCGCAGAGTGGAACGACGATGGGCACTATCGCAGAACGACCGATCCGGAATATCGCGTGGAAATGGTAACGCCGAAGCTCACCTATGACGAAATGGAGAAATTCCAGGAGTGTGTGCGCCGTATCCGGCAGGCAGGCGGAAAAGTCAACGACTCCTGCGGGATGCACGTCCATGTGGATGCTTCCAATCATAACCGCCAGAGTCTCAAGAACCTGCTCAGTATCATGTATTCCAAAGAGGATCTGCTGTTCAAGGCACTCAAGACAAACCCAGCCCGTGTCAACCGCTGGTGTCAGCGTGTGCGCGAACCCATGCTGCAGCGGGCAAGGCGACTGTCCAATGAACCGACGACGGATTTGACGCAGTTGGAGAACATCTGGTACGAAGGCTGCATTTCTGCGCACGAGCATTACAACTGGACGCGCTATTACGCGCTGAATCTTCACTCTGTCTTTTACCGCGGCACCATTGAATGGCGCTGCTTTAATTCTACCCTCCACGCCGGTCGCGCAAAAGCCTACGTCAATCTGTGCCTCGCCATGTCCGCGCAGGCCATCGCCCAGCGCACCAGCGTTATGCGCAAGACGGTGAGCGACAATGAATTGTTCACGTTCCGTGTCTGGCTCGTGCGGATGGGGCTGAACGGCGATGAATTCAAGAACACGCGCGATCATCTGCTTGCCAATCTGGAGGGCGACCGCGCTTGGCGATATGACAAGGACTGCTATGCAAGCAGCCACAAAAACCGAACATCTCAACAGGAACAGGAGAGGTGACCGAATGAGAATTTGTATTGAAGAATCCACATACGAGGGTACGCCCATTGAAATTTTAACCCAGCTCCGTGCCTTACATTTTGATGCAGGCACGTTCGACGGCACGGAAGGATATATCCGTTATATGCAGAACACGATCCGCCGCATGACGGAGCAACCCTGCGAGCTGCCGGAGAGCAGCACGGGAGAACGTGCTGCCGCGCTCATTCGCGTATTGAGTGAGATCGGCGCGCTGGAGCTGCTGGAGGAATGATGATGGAAAGACCACTGTATTTTGCCTACGGCAGCAATATCAATCTGGACCAGATGAGATACCGCTGCCCGGACGCGAGCGTCTACGGGCAGGCTGTTCTGGACAATTATGACCTGCGCTTTCGCGGCAGCGGCGTTGCGACAGTCGAACCCAAGGAAGGCGCTTGTGTCTACGGCCTTTTGTGGGAGTTAACTGACAAATGTGAAGCATCCCTCGACCGCTATGAAGGCTATCCGCGTCTGTACATCAAGCAGACGCTGGAGGTGCGGACGTTTGACGGGCAGCGCGTCCCGGTCATGGCTTATATTATGAACCCAGAGCTGCACCTGAAACCGTCCCTGCCGCCAAGAGACTACTATCTCGGTATCAAGGCGGGCTACGAGCAGAACGGTCTGCCGGTCGGCTGTCTCAAGTATGCGTTCAAGAACTGCCTCAAGGAGTGCGGCATCGAACCGTATCCAAAGAAAGTGCAGACCAAGCCGCCGCAGCGGAAGGAGGCCAGCCATGAGCGATAACGCCATCCGGAGAATTCAAGTCGGTGATCTTCGTGGAATGAGCGACCGGGAAGGGCTGATCCTGCAAGGCTGCGGCGGCGATCCGCAGGAATGGTTGGAAGGGATCAACGAAATGCTCACGGATGCCGGAATCCTGCGCAATGGCAGCCGGTTTGAAGGGGCATCTCTGTTTGAGTACGACGGTCACACCAACATGCTGTTTGACTTTGAAGGTGTTGATCTTGATGTCGGTAAACTCGCCATGTGGAGACTTACCACATACGGAACGATTGGCGGGACATGGCTCAGTGATTATGTGCCGAACCGTCTGGGTGGATTTTTAGAGGAATCCGAACCGAGCATCGAAAAGCCGCCCTGCCCGCTCATCGGGCAGGACGGCAATATTTTTAACCTTGTCGGCATTGCGGCGAGGACGCTGC
>ERZ772882.571-NODE-571-length-47670-cov-3.530799_pt1 | contig 47670 bp, 27 predicted proteins | sample MGYA00580576_ERZ772882 | MGnify/ENA primary metagenome ERZ772882 (study PRJEB29015, sample SAMEA2737658) | human gut metagenome | biome: human gut; feature: human-associated habitat; material: faeces | place: China | collected 2012 ... | reverse complement strand
CGTTACGTGAAACCATTTCCGCATATATGAAATCTCATCATCAAATTGGCAGAGAATTCGATGACATCATCGTTACATCCGGTGCACAGCAGGTTATGAATCTGGCCAGCAAAGTGTTGTGTAATGAAGAAGACGTCATTATTTGTGAAGCACCAAGCTTTATCGGTTCTTTAAATACATTCCGTTCCATCAAAACACGTTTGCGCGGTATTTCTATGGAAGAAGATGGCATGAACATGCAGGAACTGGAGCAAGCCTTAAAAGAAGAGCCAAATGCGCGTATGATTTATACCATTCCAAACTTTCAAAATCCGTCAGGAATTACAATGAGCCTTGAAAAACGAAAAAAAATGTATCAATTGGCGAAACAATACGGCGTCATCATTTTAGAGGATAATCCGTATGGAGATTTGCGCGTCAGCGGTACTCATGTTCCCGCAATCAAATCCTTTGATGAAGATGGCATCGTAATTTATGCAGGCTCTTTCTCAAAGGTCATTTCTCCAGGTATGCGTGTAGGTTTTACCATTGCTCCGAAGCCGATTACACAAAAAATGGTAGTCTGTAAACAAGCGGATGACGTACACACCAATATTCTTGCACAAATGATTTGCAATACGCTGATGACGGATTACGATTATGACGGTCACCTGGAAAAATTACGTGCCATTTATCGCAAACGCACACAACTCATGCTTAATTTAATCGAAGAGTACTTAGTTCCTCACGGCATTACATATCATAAAGCGGAAGGCGGTTTGTTCATCTGGTGTACGCTTCCAGAGAACATCAATATGCTTGATTTCTGCAAAAAGAGTGCTGAGAAAAAAGTATGTGTCGTTCCGGGAAATGCATTCTTAGTGGATGAAAGTGCGCCTTGCCAGTCATTCCGTATTAATTTTTCCACACCAACCGAAGAACAAATACAAAAAGGAATTGCGATACTGGGCGAAACAGCAAAACAAATGTGAAACTAAATTACAGCTAATAGATATAAGGAGAATACATACATGTCTGTCACGAACGAAGCAGAGAAAAAAAAGGTAATATTCAGTGCAATACAACCAAGCGGAACCATAACATTGGGAAATTATTTAGGAGCACTGCGCAACTGGATTGGCTTACAGGACGAATATGATTGTATTTTTGCATTGGCAGATTTACATACCATTACTGTCCGTCAAGACCCTGCAAAATTCCGTCACAACGCTTTAGAAGCATATGCCCTGTTACTGGCTTGCGGAATTGATGTGGAGAAAAGCTTATTCTTTATTCAAAGTCATGTCCATACACATGCGGAACTTGCATGGATTTTAAACTGTTATACACAATTTGGAGAACTCTCCAGAATGACACAGTTTAAAGATAAATCGACAAAACATGCAGATAATATCAACGTGGGATTATTCGCTTATCCAAGCTTAATGGCTGCTGACATTTTATTATATCAAGCAGATATGGTACCGGTAGGAGCCGACCAAAAACAGCATTTGGAACTATCCCGTGATATAGCAGAGAGATTCAACGGCATTTACAGCCCTACCTTTGTAATACCTGAACCCTATATTCCAAAAACAGGCGCCCGTATTATGTCACTGCAAGACCCAACCAAAAAAATGTCTAAATCTGACGAGAATGCAAATAGTTGTGTGGCTGTGCTGGATAAACCGGAAGACATCCTGCGTAAATTCAAACGTGCCATTACCGATAGTGACGGCTGTGTAAAGTACGCGGAAGGGAAAGACGGCATCAATAATTTAATGGGTATTTATTCTTGTGTGACCGGAAAAACAAACGAGCAAATTGAAGCAGAATTTGCAGGAAAAGGTTACGGCGACTTTAAAACTGCGGTTGCGGAGGCAGTCATTGAGCATTTAAAACCAATACAAGAAAAGTTTGCACAATATATAGGAGACAAAGCCTATCTGGAAAAATGTTATACAGAAAGTGCCCAAAAAGCATTGGCAGTCTCCAATCGTACGTTACGTAAGGTGATGAAAAAAATTGGATTTATTCCAAAAGCATTTTAAATGAACAGGTAACAGGCAGGTAAGCAAACCATATTATGCTTATCTGCTTTATTTTTGATTGAGAGGGATACATGAAACAGGTTAATTTACTTACAGATTCTCCACGCCGATTGTTTTTTCATTATTTAGGACCAACAATCGGTTCATCTATGGTCACATCCATTTACATTCTGGCAGATACCATTATGGTCGGCCAAGGCGTTGGCGATGCAGGTCTTGCCGCACTTACCATCTTTATGCCGATTGTAGCTTCCTTTTTTGCGCTTGGTTTATTACTGGGCGTAGGCGGCGGCGTTTTGATGTCCGTTGCAAAAGGAAGCGGTAATGAATCACTGGCTCATAAATATTTTTCAACAGCTATGATATCTGCGGCAGTCGTCAGCGTTTGCTTTGCAGTATTCGGAGCGATTTTCTTTGACCAAATGATGTATGCTTTGGGCGCAGATACAACCAATATTGAACTGGTACGCGGCTACGGACTTTGCTATACCGTTTCGGCGCCATTGTTTATCTTTTCATCCAGTCTGCAATCGTTTATTCGTAACGATAAATCTCCAAGACACGCTATGATTGCAGTGCTGACAGGCTCAGGCCTTAACATTCTGTTAGACTATTTGTTTATTTTTGTATTCAAAATGGGAATGTTCGGAGCTTCTTTTGCCACCTCTATCGGTACCAGTATTACGGTATGTATTTTAGTCATACATTTTTTCACGAAGAAAAACACGATGCGTTTCTCCTTTCGTTTTTTCTCTATCAAAGCATTGTGGGAAATTGCCAAATGTGGCTTTTCCAGTTTCTTAATCGAGTGTGCCAACGCAGTATTGGTATTTGTGTTTAACCACACATTACTAAAATATATAGGCAGTGTTGGCGTAACAGTTTATAGCATTATGTCCAATGTTGCGGTTGTTTGCATGTCTCTGTTTAACGGCGTTACATTAGCGGCCCAACCAATTATTGCAACAAATCATGGTGCGGATAACCATAAACGGGTACTACAAGTTCGGCACATTGGTACTATTACTTCCAGTGTGATTGCTGTTATTATTTTTTGTGTCGGATTCTTCTTCCCTGACCTGCTGATTTACAGCTATGTAAAAGGTCCTACTCCTGAAATATTAGAGCTGGCGCGGTATGCCCTGCGCATTTACTTCTTTGCCTATCTATTTATGAATTTTAACATCTTTTTCAGCGGATACTTTCAATCCACATTGCGGCCTGTTGCTGCAATCACCATCCAAATACTCCGCAGTTTACTGCTAAGTTCCGTATTGGTCTCTGTTCTTCCAATGATATTCGGAGCAGATGCTATCTGGTATGCAGTACCTGTCACAGAGTGTATCACCTTTTTTGTAGCGATGGCCTTCTTATTTTTCGGCAGATTCCAAAAAACAAAAGAAGTGAAATAAAAAAGCGCAAATACCTTTTTGGTATTTGCGGTTTTCGTATTATAAAATATAAATCAGCTACACATAGCATTTTAAAAAGGTTCCGGACAAATATAATTGAGCTGTCCAACTTGTTCCCCATGACGCAGATAGATTCTGGGTACACGCTTTCCAACCAAACAGACCATTTCATAATGAATGGTACTATTGAAAGAAGCCAATTCATCTACTGTAATGGTATTCTCTCCGTCTTTTCCAAAAATAGTAACTGTCATTCCTACTTCAGCTTCCGGAATATCTGTCACATCCAACATCAACTGGTCCATACATACGCGGCCTACCACTCTGGCACGTTTTCCGCACACCAGCATATCAGCATGGTCGTGCAGCAGTCTGGGATAACCGTCTGCATATCCAATCGGCACAGTTGCCAATCGGGTTTTACGCTGTGTAACAAAGCAGCGTCCATAGCTTACACTTGTATTTTCTTCTACCGTTTTAATCATAGAAATGACTGTTTTCAGCTCCATTGCAGGTATCAAATTCAGTGGTCGTCTCATACAATTGGATGGCAATAAACCATACAGAATAATACCGGGGCGAACCATATCCAGCTGCATATCAGGATAGTCTAAAATCGCACCGCTGTTGGAACAATGACGCAGCTTAAAATCAATACCGCGTCGTTTCAACATACCAATTGCTCCCATAAAATCTTCAAATTGATTCTCTGTAAAAAAGTCTCCCGGTTCCCCTTCATCCGAAACAGAAAAATGCGTAAAAATACCTTCCGGATACAACCCTTTCATATGACATACATCTTCTATCTCATCAATCACAGCTGCATCTCGTTCAGGAACCTGATACAAAAAACCAATACGGCTCATACCCGTATCTACCTTAATATGTATTTTCACCTGTACACCGGCTGCAACTGCATGCTCTGCCAACTCTTTTCCATACTCATAAGAAAATACGGTTTGTGAAATATTCATTTCATGAAGTCTGGCAGCTTCCTGAGGCGGTGTATAGCCCAATATCAACATATTTCCTTCAACGCCGCTTCTGCGAAGCTGTATTGCTTCCTCTAAATTGGAAACCGCAAACCATTCCGCGCCTATACGCTCCAGTTCTTTTGCCACAAAAGAAGCGCCGTGTCCATATCCGTCAGCCTTTACCACACAGCAAATTTTTGTGTCAGGATTTAAGGATTGTTTGATTTCCGTATAGTTATGGCGAATTGCATCTAAATTGATTTCCGCCCAAGTTCGTTTAAAAAAGTTATCCATGTTGCCACTCCGGTATTACGTAAAAAATCGTGATTCGTCTCTAATTGTCCGATTCTTCTATTATATGTCTGCAAAGGAAAATAGTCAACCGCACAAAAATCTTTCGTCAAAATTCATGTAACTTTTCAAATACAAACGCATATACTGGATAAATGACGTTTTCATGCGGAAAACAACCAGAATGGAAAGAAAGGTGATTTTGAAATGGAAGGCAACATGCATATTCGTTGTCCCAAAGACGTAGATATGAATCTATTCACAAGACTGTTTGGCAGTTTGGTTACAGGCGATGACCTGGACGATTTGATTTTTAACGGTGAAGAATGGCATAAAAGTGAACGATAATTTTAGGACATTTGGTATGCAACATGATTCACCCACAACTGTGGGTATTTTCATTTTACGTAGAAAAATATTGCACAATCAAAAAGCTGCCTATAAACAGGCAGCTTTTTTGCTGATAAAAACACGTTAAAACTCCGATGATTCGCTAAAACACTGTATCTATTATATTCTTTGAGGATTTCAAACATGAAATTTACGACTTCCAAACGAGAAAACACATAGAGATTTAAGAATTTATGTGAGGGTATCTCTACTATGTAAAATGCCATTAAAGCCGATAAAATAAGGCTTTAATGGCATTTAAAAAGATTGAAAAATATAAACAATCCGTTTTTTAATAACAATTATTTAAAATACTTGACACCGGACTCAAATAATTTTTGATCTTTTTCACCCGGAACATTTTTATATAAATGATTGCCCAAACGCTCGGAGTGTGCCATCTTTCCAAGCACACGGCCATCAGGACTTGTAATGCCTTCCACAGCACAAACAGAACCGTTTGGATTCCATTTTACATCGCCGCTTGGTTTTCCGCACGGAGTAGTATATTGGAATGCCACTTGTCCGTTTTCAATCAGCTGCTGCATAACAGCATCGCTTGCAACAAAACGTCCCTCACCGTGAGAAACAGGCACTGTAAAGACATCTCCTGCATTTACACCTGACAACCACGGAGATTTTACAGAGGTTACCCTTGTATATACCATGCGAGAAATATGACGTCCAATGGTATTGAACGTTAAAGTTGGGGCCTGTGGACTTGGCTCTGTAATTTTACCGTATGGAACCAGACCTAATTTAATCAGCGCTTGGAATCCATTACAGATACCCAACATCAAACCGTCGCGATGTTCCAAAAGATTGCTGACAGCGTCCTTAATTTTTGGGTTGCGGAAGGTAGTAGCAATAAACTTGCCGGAACCATCCGGTTCATCGCCGCCTGAAAAACCGCCGGGCAGCATAACAATTTGTGCTTCATTGATACTGCGCACCATTTCTTCAATGGTTTCTTCAATATCATTCGGTGTCAAATTCTTTACAACCAAAATATCTGCAATTGCTCCTGCACGCTCAAAGGCACGGGCAGTATCTACTTCACAGTTAGTGCCGGGGAATGCAGGAATAAATACTCTTGGTTTTGCACTTTTGATTGCAGGTGCTTTTTGATTGCGCTGTGTATACAAACCAATTTCATGGGTCAATTCTTTTTTCTCAGCCTGAGTTGGGAAAATTTTCTCCAGTGTTCCTGTCCATGCAGACAGTAGCCCTTCCAAAGGCATTGCTGTGTGAGCAATTTCAATTTCAGAACGGTCTGTTGTCTCTCCCAAAATAATGGCTTCTAAATTACCGTCTATGGGGGTAACATCGTTTAATTCTAAAATCAGCGCGCCGCTTGCAGGTGCAAACAACAACTTCTCATCTCTGATGTGATCGGCAAATACAAAACCGATTTCGTTACCAAAACACATTTTTGCAATTGCTGCTGCCACGCCGCCTTCTTTTACAACGCTTGCTGCGCGTACTCGTCCGTTTTCCATCATTTGAAATACAGCTTCATAATATGCTTTCAATTTAGGCCAGTTTGGAAGCAAAGTATCTGCTTCTTCGGGCAATGGAAGCAATACTACGGTAGAGCCTGTCTTCTGGAATGCAGCGGAAATGGTTTTGCTTGCTTTTGTCATCGTAACTGCAAAACTAACTAAAGTCGGAGGCACATCCATGCTTTCAAAGGAACCAGACATACTGTCTTTGCCTCCGATCGCAGGTATCTCCAATCCCAATTGAGCTGTTAATGCACCTAATAATGCTGCAGTCGGCTTACCCCAACGTTTCGGTTCTTTTTGCAGACGTTCAAAATACTCTTGGAATGTTAAACGAGCTTTCAAAGGATTTGCACCTACTGCTGCCAGTTTAGATAGGCTTTCTACCACAGCATAAGCCGCACCGTGGAATGGACTGAACTTTGCAATTCCCGGAATGTAACCATAGCTCATTGCTGTTGCATCGTCTGTTTCACCTGACTCCAACGGAATTTTAGCAACCATAGCTTCTTCAGGTGTTAACTGATATTTACCTGCAAACGGCATATGAACAGTACCAGCACCGATACTTGCATCAAAACGTTCTACCAAGCCTTTTTGAGAAGCAACTTCCAAACGTGCCAAGTTTTCTTTGAACGCATCAGCAACAGACTTTCCTTCCAAACATTCAGGAATCAAGGCTCTGTAATATTCTTTTGGATTCGGTGCGGTAATTACAGCCTGTGCTGTTTGCGTTACGCCATTGGTATTGAGAAATTTACGACTTAAATCTACAATGGTATTGCCGCGCCAGAACATCTTGAGTCTTGGCTCCGCTGTAACGGTTGCAACTACCTGTGCATTTAAATTTTCTTCTTTTGCAGCTTGCATAAATGCGTCCACATCTTTTGGATCAAGTACTACCGCCATACGTTCCTGTGATTCGGAGATAGCCAATTCCGTGCCGTCCAAACCTTCATATTTCTTCGGAACACTATCCAAATTGATGCGCAAACCATCTGCCAATTCACCAATTGCAACGCAAACGCCGCCTGCTCCAAAATCATTGCATCGTTTGATTAATTTTGAGACAGCACCGTTACGGAACAAACGCTGAATTTTACGTTCTGTTGGAGGATTACCCTTCTGCACTTCGGCGCCGCAAACTTCAATGGAATCGGTTGTATGGGCTTTGGAAGAACCGGTTGCACCGCCACAGCCGTCACGACCGGTTGCCCCACCCAATAATACAATCACATCTCCGTCTTCCGGAGTACCGCGCATTACATTTTCTTTTGGAGAAGCACCGATGACTGCGCCGATTTCCATACGTTTTGCCATATAGCCCTCATCATACAATTCGGTAACTTGTCCTGTTGCCAAACCAATTTGGTTACCGTAAGAGCTGTAACCTGCTGCTGCCGTTGTTGTAATCATACGACTTGGCAGCTTTCCCATTAAAGTATCTTCAAACGGCGTTCTTGGGTCACCGGAACCTGTCACACGCATTGCCTGATAAACATAAGCTCTGCCTGAAAGAGGATCACGAATTGCGCCGCCAAGACAGGTTGCCGCACCACCAAACGGTTCAATTTCTGTTGGATGATTGTGGGTTTCATTTTTAAATTGGACCAGCCATTGTTCTGTTTTTCCGTCAATTTCAACAGGTACTTCAATGGAACATGCATTGATTTCCTCACTGACATCAAGGTCGTCCAATTTACCTTGTTTGCGCATCAATTTTGCGCCTATAACCGCCATATCCATCAAGGAAACAGGACGGTCTGTTTCGCCGTATACAATATTACGGGTATCATAATATGCTTTTAAAGCCTGCTCAATGGCATGACTGATTTGACCTTTTTGAATTTCAATGGATTCTAAAGAAGTAAAAAAGGTAGTATGGCGACAGTGGTCGGACCAATAAGTATCAATTACCCTTAATTCTGTTACATACGGATCTCTTTTTTCTTCATCTCTGAAATAATCACGACAGAATTTTAAGTCCTCCATTGTCATGGCAAATCCCATACCGTGGTAATACTTCTCCAGCGTAGCGTCATCCCAAGAAATCATCCCTTTTACCTGCTCAACATCCTCAGGTACTTCTACTTCCATATCCAAAGAAGCAGGTTTCTCCAAAGAAGCCAGACGAGATTCTACAGGATTAATCAAATAATTTTTGATTTTGTCCATATCTGCTTCCGATACAGACCCTTTAATTGCAATGACACGTGCGGTAGCCACCTTTGGACGCTCTCCGTGGGTCAGTAATTGTACGCATTGTGCCGCAGAATCTGCACGCTGGTCATACTGACCTGGCAAATATTCCATTGCAAACACATGGTAGTCATCAGAAAATTGCAAATCCTCGCCATATAAATGGTCTACATTCGGTTCAGAAAAAATCATGCGGTTCGCATCTTCTTGTTCTTCTTGAGACAAGCCTTCTACATCATAACGATGTAATAGGCGTAACTCCTCTATTCCTTTAACACCCAGATTTTCTGTTAAATCTGTTTGAATATGTTTTGCCTCCACATCGAATCCCGGTTTTTTTTCAACAAATATTCTGGTAACTGACATAGTTCCTCCCATTCTGTCTTGCGTTTGATGATCAGCAAGTCATGTTCTTTTTAGGTCCATATTCTTTCCGTTATTTTACGTACCAACGAATACAATCCGTTGATTTTGCTTTATCATATTTTCCTCATGTGATAGCATTATAACATGAAAGAAATTGCCTTGCAATTTCTAACTGATAAAGGTTAAAATGTTCTTGCCAACAATCAAAATCTCGAACATTGAAAGATATTTCTTACAATATTTGTTTTGCTTTTTGTCTCAAGGTTGTTATAGCATAGAAAAAATTGCAAAGCAATTTTTAACTATAAAATGCTAAAACGTTCTTGTCAACAGCCAAAACTTTAGTTTTGCGACTGTTGCAAGGTTATTATAACATAAAAGAAATTGCGAAGTAATTTCCAACAAATAAACGTTAAAACGTTCTAGTCAACAATCAAAATTTTTAATTTTGTATTTGTTGCTAGGTTGTTATAACATAAAAAATTCTTTCACAATTTTTAGCTGACAAATATTAAAATATGCTAACAGTAATTAAAACGATAGCGTTTGGTCGTTGATACGTTGTCATAAATATAAAAGTGATAGTATCATTTTCAGTAGTTATCATGAAAATGTGATTGCAAAAATAAATTCGTCATTTATAACTATATTTTAATATATCACATAAAAAAAGAAGGTTTTACCCCTCCACTGAAACAGCTTGTGCAGAATGTTCAGCAATCATGGCCTTTATTTCGTTCATACGTTTCATAGCGTCTGTATAACCCATATCGTAAATTGCCATTAATGTATCTGAATCCTTTTCATAACGACTGATTTCAATCGGTTCGCTTGGCAAAAGCACAATCGCTTTTTTCTTTTTCTCAAGCTTTTGACAAAACAATCTTTGTTCGTTATAAATATCCGCACGTTTATCTAGCGCTTTTAGCAAAGCAGGATATTTATGATATTTTGCTTTCATTAATGCCTGAGGAAATTCCGGTTTTGCACTTTTTTTATATTTGGCATCGCGAGTCAATACAACCACGTTAAATTCGTTACCATCACAAATAGAGCGTTCAACAGGAATTGGCATAGAAATGCCACCGTCAAGTAATTTATAATTGCCCACTTTTATAATATTAGATAAAAACGGTAAAGAACTGGAGGCTCTAATAACATCCATTTGTTCGTCCATATCATCTTTTGTAAAAAACACAGGCAACCCTGTTTGTATATCAGTTGCACCAGCATAAAATCTGATGGGAGATTTTTTAAACGCTTCATAATCAAACGGTAAAATGGTATGAAATAAATCTCCAAAAATATAGTCAAAGTCAAACATACATCCGTGCTTAATAAAATTTTTGACGCTGACATATTTATCGCCTTGTACATACTGATAAAAAATATCGTGATTGCGGTAAGATTGACCGGAAATATAACTCAGTGCGTTGCAGGCTCCTGCAGAGATACCGTAGATACTTGGAAAATGAACGTCATTATCCTCAAATGCCGAAAGTACACCGGCAGTATAAGAGCCGCGCATTCCGCCGCCCTCCAGCACAAGTCCAACCGACATAGTTCCTGCCTCCTTACATAAAAATAAGTATCTTCATTATAATGGAATCCTTATTTTTTTACAAGACTTGACAAGAAGTGGCAGAAACAAAAATTAATGTAAGAATGTACTTGATTTTACGGTTTATTTTAGGTATAATGATTTAGTACTATTATGGACGTTTAGCTCAGCTGGTAGAGCATTTGCTTGACGTGCAAAGGGTCAGCGGTTCAAGTCCGTTAACGTCCACCACAATGACAGGGTAACAAACAGTACTTTGGTTATCCTAACATGAGTTATTGAATTGCTGTCAATGATTCATGTTAGGATAAAAATATGCTGGGTTAAATTTGTGTTTGACATAACACAATAGTTATTCTTTTCATCCATTAAGAAACGCATTATAGGTTATACAACTATTCACATTCAGCAATATTTTGGAATACTTGTCTTGGCTTATAATTTGTTAAGTGTGAATACATAATATAAAAAATCAGCATCTCTCAATTATGAAAGTGTGAATTTGAAACTATGTATTCCAAAATGCAATAAATTCCCACAAAAAGTATTCATGAGGTATGTTGAACGCACATTCAACATACCTCATGAATACTTTTTTATTTTGAAAGTGACAAGCCAATACAAACAAGCATCTGTTTTTTATGTTGTGGCAGATATGTTATTATGTTACCCCATAACAGCGTCAAAACAAACATTGAAGGGAACGTCTTTAATATTCAAAATTTTGGCTGTTGTGAGAACGTTTTCGCTTTTATCAGTAAAAAATTGCAAAGCAATTTTTTTAATGTTATAATAATAGGTAAAGAAAATTTATCTAGATTATCACATGTAGTTTTGAATAATATGTTTATTGACAACTATAATTAGCAATGCTAATATTTGTTATTAGATAGCAATAATTTAGATGAAAGGTTCAGGAGGAAAATTTCGATGATATTTGATTCTTTGGCAGATGTACTTGCCGAAAAGTATGGTTTTGAGCGCTCAGAAATTACAATGGAAAGTGGTCTTCGTGAACTGGGGCTGGATTCGCTGGATGTAATTGATATATTGGTAGAATTGGAAGAGCAAATAGGAAAAGAAATAGAATTGGAGCAAAAAGTAGAAACGGTTGGCGAGCTCGTCCAATATATTGAGAAAAAATGTCAGGAAGATGAATAAACATGGCATTTTTTGTTCTAAATACCAAACTATTTGAAAGTAAAGGAGTGTGATCGTATGAAACGTGTTGTTGTAACAGGTCTTGGAGCGATTACCCCTCTGGGAAACAACGTATCCGAATTTTGGGACAATCTTGTAAAAGGTACTTGCGGCATCAAAGAGATCACAAAATTTGATACAACAAATTATAAAGTAAAACTTGCAGCTGAAGTGCATCAGTTTGACCCATTACAATACATGGATAAAATGGAATTGCGTCACACAGACCTTTATGCACAATATGCTATGGCGGCAGCCTGCCAAGCTATGGAAGACAGCGGCATTCAAAATACCATAGCACCTGAACGCATTGGCGTATATATGGGCTCGGGTATTGGCGGTATGAGCACCTTCATGTCAGAACACACAGCCCTTTTGGAAAAGGGACCGCGTAAGGTTTCACCGTATTTTATTCCTATGATGATTGCCAATATCGCATCCGGAATGATTGCAATTCGTTTTAACTGTAAAAATTCTGCTATGCCTGCCGTGACTGCATGCGCATCCGGCACCAACGCCATTGGAGAAGCCTTAAGAATGATTCGCCATGGATATGCCGACGCCATGATTGCAGGCGGTGCAGAAGCTACCATAAATGAAATTACAGCAGCAGGCTTTACCAATATGCGCGCTTTGTCTGTAGTAGATGATCCAAAAACCGCATGTTTGCCATTTGATGAACGCCGCAGTGGATTCATCATGGGCGAAGGTGCGGGCGCACTTGTTTTAGAAGAACTGGAACATGCCGTAAACCGTGGCGCACATATTTATGCTGAGTTATGCGGATACGGCTCTACTTGTGACGCCTACCATATTACAGCACCCCAACCGGAAGCGGAAGGCGGTGCACGTGCCATTGCAGATGCTTGGAATGAATTGAATTTGGATACAGACCATGTTTATATTAATGCTCACGGTACAGGTACACCTCTGAATGATAAAGCAGAAACGGTTGCCATTAAAAAAGCGTTGGGAGAAGAACGCGCACGTAAAGTACTGATTAGTTCTACAAAATCTATGACAGGTCACATGTTTGGAGCCGCAGGCGCTGCAGAGGCAATTGCCTCTGTTCTCGCACTGCAGCATCAAATCGTTCCACCAACCATAGGTTTAACACAGCCCGATCCGGAATGTGATTTAGATTATGTTCCACTAGAGGCACGCAAAGCAAACATTCAGGCTGCTTTGTCAACATCTTTAGGCTTTGGAGGACATAATGCTTGTATTGCATTCCGTAAGATCGGCGGTGACAATCAATGAGTAATAAAATTGTAATAACCGGCATGGGTGCAGTGACCCCTATCGGAATTGGTGTGGACAACTATTGGAACAGCCTAATTTCAGGGGTTTGCGGTATTGAAGATATCTCATGTATTGACACTTCCGCATTACCTATCAAACAGGCTGCAGAAGTACATAACTTTAATCCTAAGGATTATCTTCCAGGAAAACTGGCGCACGATTTAGATACCTTCATGCAATATGCATATGTTGCGGCACAAGAAGCAATCAAACAAAGCGGTATTGAATCTTTTCATCCTTATAGAACAGGCATTGTTATGGGAACTGCTTTGGAAGGACTTACACTTGCAGTTTCTACACAAGAAGAACTATCTACAAAAGGAAAGCATGTCAGTCCCAAATTTTTGACTAAATATATGGGTAATATTGCAGCGTCACAACTATCTATCCAATATGGAATAAAAGGTCCTAGCTTAACTGTTACAACTGCATGCTCTTCAGGTGGCGATGCCATCACTGTTGCTTCTATGTTATTAAAAGCAGGTATGGCTGATACAATTGTGGTTATGGCAGGAGAATCCGCCATTAATCCTGTTTTAATTCAAAGTCTTGCAATGAGCGGAGCACTTTCCCGTACAGGCATGAGCAGACCGTTTGACCAAAAACGTGATGGTTTTATTATTGGTGAAGGCGGCGGAGCATTAATTTTGGAGACAGAAGAGCATGCTCTAAAACGCGGTGCGACCATTTATGCCGAATTACTGGGCTGTGCCAATAACACAGATGCATTTAACCCTGTAGCACCTGACCCTGACGGTATTGGTGCAGCAGAATGTATGCGTCTTGCATTACAGCAAGCCAATTTAAAACCTGAAGATATCGGTTACATTAATGCACATGGAACCGCTACAGTCAAAGGCGATATTGCCGAATGTTTTGCAATTCGCACTGTATTCGACTCTTACGATATACCTGTTAGTTCCACAAAAGGTGCGACAGGTCATTTAATGGGTGCCGGCGGTATTACGGAATGTATTGCTTGCATTAAAGCTTTGGAAACAGGAATTCTACCGCCTACCATAAACTGCGATGAAATTGACCCTGAATGTAACGTTCAAATTATTGCTGAGAAACCAATACAAAAAAATATAACAACCGCTATGTCTAATGCTCTTGGATTTGGCGGTCAAAATTCCAGCATAATTGTTGGAAAATATCAGAGGTGAATTATGGGATACACATATGATGCAGAAAATTTTAAAGAAATCTTTGAGAAAAATTTTACTTGGCTAAACGGATTTATGCGAAATGTCCGTCGTTTTCCGGATAAAACCGCAATGATTGATCCATTGGCCGAACAAAGTTGGACTTATACTGAATTAAACGAAACCTGCAATCGTTTGGCAAATGCATTACAAAATGATGGTATCGGAAAAAATGATGTTGTTTTGTTTCAATTGTTAAACTCTCCTCAATTTGCATTTTGTTACATTGCGCCACAAAAATTGGGAGCCATTGACTCTCCTGCTAACTTTAATCTTGCCCCGGGCGAAACAGCACGTTTGATTGACCATAACCGTCCAAAGGCTTATATCTACGACTGCGAAATTAAAGAAACTGTACACAAAGCATTGGAATTATGTGAGTATAAACCTCCTATTATTTTGGCTGTAGATTATCGTGGTGAGCGCCCTGCATTGCCTGAAGGCCATATTTTCTTTGATGACTATATCAAAGATTCCAGTACAGCTGACCCGGTTATGAAAGAAGAGCCAAATCTATACGATGAAGTAACCCGTTTATATACTTCAGGTACAACCGGATTGCCCAAAAGTGTACCTCTCAACAATGTAAATGAAGTTTTATCCGCTCACGATGTTATCATGCATTTTCCATTATGCCCACTGGACATTACCATGAATATGTCACCGTGGTTCCATCGCGGGGGATTACATTCCGGCGGTTTGACACCAACTTTCTATGTTGGCGGTACTTGTGTTATATTAAGAGTATTTAGTACCAAATTATGCATGGAATACACAGAAAAGTACGGTGTTACTTTCTTAATCGGTTCCCCTTCTGCTTTGAATAGTTTGGTAACCCGTCAAGAAAAACATCCTGCGGATTTGTCCCATCTAAAAGGAATTGTTACCATGGGAAGTCCTTTGGAAAAAGAAGCTTGTATTCGTTACCAAAAAGAATTAACACCGAATATTTTTAACGGCTACGGTACTACAGAGACATTTTGGAACTGTTTCCTAAGACCATATGACTTGCCTGAAATGGCCGGATCTGCAGGACGTTCTTGCACTGATGATGAAGTTAGAATTGTTCGTGTATACGATGATAAACGTGCTGAACCGGATGATTTGGTTCCAATGGACGGAAAAACACCGGGTGAAATTATTATTTTCCCATGTTATAAATCTACACTGACCTATCCCGGTAATGAGGAACTTACAAAAGATAAATTCTACAAAGGTTGGATTTATACTCATGACCTAGGTACATGGGATAAGAATCAATTTATTACTGTTTCCGGTAGAAAAGACGATATGATTATCAGCAGTGGTGAAAATATCTATCCGGCACAAGTGGAAGAAGCAATCAACTGTCATCCAAGCGTTGCAGACTGTATTGTAACAGCCGTACCTGATAAAGCACGTGGTGAAGCAGTTGTCGCTTATGTGATTCCAAAAGATGATTCTCTTACAATAAAAGATTTGAACAAATACTGTGCAAATCATCCTGACCTTTCTGCATACAAGTGTCCTAGATTCTACTGCTTTGTAGATAAAATTCCATATAATGCAACAGGTAAAAAACTACACTATGTAGTAAAAGCGCAAGCACCTAAAGATCTAGAAAATGGTATTTTGCAAAAACCATAATATAAAAAAGCTCAGTCGTTATACTGAGCTTTTTTATATTCTATTTTTTATTTTATCATACCATATGATAAAAAGTCTGAATAAACATACACATAGAAACTAAAAGCTTAAAAATATTTTTTACAGCTACGGATTTTTTCTAAACGTATTAATATCAAAAACAATAGGGTAAGTAAATAGGTTTTATAAAATCTGTTGACTTTTATGTTCAATTTTACGTTTGTATTTACCATTTCAAACTTACACTAAAAAAACATCCTCTGATATTTTATCAGAGGATGTTTTTTATGTAAGATGAATTTATATTAAGATGATTTCTTTTTCAAAACCACAATCATAACTCCAACTAAAATGAAAGAGGCGAATACCAAACAAATTACAATTGGTACCAATACTCGAGTAGTTGTATCCCCTGTTGGTACATTGTTCATGTTTTGATTTTGTTCCATTGGGTGACTATCATTTGGTGTCTCCGGAATTGCCGGTGGTACATATTTTCCTATCGTAATTGTTTCTGTTGCTTCTTTATTTACGTGAGTATTACTTGCAGTTACCGTATTCGTTACAGATTTATCCGAATCGCTTTCCTGTACAGTATAAAGGAAATTGAGAGTGACTGTCTCTCCGGGCTGTAATGTTTGAATTACAGCTGCAGCCCCTGATTCGGAGGAAATCTGTTTGATATTGTTATTCAAAGAAGTTGCATCAAGTGTTACATTTGGCATTACATCTGCTACTGCTAAATCTGTTAACGGTTCAGCACCTAGATTAGAAACTTCGACCGTAAAGTTTACTTGATCTCCAACATTGTAATGCTTGTCAGCTCTGTCAGCTGTTTTGGAAATGCTTACTTGATATGCCCTGAATACTTCTACATCAACTGTATTGCTGGTAATTTGATCTACTTTTCTATTTGCTCTGGTAACTATGTCAACACCTGTATTTGGATCTCCGTCCAGTTCTCCTTCAAGCATAAATGCATTTGGAATTGTCCATTGATTGATATTTTCAGGCTGATTATCCACAGCTTTTACATCAACTTGGAACGTATAAGACGGAATCGTATCATCTGTCTGCGCGGGAAGATTACTGATATCCATTGATAGTACAGTTGTACCGTCCTCTTGCGGTGTAGCAGTCATCCCCTGAGGCATATTGACAACACTTAAACCTTTATCAAGAGTATCTGTAAAGGTAGTATCCGCTATATCAATTCCGTTACTGTTATAGATAGAAAATGTATAAGAAAATATTTCTTCTGTTTTTACCGTCTGCTTTGAAACGTCTTTTTTCAAAGTAACATTTGGACGTTTTGCAGTAATAGTTCGAACTTCACTTTCTGCAGATTCATATTCGGTACCGCCTTGAACCAATACAGGCCAACCAATGGATGCTTTATGTTCCATTTCCCATGTATTTACTGCAGGGTCATCAAAATTTTGGCTGTAATAGTCCACAGTGGTTTTTACCAAAAATACTTCTTTATCTGTCAGCAAATCAATATTTAATGTAAGGATATCCCTTCCTGTCTCATCTTTTGTAACAGTATAAAGTGATGTATCTACAGGAGTTCCATCTGCATATGTCAATCCACTGAAGCTTAGACCTTTTGGCAGTACATCTGTTATTACTACATTTTCAAGAGAATTTGATGTACTTTGCCCTTGCTCTACAATGGCAGTTAGCTTAAAGACAGCCTCTTGCCCTTGTTGATAGAATTCTTGTTGATTTTCTACGGTGTTGGTGATAGACGCAATTGGACTTGTCACATATACATTGGTATTTGGAGTAACCGTTTCCATTCCATCCATTGAAATGGTTGCTTGGTTTGGAATCGTCCATGCATTGCTATCAATGGTCAATCCCGTTTGACCTAACACTTTTACATTAAATTCAACATATGCCTGTACCGGTGCATCCGGACGATTCTCCGCTCTTCCCGGAATTGTTAGATTCGTTATCTCAAGAGTGCCGTTGTTTAGCGTATATGAAGTAATCGGTGTTACAGTATCTGTACCATCATTATTTATTACATGCAGCTGCAACGTACCTTCTTGGAATTCCAACAATCTGTTTACTTGGTCTGTCACCTTAATATTTTGTTTTTCAGAGGTATTGAAATTCTGCATACCAATACGGTATGTAATCATTTCACCAGGATGATGTTCTGCTTTATCATCTACTGTCCAATTGGTTTGACCTTCTGTCTTATATTCTTTTGAAATGACAGTCTGTTGATTGCGTACAACAGGAGCATTTAGCTGTATTGTTTCTCCGCTGTTTACAGTGACTTCAAAAGAAGTTGCCTGTATTTTACCACTGTCAGGGTTAAACACTTCCGCTGTCTGAAGATGTCCAAAGCTGCCGGAATCCATTTGAGTATTGGTTTCAAATGACAAATGTTCATCCGTTGTTGTTCCATAGAACGTAATACGGTATGTGCCCGGCATTAATTTGTAACGGTCGAATACATAAGGGGAATCTATTGAAGTTACCTGACCTAAATCAACAGGTGCATTGTTTACTTTTTCCCATGTATCATTTACTTTTTTCTCCAGTACTGCAGTAACATTGATATAGGTTCCAATGAGACTGTCAATGGAATGATCCCAGAGTTGGTTCTGATTGTCGTCAAACCAAGCCAATGTTTTTATATGGGCGTAGTTAATAAAACCAATGTTAATATTAAAATCTGTAGCATCCTTGTCACCTGTAACGGCAAAACCATCGGATTTACCGTCTATCGTAACATTGTTTGCAATTGCATTGGGTTCTGTATGAACCGGAACTTTGGTTTCAATATCATAAGTGGTTCCGTCCTGAGTCGTTTTGCCAAACTCAACATAATATTGACCTGCCACTACATTGTCAAATTGATAATAACCATTCTCATCTGTTGTAGCAGTTGCAACCTCAGCATTATCAAATAATCCTTTTAAGGTTACTGTAATGCCCTCCAGAAGCCGGTCTGTATTTTCATCATAAATACCATTGTAATCCGCATCATAAAATGCACGGCCTGTAATTTGAACCGGTTTATATAAACCAAAGTTTTGGTCAGATTTTTCGCCGCCTAAACTCAAATCCAAATGCTCCCGAATGGCTATTTTGGTATCATCTTGTGTCACAATGTTGGTCGGTGCAGAGAAATATGCCCTAGTATCAAAATCGCATACCACTACCGCATAACCGTCTTGTGGGGACAAGCCTTCAAATCTGTAAGAACCATCATTATTTGTTCTGTAACGTTGGTCCGCAGGCAAGCTTTCTAAGAAAGCCACTTTATCTTGGCTTGCGTCAAAAGCAGTTTTGTCACTTGGTTTTAACAAGTATGCAGTATATCCGCTTAATCTTGGTTCACCGTCATTTAATGTACCGTTGGTATCTGTATCAAACCAAACATAACCACTTACTACTGCCGGAGTATAGATGCCTAAGTTTGCAATATAATCTCCTGAAGTACCGGTTGCAAACGGAGGCACAACGCCTGTTGTATTTGCATGGTTTTTATCCGCAGTGGATGCCGGGTCAGTACTTAGTTTTACATCCTCCATATGAGTGGTCACAATACGTCCATCCGGCAAAGTAAAGATAATTTTATAATTGGTATTGCCGGGTACATTGTAAAATGCATAGGTACCGTCGCTGCCTGTTGTTGTATTATTGATAAAGGTACCATCTTCCTTATATAAAGATGCTTTTACACCACTAATTTTCTGGTCATTGGACTGCATGGTACCATCAATATCCACATCATTCCAAACAGTACCTTTCACATTGACTTTAGGCAACGCCAAACCTACATACAGCCAAGCAGTTGGTCTATCGGAATTTAATGTGACTGTTTGATTATACTCTCCCAGTTTACCGTTGGCAGCATCCGGAGTAACTGTACTGTATCGGTTTGATGCTGCTATATCATAAATATCATAGGTTTTGGGTATCGTATATTTCCAAGGAGTACCGTCCGGTAACGTGAATTTAACCTTATAGTTTCCTTCAGGTAAACCATCTACCATATAAGTTCCGTCGGCCTGCACTTGTGTTCTGCCAACTTCAGCTTGTGTATCTTCTGAAATCACAGAAACAGTTAATCCATTATCTCCGTTATAATTCTCTGCAGCATTTTTGATGCCATCGTCATTATCGTCAATCCAAACGCGTCCTTCAATGTGGAAGCCATTTGCAATAATTGCACCTGCATCTACATCTGTACGTTTGGCTGCTGTTTCATTTGTACCTAAATTTACTGCCCCGCCGGTGCCTGTAAAAACAGTTCCTGAACAGCTGATTGTATCAATTGCACTGTTTAGTGTTGTACTGTCCGGCTTGGATTCTGTGAAAGAATATCCGCTTGGTAATGTAAAACGGACTTTATAATTTGTTTTTAAGTCCAAATCATGGAAGAAATACGTTCCATCAGCACCTGTTAGATTATTTGTAAGAGGACTGCCTTGCGCATCAACCGCTGCAGCACCCGAAACCACTTCGTAACTTCCTCCGTTTTCTTGGAGCAGTTCTACCTTGACACCTGCCAAACCAGGCTCTGTTCTTTGCTGATAACCATCTTTATTGGTATCCAACCAAACCTTATCACCAATGGTACCTCTCAGTAAAGATATGCCTGCATCAATGTTACTGTAATTGGATTCCTCATACATGGTAATTGGATTAGAATATCCAAATGTATGTGACTTACCATTAATAGAGCTGTTATCTTTTGCAAAGAAGTTACTGTCCTTGGTTGCATCTGTTCCCTGCAATCTCGGAGAGAATTGATATACCCCTTGACTCTCATCAGTAATTAATGCATTGGGGTCTACAATTACATAATAGGTAATACCGCTTGTAGAAGCAGCAACACCCTCAAAGGAATAACTGCCGTCTGCCTTTGTTACAGTAGAACCTTTTAAATAACTGCTCGAAATACTTGTGCTGCTAGTGCTTAAATATACAGGAACATTCTCCAGAGGCAGCTCTCCTGCATCTTGCACACCATTCTTATTCGCGTCGTTCCATACTTTTCCGCTTACTGTATTTGCACTTAAGCGCAAACCAACTTTATTACTTTCACCTTTTACGTTTACGCTGGCCTCTTCACCTCTGTAAGCATAAAAACGGTATCCGTAACTGTTATAAGCAGTGGTTCCCGCTGCTGCTTGTGCTGCACTGGCCGGAACTTTTGCTTTGATGGTAATGGTCATAGTAGAATTTTGACTGCCTGTCATTTGATATCCGTCCGGTGCTACCACTCTGATATACATATCACCTTCCTGATACGTATCGTGCCAACCTGTATCATCTCCCATCCAGTCAGGAGTATCTAAAGACGCTTTGCTGCTGTACTGGATTTTGGCTCCGCTTACATTGGTAGTAACATTTGTAATTGTTGCCAAAGACCATTGGCTTCCTCTCGGACGCTGACTGTAAGCACCGGTATCATCTACACCCGGTAAACGGTCAATTACACATACATCTTCATATGTGTAAGCATTTGTCAATGTATTTTTTAGTGTCAACGTATACGTCACGTCCGCATTATGCTCTGTAAATGCATAATTACGTCCGCTTTGTACATACGAGGTAGAACCGTTGACAACAGATGTAACAGATTTTTCCGCAGTAAAACCTAAACCTCCTCCAATATCTACTTCTGCATTGGAGTTAATAGCATCTTTACCATCATATTTTACTTTAAATCCATTCTGCACATCTTTCTCTGTAAAATTCTCTGTCGGCAACAAATAAGATTCGTTTGTCACCGGACCATAGTTTACAGGGTCAGCCTCCACCAACAATCGAATGCGCACAGACTGCCCCGGAGCAAACGTGCCTTTTACAGGAATAGTTACTTTTGTAACATCATCTACGGTATCTGTGGATAATCTACTAATATCATAGGAAGAACTGCTGCTTTCCGCAGAGATAAACTTCCAACCGTACGGTAATATATCTACAACAGTTGGATCTACCATGTTGGAAGCTTGATTTTTACCGTCTATATTGGTTCCTGCCGTACTTGCATTGGAAACAGTAATATCATAGTAAATTTGTACACCCGGGGTTAATACCGGCTGATTGTAAGTTGCGACTTTGGTTACACCTGGTTTAATGCCATCTTGATATAAATAGGTGTAAATGCTGCTGTAAATATAATAATCGGTATCCGGGTTACGGTCTAGGTCATCCGTATCGTTTGCAGCGCCGCGATTACCGTAGCTTGGGTTGGAACTCCAGTTTACATTTGTATAAATTCTGTCATATTCACTGCGATTGATAAATGCATACATATAGTTTGTTACTTGCAGTGATTTTCCTGTAGCGCTTTCCATAGCAGAATCTGTGATTTTTACATTATACTGCAATTCGATGGTAGAACCTGCCGGAAGTACATACGGCTGCCCTTGATTATCGGTTAAGGAAATGTACATTTTATTTCCTTCCTGAGTCACACTTGCATTTACAGTTGTATTCCCTACCTTAGCAGTAATTGGGTCAGATTGTGAGTTGCCATTGACATCAGTGTAAATAAATCCTTCCGGCAATACATCGACCAATGTATCAAGCGGCAGGTCAGCACCACCATTATAGTTGCTCGAACTGCTTGAATTTACGAATGCACAATATTTTACTACATCACCTGTGTGAAAATAATTATTGTAACCATAAGATAGAATTTCTTTACGGATACTTGCAGCCAATGAGCTGGAACGTACATAAATGGTACTTGCATTCTGAATGATTCTTTCTTGTACGTCGTTATCCAAGTCATAGTCTTTATCATCCACGTTCAAGTTTCCGTTTGACCCTGCTGTTAAATTGGTTACACCATCCGCAAACACATAACATGCTCCGCTGTAACTTGCATAACCGGAACTATTTAAGTTTCCTGCTACCTGTTCTACTGTAGGAGCCGTTGCGGTATATGTAATTTCGACAATATCACCTGTATTGACAATCAGTTCTTCTTCCGTGCCAAACATGTAAATACCATTGCCCTGAGTCGTACCTTGTACAGGTGTATAAGTTGTCTGCTCACCTTTTGCAGATGTTTTTGTAATACTTACCACATCTTTAAACGTAAAACCTGTTGGTAACAAAGAAGCTAATTTTATTTTCATGTTCTTTGCATAATCAGCTGTTAATTTTATCTTTAAGGTCGCAGTTTCGTTATCAGTTCCGGCCGGACGAATAGAACCTGTTGTATCACTGCTTCCACCAACCAATGTTGTTTGCAATAAGCTTAATTGAGGTTGTTGAACCACTGTACCTCCGGTTATTTTACCGCCTGCCAAATGTACACTTTGACTTGGAGAATTTCCATGAGGATGCTTCTCCAATGTAAACTCATTTTCAAAACCAAGAGGTGTATACACATGATAATCACTATTAGGATATAACTGCTGTAATGTTTCTACATCATATGTTTTTAATTTTAATTTCAACTCAACATATCCGCCAATCGGCACACCGGAATCTGTTCCCGGTTCACCCTGATGGGACGTTGAATGCATATCAGAACATATCTCAAAATTCAGGGCATTTTTTCCGTTGATTTTGGTACCGTTTACAACCGTTTGGAATTTATCCAATTTGTTGCCTGAAGCATCATAAGCGGTAAATTCCCATGCGGAATCTGTACCATTGGCAGCTAACGCTGTATCTGAACCGTTAAAGATTCTTTCCAAAGCCGGAAATAACTGTTCCCCACCGTTGCCCATATTCTCACCAAACAATTCCTGTAATTGCAAATGATACGGAGCAAATCCACCAGATTGATATCGTGTACTGTCTATTGGAACACGTATGGTAAAGTCTACCCAGTCTCCCGGATAAATCTTTTTAACAAACCCTTGTCTGTCTTGCAAGTCTGCATTACCATTCTCAAATGTCTTATATATATCCATAACCGGCTCGGGTAGGTTATCATAAAAGGTAGAAACAGCTTCAGAGGTAGCGGATGTTAATTTATCTCCGCCGCCTTCTTTGTCCGCGTCAAGACGTGTTTCAATTGTATGAAATGATATCCAAGAGCGATTAGCCAAACGATTATCTCCCAGATAATCGGCATCTTCGCCGCCTGCTGAATCACTTTCTTCTTTTAATACCTTAAATGTAAGGTTAATACCATCTTCGGTTGATGGTTTGACAGTATTGGACAGTGAATAATATGTTTTGCCGTTATAAGATGTAGTTCCACTACTGTAACTATACATATGAAAACGAATACCTACAATATCCTCCATGGTATAACCAGCGGGTAAAGTAGATTTAATCTCATTATAAGAAATAGTCCTTCTATATGAAGAATACACGTTGATTCTGGGAAGTGCATGTGTATAATCCGTTTCACCTTTTAAACGGTAATAAGGAGTTACATAAATATCGCCGCTGCTCATAGCAGGATATTGTATACCCTGCAATTCCATTCTTTGGTTTGGGTTTTTGCTGCCTGCTTCCGTCTCCCAATCATCATATACGTTATATTCGTAAATTTTGTTATTACCGATTTCACAACCCCAATTGGAAATCTTGAATGTTAGGATATCTTCATTGGTAACCAATGTCTTGTCTACTGATTTAGAAACTTTTAAAGCGCTGCTGGCATCTAAATTTTCCTTTTTAAATGTAATATCTCTATGCACATTATTTGGATCTATTTCAAAAACAGTTTGGTCACTGTCGCGTCCGTAAAGTTTTGCACTTTCCAGCTTCCACTCTACATTCTTGATTTCAGAACCTGCAGCCATAGTACCAACATCAAATAAATTAGGATAAAGATAATGAATCTGTAAATAACTGATTTTTCCATAACTGCTGGTTGGTGTAATTGTAATTTTTAACCGTACAGAATCCGTTCTTCCATCCACCTGGGAAATTTGCTCTATTGTCGTTTCTGTGCGGAAGTAAGAATTATTGTCGTTAAGGCTGTAATAATCGGTACGGCCATTTACATTAAAATAACCTTTATAATTATTGACATTTTCCAGATACTGATCATCCGTAATATTTAAAAGTCCTTCCGGAACTTTTAATGTAACATTTAATTCAATTTTGTCCGGATGAATACTGTTAGCGTCACTATATAAAGTATTGTCCAGACGAAGGCCGAATCCGCCTTTTTCCCCTGCATCATATGTATTAAAGTTACCATTTGGAACAACAATCGTATTATTTGTACCCGTATTACTTGTATAGAGAGTAGCCGGTTTCCAATCAAATTTTGTTTCAATTTTAGGAATATTGGTTGAAGTAACTTTTGAAATATCTGTTACATCATGGTATTCCTCTGAATCAGGCGATAAATCTTTTTGAAGGACTTCCACACGAATTGGTGTTTCTCCGCGTGAACTGGTCGCACCTTCAGGCCACAACAATCCAAATGTCATCTCGCGACCAACAGAGTCCAAACCATCGCTGTATATTTCGGGAATTGTTACATCAATATACTGAAAACTTTTATTTCCGGCGTTATCTTTGCCACCTTCCACCGGAATGGGTGTGCTTTCTACCTTTGTTGTTAAATATTGATAATCTCCAACCTTAACTGTAATATTCTGGTCGGCAGGAACATAAATGCGAACTTTCACGTTCTTTAACACTTTACGTTCACTCATATTACTTTTATAAAACAACTTATAGTTAACTTGTTGACCTGGTGTTACTTGCTGATAACTGGTAAGCTGCGTAACGGAAAAATACAAATCACCGTCTTGTACAGCAGATTCAACATACGGACCTTGATCCGGATTGTTTTTTCTGACAATTGCCATTTTTAAATTCGAGCCTGCAAATTGTTCTGTAATGTCTATTTCAGATGCATCATCCGGTACAGAGGGAGTTACTTTTACAGAATCAAAGGCTACCGTGATTGGAGAAGAATTATTATCGCTTAATCCGCTTACATTAATATTTTTAGGGATAACAGTTGCATCCACTTGTGTCACATTTTGTCCGCTTTTTGACTTTACGGTTAATTCTACCTCCAGTTTTCCTGAACCTTTTTTAGAAACTGTATAAGTAATATCCTGGTCATCCGGAGATAAGTTAGAAGCAAACGCTAAATCTACCAATTCTGAGCCAGGCATTCCGGAAACAAATTCCAAACCTGTTCCGGTTTGTATTGAAAATTTAGTATAAAACACTTTTGTGTTCAAATTTCCATTTGCCTTATCTGTCGATTTGAATTGATATTTTAATGCTTGGGACTCTTGCCCATGAAATACGGATTGGTCCGGATTTGTTACTTCACACTGAATATTATCCGCAACAGCAATATATTCCCAATTGGTACTTGCTGTTACTTCAAATGTTAAGGTATCCAATGGAATTAACTCTTTTACACCTTGATACAACTTACCGGTAATTTGGTATTCCCCCGGAATCGTTTGCTTATCCGGCATTTTAGCACTAAAACTGAGACTTAATGCTTTATCAAGATTGTTATTTGTAAAATCATCAAAATTTAAGGTTAATTCTCTGGTGGCCTGATTATATGAGTACGTGTCTGCATCATGAGGTAATGTTGTGACCTCCATACCTTCCGGTAATGTGAACACATACTTCACATTTTGAATTGCAAAATCTGGCCAAACTTCACTTCCTTCTTCAGATAAACCTAAATCGTGAGACTTTACTCCGTTTTTCATTTGAAAGCTTGCCACATAATCTACAATTTGACCCGCAGCAACGCTATCTTGCACCGACGGTGTAAGTACCATTTCAAAGTGGTCGGTTTTATCCGTTAAATCTACTGTGGCAGTCGCTTCTTTATTAGCAGGAGGCGTATACACCGCCTCCGGTATTTTCACAGAATAAGCTGCTTCAAATGTTTGGCTTTTTTCACCATTTACAATGGATACAGCTTTTATTGTTGTATCTTGATAAATGGTAATTGGTGCCGAATATTTGGTACTGGCCGCACTGGGCTCGGTTCCATCTTCCGTATAATAAATAACAGCATCAGGATTGCTGCAAGTTAATGCAACCTGTGTACCTGTTTCTACCTCACCAGCCGCAACATTCGCCTGCGGTGCAGGAATGGTATTTCCATCCAAGTTGTTAATTGCAGCAAAACTTGGCAGTTGTATGGCAGTAATGGTCATAACAAAAAATAACACCATTGCCACAACTTGTTTTGAACGTACATTCAATTTTTTCATGTCATTCTCCCTTCTTAAAATAGGCTCCCTTTTGACTTAAACAGATAATCAGATGTTTTCAACAACTCCTCAACCGATATTGATTTTTGGGGTAAAAACCCACAAGCATGTTATAATAATATCATCTAATTATCCAAATACATAAAAGCACGCCGAAACATAACCAAACCAGTTGTGGTTATGTTTTAAGCAATTTACTTTATATGTTAAATATTAGAATAACATATAACCAAAAAAATTTCCATAAGTTGTATTAAAAATACAAAAATTTGTATCAAATAAAACTACTGTATATTTCCGGATGTAATGACTTTCCAAGTAAAAAGAAAAAAGATATAGCAGTCTAGCCATATCTTTTTCGCGAAATTATGATATTTTTAAATCAATTCTACATAATCTTGATGTATCCAACCATATCGATTACCACCAAATGCTACGTGGTACCACACACCTTGTTTTTCTAATACAGTAAAGGTATATCCGGTAAATGCAGGATACAATACATTATCGCCAAAAGTAGGAGCGGAACGAATATTTACATTGTCACCAGTGCAACGACCTTTTGGTCCATCCGGAAGAGATGCACCGCCGTAATATTCTTCTCCTACGTACCAATTGTTCATGTCCACGTTGCCATTAATACCCGGTACACTTCCTTCTGACGTGTATTGCCACATTTTCACAGGATAAGGAAATTGATAATCTGAAACACCATAACTCGCAATCCAAACATCATATCCCTTTTCTCTTAAACGAACCATATCCAAACGACTCTTAATAAAATTGGGGTTACAATAAATCATAGGCTGATAACCCGCTGCTTTTATCTCATCACAAAATGCGATTGCAACGTCTGTCAGCATTTCTCTGGTCATCCCGTTTTGAGACTCATCTTCAATATCATAAGCAACCGGTAAGGTTACAGGTCTTCCATTCAATATCTGTAAACAAACCCGTGCCTCTCTTACTGCATCCTCAGGGGAATCTGCATAGCTATAATAATAAATACCAACCGGAATATCATTTGCTACAGCACCTGCATAATTTTGCTCAAAATAATCATCAATTTGCGAAATCTCACGTCCATAGCCTGAACGTATCATTGCATACTGAATACCACTGGCTTTCACTGTACTCCAATTAATATTTTCCTGATGTTCGGATACATCAATACCCGTTAATACATTTTTTCCATTTGAGACAACCTGAATGGTTTTAGAGATAGTATCATATACTTGTGAATCCATTTTTACAGTAACATTGATTGTATATGTTCCAGGTTCAATAGGAGTCCAGCGATAGGTGTCGGCAGTGCCATCATTTTGCAAAATAATATGTCTGCCATTGTAATCCATACTGAATTCATATGTCAGATTACCTGTGTACGTATTATCAGCAGTTAATATTGTTGTTTGGCACATTTCAAATGAATCGCCTAAACTAGACAAAATTTCAAAATCAGGAGCAATTGGTGTATCAGAAATTTCCGTTTCTATAAACTCCCATTTTTGATTGTCTGCATTTGCATGGAAATCCATGCTTACAACGTAATCGCCATCTTCCATAGAATTATCACGGATACCCATAGCGGAATTATTGGAATGGTTACGTATATAGTAATTGTCACCTATTTGCTCAATATACCATCTTTGATTTGTATTAACAGCATCTTTCCACTGTACATACTTACCACTTGCTACATCTAAATCCAGCACTTTTCTGGATGAAACAGAAACCAAACGTACTTTACCATCTTTACTATTTTCTAAATGCCATTTTTGATTGTTTTCATCAGCAGATGTCATTTGTAAAATAGAAGCACCATTTAACCAACTGTTATTTTCTACTCCCAGATTTTTTCCTGTCAGGGATGATTGAATTTGATATATTCCGTCTTCCACCACTGCTACGCTGACGTTGGCAAATACCTCATTTCTCTTCTCCAGCTGCAGTTGTTGGGAAGCATTCTGGTTGTACACTGTTCCTTGTATGCTTCCATTTCCAAAACTGATACCCTTACTGCTTTCTACATTTTGTAGGTAATAGTTACCCCTTACATCTCTGATGACTTTCCATTTTTGGTTGTTTGCATCTTTCCAGCGGCTTTGTACTACGCTTCCGTCTGCTTGCATGGTCAATGCTTTCTTGGAGTGTACTGCTGTTATTTTGTAATTTCCATCTGCTTGTTTCTCAAACGAAAACAGCTGATTATTTTGGCTGCTCGCCTGATATGTAATTGCCTGCACTCCATCGGTATACCCTGTGTCATAGATATCTATGACCTGGTTTCCGTTTCCTATTGTATAGTAACCATCTTCCAGTATGTTTACTTCTTCGTGTACTTCTGTCTCTGTGAACTTCCATTTTTGACTGTTCACATTTGTCAATGCAGATACCTTCAGAGTATCTCCGCTTACGTCCAGAACTGTTCCTGTTGCGGCATTCTTAATATAATATCCGTCCCCTAATGTTCCCAAATACCATCTTTGGTTCAGGTTCCCTCCGTCTACCCATTGGTGGCATTGCTGACTTGGTATATCTAAGTCTAACAGTTTTGGCGTTTGAGCCGACTCTATAAACGTTTGTCCGTCTGCTCGGTTCTTTACGATCCATTTTTGACTGTTTACTTCACTTGATGTTTGAAGCTCTATGTTTGCTCCGTCTGATGTGCTGTTGTTTTCTACTCCCAGATTTTTTCCTGTCAGGGATGACTGAATTTGGTATGTTCCGTCTTCCACCACTGCTACGCTGACGTTGGCAAATACCTCATTTCTCTTCTCCAGCTGCAGTTGTTGGGAAGCATTCTGGTTGTACACTGTTCCTTGTATGCTTCCATTTCCAAAACTGATACCCTTACTGCTTTCTACATTTTGTAGGTAATAGTTACCCCTTACATCTCTGATGACTTTCCATTTTTGGTTGTTTGCATCTTTCCAGCGGCTTTGTACTACGCTTCCGTCTGCTTGCATGGTCAATGCTTTCTTGGAGTGTACTGCTGTTATTTTGTAATTTCCATCTGCTTGTTTCTCAAACGAAAACAGCTGATTATTTTGGCTGCTCGCCTGATATGTAATTGCCTGCACTCCATCGGTATACCCTGTGTCATAGATATCTACAACTTGGTTTCCGTTTCCTATTGTATAGTAACCATCCTCCAGTACGTTTACTTCTTCGTGCAGACTCTCTGCACCATTATTCTGTACATAAACATCTGTTAAAGGTTCCGTCTCCCCTGAAGATTCAGCTGTGTCACTAACATTCTCCTCCGAGGCATTCGAGGATGAGATGTTATCATCAGTTACAGCACTGCTATTTTCCTTTGAATTCTCTGTATTCTCAGAAACTTCTGATGAAACTTCAGATCCAGATTGAGTCTCATAATTATTCGTTTCTAAATTCTCTAATGCATATGCTGTACCAATGGTTGGAACAATCGCACCAGAAATAATACAAGTCGAAAGAATAATTGCTATCTTTTTCTTCATATACACACTCCTATACTTAAAATTTAACATTTTTATGGTTATATCATAGCATGCTATTCTCTATTAAATCAACTATATATGCATAAAATTCACGAAAAAATTTGTTATAATTAGTAATAATTTGTAATTTATAAATTTAATGGTATATTTATACTTAATTCGTTCCATACTAATATTACATTCCTCTAAAAACCAAAATTTTCAAAAAAATATAAAAATTATATTGACATTTTCCAAAATATAAACTATACTAAAATCGTACACAATAGTGCATCAAAATTATGAAATAAGAGAGGTTTTTACATGAAACATTTAATTGGCCATAAAGTAGAAGATTTTAAAGTACAAGCTTACCATCAAGGCGATTTTAAAGAGGTTACATTACAAGATACAAAAGGTCATTGGTCTATTTTCTTTTTCTATCCAGCAGACTTTACTTTTGTTTGCCCAACAGAACTAGGTGATTTGGCTGACCACTACGAGGAATTCAAAAAAGAAAATTGTGAAATTTATTCTGTATCAACAGATACTCACTTTACACATAAAGCTTGGGCAGATCACTCCGAAACAATCGGTAAAATTCAGTTTCCTATGTTAGGAGATCCAACATGGGCACTATCAAAAGATTTTGGCGTGCTTATTAAAGATGCAGGTCAAGCTCTACGCGGAACTTTTATTGTAAATCCTGAAGGTGAAATTGTGGCATATGAAGTGCATGACCTAGGAATTGGCAGAAATGCTGAAGAACTACTTCGTAAACTACAAGCTGCTCAATTCGTTGCAGAACACGGCGACCAAGTTTGCCCAGCAAAATGGAAACCAGGCAGCAAAACTCTGACACCAAGCTTAGACCTTGTTGGTAAACTATAAGTTTTCGCTCACAGTCAGTTACTAAGAAAACGCTTTGGAAATGTCGCCGGCACTATGCCGTCGGCATTTTTTTATAGGAGGATGCATATGGAAACAATTTATGATTTAATTATTATCGGCAGCGGTTCTGCAGGTCTTTCAGCCGGACTATATGCCGGACGCGCTATGCTCAACACTCTAATTATAGAGAAAAAACAGGTTGGCGGACAGATTGTAAACACAGCCGAAGTTGTAAACTATCCAGGTGTACGTAAAACTTCCGGCCCGGAGTTAATGGAAGTTATGCATACGCAAGCCAAAGATTTTGGTGTTTCATTTGTTACGGATGAAATTAAAGAAGTAGACTTTTCAGGTGAAGTAAAACGTTTGATTTCCGAAAAACAAGAATATTTATGCCGAGCTGTGATTATTGCAACAGGTGCTCAGCCCCGTAAGTTAGGTTTTCCAGGAGAAAAAGAATATACAGGGCGGGGTATTGCATATTGCGCAACTTGTGACGGAGAATTTTTTACGGGTTTGGATATCTTTGTCATTGGCGGAGGATATGCAGCTGCAGAAGAGGCAATGTATTTAACACGTTACGGAAAGCATGTAACTATGATAATCCGTGAACCAGACTTTACCTGCGCCAAAAGTATTGCTGATAAAGTAAAAGAGCATCCGGACATTACGATTCACTATCATACTGAGATCAAAAAAGCCGATGGTGATGATTTATTACGAGAAGCTACTTTCATAAACAATCAAACAGGAGAAGAATTTACGTATACCGCTTCTGAGGAAGACCAAACATTCGGTATTTTTGTGTTTGCCGGTTATGAACCTGCTACCACTTTATTCAAAGATCACATTGGATTAGACGATTATGGGTATATTCCTACCGACAGCAATATGCACACCAGTGTAAAAGGAGTGTTTGCAGCAGGAGACCTTCGTCCAAAAGCACTGCGACAAATTGTAACTGCAGTTGCAGATGGTGCCATCGCGGCAACCGCTGCAGAACGTTACGTTGCAGAGGAGAAAGAACGTCTTGGCATCAAAGATGACGAAAAAGTAATAAAATCAAAATCTACTGAATCTGCAACTGCATCTACTTCTCCTTCAAAAACCACCACCACACCATCGGAAGAAACTGAAGAAACATTGTGGCCAGCAGAACTGATGGAACAAGTTCGAGGTATATTAAACGCATTGAATCAAGATGTAACATTGGTTACCATTGTAAATTCTCAAAATGAACATTCTCTGGAGTTAAAAAATTGGCTGGAAGTACTGCCAACTTTAAATTCTCACATTCATCTAAATTCCTATGAAGAAGGTACAAATACTGCGATTGAAGAACAAATTGGCGCTGACCAGCTGCCGGTAGTAGCATTTTTAGACCAAAACGGCGTATATACCGGTGTAAAATTTTATGGAATTCCGGGCGGTCATGAAATGAATTCCTTTATTTTGGCATTATATAATTTAGCAGGTCCGGGACAAGCCATTGATGATAAAACATTAAATCGCATTAAGACAATTGATAAACCTGTAAAATTAAAAGTATGTATTTCCCTTTCCTGCAAATTCTGTCCTGATGTTGTAGCAGCATGTCAACGCATTGCAATATTGAATCCCCATGTTGAAGCTTCTATGATGGACATTGCATTATTCCCTCAGCTAAAAAAAGAATTCAAAATTATGAGTGTTCCGGCTGTTATCAAAAACAATGATAAACTTTTATTTGGTTCTAAAACAATAGATGAAATTTTAGACTTTATTGAAGAATAAAAAGAACAGCTTCGCGCATTAGCGTGAAGCTGTTCTTTTTATCTTCTTAAAAATGTTAGCCTACATACAGTATAAACAACTAGTGTAATAGCAAAACCTATTAGCCAGCCACCTATAATATCTGTGATATAGTGCACTCCTAAGTACACACGGCTATATGCCACGACTAAAATTAGTGCACTAAAACACGGAACCAATACTATTTTAGCCAATGCGCTCTTTAAATATTTGCATACCAAAATAATCAGCATAATATACAAAGATGCACTGAGCATAGCATGTGCACTTGGAAAACTAAAACCTGTTTCCTCAATTAATCTTAATATATTAGGTCTTGGTCTTGAAAAAATGTGCTTAAACATTACACTTAAACCAATTGCAACAGCTACTGAAATAGAGGCCGGTATCCCCACCTTTTTTCTGGTATTGGGTATAATCAATAACAATACACATATTCCTATGATGACAAAAACGTCTCCTGCATATGTAATAATTTTGAGAAATTCTGTCAATGGAGGGGTAATTGTTTGAGATACCCAACCATATACCCAATCATCAAATCCTTGAGTTACTCCCAGCTGGATACAAATAGCAAGTGCTGCAAATCCTCCTACGGCCAGAAGCACAAAAATACTGCGACAAATTACTTTTTTCATGGTTCTTCCCTATCTTTTAGATCATTTTCATCATACAATATGATGCATATTGAAATCCATTATACGCCTGTTTTGCATTTATGGGGTAATATTTTGATATATTTTATGAAAAGTTTACAAATACAAAATGATTGACAAGAATTTTATCTTTTTATACACTCCGTCTTGTGAAAAATGTAAAATTATCATATAATATAAGACATACTAACATAAAGTGAGTGTTTTTTAATGAAACATCTTGATTTAATCACCATTATTATCGGTGCACTAACATTAATTCTCGGCATTGCAGGCATTATTATTTCTCTGATTTTGAGAAGTGAGTATATGATTGTTTCTATTTGTGGGTGTACTTGTGCTGTATTATGCGGAGGTTTTGCCCTATTCAGTGGTATTATGGCAAAACGGAAACCATAATATCTATGCTAATATGTTACATCATTTATATTTTTAAAGAAAATTAAGGGATATTCCAAAATACTAAAACGGAATATCCCTAATTCTATTTTATGTTATCTTTGTTAATGCTTACTTTTCAAGTGCATATGGTAAAAGATTGACAAAGATTCACGTTTTCTATCATAGACAAGGCTCTGTATAATTGGTAGAAATGAGTAGCATATCTATTGTTTTTCTTGCTTGATGCTCTGTGAAATATCTTTATTTTGGGCAATTTTTAGGATAATTTTAAAAAAAGCAAAAAAGACTTCCATTTCAAGGAAGCCTTTTTTATGCATAAAGATATTATTCAGCTTTTTTCTTTCTTGCAAAGAATACAGTACCTGTCATAGCACCTGCTGCAAGCACTGCCACAGCAATCCACATTACAGTATTACTGTTGTCTCCGGTCTGAGGTGAGCTCATTCCTTGCTCTGTTGATCCATCAATTGTTCCTGAAGCACCGGGAGTGGTGGGTTCAGTAGGCTCTGTTGGATTTACAGGAGTTTCCTCCTTCTTCTCCAACGCTGCAATTGCATCTTCAATCGCCTGAGCCATTGCATCTACTTCAGCTTGTCTGCTAATATCCAAACCGCGTACTACAGATGAAACCGCTTGGTCTACAGCTGTAAAATCTTTGTATTCATCTCTGTTAAGTGCATTTGCTTTAGCAATTGCTTCATCTACTTTTGTATAATCGGCACCTAAAACACTGGTAACACTTTGAGTTGCTGTTGCCAATACATTTTGTTGGTTTGCAGCTTCTACAATGTTTACAGTTAGAGAAAAAGTACCTGCCTCTTTAAAGGTTACACGGAATTTGCTGGTGAAATCGCCTAATGGGAAACCGGATGCCGGGCCAAAATGATCTCCTGTTAATTCATACCAATTTCCGTCATTTTCTTCATAATATTCGATTTTTTCGATTGCAGCAGATCCAGAAAATACAGATGTTCCCAACACCATTGTTCCCGCTTTATCGCCGCCTGTTGTGGAAATAGAAAATTCCATTGGCTGACCTACTGTAAAGGTTGCAGGCATGTCAATTGTTACTGTTGGTTCCACCACCGGAGTTACATTGATAGTTTGTGTTGTGCTTGCCAATACCTGTGCCTGGTCATTAAAATCAATAATGTCAATTGTAACAGTATATGTACCGGCAGTATTAAATGTAGTACGGAATTTACTTGTCATATTATCCAAAAATGGAAAACCTGTGGTAGGACCGAATGTGTCTCCTGTCAATGGCAACCATTGACCTGCAGCTGATCCTCCAGTTTCGTAATATTCTGTATCTGCTGCTGCAGGACCATCAACATGGAATTTTGCTAATACTGTTTTACCTTTATCAGAACCGGCAGTACTGGTTACTCCGAATTCTACTTGCTCACCTACTTTAGCTTCAGTAGGCAAAGTGGTTGTAATTGCGGAATCTGCAGCCGCAAAAACAGCCATTGGAATCACACTGAACACCATAATTGCTGAAATAATCATTGCAATTAATCTTTTCTTCTTCATGACTAATCCCCCTTATTATCATTTTTTATACGGAATACTTATGGATTATTTCATAAAAGCATACCTTTAAAAATATATTTATTATTGTATATATGAAACAAAAAAGAGAGCCATCGATATAATGGTTCTCTTTTTTATTAATTATGTTATAAAAACATTATTCAGCTTTTTTCTTTCTTACAAAGAATGCAATACCTGTCATAGTACCTGCTGCAAGCACTGCCACAGTAATCCACGTTACAGTGTGCTTATTATCTCCTGTTTGTGGACCATCCATGTGTTCACCGTCATCTGCGCTCGGTGTATTATTACCTTCCGATTCATTTGTTTCTGTTGCAGGAATTTCTATACTAGATTTTTGATAACCACAAACTTCACATTCTTCATGCTTAAATCCTACCTCCAAAGCAGTAGCTTCTTTGTCAACCACCCACTGAAAACTGTGTGACTCTACATCTGTTTTAGCACCACATGTACATTCATGCCAATGATGATTTTCGTCAGTTTTCCATTCTTCAAGGTAAGTATGTTCCCAGCGTGCTGTATATGTGACCTTTCCGCTTCCATCTGTTGTTGCGGTATAACTTTCTACTTTGTCTCCATCATTGTCATACCAACCTTGAAAGTGATGTCCATCCATTGTAAGTGTTGGAAGTGTAACCGTTTTTCCCGCCTCTACTGTAATAGTTAGTGTTTCCCCGTATTCATTTAATAATGTAACTGTGTCCTTTGCCAATTCAACAGTAAAGGTTCCATCACCATTATCTTTGCTTATATATCCATTTGCTTTATAAGCATCAACATTTTCTGAGAAAGTGCCTCCTATAATTCCTGTATTTTCTGGTCGAACTGCTTCATTCACCACTGCTGTTTCTACATCTCTTCCATCCCAGTAGTTATATTCCAGAGATACAACACTGCTATCTGGAAAATCACCTTTAATCAGCTCTCCATTGCCATCTCCTGAGTTTACCATAACATTGTTCTGAACGGTAATTTTCTGCGCTTCAGTTGCATCACCAAATCGGATTGCTCTGTCGTTTGCATTCTTAATTATGTTCTCCTCAATCATTACCGCACCGTGTATTTTGTTATTACTGCTGCTCTGAATTGCAATTGCATTATGAGTCGTACCATCAAATATATTATTTTTCACCTGGATACCATCAGCACCCTGTGCATATATCCCCTGAAAGTAATTTGTAAATTGGCAGTCTGAAACCTTGATATTGTTAAAATACTGTGTATCGGACATAAGGCGAATAGCTGAATAAGTACTATCTCCCATTTGAGAGGTATTCCCCTGGAAAATACAGTTTAAAAAATTAAGATCCGAATTTGTGGCGTCTCCATTCCCCATATAGTTTGCTATAGCTACATTATCCTTAATTGTAAGACCACTAAAAGTAATATGATTTAAAGAACAGATACCATAATAACTATTCGTTGTATTTACAATTTCTACATCTCTTACATAATCATATGCCGACCCATAAACATGACCGGAACTTGATGTAAATCCCGGTAAAACAACACCCTCATCTGCTGTAAAGGTCACGTTGTCCACTTGGCGTTCATATGTAACAATATTGCTAGGATTCTTGATAAAATCTTCATAGGACATTGGCTGTTCTTCTCTCACCCAGCCTGTTTCCTGCGTCCAGTTCATATTATAATATTTGGTATTGCTTCCATTGTATTTTGTAGGACGAGCCAATACGAGTACCTCTGTATAGTTCCCCTCACTGAAATGGATATTTTTTCCATCAATCGAGCCATATGCTCCATCTAGTGTATACTGGGCATTTTGGGGATTTACCGTCCAAACATCTCCGTCCACTGTGGGACCTTCCGGCAAATCAGCGGCAAAAACAGTTATCGGCATGAGTACAGCAAACATACAAATACACATGAGTATTGCCAGCAGTCTTTTGCACCTTCTTTGTTTCATTTAATTTTCCTCCTTTTGTGTTTTACACTCCTTCAAAAACGTTAAGAAAACACATTTCTATAATAACATGTTTTAGAAAAGTGTACTTTTTTAAACGGAACAGAATATTGACATATGGTTTAATATATTAGATTTATGACAATTGAAATAGAAGAAAGTATATTGTATAATTGAAATCATTCAATAATATGATTTATTTAAAAAAGTACACTTTTTTAAACAAGAAACACAACTTAGATAAAAAGTAAGGGGAGAATCTCTTGATCTCCTCTTACTTTTTATCCTAATCATTTTCAATTACAGTTTTTATGATTCCGGCCATACCTATTGATAAAAAACAAAAATAACGTATATCTTATTTTTAAAATTTATCTTTGTCACATATTGCGAATAAAAACAAATCAATTTATTCTATAGTAATTATATCTATTCCCCCATGTATAAAATCCAGCAACTGTTCGGGAGATAATTCGATTTGTGTTCCAATCTTTCCTCCGCTTATGATGATTGTATCCCATTTGGTACAACTCTCATCTATGATAGTCTGATACTGTTTTTTCATACCAATCGGCGAGCAGCCGCCGCGAATATATCCTGTTACCTTCTGTATTTCTGAAACAGGAATCATCTCCACAGATTTTTCACCTACTGATTTTGCTGCCGCTTTCAAATTTAATTCTTTTACAACCGGAATCACAAATACATAATATTGCTTGCTATGCCCTTGTGTCACCAATGTTTTAAAAACTTGATTGACATTCTGATGCAATTTACTTGCAACGGACATGCCGTCAATGGCTCCGTCCTTACTGTCATAAGTATGTTCTGTATATGTAATATGCGCTTTATCCAGTATGCGCATTACATTTGTTTTTTGCTCCTTTGCCACTGCTCATTCCTCTTTTTCTTTTCGTTTTGCATAAATGCAGGAATCCAATACTCCTCTTAATTTAAATATATTTTTCGATAAAATTTCTTCCCGTTGAACCCCTTCTTTCTTCAACACCCTACGCGACCCATTGTTGATAGCAAAGGGCTCAGCATACAAACGTACAATATCGAATTGCTCAAATGCAGTATAGCTTTATTTCCTTCATAGCCTTGCTCATAATGCCATTTTCCCAACACGGTTCCCCCAACCAATATCCAATTTCTGCAGTTTTGCTGTAAATATCATCTTTTACAAATACTCCAATACTTCCTACTGCTTCTGCGTTTACTTCTATGGCGCGCAATATGGTTTTGAGTAATCGCTTTATAGTGCTGTTGTAACGTACCCCTGTGCATCTTTTAGTGTATTACGGATATAGAAATTACATTTCAAGGAAATACATCTCTCAAATTTTGCGCTATATTTCTATTATTGGCATATAGAGCCAAACCGGGTACATCTGACATCTTTCATTTTCTCAAAATAAACTTCATAGTACCCCTTTTAAAACAAGGTTACAAATGAGAGTATCGAAACTCCTCCCAAAACTGCAACGACAATCCAAGCTTTTATTTTTTGAAACATTGTATTTTGATACTCTCCCATGACATCTTTACGGGAAGTCAGTAACGTTAAAAATACCAATATAGGTGTCATGAGGATACCACTTATAACCTGCACCAAAATAGCTAAGTGATTCAGTGGTAAACCCGGTATCATAACTACAACTGCTGCTGCAATGACACATCCAAAATATACACCGTAGAATTTAGGTGCTTTGGTAATGCTATCATCTAAACTTTTACTCCATCCAAACGCTTCCGCCACCGACCACGATGAAGATAACGAAACTGTAATTGCCGCTAGCAAACCTGCATCAAATAGTCCAATTCCAAACAGCATTGCGGGTACAAAGCCGAATTTCTCCTGCAATGCTCCTATTAACTCAGAAGGACCTGCATTTTCAATATCAGGAATACATCCAAATAATGCAGCTCCTATTAATATAATAAACACTGCAATGACAACTTGCAAGACGCAACCAATTACAGTATCCATTTTTCCTTTTCGTAGGTCTTCTTTTTTAGAGCCCTTATTGATATATGCACTGTTTTGATAAAAAATCATCCAGGGAGCAATTGCATTACCGACCAATGCAATCATATACCATATTACATTGCCTTGTTCTCCACTGGGAACTGCCCATGTTATAAATGAATTTGCAATTGCATTCCAGTCAGGTTTTGTCATGCAGGCAATGACAATGAACACAATGTTTAAACAGCCAACACCTACTGCTATCTTTTCTTTGGTTGCATATCCGCGAAATAACGCAATTGCCAATACCAATACTAACCCTATCAGCACTGCTGCCCACATAGGCAGCCCAAGAATGACCAAACCTGCAGACATACCAATAAATTCCGTCATCAAAGTGATAAAATTTTCTACTACCAAGGAAAGCAGTTGATATATCATCCAAAACTTTCCATACTTTTGTTTTACCAAAGTATTGTAACTATCCTCTGCCACTACGCCTAATCTCATTGCCATTTCTTGTACCGTATAAGTAATCAACACCATAAGTAATGTAAGCGGAATAAACAATCCCACACCAAATTTGGCGCCTGTTACTGCATAGGAAATCACTCCACCTGCATCATTGTCGGCCAAAGCAGCAACCAGTCCCGGTCCCAATAATCCCAGTACCATGAACAACGAACGTTTGACAGAGCGCTTTTCTCTCTGCAATTTATGTTTGCCCATGACACCACTCCTAAAAATAGTTCTAGGATATCATACGCAAACGGGATAATTTCTGTGAAGAATAAAAACTGCTATCACAAGAAAAAATCAAGCTGTATTTTAGACGGTACACAGCACAAAAATCTATCTTCTTGGTGAAAAATATGAAAGAAAGCGTTATAGCTATTGTACTAAAATAAAAAGTGGTTTTCCCACCATGTGAGAAAACCGCTTCTTTCTATCAACCTTTATTTTTCAATTCTCCATTTAATACCTTGAGGGGTATCTTCCAAAACAACATGTCTGGCTTTTAATTCATCTCGAATTCTGTCAGCAGTTGCCCAATCTTTTTCTGCACGGGCTCTGGTACGCTGTGCAATTAAAGCTTCTATTTCCTCATCCAAAGATTGCTCTTTTCTACTATAAAGCAGACCCAAAACACCTGCCAAACGATTAAACATATCCAGCGCATATTGACATATTTCTTTCGATGGTTGTGAAGATGCATTTAAATGAGTATTGATATCTTTTGCCAAGTCAAATAATGCTGAAATCGCATCTGCAGTATTAAGGTCATCGTCCATTGCCTCAATAAAATGCGCTTCATGACGATCAAATTTCTCTTTTAGTGTTGCTTCTCCTTCTTTTTGTCCAATTTCCGCATTTTCTAGTAAGAAAGTTAAATTTTCACGGCAATTATATAAACGATCCAAAGCAGCTTTACATTGCTCAATGATTTCTGTACTGTAATTGATTGGACTGCGATAATGAGAGGCCACCATTAAATAACGGATCGGCTCATATCCATACTTCTCTGCTACATCACGCACCGTAAAGAAATTATTCAATGATTTGCTCATCTTATGATTATCTACATTGATATAACCATTGTGCATCCAATAACGCGCAAAAATTTTCCCGTTACAACATTCACTTTGTGCGATTTCGTTTTCATGGTGTGGGAAAATTAAATCTTGACCGCCACAGTGAATATCAATGGTTTCTCCCAAATAACGGCGTGCCATTGCAGAACATTCAATGTGCCAGCCGGGACGCCCCTTACTCCAAGGAGCTTCCCAGTACGGTTCTCCCTCTTTGGCCGCCTTCCAAACCGCAAAATCCATGGCATCTTCTTTCATTTCGCCTATGCTGATGCGGGCGCCGGATTGCAAATCATCCAGCGGCTGATGGGACAATTTACCGTATTCCTTACATTTTTTGGTTCTAAAGTATACGTCCCCGTTTTCAGCAACATAAGCATATCCTTTTTCCAATAAATCAGCAATAATATGGATAATTTCATCCATATTTTCAGTTGCAAGCGGATGCACAGTTGCATGACCTACATTGAGTCCATCAGCGTCTTTCCAATATTCCTCAATGTATTTTTTGGAAACGGTAAGATAATCCGTACCCTCTTCATTGGCTTTTTTGATGATTTTATCATCAATATCCGTAAAGTTCTGTACAAACGTTACCTTATTTCCGCGGTATTCCAGGTAGCGGCGCAGTACCTCAAATACACAAATCGGCCGTGCATTTCCAATGTGAATATAATTGTAAACCGTTGGTCCGCAGGCATATATTTTGAAATGGCCTTCCTCTTGAGGAATCAACTCTTCTTTCTCTCTGGTTAAGGTATTATATATTCTCATCCAACTCTTCCTCTCATCTTCTGTCTTCCTATTTCATCTTATGCTCATTCTTCTTTTGTATCACCGGTTTGTTTCTCTGTTGGAGCCGGCAATAATTTTTGTTCTGTTGCTGCAGCAAGCTGTTTTTTTAAATCTTCTACTTCCAGCTTTAATTTGGTATGCTCTACACTCAGGCGGCACAGCTCCTGCGCTACCGGGTCAGATACGTGAATTTGGTCTAAATTGCAAGTTTTAATTCCGTTGATTCTTACAATTCGCGCAGGCACACCAACCGCTGTGGCATTATCCGGCACTTCGTCCAACACCACTGCACCGGAGGCAACACGTGCTCCGTCACCTACACGGAACGGTCCCAACACTTTTGCTCCTGAACCTATCATAACATCATTACCAAGCGTTGGGTGTCGTTTTCCGTGGTCCTTTCCTGTACCGCCCAGCGTTACATTTTGATAAATGGTACAGTTATCTCCAATTTCAGCTGTTTCTCCAATGACCACTCCCATACCATGATCAATGAATAGTCCTTTTCCTATTTTTGCACCCGGATGGATTTCAATTCCTGTTTTATGGCGTGAACGCTGAGAAATCCAGCGGGCAATAAACTTCATATTGTGTCTGTAAAACCAGTTGGCCTTGCGGTAAGAACGCACGGCTTTAAAACCGGAATACAGCAGATACACTTCTAACCTGGAACGGGCAGCAGGGTCGCGTTCCATAATAGAATCCAAATCTTCTTTTAACTGTTTAAACATAATTGCCTCCTTCTGCCGTAATCAATGGGCAAACATTACATACAAAAATAAAAAACCGCCTGCGTCCCCTGTTACAGGGACGGAGGCGGCATAACAGTCGCGGTTCCACTCCGTTTTATCACTCTCAGGGCCGATAACGGTGCCAACCGTACAAAGATACTCCCACAAGATGAGTGGTTTCCCTTTATCTGCATGCAAAATACCTTGTATTTTGCCAAACAGGTGCATTTCCTGCTTGTTCAACATTAAGAATGCTTTCAGCCTATGGACATTCTCTCTCTGCAACGGAAGCAAACAGTACTTCTCCTATTTATTACATTTGATTACTCTCTATTATATTACAAAGCTAATAAAAATGCACTACTTTATTTTGAATTTTTAAACAAATTCCAGTTTTGTTTTAAATAAATTGCGCCTGAAATGATGGTAAATAAAGTAGAAATACCTACTAAAACATTTCCTGCAAACCAGAATACCGTACTGCTGGAAAATTGGCCAACAGTGAAACTTGGCATAACTGACAAGTTAATCAGTTCCTGTAGATACTGCATGATTAAAATACCTACAATTGCAACCATTTGGCTGACCGTTTTTGCTTTACCCCAAATATTTGCGGCAATAACCTCTCCCGTATTAACTGCAATCAAGCGAATAGAGGTAACCATAAATTCACGTGCGATGATAATTAGGACAAACCAAAGCTCTGCAAGACCTAAATTCACAAAACACACCAATGCGGATATGACCAATATTTTGTCTGCAAGCGGGTCTAAAAACTTACCAAAATTCGTGACCAAATTTCTTTTTCTGGCTATTTTTCCGTCCAATAAATCAGTAAAAGAAGCCAAAGCAAAAATAAGCCCTGCGATTAAAAAGTGGTGAGGAATTGTAACATTTACCAGAAATACTACAAAAAACGGCACCATAATAATACGGGCTACCGTCAGTTTATTTGGCAAATTCATGAGGTATGCCCTCCTTCCACCAATTCACCCATAAGATCACAATTGATACAATCTGTGATATGTACATGAACAAAATTACCCGGAGTTGGCAATGTATTCACCGCTGTAAATAATACTTTGCCGTCAATATCTGGGGAATCTGCATAGCTTCTGCCGTAATAACACCCGGAATATTCGTCGTAGCCTTCCACCAATATCTCCATAATCGTACCAATACGCTGCTGTCCCAATTGCTGCATAATGTCCATTTGTTCTTCCATCATGATTTGGGCACGATGCTGTTTTACATCTTCATCAATTTGATTCGTCATCAACGCAGCAGGCGTGTCTTCTTCCTGCGAATAGGCAAAACATCCCATACGGTCAAAACGGATATTACGGGAGAACTCTGCCATTTGGTTAAATTCTTCTTCCGTCTCTCCCGGAAATCCTGCAATAAAGGTAGTGCGAATGACCATATTGGGAATTCTGTCACGCATTTTTTGAATTAACGCTGTCAGGCTTTCTGTATCTTCACCGCGGTTCATCTCACTTAATACACGTCCAACAGAATGTTGTAAAGGAAGGTCGATGTACTTCAAAATTTTATCTTCCGTTGCTATGACGTCTATCAATTCATCCGTAATACGATTGGGATAACAATACAGTAAACGAATCCAATGGGCGCCTTCAATTTTGCATAAACGGCGCAGCAATTCAGGAAGCATCAGCTTTGCGTAGATGTCTTCCCCATATCGTGTGGTATCTTGTGCAATAACAATGAGCTCTTTTACACCGTTTACAACCAGTTGTTCTGCTTCTGCTACAATGTCCTCCATAGTACGACTTCTAAATCTGCCGCGTATCAGCGGAATGGCACAGTAAGTGCAGCAGTTATCACAACCGTCTGATATTTTTAAATAGGCATAAAATTTTGGTGTGGAAAGTACGCGCTCACCTGACAAGGACAAATCATATTTGGAGGCAAATAACTCTTTTTTATGTCCTTCCAAAGCTTCTTTTAATGCCAGTGCAATGTCTTTATTTGCACCAATTCCCAGCACTGCATCTACTTCAGGCAATTCTTTGCGGATTTCTGTTTGGTATCTCTCCGCCAAACAGCCTGTTACTACAATTGCCTTTAGTTTGCCTGCTTCTTTTCTGCGTGCAAGCTGTAAAATTTCGTCAATGGATTCTTTTTTCGCACTTTCAATAAAACCGCAAGTATTTACAATCACTGCGTCGGCTTCTTCTTCAGAATTGCAAAGCGTATATCCTGCCTGCTGAACGGTTGCCAGCAGCATTTCTCCGTCTACTTGATTTTTAGAGCAGCCAAGGCTGACCATTCCCACTTTGTATGACATAAAGACACCTTTCCTTACTGAATTTGTCTGAATTATTATTATACGTCACTACCGTTCTATTTGCAATGACTGTATCTAAGAATCATTCATAGTAAATATCTTCATCTGCTTCTAAGGAAAAACATGAAATTGCCTGTCTGATATCTTCATAACGATAACCCAGTCTTTGCAATCCATTTACAGCACGTCGATAGCCTTTTTCATCTTGCAGACAGCGTAAATATTTTTTTTCGATGATTTCCTTTATCTTTTCTGCCGGATTCGGCTCCAGTTCTTCTACTACTTGCGCAATGATTTCCTTATCAATGCCTTTTTGCAGCAATTCATACTGTGCACGTCGGCCGGAAAATCCTTTTCTGTTGAACAATTCTGCAGCATATCGTTTGGCAAACTCTTCATCATTGACCAGCCCCAATTCCTCCATGCGGTCAGCAGCCGACCGAGCCGCTTCTTTGCTGGTGGTACGCTGAATTTTTTCTATCAATTCTTTTTTGGAATGGCTGCGGTGCTCCAAAAAGTATAGTGCCTTTTCATTTGCGCGGCGGGCATCTGAAGCCAAAATCAACTCATGTAGCTGCTCATCCGTAATATCCATACCAATTTTATAACGAAATTGCAGCAGTGTTTCCGTATCAATATTCACTGCAAATTCCCCGTCCAAAAACAATGCAGATAACATTTTACGTCTTTTTTCTATCGCTGTTATGAGCATATCTTTTCCCCTCTTTGATAAAACGGAAAATAAGGCGAACAAATTGTTCGCCTTATGGGATACCGCTTAATCGTCCACGGTAATATCAATATTTGCCTTAGATGCAATTCTGGTAGTAGGAGTTTCAGGCTTTTCCGGCTCTGTTACTACCGGTTTTGCAACTGCTTTTGCAGCCCCTCTGGTAGATTTTGCATACAACTTGCCAACATTTGCTTTTACTTCTTCTTCGATTTTATCGTAAATCTCTTTATTTGCAAGCAAGAACTCTTTTACATTATCTCGGCCCTGTCCCAAACGGGTCTCTCCATAAGAGAACCAAGAACCGCCTTTTTGAACTACATCCAGCTTTACTGCCAAGTCAAGCAGTTCTCCCTCGCGGGAAATACCGCGTCCGTACATCACGTCAAATTCTGCTTCACGGAACGGAGGAGCCACTTTATTTTTCACTACTTTTGCTCTGGTACGGGAACCGATTTGTTCCGTACCGTTTTTTAAGGTTTCGGTTCTGCGAATATCAATACGAACAGAGGAGTAGAATTTCAGTGCACGTCCGCCCGGGGTGACTTCCGGACTTCCATAGATTACGCCCACTTTTTCACGCAGCTGATTGATAAAAATAGCAACACAGTTGGATTTTGAAATAGCGCCTGCCAACTTACGCAAGGCTTGAGACATCAAACGCGCTTGCAAACCAACATGGGAATCTCCCATTTCACCTTCAATTTCCGCTCTTGGAACCAAGGCTGCAACGGAGTCAACTACAATCACATCAATTGCACCGGAACGTACCAAAGCTTCTGTAATTTCCAGAGCCTGCTCACCTGTGTCGGGCTGAGAAACCAACAGTGCATCCACATCAACGCCTAAAGCACGCGCATAAACAGGGTCAAGTGCATGCTCCACGTCGATAAATGCAGCCGTACCGCCGTTTTTCTGTCCTTCTGCAATACAGTGCAATGCCAAAGTAGTTTTACCGGAAGATTCAGGTCCGTATATTTCTACAATTCTACCTCTTGGCAAACCGCCGATGCCAAGGGCAAGATCCAAAGACAGAGAGCCTGTCGGAATTGCTTCTACCTGCAAAGCATCTTCTTGACCGAGACGCATAACGGCACCTTTTCCGAATTGTTTTTCAATTTGTGCCAGTGCAGTATCCAGCGCTTTGCTTTTATCTATAACAGCCATAATTTCCTCCATATTTGTATCAGTATGTGTCTTATTATAGTACATGTTTTCGCTAAAATCAATGGATTTCACAAATTTTCCAAACAAATGTTTGGCTTTTATTTTTTGATTCCTGCTACTACCCGAATGATATTTCCACTGTCTTTTTCAAACTGTATTTGTTCAATACCGGCATTTGAGAATATACGAGCAACATCTGTTTCTTGTCCTTCACCGATTTCTACTGCAACAATACCGCCTGTTTTTATTTTAGGAATCCAAATATCCGCAATTGCACGGTAAAACAGTAAGCCGTCTTCACCGCCATCCAATGCGGTCGTCGGTTCTTTCTGTACTTCTTCCTGCAATGTCGGCAAGACTGCGGTTTCTATATACGGAGGGTTGGACACGATTGCATCTATATCTTGAAAAGCAGAGGCAAATGCTTCGGACAAAATATCTCCCTGCAAAGCAGCTACATTTTCAATCCC